>Ga0126307_10000861_pt1 | contig 20039 bp, 15 predicted proteins | sample Plot28_FD_89955 | JGI IMG/M metagenome (GOLD analysis project Ga0126307, IMG submission 89955) | Serpentine soil microbial communities from UC McLaughlin Reserve, CA, USA - Plot28 | ecosystem: Environmental > Terrestrial > Soil > Grasslands | place: USA: UC McLaughlin Reserve, Lake County... | reverse complement strand
TGTATTCGCGGGCGGTGACGGAACTCGACACTGCGTTGACAGGACCTTGCAAGGAGTCGGTGGTAAGGGCGTGGAGGATCACGCCAACCACATCCTCGGCGACGAGCAAGCTCCAGAACTGCCTGCCCGACCCGATCCACCCTCCCCCCGTAAGCTTGTAGACAGGTAGCCTGGCGAGCGTCGAGCCTCTAGTCCCGAACGTAATCTCGAACCTGGGATGCTCGATCCCCGCCCTAATGCCTAAGAGATCCCGGGAAAATCCCTGAGGAAACACTATTCCGAACCTGGGGTGCACGACCCTGACACCGGCACTCCGCGCCGGGTCCGCCGCCCGCTCCCACTCCTGGCACACCCTGGCGAGAAAACTGTTTCCGGGGCCACTGTCCTCCCGCAAAAGCTCGTTTCCTCGGCTCCCGTAGTAGTTGATGCCCGAGACAGAGACCATCACTCCGGGCGGCTCAGGGAGGCCAGCGATGGTCTCGGCGAGTAGGCGGGTGCCCTCTCTCCGACTGTCCATGATGCGCCTCTTCTTGGCCGGCGTCCAACGGCCATCCCCGACGTTCTCCGCAGCCAGGTGTACGACGGCGTCCAACCCTCCAAGGCGTGAGGGATCGAGAACACCTGAGGCGGGGTCCCAGCGAATAGTATCCTCCGCGGAAGGCTTCGAACGGCTCAGCCGGATCACCCGGTGTCCGAGCCCTTCGAGCTCCGGGATTAGAGCCGACCCGATGAACCCCGTAGCCCCGCTCACGAGAACGTTCATGCTCTTCCTCCAAACGCTAAAGTCCGTCCTCGCCGCATGATAAGGCCTCCGGCCCTACGGAACCGTATTATCTCTCCCACGTGCCCTCAGGCCTTGCCGGACCATCTTTCCGCCATCCCCTCGAGATCTAACCTGCTTGACAAACCCGGTGCCTCCGTATTACCATCCACATGGATGGAGTTTGGATGTTAAATGGAGTATTACCCACGAGGCGTCGGCATGAGTGAGACGGAGAAGATCACGATCAATTTGGGGCTTGTGGATCTGGGACAGATTGACTTGCTGGTACAGGAAGGTTTCTACTCCAACCGGACGGACTTTATCCGGACGGCTATACGCAACCAGCTAACGACGCACGCCGAGGAGGTCAGGCAGACGGTGGCACGCAAGACGCTTGTGCTCGGGCTGCAGCATTACAGCCGCCGTGACCTCGAGGCGGTGCGTGAGGCTGGCGAGACGCTGGAGATCAAAGTCCTGGGTCTGGCGAGCATCGCCGAGGACGTGGATCCCGAGTTGGCCCTCGAGACCATAGACTCCGTGATCGTACTCGGCGCCCTGAGAGCCAGCCCGGCCATAAAGTCGGCGCTGAAGGACCGGATACAGACCCCGTAGAGAAAGGAATCCATGAGCATCAACGACCAGACGCAGAACGGCATAGCTGAAGCCACGCGCCTCACGCAGCAAGGCCGCCTAGAGGAGGCGACCGCCGCTATCCAGCGAGCCCTCGGCGGCACATACTTTCCCGCTTCGTCGCCAGGAGGTTCCGGCGGCGCGGATGGGCCGATAGACGTTGCCTCCCAACCAACCCTTCTCACCCGCGGCGTGCAGCGTCCGCCCGGGATGAAGGCAGGGAACCTTACCTCCGTCAACGTCCCCGAGGGAGCGAGTTTCGTCGAGCGGACGTACACCAACGGCGCGGGGACCCGTTCCTACAAGCTGTACATTCCGAGCGGCTACACCGGACAGGCGGTTCCACTGATCGTCATGCTCCACGGTTGCACCCAGGACCCTGACGATTTTGCCACGGGAACCCGCATGAACGAGCTCGCCGAGGAGCACACCTTCCTCGTCGCCTATCCCGCGCAAGCGGGGAACGCCAACATGCAAAAGTGCTGGAACTGGTTTCAGGCCGCCGACCAGCAGCGTGGCCGAGGCGAACCGTCGATCATCGCGGGCACCACTAGCCAGGTAGCGGGCAACTACGACGTCCAAGAAGGCAGAGTGTACATCGCCGGGATGTCCGCAGGAGGGGCGATGGCCGCGATCATGGGCGCTACCTATCCCGACCTCTACGCCGCGGTCGGCGTCCACTCAGGACTCGCCCCGGGGGCGGCCAACGACCTTTCCTCCGCGTTCACCGCCATGCGACAGGGCGGACCGATCGTCGCGCACAAGGATGTTTCTGGTGGAGAAGAACGCGGCATCCTACCGACGATCATATTTCACGGGGATGGCGACACTACTGTTCATCCGCGCAACGGTGACCGCCTTCTGGCCCACCTATCCGGTGGCGGGGACGGCTCCTCGCTACGGGTAAGCACGCGCCGGGGCCGGATGCGGGATGGTCATGAGTACACCCGATTCACCTACCGCAATGCGGAGGGTCGGGATCTCGTGGAGCGGTGGAGCGTTCACGGGCTCGGACACGCATGGTCAGGCGGGAGCTACCAGGGCACGTACACCGATCCCAGAGGTCCCGACGCCTCAGCCGAGATGGTGCGTTTCTTCGAGCAGCACCACAAACGTTAAGGCTGTAGGGGCGGGTTTGAAACCCGCCCCTACAGCGGATTCTCCCGCCGGGGGGCCGGAAGCTCGCCGTTCGGGTCCGCGCCTCGCGTCCCTAGACGCCGTTGCTCCCCTTCGTCCTGCGAGGCGTCCTCGGTGGCCAGAGATGCGCCGCCGGCAAGGGCTCCAAGTGTACCAGCGAGGTCCTGTATTTCGGAGGGAACGACGAAGAGCTTGCTCGCCGGTCCCTTCGCCATCTCGGGGAGCGCCCTCAGGTAGAGGTAGCGGAGCGACTCGGGGGAGAGGTCAGAGCCTTCGAGCCGCTCGAAGAGCTTGCCCGTCATCTCTATCTGGGCCGCCTGGACGTTGCGGTAGGCCTCGGCCTCGCCCTCGGCACGCAGTACAGCGGAGCGCTGCTCGCCCTCCGCGCGGAGGATCGAGGATTCCTTCTCCCCCTCGGCCTTCAGGATCGCGGACCGTTTGTCGCCTTCGGCGGTGAGGATCGAAGCGCGGCGGGTCCGCTCGGCCTGCATCTGCTTCTCCATGGCCTGCTGGATGTCTCTTGGGGGGATGATCTCCTTGAGCTCGACCCTCGTTACCCTGATGCCCCACTTCTCCGTCACCTCGTCGAGGACCGTGCGCAGCTTCGCGTTGATCTCGTCTCGGGAGGTCAGGGTCTTATCTAGGATGAGGTTGCCGATCACGTTCCTCAGGGTCGTCTGGGTGATCTGCTCCAGCGCCAGGTGAAAGTTTGCGACCTCGTACTCCGCGGCCCGGGCGTCCACGACCTGGTAGTAGACGACGGTCGAGATCTGCATCCCTACGTTGTCGTTCGTGATGACCGCCTGCGGCTGGAAGGCCACGACCTGTTCCCTCAGGTCCGTCTTGGGCAACATGCGATCGACGACAGGGACGACCAGGGTTAGGCCGCTCTGTGCGGTGCGGTGGTAGCGTCCGAGGCGCTGCACAATGGCCACCCTGCTCTGCGGGATGATCCTGATGCTCCGCGCCGCCACCAGAAAGACCACGAGCGCCAGTACCCCCAACCCTATAAGACCGGTCATGATTTGTCCTCCTTCGATTCTACGGCGTCTACCAGGGCAGTAAGCCCGTCTGTGTCAAGCACCCTCACTCTTTTGCCCCGCTCTATCTTTTCGTCGGGATGCAGGGAGCGGGCCGTCCAGAACTCACCGCTTCCCACGCGAACCATCCCCGTACCTCCGGCCTCTATCTCCTCCGTAACCACGGCGCTCTTGCCCGTGATCCCACGGTGTCCGAGGTACCCCTCCCCACCCCGCAGCGAGAGCCTGTTCAATACAGCCGGACGCAGGATCACCATGCTGAGGACCGACGCCGCTAGAAATCCTACGGCCTGGACCGTGATCCCGAATCCGAGCAGGGCCGCCGCGAGCCCTACAACAGCGCCGAGCGAGAAGAAGAGCAGGAAGAAAGAGACGGTAAGAAGCTCACCGACGAAGGCAAGGGCCGCCAGCACAACCCAGAAGATAATCTCCCAGTCCAAGTCTCGTGCCTCCTGGCGTAAGTTTACACCACCGTCGCCAGCGCGGAACGAACCCGCACTCATCCGACCGGACTACAACACGAGCACACCCCCTTGCCGATCGGAGACACCGAAAGCACAGCAGCCCGAACCTCTAGCCAACGATCGCTCGATGACCAAGAAGAGCTGACCACTGATTGCTGAGGGCTACCCTATCGCGTCGGCGATGATTCGACCATGGTCGAAGGCTAGCTCAACGCTGGCCGGGTCGAGGATTTCTACCTCTGAGGCGTCAGATGCGGCCTGCATCTGGCCGCCCAGGACGCTGGCCAGGAAGGCGACGCTCACGTTGTGGCCGCGCGGGTCGCGGTCCGGGTCGGAATAGACGCCGACGAGGCGCGAGATCTCCACGGCGAGGCCCGTCTCTTCGGCGGCCTCGCGCACGGCGGCCTCATGTACCGTCTCCCCCACCTCTACGAAGCCACCTGGTAGCGCCCACTGTCCCTCGAAAGGGTCGCTGCCACGGCGGATCAAGACCACCCCAGCCTCGGAGGGGATCACCACATCGACCATCAGCTTCGGCGTCTCTGGTCCTGCCAAGGTTCGTACCTCCTGGGCCGTGTCGTGGTGCATTATGTTTGGTCGTACCGCCAGGGGCAACAGATTGGCCGGCCCCATACGGTGGCGGCCATAGAATCGTTCGCGCCGAAAGCCGGGCATCCGCTGGGAAAGAGGGTATGCTCTGCAGGGTGATAGGTTTAGAGGTGTGAAGATACTCTGCATCAGCGACAGGGTGGAGCCGATGCTCCACGGCCCGAACCTGACCTCCTATGCCAGAGGCGTCGAGGCGGTGATCTCCTGCGGGGACCTGCCCTTCGATTACCTCGAGTACATCGTCACCTTTCTCGGCGTCCCGCTCTACTACGTGCTCGGAAACCACGATCCCGGCCCGGATGGTCCGGAGTACCCCGGCGGCTGCACACCGCTCGACGGACGGGTAGTTGATGCGGAGGGCGAAGGGGGCGGGATTGTGCTCACCGGGCTCTCGGGGTCTGCACTTTACTCGGGCGGTCCCAACCAGTACACACAGCGCCAGATGCGGCGCAGGGCGCGGGCGCTCTCGGTCAGGATCCGGTGCCGGGGCCTCGTCGGCCGTCCGAAGCCCCGGATCTTCGTGACCCACTCCCCGCCTTTCGGCCTCGGGGACCAGAACGATGTGGCCCACGTTGGCTTCAAGTCCTTCGTCGACCTCATCGACAAGCACGAACCTTCCCTGTGGCTGCACGGACATGTACACCTCTACGGGCCGGATCAGGACCGGGTCCAACAGAAGGGAGAGACCAAGATCGTCAACGTCTTCGGCCACCGAATTCTCGAGGTGTGACAGCGGGTCAGCATTTCAGCCAGTCAGCTGGTCAGCTTTTTGTTTTCTTGCTGAGATGCTGAAGTGCTGACTGGCTCGTCGTGAATAAGGCTCTCAAGCCTTATTCACGACGCTGCGCCCTTGTTGGCAAGGCCGGGGGACTGTAGATTGGTCGTTTATGGATCCCCACGAGCAGTCAGACAGAGACTTTTCACGCGCCCGCAGGAAGGCCTTTCTGCGGCGGGTCGGCGCATACCTGCGTAGAGACCCAGGCTCCAACCAGTTGCTCTCCTTCGAGGAGGTCAAGGGGGCTCTGGGGGCCATCTCGCAGGTCTACCTCGGCCTGCGCGAGGTGCCCGTCTCGAAGATCGTTGGTAGCGTCGGGCGCCACAGGGACTTCGACAGGGCCTTCCTGCCTTCCAAGCCCGATCTCGGCGCCCGCTGGAGGCGGATAGACGAGATCATGCACAAGGCCGAAGAGCTGCCCCCCGTCAGCCTGTACAAGATCGGGGACGCCTACTTCGTCAGGGACGGCAACCACAGGGTATCGGTAGCCCGCCAGCGTGGCGTCGAGATGATCGATGCCGAGGTCATAGAGCTCCGCAGCAGGGTGCCTGTGGACTCGGCGCTGACGGCCCGTGACCTGCTCCACAAGCTCGAGCACCGCCATCTTCTGGAGCGGCTGCCAATCGACCGCGTGCTGCCCGAGATCAAGGTCGAGTTCTCTGACGTCGCTGATTACAGAAGGCTCGCAACCTACATCGAGGCGCACGGCTTCAGGATCTCCCAGCTCTGGAAACGCTACGTCTCTCCGGAAGAGGCCTTGAGGGACTGGTACGAATACGGCTACCGCCCGATCGCGGAGATGATCAGGGAGGAGCGTATCCTCGATGCCTTCCCCGACCGCACCGAGCTGGACCTGTACCTCTGGATCGTCTCCCACCGCGAGCGCCTGGCGCTGGAGGCGCGCGACGAGAAGGTCTCACCGCAAACCGCCAAGGACGACATCTTGAAGAAAGCCCCCCGCCGACGCCGGCGACCTTGAACCGTAACAGGCGCACAGCCGTGAAGGGAGCACTATGGACACTACTTCTAACGGGCCGTCCCGGCAACCCGAGGGAGACGCAGAGGGACCCAGGCGACGGCGCAGGTGGCCCTTCGTGGTCGGGGGACTCGTGGCGCTCGGTCTGGTCGGCCTCGCCATCGTGGCGGTGGTCCTGATCCTGGCCGCGGGCGGTACGACCGTCCCCACGGTCTACGACGAAGAGTACGTTTCCGGTGACGGCCCTGACACGATAGCCGTGGTGCCCGTTGAGGGTACGATCGCCCCGGCCGATAACACCCTGGGCGGGACTCAACCGACGAGTACGCCGGAAGGACTCACGGACGCCCTGCGCCAGGCCGGCCAGGATGCGAGCGTGGTCGCCGTGGTGCTCGAGATCGACTCCCCCGGCGGCGGTGTTACGGCGAGCGACGAGATGCACCAGAGCATCCTGGATTTCAGGGAGAATACGGGCAAGCCGGTGGTCGTCTCCATGGGAGACGTTGCGGCATCGGGAGGCTACTACATCTCTACAGCGGCCGACCGCATCGTCGCCAACGAGACGACCCTCACCGGCTCGTTGGGCGTGATAATCCCGCTCAACAACTTCGCAGAGGCCGCCGACAAGTACGGCATAAAGCAGGTGGTAATAAAGAGCGGCAAGTACAAGGACATGGGAAGCGCCTTCCGCGAGATGACGCCGGATGAGCGAGAGATCTTCCAGTCGATCGTGGACGATCTATACTCCGAGTTCGTTGACGTGATCTCCGAGGGCCGCGACATTCCGGAGGACAGGGTGTATGAGATCGCCGACGGCCGCGTATACTCGGGCCTGCAGGCGAAGAAGCTGGGGCTCGTGGATTCCTTCGGAGAACTCGACGATGCTGCCGCCACCGCTGGCAGGCTCGCCGGCACCCGAGACACGACCGTGGTCCGCTACGTGCAGGAGCCGACCCTGAGAGAGACCCTGCTGGCGGGCCTGGCCCCGCAGAAGCCGCAGGCCCAGCAGATCATGGAGGCCGCAGGCCTGGACCTGGAACCGAAGCCTTACTACCTCTACCTGCCCGGAGCCTGAATCTTGTAAGCATCTCAGCCAACCACTGGGCCTGGCCGGATGCTGAGAGCCGCCTGAAGGGCGGCGTGCTGACCCGCTGAAGTGCTAATTTATCTGGAGGCGCCTGGCACCGGCGTATCCTTTGAGGAACCTCATCTTGCTTTCGACTACCTTCCGATAGGCGTAGTACGCCGAAGCATGCAGCACGTACCCGTTGCCGCTGTACATCGCCACGTGGGTTATGGGGTTGTTCAGGCCGTCTTCTTTGAAGAAGACCAGGTCGCCACGCTTCAGGTCGCCCCTGGCTATCTTCCTGCCGTACTTATACTGCGTGATCGGGTTGTCGGGCAGCGTCTTGCCGAAGTGCCTGAAGACGAGCTTCGTAAAGCAAGAGCAGTCTTCCTTCTCGTAAGCCGTGCAGGGATATGGCGGGGAGGGCCTGTAGGGGGTACCGAGGTGCCTCCTGCCAGCCCGTATCAGGTCCCGGCGGTCGGTGCGTACGCTCGAGGCGGTGTAAACGCTCTCGTCGGAACTGGCGGTAATCGCGCCGTTGGTCGGCCCGCCTTCGGCCGGCGCGCGGTCGTTGGGCGGCGGGGAAGCGAGACCCCTGACGAGCGCGACAGCGTCGACGACTACCTCGCCCGAGCCACCATCCGTGGGGACGTGCACGACGTAGTCGTCGCCGGCCTTTGTCTGGTAGGTACCAAGCTTGACCCACATGCCCCCATCTTTGGTCTGGTCCGCCTGCATCCACCTCAGGCCCCCGGCGGTCTCCACGCCGAACCTCGCAGCGCTGCTGTTGCCCTCTCGTACAGGCCACCACGCGTAAAGAACGTAGTCGCCGTCCGTGGGAGCCCTCAACTTGAAGCGGGCGTCGGTGGTGGCCCCTTCCGCCGAGACGTAGTCGCCTCCATGGGCCCAGGTGTCACTACCCTCCTGCCACCCGGGCGCGTAGAAGCGGTCGGACTGCGAGTTGTCCACGACCTGCGAGTACTCAGGCAGGTTCTCCTCCTCCGCCATGTCGCGTAGGGCCGCCTGCCGCTCGGCCTCGGTAGGCCTGGCCTGCGTAAACGTGCCTTGCGAATCCGAAAGCTGCGATGAGGAAGACGTCTCGGCCGTGGTCCCCGCCACAGCCGTAACCGTTGCGATAGAGATCAAGAGCGCAGCCAGAATAGCCACCGAGACGATCAAACCAAGCCGACGCATGAGGCCCCCCTCCAAGTTCGTACTCGCGTTCGTGACATTCTACCCGCGCCGTGACCGAAAAGCACCGGTTTGGTAGCGAACCTTCCAAATTCTTTACACGAGCGTTACATCAACGCAAGATACGCAAGTATCGAAAGGTGGGGCGCCATTACGAGCCATCAGCCATCAGCTTTCAGCAAGAACGAGAAGCTGAAAGCTGATGGCTGACAGCGCGATATGCAGGGGTATTGACCCCTGCATATCGCCTTAGGCGCCGGACTCGACGGGACGCTTGACGCTTTGTGGCTCTCCCGCGGGGTCCGAGAGCCAGCGGGTGATCTCGACTTTGTTCTCGGTGAAGAAGCGCACCCCGTCCTTGCCTGTGGCGTGCAGGTCGCCGTAGAAGGAGTTCTTGACCCCGTTGAACGGGAAGAACGCCATCGGCGCCGCCACCCCGACGTTCACGCCGAGCATTCCGGCCTCGACGTTCTCGCGCCAGTAGCGCACGGCCGCCCCGTCTTCTGTGTAGATGGAGCAGGCGTTGCCGAAGTGCGATTCGTTGGTGAACTCGATGGCCTCATCTAGCGTCTCCACCCGAACGACCGAGAGCACAGGGCCGAAGATCTCCTCCCGGCTGACCCGCATCTCTCCCGTAACGTGATCCAGGAGCGTCGGGCCCATGAAGAAGCCCTCCTCCAGGGGCGCCTCCCTGCCGTCGAGAACGACCTCGGCCCCCTCTTCCTCGCCGAGGTCGACGTAGGAGCGGACCTTATCTCGGTGGGAGTCGCGGATGACGGGGGTGAGCTCGGAGTCTTCTTCCTTCCCCGATCCGACCTTCATTGAGGCGGCGGCCTCCTTGAGCCTTGTGACCGCCTCGTCTGCGACCCCGCCCACGGCCACGAGCACGCTGCCGGCCAGGCACCGCTCGCCCGCATTGCCGTAGGCCGAGGATATTATGTTAGGGACGGCCTTCTCCAGCACGGCGTCTGGCATGACGACCATCGAGTTCTTGGCCCCGGCGAGCGCCTGCACCCTCTTGCCGTGGGCGCATCCGTGCGTGTAGATGTGCTCGGCGACGGGATGGCTTCCGACGAAAGAGACGGCCTCTATATCGGGGTGCTCGAGGATCCCGTCGACGGCCTCCCTGGCGCCGTTCACGATGGAGAAGACCCCATCCGGCAATCCCGCCTCCGAGAGTAGCTCGCCCAGCCTTCCCGCGCAGAGGGGCGTCCTCTCGGAGGGCTTGAGTATGTAGGCGTTACCCGCACCTATGGCCACGGGCATCGTCCACAGCGGCACCATGCAGGGGAAGTTGAAGGGGGTTATGGCCGCGACCACCCCGAGAGGGTAGCGCCAGGAGGAGTTGTCTATGCCCTTCGCCACATCCCTGACCGTCTCGCCCATCATGAGCGTCGGCATGCCGCAGGCGAACTCCACGACCTCTATGCCGCGCCTGACCTCTCCTGCGGCGTCTCCGGCTTCCTTGCCGTTCTCGAGCGTGACGAGGTCCCTGAGTTCCTCGAAGTGCTCCTCGAGGAGGGCCTTGAACTCGAAGAGTATCCTCGCGCGCTCGACCATGGGGGTGGCGGCCCAGGATTCGAACGCTTCTTCGGCCTTCTTTACGGCGCGGTCGACGTCGTCCTTCGTCGAGAGGGGCGTCTGCGCGACGACTTCCCCGGTAGCAGGGTCGTAGACGGGTTCGGTATCGCGTCCGTCCCTCTCCTCCCACCTTCCCCCTATGAGGTTCCTGACCTTAAGGCCGGTCTCGCTAGACTGCATCATGTCCTCCTTACTGGCCCTGCTTGCCGAACGCTTCGAGGTTCTTACGGTAGAGCTCGAAGGGGGCGTTCAGCAAACTGGCGTAGGAGTTCATCGCCTCGCCGAGCATCGCCTGGAACGCCTCCATCTGTCTCTCCGAGCCCTCCATCAGGCTGCGGGCCACCTCCTGGCTGCCCTGCATCCCCTCCCTGAGCTCCGAGGTCACATCCCCGAAGAAGCCCTGGACGAGGTTCGTGCTCTTCTCCTGGAGCGCCGTGTTGCGCTCGATGACCTCCCTGTAGGCTTCGAGGCTCTCGGCGAGGGCGCGGCTGGTACGCTCCTGGCTCTTGATCGCCTCCTCGACGGCGTTCGTGTGGCTCTCCATGGCCCTGGTCAGCGCCCGGTTGGCCTCGGCCTGGCTCTCGAGCACGCCGGTCACGCTCTCGACCCAACCCTGGGCGAGCTGGACGTTTCTCTGTTGGGCGTCGACGGCGCCTCGAACCACCTCCCGGTAGGGCTCGCCGAACGCCTCCGTCAACCTCCGCGCCGCCTCGGGTCCTGTCTCTGACACTCGTTCCTCCTTCGGCCGCTCTCAGATCCTCCGGCGGTGGATCGTAACACCACCCTCCCTCGTCTCCCTGTCCCAGTAGTCCACAGGTATGCGCTCTTCGGCCGGTGGCGCTGCGTCCGGCTCCCCGGTGAGACGGTTCTGGGCCTCTATCCGCTCGCCAGGTTCGGTGTCCACCCGCTCGTCGGGAGCGAAACGGTCTGTGACCTCAGGGGGGTACGGCTCTCGGGGCCCAAGACGAGGTTCGAGACCGAAGTAAGTCCTTACCCTATCCTCGAGTTCGGGAGAGACGACCTCTTCCTGACCAAAGTGTGGAGCGTGTTTGATCGTCTCCGCGTCCGCGGCGACCTCGATCAGGCGCCGCCTGTCGTTGACCCTGACGATCTCGACTGGTACGAGGGTAGAGTTGGTACCGAAGAACCCCATCTGTACCCCGATGTAAGAGACCACGTCCTGGTCGTCGAGGAATACGTCGTCCACCCTGCCTATCCTCTCGTAGTGGGTGTCGTAGACGCTGTATTCTTCGTCACTACTCTTGAGCCCCGCGAAGAGATCGTGCCCGCTTTCTCTATCCACAACTCATCCTTTCGAGAAACAGTAGCCTTCATGTCGAGGGGCCAGGTACGCCCTCCCACTAATACTGACAGACCAAGATGCTCCTCCGTTACACGTGACGCCAGCATCGCCGCCAAGCCATCAACACCAGCCTTTCGGGCCTCTTGTTAAACCTGATACCCGAAGCCCGAGGCCTGAAACCTACTGAGAATGCGGCCCTGCGTTCTTCACCGCTTTTGTGACCTGTGCCTCGAACCTCTTGAAGTTCTCCCTGAAGAGATCGGCGAGTTTCGTGGCATGTTCGTCGTAGGCTTCGCCGTCCTCCCACGTCCTGCGGGGATCGAGGAGCCCGCTATCGACCCCGGGTACCTCGTATGGTACGTTGAGGCCGAAGAACGGATCCTTTTTCGTCTCGGCGTCATCGAGTCTACCCCCGATCACGGCGCGCACCATATTGCGGGTGGCGACGATATCTATGCGGCTACCGACGCCGTAAGGACCGCCGGACCAGCCGGTGTTGATCAGGTAGCAGCGGGTGCCGTGCGTACTAAGCCTTTCGGAGAGCATCTCGGCGTAGGTCGTCGCCGGCAGGGGGAGGAACGGCGCGCCGAAGCACGTGGAGAACGTCGCCTCGACCTCGGATTCCATCTCGGCCTCGGTCCCCGCGAGTTTGGCGGTGTAGCCGGAGAGGAAGTAATAGGCGGCCTGCGAAGGCGTGAGCGCGCTTATGGGGGGCAACACACCGAAGGCGTCTGCGGTCAGGAAGAGGACGGCCGAAGGATGGACGCCCCTGCCTTCGGGGACCGCGCCCGCTATGTACTCCAGCGGGTAGGCGACACGGGTGTTCTCCGTTAGCGTGCGGTCGGTGTAGTCCACCTCGCGCGTGCGCCTGTCCATCACCACGTTCTCGAGCACGGCGCCGAAGCGAATGGCGTCCCATATCTGGGGTTCTTTCTCGGGCGAGAGGTCTATCGTCTTGGCGTAGCAGCCCCCCTCGAAGTTGAAGACCCCCGAGTCGGACCAGCCGTGCTCGTCGTCACCGATCAACTCCCGCTCGGAGTCGGCAGACAAGGTCGTCTTCCCCGTTCCCGAGAGCCCGAAGAAGAGAGCGACGTCTCCTTCCTTGCCCACGTTGGCCGAGCAGTGCATCGGGAAGACGCCGCGCTCGGTCGGCAACACGAAATTCAATGCCGTGAAGATGCTCTTCTTTATCTCACCGGCGTAGGCCGTGCCGCAGACCAGGACCACCTTGCGCTCGAAGTCTATCCCGACGAAGGTCTCGGACTCTGTTGCGTCCTCATCGGGGTCGGTAAGGAACCCTGGGACCGAGATCACGGTCCAGTCGGGCTCGAACGAGTCGAGCTCCTCCTTCGTGGGACGTCTGAAGAGCTGCTTGGCGAAGAGGGCCTGCCAGGCGTGCTCGGTCACCACGTGGACGTTCAGGCGGTAGCGAGGATCCGCTCCCGCGTAGGCGTCGACAACGTAGATCTCCTCGAGGTTCTCGACGTAGGTGGCCGCTTTGTCGAGGAGCGCCCCGAAGGCGTCGCTCGGGAAAGCCTTGTTGCCCGTACCCCAGTCCACGGCCTCCCTCGTGACATCGTTCTCCACTATAAAGCGGTCCTTCGGGGAGCGGCCCGTCCGCTTGCCCGTCCTGACGACGAGGGCCCCCGAACCGGAGATCATGCCCTCCCTCCTCCTCACGGAGGCCTCGACCAGGCGCGCTGGTGGCAGGTTCTCGTGCACGGCCCCGACGTTCTCTACCCCGAAGCGTTCCAGCGTCATCTTGCGAACCGCCAGATCCATAATTCTCCCTTTCGCCCTGTCAAACCCGACGCGTAGAACCGACGGGGTACGGGTCTTTTCCTCTCGCCCCAGGGATTCTAACAAAGCCACTGCGGCGCTGTCTGCGCGGTGAGAACCGGGGCCAGAGCAGTTTCCGAATGCCCCGCGCGGGGTAGGAGAAGTACTATCTGCCTGCATTACGATTCTGCCGAGGAGGTAAGCGGTGACGCAACAGATCAACCAGGATACGGCGGGGGTCGAGCAGTGGCACGCGCTCGCCCAGCAGCTGAGGGTCGACAGCATCCGTTCGAGCTCTGGCGCCGGCTCAGGCCATCCCACCTCGTCGATGTCGGCCGCCGACCTCATCGCCGTGCTGATGAGCAAATACCTGAAGTACGACTTTGAGGACCCCGAGAACCCCAACAACGACCACCTGATCTTCTCCAAGGGCCACGCCTCTCCGCTGCTCTACTCGGTGTACAAGGCGGCGGGCGCGGTCTCGGACGAAGAGCTCATGACCTTCCGTACGTTCCACAGCCGCCTCCAGGGCCACCCGACACCCGAGATCCCGTGGGTCGATGTGGCGACGGGCTCTCTCGGCCAGGGACTCCCGATCGGCGTCGGGGTGGCGCTGGCCGGCAAGTACCTGGATAAGCTCCCCTACCGGGTCTGGGTGCTCTGCGGTGACTCCGAGATGGCTGAGGGCTCGATGTGGGAGGCCTTACAGCACGCCTCTTACTACAAGCTCGACAACCTCATAGCCATCCTTGACATGAACCGCCTCGGCCAGACCAGGGAGACGATGGACGGCTGGCACGGCGACCACTACGTCGCCCGCGCCGAGGCCTTCGGCTGGAACGCGATCCAGGTCGACGGCCACGACCCCGAGCAGATCGACCGGGCCTACGCGGAGGCCCTCCAACAGACCGGCGCTCCGACCATGATCGTCGCGAAGACCAAGAAGGGCCGCGGGGTCTCCTTCCTCGAAGACGTGGACGGCTTGCACGGCAAGCCTGTTGCGGAGGACCAGGAGCAGGCGGCGCTGGACGAACTCGGGAGCGCCGACGACCTGATCGTCGAGGTGCGCAAGCCCGACCCAGGCTCGGGCGAGAACTTCACCGCGGGCCTGACGGGTAGACTGGATCTGCCGACCTGGGAGGTCGGGGCCGAGGAGGCGACCCGTGGGGCCTACGGCGCTGCCCTCAAGGCTCTCGGTGGCGCCAGGGAAGACGTCGTCGCCCTCGACGGCGAGGTCAGCAACTCCACCCATTCACAGGAGTTCGCCAAGGAATATCCCGGGCGCTACTTCGAGATGTTTATCGCCGAGCAGCAGATGGTCTCGGCTGCCGTCGGGATGAGCGTGCGCCACAGGGTCCCGTTCGCCTCGAGCTTCGCCGCTTTCTTCACCCGCGCCTACGACTTTATCAGGATGGCCGCGATCTCCAGGGCCAACATCCGTCTCTCCGGTTCGCACGCGGGCGTCTCCATCGGGGAGGACGGGCCATCACAGATGGCCCTCGAGGACCTGGCGATGATGCGGGCCGTGCACGGCTCGACCGTACTCCAACCCTGCGACGCCAACCAGACCGCAAAGCTCGTCGCCGAGATGGCCGATACAGGCGGCATCGTCTTCCTGAGGACACTGCGCCCGAAGACGCCCGTGATCTACGACCCATCAGAAGAGTTCCCTATCGGCGGCAGCAAGGTCGTGCGCTCCTCCGAGGAGGACGCGGTGACCGTGGTAGCGTCGGGCATCACGGTCCACGAAGCACTAACGGCCGCTGACGAGTTGCAACAGAACGGCACGGCCGTCCGCGTCATAGACGCCTACTCCATCAAACCCATAGACGGCGAGGCGCTGCGCGCCGCCTCACGGGCGACAGGGGGCAAGGTCGTCGCGGTCGAGGACCACTGGCCGGAAGGCGGCCTGGGCGAAGCCGTCCTCTCCGCACTCTCCGAGGAGGCCGATCCTACCCACTTCGAGCACCTCGCCGTGGGGAGCATGCCAGGCTCGGGTAAGTCCGAAGAACTGATGGACGCGGCAGGCATAAGCGCGAACCATATAGTCGACGCCGTACGCAAGCTCGGCAACGCCTAGAAAGGCATCTCTCCCAAAAAGGGCGCCGGGCCATCGCGTCCGGCGCCCCTCTCATTCCACCAAAATGTAGGGGCGGGTTTCAAACCCGCCCCTTTGGGTTCGCGAACCGCCCTCGAATATCCCCGACCAAACGTTACGAACCTCTCCGGCATACGAAAACCGTTGCGATGTCGTGATAGCCGCGGCATAATATCGTCGTCGCAGCGTACTAGGAGATTGGGTCGTGTTTCGAACGACGATATTGTTGCTCGGTGCGCCGCGCATCGAGCATGATGGTGTGCCTGTCGAGGTCGACACGCGCAAAGCCATAGCCCTCGTCGCCCACCTGGCCGTCACGAAACAAAGTCATACCCGAGACACGCTCGCCGGATTGCTCTGGCCTGAATACAGCCAGAGTCGCGCCCGCGCCGCCCTTCGCCGAACCCTCTCGTCGCTCGGGAAGGCCCGTGCGGAAGGTTGGTTGCACGCCGACAGGGAGAACGTGGAACTCGCCAACGACACTATCTGGGTCGACGTAACCCGCTTTCATGACCTCCTTGCGGAGTGCAAAGAGCACGGGCACGTTGAATCGGGGGTGTGCGCCGAGTGCCTGGTTCCGCTTACCGAGGCCGTGGCGCTGTACCGCGACGATTTCATGGCCGGTTTCGGCCTGCGCGACAGCGTCGCCTTCGACGATTGGCAGTTCTTCCAGTCCGAGACCCTGCGCAGGGAGTTGGCTGGTGCGCTGGAGAGGCTCGCGCGCGGCCGCGGAGCGCTTGGCGAGTGGGAGACGGCGGTCGCCCACGCCAGGCGCTGGCTGGCCATGGACATCCTGCATGAGCCTGCCCACAGGCTGCTCATGGCACTCTACGCATGGTCCGACCAGCGCGCCGCCGCCCTGCGCCAGTACAGGGAGTGCGTCAGGGTCCTCGACCAGGAGCTGGGCGTAGCCCCGCTCGAAGAGACGACCCTTCTCTACAGGGCCATTCAGGAGAACGATCTACCACCACGACCGACCCTCTCCGAACATCGGTCGCCTGACGGGCGAGCGCCTGAAGCTTCTACGAGGCCACTCGTCGAGATGTCGCGCGACGTATCACGCTCGCCCGAGGAGAACCCCATGGTGGGACGGGAATCGGAGTGGGAGGCGCTGCTCGAATCTTACAGATCGGTCGGTGAGGGGGGCCACGTCGTCGTCATCGAAGGGGAGGCTGGTATCGGAAAGACCAGGCTCGCCGAGGAGTTCGTGGCTAACGTCCGCGCCGCAGGAGCAACCGTCGTCACCGCGCGCTGCTACGCGGGCGAGAAGAACCTGGCCTACGGGCCTTTCGTCGAAGGCCTCTCCGCCGCCCTCGGCCGGGAGGCTACGGACCGCCTGAAGGGCTTACCTGCCGTATCGGTGCAAGAGGCGGCCCGCCTGTTGCCTGACTTGGCGGACCTCTCCCCGGACTCGCCGCCGGCCCCGCCACTCGACACTCCGGGCGCCCGGAGTCGCTTCTTCGGGGAAGTCGTCAGGGTCTTGCTCACGGTCCTCGATGGTCCTCCCCCCGGCGTCCTCTTTCTCGACGATTTGCACTGGGCCGACGACGCCTCTCTGAGCCTGCTGACCTACCTGGTGCGGCGGCTGGACGACAAGCCGATCTATGTGCTCCTCACCTGGCGCGCCGAGGAGATCCATGAAGGGCATCGTTTGCGGGAACTGCTGGCGGAGGCAAGGAGGACGGGGAGGGCGACGACCCTGACCCTGCAGAGGTTGGGTCCAGCCTCCGTCGAGGATCTGGTCGGGCACGTCGTGCCCGGCGCAGAGATACTGGGTTCGCGGCTCAGTGATGAGACCGAGGGTCTGCCACTCTTTCTGACGGAGTATCTGACGGCCGTCGAGAAGGGCGAGTTGGACGTAGGGGACGAAGCCTGGACGCTACCGGGAGGGGTGCAGGACCTCCTCAGAACCCGTCTCCTTACGGTCGGTGAGACGGCGGGGCAGGTGCTCGCCGCCGCCGCCGTGGTCGGGCGGTCGTTCGACTTCGACACGGTAAGGGAGGCCAGCGGCAGGAGCGAAGAAGAGACGTTGAGTGCCCTCGAAGAGCTGACGTCGCGGGGCCTGATCCGGGAGGTAGGTAGCGCCCTCGGAGGGGCTCCTGCCTACGACTTCGACCACGACAAGCTTAGGACCCTGGTCTACGAGGAGACCAGCCTGGCCCGCAAGCGCCTCCTGCACCGGCGCGCCGCCGTCGCGCTATCCGGGCAGGCTCGCGGGCGCGAAGCAGACTCCCTCGCAGGCCAGATAGCCCGCCACTACAGGCTGGCAGGCCAGGACCAGGAGGCTGCGAGATATCATCGGCTGGCAGGAGACTACGCGCGGAGCTTGCACGCCAACAGCGACGCCCTCACCCACTACGAGGAGGCGCTCGCGCTCGGGCATCCCGACGCCACGGCGCTGCACGAGGCGATAGGAGATCTACAGACCCGCGCAGGTGAGTACGGCGCGGCGCTCTCGAGCTATGAGGCCGCGGCTTCCTCAGCAGGCCGGGGTGAACTCTCCGTACTCGAACACAAGATCGGCAACGTCCACGCCCGCAGGGGGGAGCGCGATCTCGCCAGGAGCCATTACGAATCTGCCCTGGAGGCGCTAGGAGAGCCGGAAGGCGAGGCCGCGGGTAGGCTCGCTCACCTCTACGCCGACTGGAGCCTTCTCTCCCACGGCCAGGATGAGAGTGATGAGGCTGCCGGGTTCGCCCGCAGGGCGCTGGAACTGGCCGAAGGTACGGGCGACGCGCGGTCCCTGGCCCAGGCCCACAACATGCTAGGCATCCTGGCCGGCAGAGCCGGCGACCAGGGAGCGGCGCTCCGTCACCTCGAGGAGAGCCTGGATCTCGCGGAGGCGCTCGGAGACTCCGACGTGAAGGTGGCCGCCCTCAACAACCTGGCCCTGGCCCACGACCACGGCGGGGAGTCGGATGAAGCCCTGAGGCTCGCCGAGGCTGCACTGGCGCTGTGCGTTGCTTCGGGGGACAGGCACAGGGAGGCCGCGCTTCACAACAACCTGGCCGACTTGCTTCACGCGGCAGGCCGCGAGCAAGAGTCGATGGCGCACCTAAAGCGGGCCGTGGAACTCTTCGCCGAGATAGGCGAGAGAGACGAGTTGCAGCCGGAGATCTGGAAACTCGTGGAGTGGTAGGTGTTAGAACTTCACCTTGTCAGCGCTTCAGCATTTCAGCTTGGTTGCGGAGCGGCTGACGTTCGTTCTGCTCTGCGGTAGATAAGGCCGCGCATAGTTTCCCACGGAGTCTAACGCGCGTGGGAGCCTCGCTGGTACTTGCTGAAATGCTGATCTGCAGGGATTGAGGAAGGGTTGACCCTTCCTCAATCCCTATCACTGTGTTCCCATTCCGCCCCTAACGTACGTTCAGGTATGCCCCAGCGTGGTGAGACGGCCACCAGGCCGAGTTCGCGGAGGATCCGGCGGGCCGCAATCCCCACTATGGCCGTGAAAGTGGGGTAGGCGAACTCTACATCCGCCAGCTGTTCGATGGGCATCCCGGCCCGCATAGCCGTCGCCACGATCTGAACCACCTCGACGGCCTGTTCCCCCACGATGTGCGCGCCAAGGATGCGCCGCGAAGGGCCGTCCACTATAACCTTGCAGAAGCCCTCTGTGTGTCCGTCGACTACGCCGCGATCCAGTTCCGCGTAAGGTACCACGGCCGCGGCGTAGTCGCGCCCTTCGTCGCGAACCCGACTTTCGGTTAGGCCCACGCTGGCGTACTCGGGGTCGGTGAAGCCACCGTGCGGTACGATGGTGTGCTGGTAACCGTGTTCCCCGCCGAGCACGGTTTGTTCGGCGGCGAGATTCCCCTCGAAAGTCGCGCTCTGCACCAGCATCATGCGCCCCGTTATGTCCCCGGCGGCGAAGATGTGCGGAGCGCTAGTCCTCAGGGAGTCGTCCACTTGCACGTAGCCGCCACGCCTCGTCTCCACGCCCACGGCCTCCAGGCTCAACCCCTCCACGTTTCCAGGCCAGCCGACCGCGAACATGACGGTCTCCGCGGCGAGCGTGCGTGCTTCATCGTTCTCGTCATAGAACAGACGTAGGCGCCCGTTCTCTCTCTCGACCTTTTCGACCCCTCCGATGCCGGTAACGATCTCGATCCCCCGGCGCCCGAACGCCTCGGCCACTCCTTGCGACACCGCCTCATCCTCGGCCGCCAGGATCCGCGGCGCGACCTCAAGCAACCGCACCCGCGAGCCGAACGCCGCAAACACCGAGGCCAGCTGGCATCCCGTCGCGGCGCCGCCTACCACCACGACTGACTCTGGTAGCCCCTTCATCGTCCAGACGTCGCTGTGGGTCAGGGCATGTTCGCTTCCGGGCAAGGGGATCCTACGCGCGTGGCCTCCCACGCAGAGTATGAACTTCTCGCCTTGCACGCTCCTTCCGTCGCCGAGCGCGAGGGTGTGACTGTCGAGAAAGCGGGCCTCGCCAGCCCCGTCGAACACGCGCACTTCCGCGGCTTCGAGTTGGGCCCGCAGCTGCTTCTTCTGGTGGACCGTGCGTACGACATTCTCCGTATGGTTCAACAGCCGAACGAAGTTCACCGCGGGCGGTTCACCCTCGAGCCCGTAGTCGGCGAACTGCTCCGCATCGCGCACCAGACGCGCGGCCCTG
>Ga0126307_10000860_pt1 | contig 20048 bp, 22 predicted proteins | sample Plot28_FD_89955 | JGI IMG/M metagenome (GOLD analysis project Ga0126307, IMG submission 89955) | Serpentine soil microbial communities from UC McLaughlin Reserve, CA, USA - Plot28 | ecosystem: Environmental > Terrestrial > Soil > Grasslands | place: USA: UC McLaughlin Reserve, Lake County... | reverse complement strand
ATGATCCGGGCGGCGGCAAAGAACCACCGCTTCGTGGCCGTGGTGGTGAGGCCCGAGAGCTATGACGCGGTGCTCGACGAGCTCGAGGAGACGGGGGAGCTCTCCGCGGCGACCAGGCACTGGCTGGCGAACGAGGCCTTTGCGTACACGGCCCGCTACGACGCAGCGATCAGCCGCTGGTTCGGTCGCCGCTACGAGCAGCTGCCGAGCTACTGGGTGACGGCCTGGGAGAAGGAACTCGATCTCTCCTACGGCGAGAACCCGCACCAGCGGGCGGCGCTCTACGTCGAGCCGCGGGTCCGGTCCCACGTCCTCTCGCGGGTGTCAAAGCTGCACGGGAAGCCGCTCTCGTTCAACAACGTCCTCGACCTCAACTCGGCTCGGACGCTGCTCACGGATCTGGAGGGGCCCGGCTGCGTGATCGTCAAGCACAACAACCCCTGCGGGGTGGCCGAGGCGGATCGGATCGGGTCGGCCTACGAGGCAGCGTTCGCCTGCGATCCGATGTCGGCGTTCGGGGGTGTGATCGCGCTCAACCGGTCGGTCGACAAGGCTGTGGCCGAGCGGCTGCACCAGCAGTTCATCGAGGTCCTGATCGCGCCCGGGTACGAGGACGGCGCACTCGACGTGTTGCAGCAGAAGGAGGGCATCCGGATCCTGGAGGACACCGAGCGGCGAACCCACCAGATCGAGCCGGACATCAAGCGGGTGCGAGGCGGAATCCTGGTGCAGGATCCCGACGGCACTCCGGAGCCGCGCGAGCTGATGGAGGTCGTCACCAAGACACAGCCGACGGACGAGCAGTGGAATGACCTGCTCTTCGCTTGGCGAGTGGTGCGGCACGTCAAGTCCAACGCGATCGTGCTGGCTCGCGATCGGGCCACGCTGGGGATCGGGGCGGGTCAGATGAGCAGGGTCGACTCGGTCCGCCTCTCGATTGAGAAGGCGAAGGAGGCCCGCGGCCCCGATGCGGAGCCGCTGCTCGCCGGGTCCGTGGTCGCCTCGGACGCGTTCTTCCCCTTCGCCGACGGGCCGCAGGCTGCGATTGACGTCGGGGCCACCGCGGTCATCCAGCCGGGAGGCTCAAAGCGTGACGCCGAAGTGATCGAGGCGTGCGACGCGGCCGGCGTCGCCATGGTCTTCACGAAGCGGCGACACTTCCGGCACTAGGTCTCCGGCGGCAGGGGCTCGAGCGCTGAGACGGTTAGGCGCCCGCGGCCCTGCGGGCCTCGTCGGGGTCGCGGTGAGCCTCCACCTGCGCCGCCAGACCGTTGCGGACGGTCCAGATGTGACCGAACTCGCCGGATAGCGGCATGCCGGTTGCACGCGCCTTGGCGAAAATCCGGCCGATCACCAGCACCCCGTCCTCGCCGACCTCGACGAACTCGTCGGCGTCGTAGTGGAACTCCGAGAAGTCCTGCTCGAGCGCCTCGACGAACACCTCGAGGCCCTCCACTCCCGTGATTACGCGATCCCCGAGCTCGTGCGATAGCCGGGATTCGAAGTCCGGGGCGACCACGTCACGGACCTCCGCGAACCCCACACGCCGACTGCCAACGCCGGCCCAGTCGAAGCCGTAGATGCGCCGGATCAGGTCGGCCCGCTCTCCCATACGGCCCAGTATGCCGCTCGCAGTACCCCACCGCGAGTGCCCCCTCCGGGACTCGAACCCGGACTACGAGATTAAAAGTCTCGCCGTCTCTCCAGTTGACTTAAGGGGGCAGTGCAAGTCTAGGCGGCGCTTCGCCGGTCACTAGAGTCCCGGTCTAGATGAGGATCTCGGCGAAGGTCGACTACGCCGTGCGGGCGGCGGTGGAGCTTGCGGCGGCTGGCGGGGAGCCGATCAAGGGGGAAGTGATCGCCGACGCGCAAGAGATCCCGCTCAAGTTCCTCGAGAACATCCTCGGCGAGCTCAAGCACACCGGCATCATCGCGAGCCGCCGCGGCGCCCAGGGCGGCTACTGGCTGGCCAAGCCGGCGGACGAGGTCAGCATCGCCGACATCGTCCGGGCCGTCGAGGGCCCGTTGGCGAGCGTCCGCGGCCAGGGACCCGAGGCCCTTGACTACAAGGGCGAGGCGGTTCCGCTCCAGAAGGTCTGGATCGCGGTTCGGGCCAACCTGCGCGCCGTCATGGAGGACACCACTCTCGCCGACGTGGTCGGCGGAGAGCTGCCGGCGGCGGTCCGTGAGCTGAGCGAGCCGGCGGAAGCCTGGAGTGCGCGCTAGCGGTCGTCCTCCGCGACGCGACCCGGTGGCGGCTCGCCGACTCGATCAGCCCATCGGATCCGGGTCCCTAGGACACCCCCGTGGCGACCGTGGGCGGGCCGCCGTCGGCTGAGAACACCCGCGTCGAACGCGGTCGCACGTAGACGATCTGGCCCACCGCGAGCTCGAGGTGATCGACCTCGTCACGAGTCAGCTGCACCGAGAACTGCTCCCCCTCAGGCAGGGTCAGCTCCACCCTCACCTCGAAGCCGAGGTGCACGATCCGATCCACCATCGCCTCAATCGTCTGACCGTTCGGCTCGTGGCGGATCTCGACGTCGTGCGGACGCACCCACGCCTCGCCGAGCCGGTGCGCGGGCCCGACGAAGCTCATCACGAACTCCGAGGCCGGGTCCTCGTAGAGGTCCCGGGGACCGCCGGACTGCTCGACCCTGCCGTCGTTCATCACGATGATCTGCTCGGCGACGTCCATCGCCTCCTCCTGGTCGTGGGTGACGAAGATCGTCGTCACGTGCACATCGTCGTGGAGGCGGCGCAGCCAGGTGCGCAGCTCCTGGCGCACCTTGGCATCCAGCGCGCCGAACGGCTCGTCGAGCAGCAGCACCCGCGGCTCTACCGCCAACGCCCGGGCCAGGGCCATCCGCTGCCTCTGCCCACCCGAGAGCTGGCTGGGGAAGCGCTTCTCGAAGCCCTGCAGGTGGACGAGAGCGATCAGCTTCGTGACCCGCTCGCGAATCGTTCCGTTGCCCTCCCCCCTGATCCGCAGGCCGAAGGCGATGTTGTCGAACACCGTCATGTGCTTGAAGGCGGCGTAGTGCTGGAAGACGAAGCCGACGTTGCGGTCCTGCACCCGGGTCTGCGTGTTGTCCTCGCCCGAGATCAGCACCTGCCCCATGTCGGGCTGCTCGAGGCCGGCGATCACGCGCAGCAGGGTGGACTTGCCGCTGCCGCTCGGCCCGAGGAGCGCGGTCAGACCGCCGTCAGGCACCTTGATCGATACGTCTTCGAGGGCGACGAAGTCTCCAAATCGCTTGGTCACGTCTCTTACCTCGATGGCCATGGCTAGGCCTCCTTTTCAATCGGATGGGGAACGAGAACGCCGGTCCCTGGCGTCGCATCCGCGTCGTCATCTGTGTCAACGGCCTTGCGCGAGCGCCGCTGGAGAAAATTCATGCTGAAGAGCACCAGGAGGGCGAGGGCGGCGAGCAGAATCGCCGCGGCGTAGGCGCCCGCGAGATTGAAGTTCGTGTACTCGTTCTCGACGAAGAGGGGCAGGGTCTCCGTCTGGCCGGAGATCTTGCCGGAGACGACGCTGACGGCCCCGAACTCGCCGAGCGCCCGGGCGGTGGCCAGCACCACCCCATAGGTGACGCCCCAGCGAATCGATGGCAGGGTGACCTTCCAGAAGGTCTGCCAGGACGACGCCCCCAGGGTCCCGGCGGCCTCCTCCTGGTCGGTGCCGATCTCCTGCAGCACGGGCATCACCTCACGAACCACGAACGGCAGGGAGACGAAGACGGTGGCCAGGATCAGAGCGGGGGTGGAGAAGATGATCTGGATGCCGGCGTCGGACAGCGGACCGCCGATGAAGCCGTCCACTCCGTAGACGAGGAAGAGTGAGAGACCGATGACCACCGGCGAGACCGCGAAGGGCAGATCGATCGCCGAGTTGATCAGGGCCTTGCCGCGGAAGTTCTGACGGACCAGCATCAGCGCGCAGAGCACGCCGAACACCGTGTTCAGGGGAACGGCGACACCGACGCAGAGCACCGTCATCCAGAAGGCGTGGATGCCGTCCGGGCTCGTCAAGGCGTCGATTGGGCCTTGCAGGCCGTCCTCGAAGGTCCGGTAGAAGATCATCCCCAGCGGGATCACCAGCAGCGCCCCGAGATAGAAGAGCGCCAGGCCGCGCATCCCATATCTCGCGACGGGGTTAGGCGCGCTCATGGCGGCTCCTCCAGCGGACGAACAGGTTGAGGGCGAAGAGGATGAGGACCGCGATCACGAGGAGCAGCACCGAGACCGCGGCGGCCGCCGTCGTGTTGTCGCTCTCGATCCGCCCGAAGATGTAGACGGAGGCGACCTGCGTGTCGAACGGGATGTTTCCCGTGATCAGAACCAGGGACCCGAACTCGCCGATCGCCCTGGCGAAGGCGAGCGCGCAGCCGGCGACGATCGCCGGGGTGAGGTTGGGCAGGATGATGCTCCGGAAGATCCGGGTGTTGGAGGCACCCAGCGAAGCTGCGGCCTCCTCCATCTCCTCGTCGATCTCGTGGAGCACCGGCTGCACCGCCCGGATCACGAAGGGCAGGGTCACGAAGAGCAGCGCCAGACCCACCGCGATCTTGGTGTAGGTGACGCTGATGCCCACCGGCGAGTCCTCGCCGTAGAGGGCAAGCAGCGTCAGCCCCGCGACGATCGTAGGCAGAGCGAAGGGCAGGTCGATCACCGAGTTGACCAGCCGCTTGCCGCGAAAGTCGTCGCGGACGAGCACCCAGGCGATCAGCGTTCCCATCACCGCGTTGATCGCGACGATGACGAATGACGCGATCACGGTCAGCTTGATCGCCGCGACAGCCTCGGGTTCGCTGATCGCATTCCAGAAGGTCCCCAGTCCCTCGTCGGTGGAGCGGAGCAGAACGGCGCCGAGCGGGATCAGCACGATCAGGCTCAGCCAGGTGAGCACGATCCCACGGGTGAGCACCTCCCCGCCGAAGGGTGGCCTGAAGCCAACCTTCGGCGGGGTCGCGACTGCAGTGTCCGCAGGCGGAGGTGTCATCTCGGCTGCCCGAAACTCCTCTACTCGAGCGGGGCTCCCTGGTCGCGCAGGATCTGCGTGACCTTGCCGTTCTCGTCGTCGAAGAACTCATCGTCGACCTTGCTCCAACCGCCGAAGTCGGCGATCGTGAACAGGCCGGGAACGTCGGGGAACTTGTCCGCGTTCTTCTGGAGCACGGACTGCGTCACCGGGCGGTACCCGTAGTCGGCAAAGACCTGCTGCCCCTCATCCGTGAGGATGAAGTCCAAGAACGCCCGGGCCGCCTTCGGATCCTGCGCCTCGGTCGTGACCGCGGCGGGGTTCTCGATCCTGATGGTCGAGTCCGGCAGCACGTACTCCAGGTCGATCCCTTCGTCCTGGGCCTGGATGGCCTCGTTCTCGTATCCGATCAGGACGTCGCCCTTGCCGCTGGCAAACGTCTGCAGCGAGTCGCGGGCGGAGTCGTCGAGTACCGAGGTCTTCGAGATCACCGTCGCGACGGCGTCGAGGGCCTCCTGCTCGGACTTCCCGGCCTCGATCTGAGAGCCGTAGATGGCCATGATGTTCCACTTCGCGCCACCGGACGTCGCCGGGTTCGGCGTGATGATCTCGACGTCCTTGGTCAGCAGATCATCGAAGCTCTGGATGTTCTCCGGGTTCCCTGGGCGGATCGCGATGCTCACGACCGAGCTGCTGATGATCCCCTTGGTCGGGCCCGTGTTCCAATCCTGGGCGACCTTCCCCGCCTCGACCAGAGCCGTCATATCGGGCTCCAGCGAGAAGTCCACGAGATCGGCCTGCTGCCCGGCCTCGACCGCGCGACGCTGATCGCCGGACCCGCCGAACGAGGTCGAGACGTCGACTCCACTACCGGCGTCGGTGTCCCGGAACGCCGGGATCAGCCCCTCCTCGAAGGCCTGCTGGGGCGTCGAGTAAGCGACCAGGTCGATGTTGCCGCCGCCGCTGCCTGAAGCGCTGTCATCACCGCCGCACGCGGCGATCCCGACCGTTGCGCTGAGCGCCGCGACCGCAATCACAAGCCGGGGGACGAAGCCCGGCCGGTACTTCTTGCTTCCCGTGCTCATAGGAGGGGGTTCCTTGTGACCTTTCTTTATTGATTTCGTTGACAAGCGGGGCCACCGTAGCAGGTTCTCGACTTTCTGGATCAAGAACATCTTGATTCTCTACCCGATCGGGGGAAATGCCAGCAGGTCGGTGGGAAAGAGGGGTTCTGCGGCCGCTTAGGGAGTCAGCGAGCGGGAAGGACTCCCCCGCACCAGAGGGAAGGACTCCCTGCATGAAAGTTATGTTCATCACCTGGCTGACGCTGATCGCGGCCGGGATCGTTTTCTTCACGATCATCGGCCTCGGACACCACTGAGGTCCGATGCGCCGGTTCGTCCGCGACCACTCCCTGTCGCTGTTCTTCCTGGTCATCTTCCTGGCCGCGCTCGTCGGCCAGGCGATCGCCGGCCACATCCTCCACAACGAGGAGGCGATGGCCCACAGCGGCGAGCAGATGTCGTTCTGGCGCTACATCCGCTCCTCGGACTTCGGCAACGCCGTGATGGAGAACTGGCAGTCCGAGTACCTCCAGTTCATGCTCTTCATGCTCGCCACGGTCTGGCTGGTACAGCGCGGTTCACCCGAATCGAAACCCCTTGGTGACGTCGGACGGGAATCAGACGAAAAGCAGAAGGTCGGCCCTCATGCGGACGCCCAGTCACCAAAGTGGGCGAAGGCGGGCGGCGTCAAGGCGTTCATCTACGAGAACTCGCTCCTGATCGTCATGTCGATCATCTTCTTCGGATCCTGGTTCGCCCAGTCAGTGACCGGCTGGACCCAGTTCAACGCCGAACAGCTCGATCATCAAGAGGCCACCGTCTCCTGGCTGACCTACATCGGCTCGGCGGACTTCTGGGAGGCGACCCTGGAGAACTGGCAGTCCGAGTTCCTCGCCGTGGGCTCGTTCGTCGCGATCACGGTCTTTCTGCGCCAGCGCGGCTCGCCCGAGTCGAAGCCGGTGGGTGCGCCCCACCACCACACCGGCGCCGAGGGGTAGGGGGTCCCGGTGGCTTGTCTCAGTCGGCGCGGCCGCCGCGCCGCTTGATCGCTGCCCGGAGCTGGTCCTTGCCCATCTTCGAGCGGCCACTGATATTCAGCCTGGCCGCCTCGCGGTTGAGCTGATCCCGCGTCTTCGCCTGGCCCTTGCGGACCTTGTTCGCCTCCTTGCCGAGAGCGGTCCTGGTTCGACTCGGCAGGTTCTTCAGCGTTTGCTTCTTGCGCGCGCCGGCCTGCGCCTTCTTGACGTTGCGCTTGGCTGCGCTGCGCTGCTTCTGCGTGGCCATCAGCGCCTCCTTTCTCTCGCTGGCCGGTTACCCGGCGAGCAGTGAGCGAACCATGTCCGTTGGCCCCGCGCGCAGTTAGAACAGCCTGGTCTGGGGGGGCTCGGGCGGCTCGGCGTCCCGCGCCCGCTTCGCACGGCGGGCGGCGAGCTCATCCCGCCGCCGGTAACGCCGGTCACGGGAGCGGTTGGGTGCGCGAACCAGGCCACCGATCCGCTTGCGCTCCGCATTGGGCGCGTAGGCGCGGCCCTCGTAGAGCCGCTCGTAGCGGGGCACCAGGTCGGGGCGCGCCGCCGAGAGCCAGGACATGAAGACCTCCTTCACCCCCGGGCGCAGGTGCAGTGCGATTCCGTTGACGAAGGTGGCCCCGGCTTCCTCTGCCAGCGAGACGATCTCGTCGACCAGCTCGGGAGAGTCGTTGATGCCCGGCATCAGCGGTGCCACCAGCACCCCGGATGGGATCCCAGCCTCGTTGAACTTCGCCACAGCCTCGAGCCGCTTGCGCGGGTGCGGAGTGTGCGGCTCGGTCTCGCGCCAGATCTTCTCGTCCAAGGTCGGCACCGAGAAGTTGACCGAGACGTCCGCGACCCCGGCGAGTTCGACCAGTGCATCGAGGTCGCGGAGCACCAGCGGCGACTTGGTCAGTATCGAGGTCGGAGTCTCGCCCTCCTGAAGCGCCTCGATCATGGGCGGCATCAGCTCGTACTTGCCCTCGGCCCACTGGTACGGATCGGTGTTCGTCCCGAAGGCGACTAGCTCCCGCTTCCAGCTCGGCCGGTTGAGTTCGGCCCGAAGCAGCTCCGGCACGTTCACCTTGACGACGATCTCGCGCTCGAAATCCCGGCCGGCATTCAGGTCCAGATAGGTGTGGGTGTTACGAGCGAAGCAGTAATTGCATGCATGCGCGCAGCCCCTGAAGGCATTGACGGTGTAGTTGAACGGCAGGAAGTCCCCGGGCACCTTGTTGAGCGCCGACTTGGCCCGGACCTCGTGGAAGTTGATGCCGAGTGCCTCCGGAGCGTCGAAGGTCCTAACCCGCTCGACGTCTAGCCCCGGAAGGCTGCGCCCCTGCTCCCTATCCACTCTCTGTGAATCCCAACGCATCCGTTTCCAGTCTTGCAGCGTCCGCGGTCCTGTAGCGAACATATGTTCGCATACTCATCGGCGCCGTCTGAGCACTTGAACGCCGGGTAGGAACGTCTTGTGAGCCAGCTCCCCCTCACCGGAGAGGAGACCAGCGGCGCCGACGCGCTGATCCCGGAGCGCCCAACCTTGCCGAAGCTACGAGAGGCCGCGGGCGACTGCACGGCCTGCCCACTGCACAAGACCGGCACACAGACCGTCTTCGGCGAGGGGTTGAAGCGTGCCCGGCTGATGCTCGTCGGTGAGCAGCCCGGCGACCGCGAGGACATCGAGGGGCACCCTTTCGTCGGGCCGGCGGGCCGGATCCTGGACAAGGCACTCGAACAGGCGGAGATCGAGCGCGGCGACGCCTACATCACCAACGTCGTCAAGCACTTCAAGTGGAAGCCACAGGGCAAGCGGCGGATCCACCAGACGCCGCGGGCCGAAGAGATCAAGGCGTGCGCTCCCTGGCTCGAGGCCGAGCTCGAGGTCGTCGACCCCGAGGTGCTGGTCTGCCTCGGGGCAACGGCGGTCAAGGCGGTGATCGGCTCGAAGGCGCGCGTGATGAAGGACCACGGTGAGTTCCTCGAGTCGAAGCTCGGCCGCACCGCGGTGCCGACGCTTCATCCGTCCGCGATCCTCAGGGCAGATCCCGAGGACCGTGACGACGCTATGGGGCTGCTGGTCGGCGACCTGAGCCGGGTCCGCAAGCGCCTCGACTCCTGAATCGCGCTAGCCGGTCAGAATCCGAAGGCAGATGGCGACCGAGCGCGCGAAACTCCATCCCGCCGAGCACCGCGCGTACCGCGAGCTCTACGCCGCCAGCCGGCAGCTGATCAGGAGGTGGCAACGGGTCGCCCCCGCGCTGGAGGGGACGCCAGTCGGGGACGGGCTCAAGGACGGCGCGGCCGAGACCTCTGTCCTGCTGACCGAGCTCGCACCCCGGACGGCGACCTATGGGCTCTATGGCGGGCCGACCGCGCAGGGGATGGGCGCTCGGATCGCCGACCTGCGGACAGCGATCACCGATCGGGGCGGGGACACCGGACTCGTCGTCCGCTCGGCGGTGCTCGACATCGAGCACGTCACAACCCTGCTCCGGCATCTCGCCGAGCTGGCGCGCGCCAGAAGTGACCGGAACATGGCCGGGTTCTGCCAGGAGTGGGCCGCCCGCCTCGAGTCGAGCATGGACGCGGTCCGCCAGGCGGCCGTAGAGCTCGGCGCGGATCCTGACCGAGCCTCGGCGCCGCTAGGAGATTCGGTGGTGAATCGCGCCACGCACGGCGTCGGCTGGGTGTTCGGATCGATCGGCGAAGCCGTCGATCGCGTGATCGGCAGCCGCCGCGGCTAGCGAATCGCGTTAGGTGAACTCCGGGCGGCCCTCGAGCGGGGTCGACGCCTCGGCGTGCAACCGGCGCGGGATGCGGCCCGCCTGTCGCGCAGCCCAACCGGCCTCCACCGCGGCACGCATCGCGGTTGCCATGCCAGCCGGATCCTCCGCGCGGGAGACCGAGCTCGCCAGCAAGACCCCGTCACAGCCCAGTTCCATCGCCATCGCGGCGTCCGAGGCGGTCCCGATCCCGGCGTCGAGGATGACCGGGACGCTCGCGCGCTCGGCGATGATCTGGATGTTGTACGGGTTGCGGATCCCCATCCCCGACCCGATCGGCGAGCCGAGCGGCATCACCGCGGCGCAGCCGGCGTCCTCCAGCCGACGGGCCAGGATCGGGTCGTCATTGGTGTACGGGAGCACCGTGAAGCCGTCGTCGACCAAGGTCTCGGCCGCGTCCACCAGCTCGACCGCATCCGGGAAGAGCGTACGGTCGTCCCCGATCACCTCGAGCTTCACCCAGTCGGTCTCAAAGGCCTCCCGGCCGAGCTTCGCCGTGCGGACCGCATCCCGCGCCGTGTAGCAGCCCGCGGTGTTGGGAAGCGCGAAGAGCGCGAGACGGCGGATCACGTCCAGCACGGATCCCTGCGCCTCCGGATCCACTCGCCGCAGGGCCACCGTGACGATCTCGGTCCCCGAAGCGATCAGGGCCTGCTCCATCTGCTCGAGCGAGCGGAAGCCGCCGGTCCCCACAATCAGTCGGGAGCCCCAGCTGCGGCCGCCGAGCTCGAAGCCGTTCTCCGCGCCACCCTGGATCGCGGCAAGGACCTCCACCTTCTGGCCGTCGCGAAGGGGCGTCAGGTCCCACTCGCTGCGCGGAACGACCTCTCCGTCGATCGCGACGGCCACCCCGCCCTGCTCGCCGGCTGCGCCCGAGGCCTCGACCGCCTCGCGTACCCCCGCGCCGTCCGGCAGGACGACGACCTCGCCGTTCAGCTCCACCTTCATGCGACCTCCACCGGAGAATCCGCGGGTCGCCGAGCGAAGCGCAGTGGCGAGAACGGCTCGAGGTCGACCGGCGCCGAGGCGCCTTCGAGGAGAGCCGCGATGGAGTCTGCAGTCACCGGCGCCTGCAGCACGCCGTTGCGGAAGTGTCCCGTGGCGATCAGCAACCCCTCGGCATCGCCGTGTCCGATCAGCGGGGCGTTGTCCGGCGTCCCCGGCCGCAGCCCGGCCGAGGCCTCGGCCAGCTCGAGCTCGGCGATTTCGGGGATCAGCCGATAGGCCTCTCGCAGCAGCTCGTGCACGCCTCCGGCAGTGACCGTGGTGTCGAAGCCGCGTTCCTCGACCGTCGCTCCGACGATCAGCCGCCCATCGTCGCGGGGCACCATGTACACGCGCTCCCCGGCGACGATCCCGGCGCAGACGGGATCCTCAGCGGAGCCGCGCAGAGTGAGGATCTCCCCCTTCACCGGCCGCACCGGAGCGACATCCGCCGACAGCCACCGCGCCCCTCCGGACCAGCAGCCCGCCGCGAGCACGAGGTTCGCCGCCTCGAAGGCGTGGCCATCGGCGATCGCTACACGCCACTTACCGGCCTGCCGCCCGGCACCCACGACCTCCGCACCCGAGTGGACCACGGCAGCGCGCCGGTCGAGCGCGGCGAGCAGGGTCGCGACCACCTTCCTCGGATCGACCGTGGCCTCACCGGGAACGCGGGCGCCTCCGCGAACGGCCGTCGCCAGCCCCGGCTCGAGCGTGCGGCATTCTCTGCCGCGAAGCCATTCCGACTCGAGACCCAGGCTTCGATGAAGCTCGTAGCGACGGCGCAGCTCCTCGGTCTCATCGCGATCCAAGGCCACGTGCAGCGCCCCGGACTGCGCGAATCCCGTCTCGAGGTCCCCCTCCTCCTCGAGCTGCTCGGCGAAGCTGGGCCAGCGGCGAAGCGATTCGAAGTTGAGGGCGAGCAGCCGCTCCTCCCCCCACGAGGCCTCCCCGACGGGAGCGAGCATGCCCGCGGCGACGCCGCTGGCGCCGGCGGCGGGGCGGTCGCGCTCGAGCACACACACATTCGCGCCGCGCTGGGCGGCTCGCCAGGCGCAGGCAAGCCCGATCACGCCGGCGCCGACGAAGATCGCGTCGTATCCGCTGTTGGTCTCGTTGCTCACTAGCCGCTGGGTTTCTCCTGCAGCCGATGCGCTCCAACCTCCCTGCGCCGGCATTACCCGGATCAGGTTCAGACGGTCGGCGGCGCTTCAGCCGCCCTCTCAGCCCTCGGTGGGCTCCCGTTACATATCCATCGTACCCATGCGACCCTTGATCTAGGCTGGCCTCGCCGTGACCGACACCTCTCACCTCGCGCCACCCGAGTCGATCGGCGAGCTGCGGCGCCAGCGCCTGCGGTGGGCGAGGCTCTACTTCGTTTGCGAGGCGCTTCCGCATGGCCAGGACCCCGAGGCGCTCCTGAATGCCTCCATGGCCGCTGGCACGGGGATGATCGAGCTGCGCGACCGCGAGCAGCCCCGGGCGGTGATCGAACGCTCCGGGCGCACATTCCGCCGGCTCGCGAACACCTACAGCGCTCTCTTCATCGTCAACGACGATCCCCATCTCGCGCTGGAGCTGAGCGCCGACGGGGTCCACGTGGGACAGGACGACATGGACCCGGCCGAGGCTCGCCAGGTCATGGGCTCCGACGCGGTCGTCGGGCTCTCCACCCACACCCGCGAGCAGATCGAGGCCGCTGCGAACGAGCCGGTCGACTACATCAGCGTCGGGCCGATCTGGGAGACCCCGACGAAGGAGGGACGCCCTGCGACCGGGCTCGAGCTGGTCCGGACGGCCGCCGAGATCGCTCCTCTTCCCTGGTTCGCGATCGGCGGCATCGACACGGACAACGTGGACCAGGTGATCGCCGCCGGCGCCGAGCGCCTCTGCGTCGTCCGCGCGATCCGCGATGCCAAGGATCCTCGAGCCGCTGCCAGCGCCCTCTTCGACGCGGTCGACCCCGCCGCACGTCAGGAGGCGGGCGAGTGACCGGCGCCCGCGAGCGAAAGCGAGCCGAGCGCCAGAAGCGCAAGCGCCGGGCCACGAGGAGCAGCCCCCCGGTCAAGGCGCAGCCTGCCCAAACCAGCGACCCGCAGGGCAACGGCGACGGGGCGCGCACCGAGACCTTTCAGGAGAAGATGGCGCGCCGCTACGAGGAGCGGAACGCGGAGGCGCGAGCAAAGCTCGAGCCGCTCGAAGAGGGGGAGCGACCCCGAGCGGTGATGGTCGGCGCGATCGTCTCGGCGATCCTCGCTTTGATCTTCACGGCATCAACCGTGATTGCGGCGACGGGCTCCGTGGATGTATCTGGCGACGACCCATCTCCCGTCGGGATCGGCTTCTTCGCCGCCGCGCTCTGGCTGATGACGTGGGGGATGTGGGAGGCGCGCTACTGGGCGGTCCTGGGATTTCAGGTGCTGCTCCTCATCGCCCTGATCGTCGGTGCGCTGGCGCTCGTCACCTTCTCAACGGTGCTCCAGTTGCTCGCGAGCCTGTTGCTGCTCGCTGGGTCGGGGTCGCTCTTCTATTTCATGATCCGGGCAATGGGCCGAATTCAGATGCCGCGGCCCCCGGAGAGGTGAGGGTGCGCCGCAGGGAAGCGAGGCGCAACCCGTTTGATGGCGAAGCCAAGTAATTCCCTTCTATAGAGTCGGGCCGATGGCCGAGTACGACGTGATCGTCATCGGAGGCGGCCCCGGAGGCTATGTCGCCGCCATCCGCGCCGCCCAGCTCGGGCAGAAGACAGCCGTCGTAGAACGTGACAAGGCCGGCGGTCGCTGCCTGAACTACGCCTGCATTCCGGCCAAGACCGTCCTCCACACGGCCGAGATCTTCTCCGCCGTGACCCAGGACGGCGCCGACTTGGGCATCAAGTCAAACGGCGCGACGATCGACTGGAAGGCTCTCCAGGAGCGCCGCGCGAAGGTCTCCAAGACCCTCGAGGACGGTGTCCAGTTTCTCTGGAACAAGAACAAGGCCGAGTTCCTCCACAGCGAGGCCTCCTTGACCGGCAACGGCAAGGTGAAGGTCGGAGACGACGAGCACGAGGCCAAGGCGATAGTCCTCGCAACCGGCTCGGTCGCCTTGCCGATTCCCGGGGTCGAGTTCTCCGACCGGGTGGTCGATACGTGGGGCGCCTATTCGCTCGAGTCGATGCCGAAATCGCTTGTCATCGCCGGCGCGGGTGCCTCGGGCTCAGAGATCGCCTCCGCCTACTCCCGCATGGGGGTCGAGGTCACACTGATCGAGATGCTCGACCAGATCCTGCCGCTCGAGGACAAGGACATGGCGCGGGTGGTGGAGCGCCAGTTCAAGCAGGACGGCATGGAGGTGATGACCGGCACGAAGGTGGAGGGCGTCGAGGAACAGAAGTCCGGCGTCAAGGTGAAGGCAGGGGACAAGGAGGTGAAGGCCGACTACCTGGTGATCGCGGGTGGACGGCGGCCCGATACCGACCCGCTCAACCTCGACGCGGCCGGGGTGAAGACCAACGACCGGGGCGAGATCGAGATCGACGAGTACCAGCGCACCTCGGCCGACGGCATCTTCGCGATCGGCGACCTCGTTCGGGGCCCGGCTCTGGCGCACAAGGCCGAGGAGGAGGGCGTCGTCGCCGTCGAGACCGCGGCGGGCCACGAGACCGAGCCGGTCAACATCGACCTCGTCCCAGGTGCGACCTTCACCCACCCGCAGGTGGCCAGCGTCGGGATGACCGAGGAGCAGGCCAAGGAGACCGGCCGCCAGATCAAGGTCGGCAAGTTCAAGCTCGGTGGCGCCGGCGCTTCCGTCGTCTACGACGACCGGGCCGGCCTGGTCAAGATCGTCGGCGACCCGGAGTACGGCGAGATCCTCGGCGCGCACATCGTCGGCAACATCGCCTGCGACATGATCAGCGAGATCGTCAACGTGATGGCGCTCGAAGGCGGCTATCCGGAGCTCGAGCGGATCATCCACCCGCATCCGACCATGTCGGAGGCGGTTCTCGACGGAGCCCGCGCCGTCGACGGCTGGGCGATTCACGCCTAGGCAACCGTGACTACCAATCGCCTGGAGGCCTTCAGCGATGGGGTCTTCGCAATCGCGATCACGTTGCTCGTACTGGAGCTGCACGTACCGACTGAGGACCATCTCTGGAGCGAGTTGAAGGACGAATGGCCGTCCTTCGCCGCCTTCCTGCTGAGCTTCTGGGTGATCGGGATCATCTGGGTGAATCATCACGGCGTCATCGACCACATCGGCAGGGCCAATCGCCCGTTGCTCTACCTCAACCTGCTTCTGCTCCTTACGGTGGTGTTCATTCCGTTCCCACTGCCCTACTCGCCGAGCATCTCAAGTCGGGTGAGGACGAGCAGGTGGCCGCGATCGTCTACAGCTCAGCCTTCATGGCGATGTCCCTGAGCTACGCCTGGCTCTGGACCTACATCGCGAGACACCGCGAACTGCTCAGCATCACGTTGAGCGATGAGGAGGTCCGCCGCCGGACGGTGATATTCCTGATCGGCAATCCCTTCTACGCCCTGGCGCTGGCATTGGCCTTCATCAGCTCGGCGGTCGTGCTGGTCATCAATGGGCTGCTCGCCGTCTACTACATGGTGGTCGGCGTGAGGAGCCCAGATCCGGCCGGGGAAACTCCGTGAGCGCCGTCACCTTCTACTACGACTTCAATTCGCCCTACTCGTATCTGGCCGCGGAGCGGATCAGCGGGGTGTTCGCCGAAGCTGGACTCGAGCAGCCGGAATGGCAGCCAATCTCCTTCGGCCACATCCTGAGGGCGACGGGGCGCAGGCCGTGGTCGTTCGAGGAGGACCGGAGCGCCGATTTCGCCGAGATCCAGCGGCGCGCGCACGAGCGGGGCCTACCGGAGGTCGTCTATCCCGAGGGCTGGCCGATCGAGAACTACAGCCTCAATCCGGTCCGGGCGGCCGTCTACGCGAAGGAGGCGGGGCGGGTCGTCTCCTTCTCCCTCGCCTGCTTCCGCCAGGTGTTCGCGGCCGGCAGGGACATGAGCGACGTCGACAACGTCCTGATCGCGGCCGCAGCGTGCGAGTTGCATCCCAACGCCGTTCTCAAGGGGATCGAGACCGACTCGGTCAAGCAGAAGCTCCGAGCGGCTACCGAGGGCGCGCTCGCCCGCGGCCTGGTGGGGATACCCACAGTCGCAGTGGGTGACGAGTTGTTCTGGGGAGACGACCGCCTCGAGGAGGCCGTGCGGGCCGCAGCCGCCTGATTCATCGACACCCTTTGCCGCGGGAGTAGGCTGAGCCCGTGGCCCAGAGCAAGACCAAGTCGGCCCGCGCACCCGCCGAATCAAGCGACGGCGCGCCGCCCGCCGGCAAGCTGAAGCTGCCCGACGAGGCGACCTGCCGCGAGCTGATCAGCACCATGATGCTGATCCGGCGCTTCGAGGAGGAGGCCGGGCGCCAGTACCAGCGGGCGAAGGCCGGCGGGTTCCTGCACCTGGCGATCGGCGAGGAGGCGACGATCGTCGGAACCACCTCGGTGATGAGACCGGAGGACTACCTGATCGGCACGTACCGGACGCACGGGCACGCGATCGCCCGCGGCACCGAGGCCAAGAGGGTCATGGCGGAGCTCTTCGGCCGCGTCGACGGAACGTCGGGTGGTCGCGGCGGCTCCATGCACATCTTCGACCTCGAGCACCGCTTCATGGGCGGCTACGGGATCGTCGGCGGAAACCTGCCGCTGGCGGCCGGCCTCGCCCTCTCCTCCGACTACCGGGGCACCGACGACGTGACCGTCTGCATGTTCGGCGACGGGGCCTCCAACACCGGCAACTTCGGCGAGACGATGAACCTGGCGGCGCTCTGGAGCCTGCCGGTCGTGTTCCTGGTCGAGAACAACCTCTATGGGATGGGCACCTCGCTCGAGCGCCACTCCGCGGTGCAGGACCTCTCTCATAAGGCGGAGGGGATGGGTGTGCCCGGGGTCCGAGTCGATGGCATGGATGTGCTCGCCGTCCGGGAGGTCGTCGCCGAGCACATCCGCCTGGCGCGCGAGGACCGCAAGCCCACGCTGGTCGAGGCTTTCACCTACCGCTACCGCGGCCACTCGGCGGCCGATCCCGAGGTCTATCGGGAGAAGGCCGAGGTCGAGGAGTGGCAGCGCAAGGACCCGATCGAGAACTTCGCGCGTCGCCTGATCGAGGAGAACGTGCTCTCCGAGGACGAAATCCAGGAGATTCGGGAGGAGGCTGACAAGACGGTCACAGATGCCGTCGAGTTCGCCGACGACTCGCCCGAGCCGCCGCTCGACTCGCTCTATGACCACCTCTACGTGCTCGGCGACCAAGTGCCGGGGTGGTACGGCGTGGACGAGCGATCTCCCGACTCGCACGCGGCGGAGCAGGAGCGGGGGGCCAGCGAGCGGGCGCGCCAGCTGGCGGAGAGCGGCGCCGCATACGCGGAGGACGAGGAGATGCGGGAGGCCGAGGGCGACCGCCCGGACACGCGGCCTGAGGACGTGCACTGATGGCGCAGATGCGGATGCGGGAGGCGCTGCGGGACGCGATGGCCGAGGAGATGCGCCGGGACGAGGACGTGCTGGTGATCGGCGAGGACGTCGCCGTCTTCCAGGGATCCTTCAAGGTCACCGAGGGCCTGCTCGACGAGTTCGGCGAGAAGCGGGTCCGCGACACCCCGATCTCCGAGAACTCGATCGTCGGGATGGGCGTCGGGGCTGCGATGGGAGGGCTGCGGCCGATCGTCGAGATCATGACGGTCAACTTCGCGCTGCTGGCGATGGATCAGATCGTCAACCACGCCGCCGCGATCCCGTACATGTTCGGCGGCCAGGTGCGGGTCCCACTGGTGATTCGCATGCCGGGGGGCGGTGGCCACCAGCTCGGTCCGACCCACTCCCACAGCTTTGAGGCTCTCTTCGTCCAGATCCCGGGGCTGCTCGTCGCCTGCCCCTCCACCCCAGCCGACGCGAAGGGGCTGCTGAAGGCGGCGATCCGCGACGACAACCCCGTGATCTTCATCGAGCACGAGACGCTCTACGGGGTTCGCGGGGAGGTTCCGGAGAACGGCGACGGCGTCGTCGACTTCGGCGAGGCCGCGATCCGCCGCGAGGGCTCCGACGTGACGATCGTGGGGATCCTGCGGATGGCGGAGGTTGCCCAGCAGGCCGCCCGCACGCTGTCTGAGGAGCACGGCGTCGAGGCCGAGGTGATCGACCCGCGCACCCTGCGCCCGCTGGACCTCGACACGATTCTCACATCCGTGCAGAAGACGAACAGGGTCGTGACCGTCGAGGAGGGCTGGCCCCATGGCGGCGTCGGCGCCAATCTCGCCGCCCTGATCCAGGGACAGGCGTTCGACTACCTCGACGCACCGATCGAGCGGGTGACGGGCGCGGACGTCCACATGCCCTACTCGAAGCGCATGGAGCAGGCGGCGATACCGCACGCCGAGAACGTGGTCAGCGCCGCGCAGCAGACGCTGGAGGGAAGCCGCTGATGGCGGAGGTCGTGATGCCCCGGCTCTCGGACTCCATGGAGGAGGGCACGGTGCTGCGCTGGCTCAAGTCGGCCGGTGATGAGGTGGCGGTCGGCGACGAGCTTGTCGAGATTGAGACCGACAAGGCGAACATGGTCTACGAGTCCGACCTCGCCGGGACGATCGTTGAGGTCCTGGCGGAGGAGGGGGACACGCTTCCGGTCGGTGAGCCCATCGCCCGGGTCGGGGATGCGTCGGAGGTCGTCTCGGGCGGTAACGGCGGAGGACCGAGAGAGGAACCGGCCGAGCGGGCGCCTGAGCCGCCGCCCTCTGAAGCGCCCGCGCCGGCCGCCACCGCCGCTCCTCCGGCGCCTGCCCCGGCCGCGGATGGGGGGGACGGGCGCGTCAAGGCCTCTCCGATCGCGAGGCGGATCGCCAGAGACCGTGGACTGGATCTCTCCGGCCTGAGCGGCTCCGGGCCGGGCGGGCGCATCGTCAAGGCCGACGTGGAGCGGGCGCTGGAGTCCGGCGTCGCCGCTCCGTCGGCTCCCCCAGCTGCTCCCGCCGCTCCGGCACCTGCGCCGGCAGCCACTCCGGCCGGCCCGACCCCCGGTGTCTCCGAGAAGCCCGAGACCGCCAAGGGCCAGGTCGAGGTGGTCGAGCCGACCAAGGTTCAACAGACGATCGCCCGACGGATGGCCGAGTCGAAGGCGACCGCGCCACACTTCTACCTGCAGGCCGAATTCGACATGAGCGCGGCGTTCGAGGGGCGCAAGCGCCTGAAGGAAATGGCGCGGGAGGGCGAGATCGTGCCCACCTTCAACGACATGACGATCAAGGCCTGTGCCCTCGCCCTCCGTGAGCACCCCCGCGCCAACGCGGCCTATCGCGACGGCCATTTCGAGTTCTACTCCCGGGTTAACGTCGGGGTGGCGGTCGCCGCCCCAGACGCTCTGATCGTGCCGACCGTCTTCGATGCCGATCTCAAGGGGCTGCGGCAGATCGCGAGCGAGACCAAGGCGCTCGCCGCCCGCGTCCGCGACGGCTCGATCACCCCGCCGGAGCTCTCAGGCGCCACCTTCACCGTCTCGAACCTCGGCATGTACGGGATCTCCAACTTCCACGCGGTGATCAACACCCCGCAGGCCGCGATCCTCGCGATCGGCGAGCTGAAGGCGAAGCCGGTGGTCGCCGAGGACGGCCAGATCGTCTCCCGACAGCTGATGGGCGTCACCCTCGCCTGCGACCACCGCATCCTGTACGGCGCGGACGGCGCAGAGTTCCTGGCGCGGGTCAGGGGGCTCCTCGAGGAGCCGCTCGGGCTCGCGCTCTAGGCACCTCGAAGTTCCCGCACACAGCGGACGGGCCTTCCGTTGCGGCCCCTGTTTTCTGCCCCGGACCAAGGGTATGATCCGTTCACCACATAGGGAGGAGAGGTAGATCCTTCTCCGCCCGTTGTCCGTGAAAGTGGCCAGCCGGTTGATCCCGGAGCCGCATCAAGAGTCCGCCGGAGGCGATCCCGAAGGCGGGCAAGAGGAAAGGCGGACCGTAATGAAGCTCGATGCCGCGAGCACGAGTGGCTCGTCTGAGCGCGAGGGTACGGATGCCCTGACGCGCGACGACCGGGCCCTGCTCCTGCGCTACATGCTGCTCATGCGGCTCGCAGAGGAGCGAGGGCTGGCCCTCTACAAGCAGGGCAAGGTGCCCGGCTCCTTCTACGACGGTCGTGGCCAGGAGGCGACCTGCGTCGGCTCCGCCTT
>Ga0126307_10000859_pt1 | contig 20049 bp, 17 predicted proteins | sample Plot28_FD_89955 | JGI IMG/M metagenome (GOLD analysis project Ga0126307, IMG submission 89955) | Serpentine soil microbial communities from UC McLaughlin Reserve, CA, USA - Plot28 | ecosystem: Environmental > Terrestrial > Soil > Grasslands | place: USA: UC McLaughlin Reserve, Lake County... | reverse complement strand
TCGACCACGGGGTGCACCGTGCCGGAGCCGACGAGCGGCCACACGTGCTCGCGGACCGAGGCGATGACGGCCGCCTTCTCCTCGGGCGGCCGGGCGCGGAGCGCAGTCGCCAGGACCGCGGCCCGCTTGCGCATCAGCAGGCTCAGGTCGAGCTCGGCCCTGGTGCCGCCCTGCAGCCCGATGACGACCAGCCGGCCGCTGGTGGCCAGGACCTCGACGTTGCGGGCGAGGTACTTGGCGCCGATCAGGTCCAGCACGACGTCGGCGCCGCGGCCGTCGGTCGCCACCCGCACGGCCTCGACGAAGTCCTGCTCGTGGTAGTCGACCAGCACCTCGGCGCCGAGCTCGTGGCAGCGTGCGAGCTTCTCCGGTGACCCCGCTGTCACGGCGACCCGGGCCTGCATGGCGCGGCCGAGCTGGATGGCCATGGTCCCGATGCCGGACCCGCCGCCGTGGACCAGCAGCGTCTCGCCCGGCCGCAGACCGGCGAGCATGAACACGTTGGACCACACCGTGCAGGTCACCTCCGGCAGTCCGGCCGCGGCGACCAGGTCGACCCCGGTCGGCAGCGGCAGCAGCTGGCCGGCCGGCACGGCCACCTGCTCGGCGTACCCGCCGCCGGTGAGCAGCGCGCACACCTCGTCGCCCGCGGCCCAGCCCTCCACGCCGTCCCCGAGGGCGGCCACCCGCCCCGAGCACTCGAGACCGAGGTAGGGGGAGGTGCCCGGCGGCGGGTCGTACAGCCCCTGCCGCTGGAGGAGGTCGGCCCGGTTGACGGCGCTCGCCACGACGTCCACCAGGACCTCTCCCGGACCGGGCTCCGGGTCAGGAACCTGGTCCCAGCGCATCACCTCGGGCCCACCCGCTCCGGTCAGCACCACGGCTCGCACGGACCACACCTTAGGAACGTCGGGGTGGTCCCGACGCGCCGGTACCCGCTCAAGGCGGGCGGGGGACCGGCCGATGCCACACCTTCAAGACCTTTGCCTGCCCATGGGGCGCACGACGACCGACCGGAGAGTCCATGCTGCGCGACGCCGGTGTCCGCACCAAGCTGCTCGCCGTCCTGGCGATCCCGACCCTGCTGCTGGTCGTCGTGACCGGGCTGCTGGTCGGCGGCCAGGTCGGTGAGGCCCGTCGCGCCGGGCAGATCAACGCCCTGACCGAGGTCGCGGTGCAGGTCAACACGGTGGTGCACAGCCTCCAGGAGGAGCGCAGCGCCACCCTCAACCACCTGCAGTCCCCGAGCGCGGGCAGCGAGCGCAGCATGCGCAGCCAGCGCCGGTTCACCGATCAGCAGCTGCGCGGGCTCGGCGAGCTGGTAGCCGCGTCCCCGGTGGACGAGATGTCCGAGGCCGTACGGTCCTCGGTCGCTCGCTCGGCGGGGGTCCACGGCGAGCTGTCGGGGGCACGGGCCTCGATCGACGCGGGCCGGTTCTTCGCGACCGAGACTGACGTCTTCTACGGCAAGGTGATCCGCACCGACCTCGAGCTCCCAGGTGTCCTCGCGGCCGACGGGACGGCCGACCTCGGCAGGACCCTCGAGGCCTACCAGGCACTGTCCCGCACGATCGAGTTCGCCTCGCACGAGCGCGACCTGGTGCAGCTCGCGCTCGACACAGGCGCGATCAACGAGGCCGGTTTCGCCCAGGCCTCCGCGCTGGTCGCCCAGCAGCGGGAGGCCGTGCAGGACCTCCAAGGTGCCGCGTCGCCCGAGACCTACCTGCGGCTCGACAACGAGCTGGCCAAGGCCCAGAACTACGAGATCGACCAGGTCCGCCGCGACCTGCCAGACCTGCTCCGCGGCCGCGAGCCGGCGATCGGGGCGGCGACCCAGTGGGTGACTGCGGCCAACACCCGGATCGCTCCGATGACCACGGCGGAGTCCGGGCTGGTCAACGAGATCTCCGACGCGGCCATCGCGACCCAGCTCGGCCAGGAGCGGCGCGCCCTGCTGCTCGTGTCCGTCGCCGTGCTCGGCCTCGGTCTGGCCCTGATGCTCGCCATCGGGCTGGCCCGCCGGATCACCCGGCCCCTGCGCCGCCTGACCGTCGCCGCCGGCGACATCGGCGACGAGCTGCCGCGGATGGTCGAGCGCATGCAGGTCCCCGGTGAGGGCCCGGGCGTAACGGTCGAGCCGATCCCGGTCGAGTCCCGGGACGAGATCGGCCAGCTCGCGGAGGCGTTCAACACCGTCAACGACGTCACCGTCCAGGTCGCCAAGGAGCAGGCGGCGTTGCGGGCGAGCATCGCGGAGATGTTCGTCAACGTGGCGCGTCGCAACCAGGTGCTGCTCGGGCGGCAGCTCAAGGCCCTCGACCAGATGGAGGCCGGCGAGGAGGACCCCGACGTCCTCGAGCGGCTCTTCACTCTCGACCACCTGGCGACCCGGATGCGCCGCAACGCAGAGAGCCTGCTCGTGCTCGCCGGCATCGACTCGACGCGCCGGCTGCGCGGCGTCCTGCCGTTGTCCGACGTCATCCGCACCGCCGTCGGCGAGATCGAGGCCTTCGACCGCATCGACCTCTCGATGACCGAGGACCCCGAGGTGTCCGGCCGGCATGCGCTCACGGTCGCGCACCTGCTCGCGGAGCTGCTCGAGAACGCCACCCACTTCTCCAACCCCGAGACCCGGGTCGTCGTCGCGGCGAAGCTCACCGGCCGCGGCGTCGACGTGACGGTCACCGACTACGGGCTCGGCATGTCCGACGAGGAGCTCGCCGACGCCAACGACAAGATCGCCCACCCGCCGGTCGCCGAGATCGCGGTGTCGCAGCGGCTGGGTCTGTTCGTGGTCGGCCGGCTCGCCTCGCGTCTCGAGGCGACGGTCGAGCTGCGCCACGGCCGGGCCGCCGGGACCGTCGTGGTCCTCAGCCTCCCGGCGTCGGTGTTCGAGGGCATGACCGTCGACGCACCGGAGGGATCGGCGGCCGAGCCGGCTTTCGACCCGGCCGACCACGCGGAGCCGTCGGTCCGGGTCGGTGCGGACGACCCGGTCGTGGCCGAGGTGGGGACGCCGGCCGTTGTGGAGACACCGACCGAGAACGTTTCCGCGGAAACGGACGTGGACGCCGAGCCGGTCGTGGACACCGAGCCGGTCCTGGACGCCGAGCCTGGGCTGGACGCCGAGCCTGAGCTGGTGGCCGGACCCGAGGCGTCCGTCGAGACCGACGACGACACTGACGACGAGGTCGACGACGACACCGACGACGAGGTCGACGACGACACCGAGACCGAGGCCGTCCCCGAGCCTGAGCCCGTCGCGGAGGCCGGGCCGGTCGCCGCAGCTGCTCCCCAGCTCGTCTTCGCCCCGGCCGTCGACGTCCTGCCCTCCCGCACCTCGGGCGACGGGCGCTTCAGCCGCCACAAGCCGTCGCTCGCCCGCCGGTCGGCAGCACCGGCCAGGCCGGTGACGGACGACGTCACGCCCGAAGCCGTGATGCCCGAAGCCGTGACGCCCGAAGCCGTCACGACGGCGGACCCGGGTGCGGACAGCGCAGCGCCGAGCACTCTGCCGTCACGGACCACGGCAGCGGACCGGTCCACCGGCACCGCCACCAGCACCGGCACCGGCACCGGCACCGACACCGGCACCGGCACGGCCCCGGACCCAGAGCCGGCAGCCGAGTCGCTGACGGCTCGCTGGGACTCGCTGACGGCGCAGTCGCAGTCGCTGCCCAGCCGCGTGGCCTCCGCGCCGTCGCCGGCAGAGCCGTCGCCGGCAGAGCCGTCGCCGGCAGAGCCGCCGCCCTCGACCCGTTCCCTGGCGGCTGCCGAGCCGGCTGCCGACGATGTCGGAGATGACGCCGATGTCGCCGACGTCGCAGCCGAGGTGCTGTCCGAGCTGCGGGGGCTCTACGAACCGGCGTTCGCCCCTGCCGTGCCGGAGCAGTCAGCCACACCCGCGGAGCGGGCGCTGGTGCGACGTACGCCCAAGGAGGCCGCCACCACCGGGACGCGCACCGCCGCCACGTCGGCCACGCCTGCGCGCACCCGCTCGGCCAGCGAGGTGCGCGGCATGCTCTCCGGCTTCCGGGCCGGCGTCGCCCGCGGTCGGGCAGGCGCCGAGCCGGCCGGCGACAGCACGAGCAGCACCAGCAGCAGCACCGGCACCGAGGTGCCGACCGACGAGACGAAGGACCACTGACGTGAGCACCCTCAGCACCGAGGCGGCCAACTTCAGCTGGCTGCTGGGCAACTTCGTGAAGAGCGTCCCCGGCGTCCAGCACACTCTGGTGGTGTCCGCGGACGGGCTGCTCATGGCGATGTCCGACGAGATCGACCGGACGCAGGGCGACCAGCTCGCCGCGATCGTCTCCGGGCTGTCCAGCCTGACCCGCGGCGCCGCGCGGCAGCTCGACGCGGGCGAGGTCCGGCAGTCGATCGTCGAGATGGACCACCTGTTCCTCTTCACCACGAGCATCAGCGACGGGTCGGTGCTGGCCGTCGCGGCCGACGCCACCTGCGACGTCGGGCTCGTCGGATACGAGATGACCCTGCTCGTCAGCCGGGCCGAGGCGACCATGACCCCGGCCCTGGTCAGCGAGATGCGCGCCCGTCTCCCCGTGGGCCACAGGTGAGGCCCGGTGCCCCAGACCCCCGTCCCTGACGCGCCCGAGCCGCGCCGCTTCGACCACGACCTGTACGACGAGGAGGCGGCGGTCGAGGAGGCCCGGGTCGTCCGCCCCTACGCCCTCACCCGCGGGCGGACCCGCCCCGGCCGGTCGGACCTCCCACTGGAGGCGCTGGTCCGGATGGTCCCCGGTGCCACCGACCCGGTCGGGACCGCCGAGCGTCGGCGCATCCTCGACCTGACCCGCGAGCAGATCCTGTCCGTCGCCGAGCTGTCCGCCCACCTGTCGTTGCCCCTGGGCGTCGTCCGGGTTCTCGTCGGTGACCTCGCCGACGAGGGGCTGGTCGTCGTGCACACGGGTTCGCCCACCGCCGCGCCACCCGCCGCCAACCTCAAGGTCCTGGAGAGTGTTCTCGATGGCATTTCCGCACTCTGACGTCACGGTGGCTCCCCACCCGCCGGACCAGGCGGCCGGGGACGAGGCGGCGACGCCCGCCTCGCCCATCACCGTCAAGATCGTCATCGCCGGCGGCTTCGCCGTGGGCAAGACGACGTTCATCGGGTCCATCTCCGACATCGAGCCGCTGTCCACCGAGGCCGCGATGACCGAGCACAGCCTCGGCGTCGACGACGCCGGCGGCGTGACCGACCGCAAGACGTCGACCACCGTCGCCATGGACTTCGGCCGGATCGCCCTGCCGGGCGACCTGTGGCTCTACCTCTTCGGCACGCCCGGCCAGGACCGCTTCCACTTCATGTGGGACGACCTGGTCACCGGGGCGGTCGGGGCCGTGGTCCTGGTCGACACCGAGCGGCTCGAGCAGTGCTTCGACGCGGTCGACTACTTCGAGGCCAGGCAGATCCCGTTCGTGCTGGCGGTCAACTGCTTCGACGGCGTGGCCAGGCACTCGCTCGACGACGTCCGGTCGGCCCTGGCCGTCCGGGACGAGGTGCCGGTCTTCTACACCGACGCGCGCAACCGGCAGGCCACCAAGCAGGCCCTGATCACGCTGGTCACCCTCGCGATGTCGCGGATGCAGTAGCCGGACCCCGCATCGTCCGAACGGACGGATCGGCCGGATTCGCTCTCGATCCGCGCCGGAGCGCGGGTCACGGAACATAGGGTGCTCCGGTGACCATCCGGGTGCTCCTCGCCGAGGACAACGCGCTGCTCCGGCAGGGGCTCGAGCGCCTCATCGACCACGACGCGGCCCTCGAGCTCGTCGGCTCGGTCGCCGACCTGCCGTCCCTGCAGAAGGCGGTCGTCGACCACGACCCCGACGTGGTCGTCAGCGACATCCGGATGCCGCCGACCAAGACCGACGAGGGCATCCAGATCGCCCTGCAGCTGCGCCAGGAGCGGCCGCAGGTCGGCGTGGTGCTGCTCAGCCAGCACGCCGACGCGGCGTTCGCGCTCAAGCTGCTCGAGGGCGGCTCCGGCGGCCGGGCCTACCTGCTCAAGGAGCGGGTCGGCGACGTCGGCGAGCTGACCAGCGCGGTGCAGCGGGTGGCCGAGGGCGGCTCGGTCATCGACCCCACGGTCGTCGAGCAGCTCGTCGCCGCCAACCGGGGGCCGCAGGACACTCCGCTGAGCACGCTCACGCCGCGCGAGCTCGAGGTGCTGGGCGAGATGGCGCAGGGCAAGAGCAACGCCGCCATCGCGGCCACCCTCTTCCTCTCCGAGCGGGCGATCGAGAAGCACACCAACTCGATCTTCTCCAAGCTGTCGCTCACCGAGGAGCGCGACCTCAACCGGCGGGTCAAGGCGGTGCTGCTCTACCTGCACGACCAGGGCACCGCCTGAGGCGGCGCGGCCGCAGCCCAGCGGGGTGGCTGGCCACACCACCGCTGAGGCGCTGTCCTCCTTCGCCAGCATCCCGCCCGGGCGGCACACTGGCTGACATGACCGGCCCCGATGGCGCGACCGTGCGCGTGCTCACGGTGGACGACCAGCGGCCCTTCCGGGTCGCGGCGGCCGCCGTGGTCCGCCGCGCGGCCGGCTTCGAGCTGGTCGGCGAGGCACCGTCGGGGGAGGAGGCGCTCCGCGCGGTCGGCGAGCTCGGCCCCGACCTGGTGCTGATGGACATCAACATGCCCGGCATGGGGGGCATCGAGGCCACCCGGGCGATCACCGCGGGGGAGCACGCGCCGGTGGTGTTCCTGTGCTCGACCTACCAGGCCCGGGACCTGCCGGCGGACGCCCAGGACAGCGGCGCGGCGGCGTACATCGACAAGGAGGAGCTGGCCTCCGACCTGCTCGCCCGGCTCTGGGCCGAGCACCGCCCCCCCGACGGCGCCGCGACGGCGAGCGCCACCACCGGCTGACCGGGCCGGCCCTCACTCCGAGCGCAGGACCTCGGCGGGCCGCAGGGTGGCCGCCCGCCGGGCCGGCAGCAGCGCGACCAGCGCGGTGCCGACCAGCACGGCCGGCACCGCCACCACGAGCACCAGCCACGGGACCGCTGGGTCGCCGGCGGTGCCGATGCCGCTCGCGACCTCGCCCCACACGACCCGGCCGACCGCGAGCCCGAGCGCCGGCCCGAGGGCCAGGCCCACGGCGCCGATGGTCAGCGCCATCGCGACCAACGCGCCGCCGACCTGCAGCGGCGTCAGCCCGATCACCCGCAGCACCGCGAGGTCGGTCGCCCGGCGGCGCGCGGTGAGCACCAGCGAGTGGGCCAGGACCGCGACGGCCAGCGCGCCGAAGAACACCGCCAGCAGCACGGGCAGCCGGCCCAGCGCGACCAGGTTGCTCACCTCGGCCGGCGGGAGGGCCCGGATCATCTCCAGCCGCTGCGCCAGCTCGGCGTACATCGCGTCGGCGTCCTCGTCGCGGGCGTCGACGAACGCGGTCGTGAACGGCGCCGACCGCCCGGCCGCGGCGGCCGTGCGCGCCGTGAGGAAGGCGCCGGACCCCAGGCCGTCGCTGACCGGCGGGGTGACGACCAGTCCGACCACCCGCAGCGTGCGGCGGGACGGCTCGCCGTCGCCGTCGTACGTCGTCAGGCTGACCGTCGAGCCCGTCGTCGCGCCGAGGCGCTGCGCCTGGCGGGACCCGAGGGCCACCTCGTCGTCCCTCTCGGGCAGTCGGCCGCCGAGCAGGGTCAGCGGCACCGGACCCTTGAGCGGGCGCAGCGAGATGCCATCCATCCGCCGGCCGTCGACGTGCACGGGCACCGCGGACGTGTCGAGCAGCGACTCGACCCGGGGGTCGGCCGCCAGGTCCTGCAGGTCGAACGGCTTGGAGTCGACGACCGCGAAGTCGGCGACCCAGCCGTAGCGCGCCGGCGTGCTGCTCAGCCGGTCCAGGCTCTGGGCGAAGGTCGCCACCGCCACCACGCCGCAGGTGCCCAGCACCGCGACCGCCAGGGTCGCCCGCACCGGCACCGACCCGCGGGCCGCCGAGGCCCGGCCGCGCAGCGCGAACGTGAGCCCGGCCAGGGCCGGCGCCCGGCGGCCCAGCCAGGTCAGGCCCAGGGTCGGGCGCGCGACACCGGCACCCACCGTCTCCCGCCGCACCACCCGGGCCGCCGTGAGGGCCGTCAGCAGCAGGAACGCGACCGCGACGAGCAGTGCGCCCAGGACGACCAGCATCGGCTCCGGCAGCCACCCGGGCTCCGGCTCGTACTCCCGCAGCGGGCCGAGCGGCTCGACCAGCCCCGCCAGCAGTGTCCCGACGACGGTGACCCCCGCCGCCACCGCCGCGCCCAGCAGGCCGGGGCCGACCCGGGCCAGCACCCGCTCGCCGCGGGTCAGGCCCAGCGCGGCCTCGATCTGCTGCTCCCCCGCCCCGGCCGCGTGGTGGCGCGACAGTCCCTGCCCGACCGCGAGCAGCCCGCCGAGCACGGCCAGCACGATGAAGACCAGCTGGCCGCCGACCAGCGTCGAGGTGGCGGCGGTCACCTCAGGGTCGGTCTCCGAGGTCGGGTAGGACGCCTGCAGCGTCCCGAACTCCTGCCCGACGTCGCCGGACGACGCCCGCTCGCCGAGCCGGCGCACCCGCCGGTCGAAGGCGGGCACCCCCTCGGGGCCGTCGGCCAGCCGGACCAGGATGTTGTGGCCGAGCTGACTGTCCGGGTACTCCTTCTGCAGCGCGGGGGTCCCGATGACCGGTCCCAGGCCGCCGCCGACCCAGGTGCGCGCGACCCGCGCGATGCCCACGACCCGCAGGTCCAGGCGCGGCCCGTCCGGCTTGCCGAACCCGGTGTCGAACTGCGTCACCTCCTGCGGGGTCAGCAGCTTCATCGGCAGCCGGTCGCCGACGTGCAGCCCGACCTCCCGGGCGAGCACCGAGGGCACGAGCACCTCGTCGGCCCGGCCGTCGCGCGGGGCCCGGCCCTCGAGCACGACCGGCGAGAAGAGCGTGTCCGGGCGGGGCGGCCCGCTCGACACGCTGAGGTAGGCCACCTCGCGCCCGAGCAGCTGCCCGATCACCTGCTGCGACTGCCACGACTCGTTGACGCCGGGAAAGCGGGCGATCCGGTCCACGTCGATGTCGTCGGAGAAGACGATGACGCGGGCGTCGTCCAGGTGCGTGGCGGAGACCAGCCGGTCGTACGCCGTGGCGGTCCGCAGGGCGACGGCGCTCGCCCCGGCGACGACCGCGCCGACGAGCCCCGCGAGCAGCCCGAGCACAACCATCGACCCCCACCGCCGGCGCAGCTCCGAGCCGGCGACCCGGCCGACCGCGGCGTTCACGAGGACCCGTCCGGGCGCGGCAGCCGCAGCTCCACCGTCGTGCCGCGCCCGGGCGTCGACGTCCAGGTCACCGCGCCGCCGACGGCCCCCATCCGGTCGACCATGTTCTGCTGGCCCTGGCCGGCGGAGTCGCCGTCCTGGGCGAAGCCGGGACCGTCGTCCGCCACGGCGAGCACCAGGTCGCCGGTGCCCCGGTCGGTCCCCAGCCGGATGGCGACCGACGCGTCCGGCGCGTGCTTGGCGACGTTCTGCAGCGCCTCGAGGACGCAGAAGTACAGCGCGGCCTCGACGTCGGCGCCGGGCCTGCCGACGTCCTCCGCCTGGACCGTCACCGGCCCGGCGCTGCGCTGGGCCGCCGCCTTGAGCGCGTCGGGCAGACCCGCCTGGCGCAGCAGCGGCGGGTAGATGCCGTGCGCCAGGTCGCGCACCTCGGCGATCGTGGCCCGCACGTCCTCGGTCATCGACGCCAGCAGCTCCCCGACGGTCGCCCGCTCCTCCGACTCGTCGGCCAGCAGCTGGCGGGCCAGCCCGAGGTTCACGGCCAGCGCGGCCAGGTGCTGCTGCGCGCCGTCGTGGATGTCGCGCTCGATCCGGCGCCGCTCTGCGTCGGCGGCCGACACCAGCCGCAGCCGCGAGGCACGCAGTTCGTCGTTGGTCCGGCGCAGGTCGTCGAGGCTCGCCTGCAGGGCGGCGTCGAGCGCCCGGTTGTGCAGCACGATGCCGAGCCGGCGGCTGACCTCGCCGAGGGTGCGCTCGTCGTCGGCCCGGACCCGCTCGCCCTCGCGCGGCTGCTCGACGACCAGGGCGCCGAGCAGGTCGTTGCCGTAGCCGACCGGCGCCACCCGCACCTGCGCGTCGCCCCGGCCGACCAGCAGCTCGGGCAGCCACAGGGCCAGCCACGCCTCACCCGCGACGCCGGAACGGCGCAGCACGGCGGCCTCGGCGGGGCCCAGCTCGGTGGTCGCGCCGGCCCGGTGCGGCACCGACAGGAGGCGGGTCAGGCCCTCGCCGTCGCCGGTCCACATCTCGACGCTGTGCACTCCCATGGACGCCCGCAGCGACTCGGCGAGCTGGCGCAGCAGCTCCTCCAGCGGCACGTCCCGGGTGCTGCGGTCGCCGAAGGTCTCCAGGACCGCCTCGGGCGTGCGGCGCAGCCCGAGCGTCGAGCGGAGGGTGGCCCGGGCCACGGCCTGCCGCAGCGGGCCGAACGCGAGCGCCGCGGCCGCCGCCCCGAGCAGCGCCGGGGCCACCACGGCCCGCTCGTCGGCGTGCGGCAGCCGGCCGAGCACCAGCACGGCCACCACCAGGCCGAGCAGGACGGCCGCCGCGAGCCCGGTCAGGGCGGCCGCGGCGGCGAGCAGCCGGCTGGCCTCGCGACGTACGGCCGTCAAAGCGCCCGCGGCGGCACCCGCGACCAGCAGCGCCGCAGCCGCGGCGCCCACCAGCCACCAGTCGGGCTGCGCCGACCCGAGCAGCTCGAGGGCAGCGGCCACCGCCACCACCGTGGCCGCGAGGAGGCCGCCGGCGACCGTGACCTGCACCCGCTGGCGGGTGACCGCCGAGGCCTGCTGGCCGAGCGCGAGCGTCACGCGACCGCCGACCCGGTCTCGGCCGGGGCGACCACGCCGTCGCGCAGGTGGACCACGCGCGAGGCGCCGGCGGCGACGTCCGGGTTGTGGGTGACCATGAGGATGCTCTGGCCGTCCGCGTGCAGCCGCTGGAACAGCGCCAGCACCTCCTCGGCGCCGTCGCTGTCGAGCGCACCGGTCGGCTCGTCGGCGAGGAGCAGGGTCGGCGAGTTGGCCAGGGCCCTGGCGATCGCCAGCCGCTGCCGCTGCCCGCCGGACAGGGTGGCCGGCGCGGAGCCGGACTTGTCGAGCAGCCCGAGCAGGTCGAGCAGCTCGTGCGCCCGGCTGTCGGCGTCGCGGCGGGAGGCGCCGGCCACCATGGCGGCCAGGGCGACGTTCTCGCCGACGCTCATGCCCTCGAGCAGGTTGAAGAACTGGAAGACCAGGCCGACGTGGCGCCGCCGCAGCCGCGACAGGCGGCTCTCGGACAGCACGGTGAGCTCCTCGCCGGCCAGCTGGACCGACCCCTCGTCCGGCCGGTCCAGCCCGGCCGCCAGGTGCAGCAGGGTCGACTTGCCGCAGCCGGACGGGCCCATCAGGGCGACGAACTCGCCGCGGGCCACCGTGAGGTCCACCCCGCGCAGGGCCCGGACCGGGGCGGTCTCGGCCTCGTACGTCCGGCGCACGCCCGCCAGCTCCAGCGCCGGTGGGCCGTCCTGCAGGTCGCTCACGAGCGGCCACCCTAGGTCGGGCGGTCGGCCCGGACGGCGACCTTGACCCGATTGCGTCCCCGCCGGCCGCGGTCGGCAAGGTGCCGACACCCGCCGGGTGTGGCTACCACCACCCCGGGGGCGAACGCGGTCAGAGCCGGACGACGTCCACATCGATCTCGAGCCGCATGATGCGCGGCACCAGCTTGCCGACGCCGGGCACGTCGAAGCGAACGCCGAACCCCTCCCGGTCGACCGAGCCACCGGCCCGCACCAGCATCCGGTCGCCGTCCCGGCCGAGGTCGTACGTCGCGGTCAGCGAGACCGTGCGGGTGACCCCGCGCAGGGTCAGGCTGCCGTCGATGACCGCGCCGTCGGGGGTCCAGGCGACCGCGCTGCTGCGGTAGACGGCCATCGGGTGACGCGCCGCGTCGAACGGGTCGAACGCCGAGATGACCTCGTCGTAGGCCCGGTTGCCGGTGGTCATCGACGTCACGTCGACGTCCACCCGCACCGAGTGCTCGTCGCCGACCTCGACGGTGCCGCCCACCTCGGCGAAGCAGGCCCGGATGGTCGGGGAGACGAACGACGTGCGGCCGGAGAACGCGACGACCGCCCGGGACGGGTCGATGGCCCAGGTGCCCGCCGGCGGCGCGACGCGCCAGCCGGTCGCCTCGGCCGGCCGCTCAGCGGTCGGGCGGGCCGGGCGGGTGGCGCGGGTGCGGCGGGTTGCGGTGGCGGTGGCCATGGCATGGTCCCTCGGTCGGTGCCGTCGTCCGGTGCCCGGTCGGGCACCGCGTCTGCGACCACGGTGCGCCGGGAAGGGGTGACCGACGACCGTGCTGTCTGGCCGGTGCTGGTGTGGCTGGCACCACACTGGGCGGTGGTGCTTGCGGCGCGGTTGCGTCCGAGTTGCAGAGCCCGAGGAGGTGGGACGTGCGGAACCCGGCGCGGCGCGTGGTGCGCACCCTGCTGACCGGGGACCCGGACGGGGCTGCCCCGTGGGTACGGGCGATCGGCGACCCGGGCGACGCCGGGTGGTTCGGGCCGGGATCGACGATCTGGTCGGTCCACGCCGACGCGGCGACCCTGGTCGGCGGTGTGCGCGCCCTGCTGGTCCAGGCGATGCACCCGACCGTCCTCGCCGGCTTCGACCAGCACTCCGACTACCGCGCCGACCCCGAGAGCCGGCTGCAGCGGACGGCCGCGTTCGTGACCGTGACGACCTTCGGCACCAGCCGGCAGGCCGAGCAGGCCTGCGAGCGGGTCCGGCGGGCGCACGCTCCGGTCCGCGGGCGCACCCCGGAGGGCCGGCCGTACGACGCCGGCGACCCGGACCTCCTCGGCTGGGTGCACCTCGCCCTGACCGACTCGCTGGCCGAGTCGGTGCTGCGGCTGGGCCGGACGCCGTTCGACCTCGACTCCTACCTGGGCGACATGGCGGTGGTCGGGGAGCGGATCGGCGCGGCCCAGGTGCCGCACGACCGGGCTGAGCTGGCCGCGGCGTGGGCCCACTACCTGCCCAGCCTGGCGCGCACCCCCGCCACCACGACCGCCCACCGCTTCCTGCTCGACCCGCCGCTGCCGGCGCACGTCCGGGCGCCCTATCGCGTCGTGGCCGCGGCCGCCGCGGCGACCCTGCCGCCCGAGCTGCGGCCCCTGCTCGCGGCCCGGCCGCTGCTGCCGCCCCCGGCCGGCCGGGTCCTGGGCAAGGCGGCCACCCGGCTGCTCGCCGTCGTGCTCGGCGAGAGCCCGGCCGCCGCCGCCGCGCACCGCCGGGTCAGCGCCGTTCACCGCACCTGAGCGCCGCTGTCGGCTCGATTGGGTCACGGTTCCAAGTCGATTCGCGCTTCCGGGCCGGCCGTGGGTTCCGGCCGTCGCCCGGCGGCTCGTAGGGTCCGGCGCCATGCGTGGTGGCCGGACCGCCGGGGCGAGCTTCGTGCTGCTCGCCCTGCTCCCCGGCTGCAGCGGTGGGGGCGCCGAGGGTTCCGGCCCCCCGTCGTCCGGCGCCGCCGGCTCCCGCAGCCCGGCCGCGTCGACGGGCGCCGCCACGTCCTCGGCGCCGGCCGCGCTGGCCGGCCTGGACCGGCTCGAGGGGGCGTACTCCTGCCGTGGCGGGTTCACCTGCGGCACGCTCGACGTCACCCTCGACCGCGGCGACCCATCCGGCGGCACCACCTCGATGCAGGTGGCTGTCGAGACCGAGCAGCAGGCGCCCCGCGGGGTGCTGCTCGCCCTCAACGGCGGCCCGGGGGCCGCTGGTGCCCCGCTCGCGTCGGAGATCGCGAAGCGTCTTGGCCCGGAGGTGATGGCGGCCTACCGCCTGGTCGCACTCGACCAGCGCGGCACCGGGCCGTCGGCGCTGGACTGCCCGGCGCTGCAGACCTCGTGGGGGCAGAGCTTCGTGCCGGCTGCGCCAGCGGTGCGCTCCTGCGCGGCGACGCTGGGCGACGCGCGCTCCCTCTACGGCACCGACGACACGGTCGCCGACCTGGAGGAGCTGCGGGAGGTGCTCGAGGCGGAGCGGTGGTCCGTCTTCGCGGTGAGCTACGGGACCTACGTCGCGCAGCAGTACGCCGCGGCGCACCGCGACCGGGTGACCGCGCTCGTCCTGGACTCGCCCCTCCCGGCGGCCGGGGCCGACACCCTCGAGCTCGACACCGTGCAGGCGACGTCGCGGGTGCTGCGCTCGGCCTGCGCGGCCCAGAACTGCGCCGGCGACCCGGTGGCCGACCTGGCCGCCGTCGTCCGCCGGGACGGCGGCGGGCCGGACCTGCTCGGGCTGGTCGGCGGGATGAGCGCGGTGCGGCCGGCCTTCGACACGCTGCTGCCGGCCCTGCGCCGGGCGCGGTCCGGTGACCGCTCCGACCTGGACCGTCTGCTGCAGGCCTACCGGACCGGGTTCGCGACGTCGCCGTCGGTGTTCTCCGCGGGGCTGCACAGCGCTGCCTACTGCGCCGACCAGACGTTCCCGTGGGGGCGCTCGTCGGCGCCGGCCGACCGGCGCGCTCCGGCGGTACGCCGTCAGGTCGCCCGGCTGAGCAGCTCGACGACGTACCCCTTCGACGCACGGACCGTGGCCGGGAGCAGTGGCGTCGTGGAGTGCCGGGCCTGGCCGCCGGTCGAGCCATCGGCGGTGGCCCGCGGGCAGGTGCGCCTGCCTCGCGTCCCGGTGCTCCTCCTCGTCGGGGAGCACGACGTCACGACGCCGGTCGAGTCGGTGCGGGGCAGCGCTGCCGACCGGCTGCCAGGCGCGCGGCTGGTCGTCGTGCGCGGCGGCGGCCACGTGGTCACCGCCTCGCCAGGCCGAGGCCGCACGGCGGCCCGGGACTTCCTGCTGCTCTGAAGGGACCTCGGTCCCTGTCCGACCCGGGCGCCCGCGCGTCAGCGTGGACGCGAGGAGGACGTCATGACGCGCGCAGTGGTGGTCTTCGAGTCGATGTTCGGCAACTCCGAGGTGGTGGCCCGGGCCATCGCCGAAGGGCTGTCCGACGAGGTGCCGGTGCGGGCCGCCCGGGCCACCCCCGACCTGGTGCTGGAGGACGACGTCGAGCTGCTGGTGCTCGGCGGTCCCACGCACGCCTTCGGCATGACCCGGCCGGCCACCCGCGAGTCGGCGGGCCAGCAGGGTGCCTCGAGCGCCCTGGCCAAGGGCATCGGCGTGCGGGAGTGGCTGGACGGGCTCGGCTCCACGACGTGCCGGGTGGCCACCTTCGACACCCGGGTGCACAAGAAGGGCCTGCCCGGCTCAGCCGCCCGCGGCGCGGAGAAGCGGCTCGGCCGGGCCGGTGCCCGGGTGCTCGCCCCCGCGACGAGCTTCTGGGTCGGCTCCACGCAGGGGCCGCTGCTCCCCGGCGAGGAGGACCGGGCCCGGCAGTGGGGCAACGAGCTCGGCCTTCGGCTGCAGCTGCGGACCCCCGCGCGCACGTCGGGCTGACGCGTCCCGCCGGTGCCGACCGAGCCGCCAAGCCGCCAACAGTGCAGGGCGGGGCGTGAGCCGAAGGGCGGGGGCGTCAGCCGAAGGGCGGCCGCCAGGTGCCCAGCGCCACCGAGACGGCAACGGCGAGGGCGACTGCGGCCGCCGTGCCGGCCACCAGCGCCCAGTCGGCGGGCTGCATCGGCTGCGGCCGGGCGATCGTGCGCTCGACCCCGGTCGTGGCGAAGCCACGGGCGTCCATCGCCGCCGCCAGCCGCACTCCCCGCCGGACGGCGGCGACCAGCACCGCGAACACCTGCCCGGTGAACGCCCGCAGCCGGCCCACCGGCGACCAGCCGGCGTCGAGCCCCCTTGCCCGGCGGGCCCGACCGATCATGTGCCAGTCGGCTGACAGCAGCGGGAGCAGCCGCAGCGCCGCCAGCGCCCCGTAGGCGAACCGCGCCGGCACACGCCACCGCTGCACCAGCGCGTCGGCCAGGTCCATCGGGTCGGTGGCGGCCAGCACGACGATGCCCGGCAGGGTCAGGGCCAGCAGCCGCAGAGCCACAGCTGCCGCGGACTCGACGGCCTCGGTCGTCACGTCGACCGGCCCGATCTCGACGAGCACCTCGCCGCCCTGGACCGCGACCAGGTTGGCGACGACCACACCCCCGATGCCCAGCAGCAGCGGCCACGACCGGCGCAGCAGCGTGCCCAGCCGCACCCCGCTGAACGGCATCGCCGCGGCCTCGATCACCAGGAGCACAGCGGGGGTCACCGGGTCGAGCGAGACGAGCATGGCGACGGTGACGATGCCCGCGGCGGTCAGCTTGGCGACCGGGTTGCGCCGCGAGAGCGCGGCGTCCGGGTCCGGCGCCAGCGGCACCAGGACGCTCACGGCGACCCCTGGTCGGCGGTCGACCGGACGAGGGTGACGCGGCGGTCGGCGATGGCGTCCACCAGGTCCTCGTCGTGCGTCACCGTCAGGAGCGCGCAGCCACCGTCGCGCAGGTCGGCGAGCAGCCCGGCGAGGGCGGCCCAGGTCAGGGCGTCCTGGCCGTACGTCGGCTCGTCGGTCACGACGACCCTCGGGGCGGTGGCGATCGCGGTGGCGACCGACAGCCGCCGCTTCTCCCCGCCGGACAGCGTGAACGGGTTCGCGGCCGCGAGCCGGGCCAGGCCCAGCCGCTCCAGCAGCTCGTCGGCCCGCTGGCCGGCGGCCGCGTCCGAGGCGCCGGCCTGCCGCGGCCCGACCAGCAGCTCGCGGCGGACCGTCGAGGCGACGAGCTGGTGCTCGGGGTCCTGGAAGACGGTGCCGACCCGGGTGACCAGGTCGCGGCCGCGCCACCGCCACAGCGGCCGCGCCGGCTGCGGGGGGTCCAGCGCCGGCTCCGGGACGACCTCGCCGCCGGTCGGCCGGAGCAGCCCGGCCAGGCAGAGCGCGAGGGTCGACTTGCCGGCGCCGTTCGGGCCGGTCAGCGCGACCGCCTCGCCGGCGCACAGGGTCAGGTCGGTGGCGGCCAGAGCCGCGCGGTCCGCAGCCGGGTAGCGGAAGGCCGTCCGGTCGGCGCGCACGAGGGCGGGTCCCGTGGTCGAGGTGGCGCGTCGACGTACCAGCGGGCGGTGCCCCGGCACCCACACGCCGCGCGCCGCCAGCCGGGCGCCGACCTGGTCGAACACCTCGGCCGGTGGGCCGTCCTCGGCCACGCCGCCGCCCGGCTCGAGCACGACAGCGCGGTGCACCAGGTCGACCACCTGCTCCACCCGGTGCTCGACGACGACCGCGGTGGCACCGGTCGCGTCGAGCACCACGGCGAGGGCGGCGCGCACGAGGGCGGCACCGTCGGGGTCCAGGTTCGCCGTGACCTCGTCGAGCAGCAGCAGGCCCGGGCGCAGTGCGACGATGCCGGCCAGCGCGAGCCGCTGCTGCTCGCCGCCGGAGAGTGCCGCGGTCGGGGCGTCACGGCCGTAGGGGAAGCCCACTGCGTGCAGCGCCTCGTCGACCCGCTGCCAGATCGCCTCGGTGGGGACGCCGCGGTTCTCCAGGCCGAACGCGACGTCGTCGCCCGCGCGAGCCATGACCAGGGCGGCCTCGGGGTCCTGCATGACCAGGCCGGCCCGGGACCGCACCTCGGTGGCGGGCCGGCCGTCGAGGGTCAGCGTGCCCTCCTGCTCGCCGCCGCTGCTCGCGTCGAGGAGGCCGGCCAGGGCGGTCAGCAGGGTGGACTTGCCGGCCCCCGACGGCCCGAGCAGCAGCACCCGCTCGCCCGGCTCGAGGCGCAGGTCGACGCCGCGCAGCGCCCAGGCGTGGCGGCCGCCGTGCCGCCAGCCCCAGCCGCGCAGGTCGACCGCCACCGGGGCAGTGTCCCCGGCCGGAGCCCCGGTCACGTCAGGTGTGCGACGACACACCGGACACGCCGGTGGGTCGGTGTGTCGTCGCACACCTGGCGGTCAGACGCGCGACTGGTCGCGGCCGGAGCCGAAGGGCGCCAGCACGCCGGTCCGCGCCAGGGCCCGGACCAGCAGCCAGGAGCCGAGACCGGCCAGCAGGGTCGAGCTCGCCACGACCAGCGCGGCGTAGACGACCTGCCAGTCGCCCGCCCAGTCCGGGTAGTAGAACGCGAGGTCGAGCAGCGCCGCCGCGCCGCCGGCCGCGGCAGCCGCCCCCAGCGCCACCGGCAGCCGCCACGACTTGTAGAGCGCGAGGGCGAAGACCAGCTCGGCCGCGGCGCCCTCCACCAGCCCGTAGGCCAGGACGAACAGCCCCCACGACGTGCCGAGCACGGCCGACACGAGCGACGCGACCAGCTCGGTGAAGAGGGCGGCCCCGCGCTTGCGCACCACGAGGGCGCCGAGGACGGCCGGCACCAGCCACATGCCGTAGAGGAAGGCGCGGCCCGGCGGGTAGGACGCGAAGGCCGGCTCGAGGACGTTCCAGAGGCTGTTCCAGCCCCAGAACACGACGCCGAACGCGACGCCGATCGCTGCCGCGACCACGACGTCGACCGTGCGCCACGAGGCGGTGGCGTCCGGCCCCGTGGTCGGGTGCGAGGTGCGGGTGGTGGTGGTCATCTGCTCGCTCCTGTCCGAGGTGGACGGGACGCGCGGTCTGAGCTCCTCGCCGACGTACGCCCGGGACGACCGGACGGGCGACGGCGGGGTGGTAACCGACTCCCTGCGCTGGCATTACCCAGATCAGGTAGGAGGGTCTGCGGACGGGTCCGCACTCTCAGCGCTGCTGCGCTCCCCTGTGGTCTGTAGTTGGTGCGCGACCGGGGTGGGCCGCACGCCGCGACGCTAGCACGCGGCAACCGGGGGGTGCGGGGCCGCTGACGCCGCTGCGTACCGTTGGGTCCGTGACCTCCGCGACCACGTCGCCGGACGCCGACCTCGAGGACGCCCGGGCCCGCTACGTCGACGCGCTGAGCCGGTCCTCGATGCGCGACGCCGTGCGGCTGGTCGCCGGCCTGGCCGGCACGGGCGTCCCGCTCGACCGCATCGTCGGCCAGGTGCTCGCCCCGGCGCAGGTCGAGGTCGGGCGGATGTGGGAGCTGGGCCGGTGGAGCGTCGCGCAGGAGCACACCGCGACCGGCATCACCGAGGTGGCGCTGCAGACCGCGGTGCTCTCGGCCGGCGTGCGGATGCCCGACGACGGCCAGCCGTCGATGGTGCTGGCGTGCGCCGACGGCGAGTGGCACTCGCTGAGCGCACGGATGGCTGCCGACGTGCTGCGTGCCGAGGGCGTCGACGTGACGTACGTCGGGGCGTCCCTCCCGAGCGACTCGCTGGGCGACTTCCTCGCTGTGCAGGCGCCGACCGCGCTCGGGCTGTCGTGCTCGACCGCGATGACCCTGGTCGGCGCGCGCGAGACGGTCTTCGAGGCGCACGCCGTCGGGGTCCCGGTGATCGTCGCGGGCAGCGCGTTCGGGTCGCACGGCAGCCGAGCCGAGGCGATCGGCGCCGACGCGTGGGTCGCCGACCCGGTCGCCGCCGCGGCGGTGCTGCGGGCCTGGACGGCCGGGCCACCGGCCGCCTTCCGGGCGGCGGTGGTGCCGGACACCGACGAGTGGGAGACGCTCGCAGTGGCGCCCACGGACTGGGTCGACGACGTGATGCTGCGGCTGAACCAGCGACGGCCTCGTCTGCACAGCCAGAGCCGGGCGCTCGAGGGCCGGCTGCGCAAGGAGGTCGCCTACCTGCTGCGTTGCGCCTCGGGCGTCCAGCTCACCCGTGACGAGGGGATGCTGGAGGAGTACACCGTCTGGTTGCGCGGGGTGATGACGGCGCGCAAGGTCCCCGTCGACCTGGTGGACGACCTCTATGCTGGCGCGGTCGAGGCGCTCGCGGACCGGGCTCCGCAGGCGTCGGCGATGCTGGACCGGGCCCGCGAGCTGCTGCGCTCCGGGTGACCTTGGTCTCAGTCGGATGGACAGGGGGAGTGACCGGGACCCGACCTGGGTACCGGGCGGGTCGTGAGAGAAGGGGCCGTGGGGGTGCGGGACGTGTGCTGTGACTCGGTGCTGCGGCTGCCGTCGCCACCGCTGGTCCCCGGGCCGTCCGCCGTCACCGAGCACCTCGAGCTGG
>Ga0126307_10000858_pt1 | contig 20070 bp, 19 predicted proteins | sample Plot28_FD_89955 | JGI IMG/M metagenome (GOLD analysis project Ga0126307, IMG submission 89955) | Serpentine soil microbial communities from UC McLaughlin Reserve, CA, USA - Plot28 | ecosystem: Environmental > Terrestrial > Soil > Grasslands | place: USA: UC McLaughlin Reserve, Lake County... | reverse complement strand
GCAGCACCACGTCGCGTTGGTCCCGCGAGAGCACGGCGAGCAGATCCCGCACGTTGTCGTGGGCGAGCCAGGCCAGGACGTCGTCCTCGACGTCGCCGGTGCCGACGTGGTCCTCGACACCGGCCTCGCCGTCGACGCGCGGCTGGCGGTTGGCCCGTCGGCGGTCGTCGATCATGCGGTGGTGGGCGATCGTGAACACCCACGAGCGGAATCCCTGCTCGTCACCCTGGAAACCACCGAGATTGCGGTGCACCTGCACGAAGACGTCGTTCGTGAGGCCGTCGGGGTCGCTCGCCCGGTGCCAGCGCAGGTAGGACGCCACCTGCCCGGCCATCGTGCGGTAGAGCTGCTCGAACGCCCGGCAGGAGCCGGCCCGGGCGGCGTCGACGAGGCGACCGACAGGGAGTGACGTCGGGCGCCGCCCGACGTCGGGCGCGCGGAGGATCCCCGTTGCGATGGGCCGGTCGTCGGTGAGCTGCACGCGTGAGGCCTCCGGGGTCGTCACCATTGATGAGCGCCGTTCGCCTTCATCTGAACCACCGGGCGAGTTGCATCCCTCCCCTGGACGAGGGACCTTAGTCAACGCGAAACCCCCCGCACGGCACGCTACGGAGGCGACGGACGCCGAGCGCGTTCGTGCGGTGCCGGCGAGGGCGGAATTCCTGCGGAGGATCCCTGCTCGCGCCCGTCAGGGCGTGTACGTTGATGGGTCGTGGGATCGCCGGGCATCCGAGGATCTCACCCTTGGTGCGCGCGGCCGTGTCCACCCTTGACCGGCCGGGTATCCTTGGCGACGCCCCGGGTCCTCCGGGAGCATCGAGTTCGTCGCACCGCCTCGTGCACCTTTTCCCGCCACGGTGGCCGTCGCGCAACTCCCCACGGAAACCGGCGTCACAACAAAGGACGATACGTTGCCCAAGGAGCGCGTGGAGCGCGACGAGGAAGATCTCGTCCGGCTGTACCTCACCGACATCGGGCAGTACCCGCTGCTCACGAAGGATGACGAGGTCCGCCTCGCCCAAGCCATCGAGGTCGGCAACGCAGCGAGGACCGAGCTGGAAGCCGAGGGGCGCAAGCTCACGCCGGCACGCAAGCGGGAGCTGCGGCGGTCGGCCCGCGACGGCGAGGATGCCGAGCGCACGTTCGTGCAGTCGAACCTGCGCCTCGTGGTGTCCATCGCCAAGAAGTACCAGGCCTCGGGCCTGCCCCTGCTCGACCTGATCCAGGAGGGCAACCTCGGCCTCATGCACGCCGTCGAGAAGTTCGACTGGCGCAAGGGCTTCAAGTTCTCCACCTACGCCACCTGGTGGATCCGCCAGGCGATCACCCGCGGCATCGCCAACACCGGCCGCACGATTCGCCTCCCGGTCCACGCCGGCGACACGCTCGCCCGGCTGCAGAAGGCCCGGGCGCGGCTCGAGCTCAAGCTGGGTCGTCCGGCCACGCTGGCCGAGCTGGCCGCCGAGGTCGAGATGCCCGAGGACAAGGTGACCGAGGCCTTGCGCTTCGCCGCCGAGCCCCTGTCGCTGTCCGAGCCCCTCCGCGAGGACGGCGACGCCGAGCTGGGCGACGTCGTCGAGGACCGCTCGGCCGAGTCGCCCTTCGAGGTGGCCGCCACCGCGCTGCTCCCCGAGGAGATCAACCGCCTCCTCGCACCACTCGACGAGCGCGAGCGCGAGATCCTCAAGCTGCGCTTCGGGCTCGACCGTGGCGAGCCCCGCACGCTCGAAGAGGTGGGCGAGCACTTCAACCTCACCCGTGAGCGCATCCGCCAGATCGAGGCGCGGGCCATGTCGAAGTTGCGGCACCCGTCGTCCGACACCGGCGCCCGCGACCTGCTCGCGGTCTAGACGTCACCGACCGGGCCGGCGCTCCCCCGATTGCGGCGGCCCTCCGCGCCCGCACCCCCTCTCACACCCATCAAGCCCGTCCGGCGCAGCCCCCCGATCTCCCACCGCCCGCGACCGCCGGCCGCAGTGCCGCACTCCCCCCGGCGGGCGGCCGGACGCTCGGGCTCACGCTGCGGGCCCCCGTACGAGCGGTCCTCGGCCAGGCGCGGAACGAGCGCCTCCTCACGCACGTGGGCACAGAACGAGCGGCCCGCACCCAGCGGGCGCAGAACGAACGGCCTTCACGCACGTGGGCGCGAACGAGGCGCCGGGCGGGTGGCGCTGAGGATGCCGGCCGCTGCCGGGGCGGGTTTCCCCGGCGGCCGTAGGCTTGCACCGCAGGCGACAGGACGCGTCCGTCGCCGGTCATACGTCGCGGTAGGCCGGCACCCCAGGCGACAGGCCCCCACCCGTTGGCGGTGGGACGAGCGGCTCAGCCGCCCCCCGTTCGCTCCAGGATCTCGTCCAACCGCAAGACCCCCTCGGTCGTCACCACTCCCACGAACCGATCCTCCCCGTCGACGACCGGCAACACGTCGGTGTCGGCCCCTTCCATGGCCTGCACCGCGTCGCGCACCAGCCACGTCGTGCGCCCCCGCGGCACGGTCACCCGGGCGATCGTGCGGATCTCGGTCGTCGACCACGCCTCCCGGCGGATGGCCACCACCTCGTCCAGCACGGCGAGGCCGAGGTAGCGGTTTCCGTTCTCGACGACCGCCACCGCCCGCTGGCGGTAGCCGACGAGGTGGACCGTGAGGAACTCCTCGATGGTGGCGTCGGGGGGCACGGTGCGGACGTCGGTCTCGAGCACCGCGCTGATCGGCAGCTCGAAGCGCCGCTCGAGGTGACCGAGGCGGCCGGCCCGCTGGTGGGCCGACACGGACTCGTCGCCGACCACGAGTTGGGAGGCGGCCGTGGCCAGGGCGGCGGGCACGACGAAGCCGGGCACCGCCGTCGTCTCGGCCACGAGTACCACGGCGGCGAGCGGCGTGCGGTAGCCGGCGCCGAGGAACGCCGCCATGCCGACGACCAGCAGGAGGTCGGAGTCAGCCGTGCCCAGGGCTCCGCTCATCAGCCGCCCGACGAGCGCGCCGAGCACGGCCAGCGGAATGACCAGCCCACCGACGCCCCCGCCGGCCACGGTGGCCATCACGGCGCCGACCCGCACGACCAGCACGAGCAGCACGAGCGCCTGGGCGTGGCTGGGGTCGCCCGCCCAGGCGATCACGTTGTAGCCCGGCCCGAGCGACAGCGGGGCGTCAGCCGCAGCGTGGGTCACCACGGCGAGGACGGCGAGGACCACCGCCGCACCGGCCAGCCGCAACGCGACGGGGATCGGACCGACCACGTTGGCCCGCAGGTAGCGCAGGCCGATCGCGAAGAGCCGGGCGCCGGCGCCGCAGAGCAGGCCGACGGCGACCGAGGCGAGCAGGTCCGGCCAGTCGAACGAGGTGCCGCCCACCGGCAGCAGGGGCGTCGTGCCCTCGACGGCGGCGAACGCCATGTAGCTGGCGGCGGCCCCGACCATGGCCGGCAGCACGTTGCGGCGCGCCACGTCGGACCGGTACGGCACCTCGATGGCGAACAGGGCGCCCGTGGCCGGGGCCTTGAAGATGGCCGCGATGCCGGCGGCGGCGCCCGCCACCATCAACAGCTTGGCGTCCTCACGCGAGAAGAAGCGTGCGAACCGCCGCTGGAGCGACGAGCCGGCCGCGGCGCCCAGATAGAGCGCGGGCCCCTCGGCGCCCAGCGCCCCGCCGAAGCCGATCGTGGCGATGCCGGCCAGGATGCGCCCGAGGACCGGTCTGCCGGAGAGGCGCTCGTGGGCCTCCTCGTGGAAGTTGCGGATGTACTCGTCGGTCGTCGTCGGCGTCGCCCGATCGGCGAACCAGCGTAGGCACAGCCAGGCCACGAGCAGTCCGACCCCCGGCGCCAGCGCCTGCGCCCATAGCGGCCGGCGGCCCAGCGGCTCGAGCAGCGCGTCGAACGACACCTTCTGCAGCGCCACGACGGCGAGGCCGACGGCCACGCCGGTGGCGGTCGACAGCAATAGCGGCTGCAGGGGCCGACGGCCGATCGCCCGGCCCTCGGACTGCCGCTGCAGGGGCAGGAGGGGGCGCTGGGTAAACATGAGCGAGCACCTTAGAACCGGTGCGCACCCGCTCACATCCTGCGCTACCCGGGGCGCCTGAGCCCCCGGTTCGTCACGACAGCCGGTTGACGCCGACGCTAAGGTCTTGGCCCATGAAGAAGGTCCTCCTCCTCGTCGTCGTCGCCGTCCTCGCTACCGTCGCTGCGAAGAAGGTACGAGCCGTCTGACGGCGTCGGGTTTCGTTCTGACAGCCCTCGCTCCCCCCGACGCCCTGCCGCCAGGGCCCGTCGGAGGCGGCGAGGGCTGTTTCCTGTACCGCCACCAGCGCACGACCACCCCGGCGCCGAGCGCGAGGGCCACGGCCCCACCGCCCACCGCGGCGTGGCGCGGTGCCGGCATGGGCACCCGGGCGCGCAGCGGCACCCGGTGCGCGAAGTGGCGCACCTCCCAGCCGCGGCGGCGGGCCGTGCGCAGCAGCTCGCGGTCGGGGTTGACCACCACCGGGTGGCCGACGGCCTCGAGCATGGGCCGGTCGCTGGCCGAGTCGCTGTAGGCGTACGACGCGGCCAGGTCGATGCCGTCGCGCCGGGCCACGGCGTCGATGGCGACGACCTTCTCCGGGCCGTAGCAGTACGTCTCGGTGCGCCCCGTGTAGCGGCCGCCGGCGTCGATCTCGGCCCGGGTGGCGATCGCCTCGTCGACGCCGAGGAACCGCGCCAGCGGCGCCACGATCTCCTCGGGTGACGCCGAGACGATGAACACCTTGCGGCCTGCGGCCCGGTGCTGGCGGATCAGGTCGAGGGCCTCGTCGAACACGATCGGCTCGATCACGTCGACGAGCGCCTCCTCGACGATCTGGGAGACCTCGTCTCGCCCCCAGCCCCGTGTCAGGCGGAGCACCGAGTCGCGCAGCTTGTCGAGTCGGGCCGGCGACGCCCCGAACTGTGCGTAGATGAGCTGTCCCCATGCGGCGCGCAGTAGGAGGCGGCGGGACACGAGCCCCGCGCGGTGCAGCGGGCCGCTGAAGGCCACCATCGACGCCTTGGCGATGACCGTCTTGTCGAGATCGAAGAAGGCGGCCTCCACGTCCGGCGACCCTACCGGCACCCGTCATGGCGGCCGTGCCGGCCCGGGCTCTGCCACCGACATGTCCGCCGTTCGACACCCCTTGATCACCCTTCTTCCCCCTGGGTAACGTTGCGCCTCTCGCCGACGCCACCGGATGTGCCCGGGGCGTCGCCTCCCCTCGCCGGAACCCGGCCTCTGGTCCCTGGTCCCGTGCCCTGGAGGTGGCGACGTGCTCCTCGCCTGCTGGTCGGCCAAGGGTGGTGCCGGCACCACCGTGGCGGCCGCCGCCCTCGCCCTGTCCCTCGCCCGCCGGTCGCGCGCCGGCGCCGTTCTCGCCGATCTGGCGGGGGACGGCGCCGCCGTGCTCGGCCTGCCCGATCCCGACTCGCCCGGCCTGGCCGGTTGGCTGGCCGCCGGCGACGACGTCCCGGCCGACGCGCTGGCCCGCCTCGAAGTCGGCGCCGGCCGAGGCCTCGCGCTTCTCCCCCGGGGCGCCGGGGCGCTCGGTGCCGAGCGGGCCGGCGTGCTGGCGGCCCTCCTCGATGCCGGGGTGCGCCCCGTGGTCGCCGACTGCGGCAGCGACCTCGGGGCCACCACGGTCGGCTTCCTCCGGGCCGCCGACCGCTCGGTCCTCGTAACCCGGCTGTGCTACCTGGCGCTACGGCGGGCGGTCACGGCTCCGGTGGCGGCCACCGAGGTGGTGATCGTGCACGAGCTGGGTCGGGTCCTCGGGCGGGCGGACGTCGAGGCGGCGGTGCGGGTGCCGGTGCTGGCCGAGATCCCCGCCGACCCGGCGATCGCCCGAGCGGTCGACGCCGGCCTGTTGACCACCCGTCTCCCCCGGTCACTGGAGCGGGCGGTGCGTCATGTCGCCTGACCGCGCTGCACGTGTTGTTGCCGCGCCGCCGGCGGCTCCGGGGACGGCGGTCGCCGCGCACCTCATCGCAGGGCCCGCCGCGGCGGCGGTGGCGGACCTCGTCCCAGGGTCCGCCGCGGCGGCGGTGGCGGACCTCACCGCAGGGTCCGCCGCGGCGGCGGGCCCGTGGGATCTCGCGCGACCGCTCGAGGCGGTGCGGGGAACGCACGGCGCTCGGCCCGCGGGGGACGTTGGCGACGTCGACGCCAGAGTGCACCGGCGGGTGCTGGCCAGCGGCGTGGCAGCCCGACTCGACCGCTGGGAGCTCGTGACGCTGGTGCGGGACGAAGCCCCGTTGCTCCCGGCAGCCGATGTGGACGCGGTCGTCGATCGGGTATTGGCCCGCATCGGCGGAGTCGGACCGCTCGAACCGCTCCTCGCCGACCCGGCGGTGACCGACGTGCTCGTGAACGGCCCGGGTGCGGTGTGGGTGGAGCGGGCCGGCCGGCTCGCGTCGACGCCTGTCGTCCTCGATCGCAAGGCGATCGCGCTGCTCGTCGAGCGGGTCGTTGCGCCGTTGGGGCTGCGGGCCGACCGCAGCACGCCGATCGTCGACGCCCGCTTGCCGGACGGGTCCCGCGTCCACGTCGTGCTGCCGCCACTGGCGGTCGACGGCCCCCTCGTGACGATCCGCCGGTTCGGCGCGACGACCCTGCCGCTCGGCGCGTTCTGTGCTCCGGCCGTGGCGGACCTGCTGGTCTGGGCCGTCCACGCCCGGCTCAACACGGTGGTGAGCGGCCCGACCGGGGCCGGCAAGACGACGCTGCTCAACGCCCTGTGCCGCCACCTGCCGGCAGGGGAACGGGTCGTCACGGTCGAGGACGCGGCCGAGCTGCGACTGCCCGGCGACCACGTCGTGCGCCTCGAGACCCGCCCCGCCACCCCCGACGGTCTGGCCGCCGTGCCGGTGCGCGAGCTGGTGCGGGCGGCGCTGCGCATGCGTCCGGACCGCATCGTCGTGGGCGAGGTCCGGGGCGCCGAGACCCTCGACATGCTCCAGGCGATGAACACCGGCCACGACGGCTCGCTGTCGTCGTGCCACGCCAACGGCCCGGCCGATGCCCTGCGGCGCCTCGAGACGATGGCGCTCACCGGCGGCGACCTGCCGCTCGCCGCGGTGCGCGAGCAGGTGGCGGCCGCGGTCGACCTAGTCGTACACGTGTCAAGGGGCGCGGACGGCCACCGCCGCGTGACGGCCGTGGCCGAGGTCGCCGAGGATCCGGCGGCCGGCGCACGCGTGCGCCTGCTCGCCAAGGCCGACACCATCGTCCGTGCGCCTAGCCGTCGTCCCCGCCGCCCCGACGTGGCCGATGCCCCGACCCCGTCCCCATCCGACGGCAGGGCCCTGTCGGCCCCGGCGAGCCGGGCGGCGGCGGCCCCGCCGGCCGCGACGATGGCACTCCCGACCAGCGAGCCACCGCCAACCCCGCCGGGCGAAGCACCGCCAGGCACCGAGCCAGCAGCGGCCCTGCCAACCGAACCGGGTCTACTGCCGACTGCCGGGGGACCGATGGCTCCACCGCCGGGCGACGGGCTGGTGCCGTGACCGCCCTCGTGATCGCCGTGGCCACCGTGCTGGCGGCCGTCGCGTACCGGACCGAGCTCCTCGGCCACCGGGCACGGGCGCGAGCCGCAGGGCTCGCCGCCCGGGGCCTCGGGAGCGCGGAGATCGCCGGGCTGGCCTCCCGGACCGGCGCGACCGGGATGGCCAGGCCGAGCGGGCCATGGGATACGCCGGACCATGGCGCGTCGGTGTGGTGGCGGGCACCGGGCGTGCTCGCACCGGTCGTCGTGGCCGGTGCCGCGGTGGTGACCGTGCTCGGGGGCCGCTGGCCTTGGCGGGCGCCGTGCTCGCCGCTGCGCTCGCACCCGTGGTGGCGCGCCGCCGGGCCCGGACCGACGTACGGCGCCGCCGCCGCAGCCAGCTACCCGGAGCGCTCGAACGGCTGGCCACTGCGCTGCGGGCCGGCTCGTCGGTGCCGACCGCTCTCGGGGCGGCGGGCGCCGGGTTGCCTGTCCCAATCGGCCCCGAGCTGACGGACCTCGGACGCCAGGCCGACGGCGGCCGGGCGGTCGTCGAGGTGCTCGACGAGTGGGCCGCCCGCCACGACGACGCCGGCACCCGCCTGGCCGCGTCGGCGCTGGTCCTGGCGACCGTGGTCGGCGCCGCCCCCGGCCGGGCAGTCGACGGGGTCGCCGCAACCCTGCGCGAGCGCCTGGATCTGTCCGACGAGCGGCGCGCCCTCGGCAGCCAGGCGCGGATGAGCACGCTCGTCCTCTCGGTGGCGCCGCTCGGGTTCGCTCTCCTGCTCGGAGCCACCGACGAGGCCTCGTCACGGTTCCTGCTCGGCACCCCCGCCGGTTGGGCGTGCCTCGTCGTCGGCCTGGGCCTCGACGCCGCAGGCGCTTGGTGGATGGCGCACCTCACCCGGCGTGGCGAGCCGTGAGCCCTATCGCCGCCCCCGCCCTGGGCCTGGCCTGGGGCGAGCCGTGAGCCCCCTCGCCGCCCCCGCCCTGGGCCTGGCCTGGGGCGAGCCGTGAGCCCCCTCGCCGCCCCGGCCCTGGGCGTCGCGTGGGCCCTCGTCGTCGCGGTCCTCGCCGGTGCCGTCCACCGACCGGCCCGCCGTCCGCTGTCCCCCGGCGCGACCGCTGCCCGAGGGACGGCCAGCGCGGCCGGCGCGGCCGGGGCCGCCGGCGCGGCCGGCGCGGCCGGCGCGGCCGTGACCATGGCTCCCAGCGGCACAGGATCCACGGCGCCAGGTGCCGCAGACTTCCCCGTGCACGCGCACGACGCAATCGACGTCGGCGACTACCGGGGCGGCGTCGGCCTCGGCCATAAAGGCGCCGGTGGCGACGGCACCGACGCCGGCCACGCCGACGCCGGGTGCAGAGGACCGGGGCACGCACGGGCGGCGCCGCTGTTCCGTGCCCTCGGCGCCCGTGTGCGGGGGCTCGCCCGGCGACCACCCGACGAGGCCGCCGACCGGCGCACGGGCGCTGCTCTCGCCGCCGCCGTGGCCCTCGCCGCCGTCAGCCCCGCCCTCGGCGCCCTCCCCCTGGCTTGGGCCCTACTCGCCCCGGCGGCGGCCGCCCGGCGGGCCGAGCGCTCCCACGAGGCGGCGGTCGTCGATCAGCTGCCCGACGTCGTCGACCTGCTCCTGCTCACGACCTCGGCGGGCCTGCCCGTGGCGTCGGCGCTCGGGGCTATCGGCGGACGCCCCGGAGGTCCGCTGGGGGCCGGCCTCGCCGCCGGGGCCGCTCACGTCGCCGGCGGGGGCATCAACGCCGACGCCTTGGCGCTGCTCGGCGACGCCGCCGGGCCCGCCGCCCGACCGCTGCTCGACGCCTTGGTCGAGCACGACCGCTACGGAACTCCGCTGCGCCCGGCCCTCGAACGGGTCGGCATCGAGGCCCGCGTGCGGCGCCGTCGCCACGCCGAGGAGTCCGCCCGCCGGCTGCCCGTCACCCTGCTCTTCCCGCTCGTGCTCACGACGCTCCCGGCGTTCGTGCTGCTCACCGTCGTCCCGCTCCTGGCGGGATCGCTCGGCTCGCTGAGCCCGTGAACCCACCCCGACCGGGAGGAACCCCCCGATGATCCTGCACGCCCTCGCCCGGATCCAGCTCCAGCTGGCCGGCGCCCGGACCCGGCCGGCGGTGGCCGCACCGCACCGCCGCCGTCGGCCGGTGCCCGACGACCGTGGCCAGGCCACGGCCGAGTACGGCCTCGTCATCCTCGTCGCCGGCCTGATCGCCCTCGGGGTGATCGCCTGGGCACGGGGCACCGGTGCCTTCACCGACCTGTTCGAGTCGGTGATCGGTCAGCTGACCGACCGATGACCCCGCCCCCGCCCGCCCGGGACGCCGGCCACGGTGGCCAGCTCGGCCACGCCGGCCGGTGGCGGCCGGGCGGGCGGGGCGACGGCGGGCAGGCGAGCGTCGAGCTGGCGCTGGTCCTGCCCCTCGTGGCCCTGCTGCTGCTCACGGTCGTGCACGTCGCCCTCGTCGCCCGAGACCAGAACCTCGTCACCCATGCCGCCCGCGAGGCGGCCCGGGCCGCCGCCGTCGACGACGACCCGGACGCCGCCCGCCGGGCCGCCGAGCGGGCCGGGCCCCTCGACCCGAGCCGGATGGACGTGCGCGTCGGCGAGCGCGGCGACGTGGGCACCCCGGTGCGCGTGCTGGTCCGGTACTCCTCCCCCGTGCGGATCCCACTGCTGCGCGCCCTCGTGGGCGCCACCGGCCTGGAGGCGCAGGCCACCATGCGGGTGGAGCGATGAAACCCCACCGGGATGGGCGCCACCGCCTCGAGGCGCAGGCCACCATGCGGGTGGAGCGATGAAACCCCACCGCCACCGGCGACCGCCGGCGACGCTCCCGCCCGGCGACGGCGGTCCCTCAGGCAGTGGCGGCGGATGGTGCGGGCGACGTCATGGCCCGCAGCAGGGCGATCGCCCCGGCCTTGTCGAGCGGCTCGTTGCCGTTGCCGCACTTGGGCGACTGCACGCACGACGGGCAGCCGGCCACGCAACCGCACGACGCCACGACCTCCAGCGTCGCCGACAGGTGGCGCGCCGCCGCCTCGAAGCCCAGCTCCGCCACGCCGGCGCCGCCCTGGTAGCCGTCGTAGATCACGATCGCCGGCGTGCCCAGCTCGCGCTGGCGGGCCGTCGACACGCCGCCCACGTCCCAGCGGTCGCAGATCGTGAACAGCGGCAGCACCCCGATCCCCGCGTGCTCGGCGGCGTGCAGCGCCCCGGACACGTCCGGCCGCTCGACCCCGGCCGTCGCGAGCAGGGACTCCGGCACGACGTACCAGAACGCCCGCGTCCGCAGCGTCGACGGCGGCAAGTCCAGCGGCTCGACGCCGAGCGACCGCCCCGAGAAGGCATCCTTGCGCTGGAAGCCGGTCACCTGTTGGCGCACCTCGACGGGCCCGAGGCCCACCTCGACCGGGCCCAGCCGGCGACGGTCGTCCCACCCGCCGATGCGGATGTCGATGTCGGTGCGGGCCACCGTGTAGGTGGCTCCGTCGTCCGGCTCGACGACGGCGCTGCGCCCGTCGAGGTCGAGGGCCGTCACCCGCCAGTGCTGACCGGCGTGCAGGTACGACGCTCCCGGGTGCACCTGCTCGCAGGCCCGGGACAGCTCGACCGTTCCGATCGCCTCGCCCTCGGCCGTGCGGATCCGCAGCTCGCCGCCCGCGCCGACCCGCAGACCCACGTCGTGCGCCGGCCATCCGCCGCCGGTGTAGAGCGCCTGGGGGCCCCGCTGACGCGACCGCATGCGGACCTCGAGGTCGTCGCGGCGCGCGAGCCGCAGCACGACCTCGTCGAGCAGCCCCGGCCAGTAACGCTCGTCGTCGTGGGTGAGCGGCATCTCCTGGGCGGCGCAGCGCAGATGGGCGTCGGCCACGAACGGGTTCGCAGGGTTGATCACCGCCCGCTCGGGCGGCCGGTCGACGAGCTCGGTGGGATGGGCGGCGAGCCACTGGTCGAGCTGGTCCGCCCCGGCGACGAGCACGGCGGCCGAGGGCTGCCCCGCCCGGCCCGCCCGGCCGGCCTGCTGCCAGAACGAGGCGATCGTCCCCGGGAATCCGTTGAGCACGACGGCATCGAGGCCGCCCACGTCGATGCCCAGCTCGAGGGCGCTCGTGGCGACGACACCGTCGAGGCGACCGCCGAACAGGTCGTCCTCGATGGCCCGCCGCTCGTCGGCCAGGTACCCGCCCCGGTAGGGCCGCACCCGCCGCCGCAGGCGGACGGGCAGCCGCCGGGCCACGTCCGAGGCCACCACCTCGGTCGACCGCCGGCTGCGGCAGAACGCGATCGTCCGCCGGCCAGAGCCGACCAGCTCGGCCACGAGTCCCGCCGTCTCGGTGTTGCTCGACACTCGCGCTCCGGTCAGCTCGTCGAGCCGGGGTGGGTTCCACACGGCCACGAGCCGCTCGCCGCACGGGGAGCCGTCGTCGAGCACGGCCTCGACCGGCAGCCCGCACAGCGCCGCGGCCAGCCGTTCGGGCTCGCCGATGGTGGCCGAGCAGCACAGGAACGTGGGGTCGGCCCCGTAGCGGTGCGCCAGGCGCCGCAGCCGGCGCAGCACGTGGGCGAGATGGCTGCCGAAGATGCCCCGAAAGGCGTGCAGCTCGTCGACCACGACGTAGCGGAGCCGCCCGAGGAAGGTCGCCCACCGGTCGTGGTGGGGAAGGATGCCGCTGTGCAGCATCTCGGGGTTGGTCAGCACCACGTTGGCCTGGCGCCGGATCCACGCCCGCTCCTCGGTGCCGGCATCGCCGTCGTAGGCACCCGCCGCCACGCCCGGGAAGTCGTGGCCGGTGAGCGAGCGCAGCTGGTCGTGGGCGAGCGCCTTCGTCGGGAAGATCATCAGCGACGACCCGCACCGCACAGGCGTGGCGGCCGCCTCGGCGATCGGCGCCTGGAAGCAGAGCGACTTGCCCGACGCCGTGCCGGTCGCGACCACGACCGACCGACCGGCGCGCGCCAGGTCGATCGCCTCGGCCTGGTGCGACCACAGCGCCGCGACCCCCAACCGCTCGGCGACCGCCGGCGGCAGCGGACAGGCCAGCTCGCCGAGCCGGGCGGGCCGGGCCGGCAGCCGGTGCACGTGGACCAGCGGCGACGCCCGATCACCTGGCACGCCACCATCCGCGCGCACCTCGAGCGCGGAGTGCACCGCGTCGAGTGGCGTCGTCGCGCCGGCGTCCGCTGGCCCGGGGCGGCGCGCACGCCCGGCGCCGCCGACGTGCTCGGTGATGAGCGTCATGACCCGCCCAGGTTACGCCAGTGGAATTCCACTCGTGTAGGGCGGCGAGCCGGGCCACCTGCGTCCGACGAGGTGGGACGAGGGGGTAGGGTCACCGGCGCCATGGAGCTCCGTACCGAGGTGTCCGAGATCGCCGGATGGACCGTCGTGTCGATCTTCGGCGAGCTCGACGTGGCCACGGCCCCCGCGCTGCGGGAGAAGCTGATCGCCCTCGTCGGCGACGGCTCGACCCAGGTCGTCCTGGACCTCGAGGGAGTCGACTTCCTCGACTCGACGGGGCTGGGCACCATCATCAGCGCCCTCAAACGGGTGCGCACCCACGGCGGCGACATGCGGCTGGTGTGCACCCAGGGGCGCATACGGCGCCTGTTCGAGATCACGGGCCTCGACAAGGCCGTCCCGCTGCTCCCCTCCCTCGACGCCGCCGTCGCCGGGGGCTGACCGGTGGCGGTCGTCGAGCTGGAGATCCCAGCCGGATCCGCCTACCTCTCGCTCGTCCGGCTGGTGGTCGATGCCGCCGTGACCTCCCTGGTGTCCGACCTCGGAGGCGCCCGCCTCGACGATCTCAAGGTCGCGGTGAGCGAGGCGTGCTCGAACGCCATCGACGCCCACCGCACCACGTGGGCCGACGGGCCCGTGCAGATCCTCTGCGACCTCGGCGACGACGCCGTGACCGTGGAGATCGTCGACCGCGGACCCGGGTTCGACCCGGGTGACGTCGAGCTGCTGCCGCCCGCCACCGATCCCCGGCGCCTGCGCCACGAGAGCGGCCTCGGCATACCCCTCATGCGCACGCTGGCCGACCACGTCGACTTCTCCTCCAGCGACGACGGCACACGGGTGCGCCTCACGGTGCTGCGGGGCGACCGCTGCTGAGGCGGACGCGCCACGGGGCCGCCCGGATGGACGGCCCCTTGGCCACGCTCGAGCGGGTGGCTCAGCCGCTGGTGACGGTCGAATCCGACGCCGTCGTGTCGGCCGACGAGTCGGCCGTCGTGTCGTCGGACCCGCCGCACTCGCGGTCGACGAACTGCTGGATGTTCTGGCTGGCCGCCGTGTACTGGGCCATCTGCTCCTGCATCTCGGCTGAAGCTTCGGGATCGGAGGTGTCGATCGAGGACAGCTCGTCGAGGCCCTCCAGCAGGGTGTCGAAGTCCTGCCGGATCTCTTCGGGGGGATCGAGCGAGCGGATCGCCGCGATCACCTCGTCCTCGCTGGCGTCGTCGTTCTCGCTGAACTGCTGGTCGTAGGCGAGGAACTCCTCGCAGAACTCCGACGTGCCACCGTCGCCGCCGGCCGTCGTGCCGGAATCGTCATCGTCGCCGCCGCACCCGGCCACGAGCAGGGCACCTGCGGCCGCGAGGCCGATCAGGGTCCGTCGCATGGGGAATCGCTCCTTGTCTGACATCCGGTGTGGTGACTACTCACCGCTCGTGTCGGCGGACCCGGCATCGCCCGACCCGCCGGCGGTCGTGTCGGCGCCGCCGCCGGTGTCGATGCCGCAGTCGTCCTCGACGTAACCCTGGACGGCGTCGCTGGCCGCAGTGAATTCCTCGTTGCGGGCCTGGAACTCCTCGACGGCGTCGGGATCGTTGGGGTCGCTGGTCGACAACATCTCGATCTGCTGGACGAAGACCGCGTAGTCGTCGGCGATCTCGTCCGGCGGTTCGAGGGACCGGATGGTGTCGAGGGCCTCGTCGTTGCTGATGTCGGACCCGCCGCCGATGAGCTCCTCGAAGGCGTCGCAGAAGGCGCTGTCGTCGCTCTCACGGCCGGCGGTGCCGGTGTCGTTGTCGCTGTCGCTGCACCCCGCGAAGGCCAGGGCACCGACAGCCAAAAGGCTGATCACGGTGCGTCGCATGGAAGGTGTCTCCTCATTCCTTGGCCTCGGTCCTCCGACACCCGCCGGGAACACGCTCGGTTCGCACGCCGCCACACGTGACGGGCGACCCTAGCGCGCCCCCCGTCGGCGCCCTTCGCGGTCGTGGCCCGGCCTCAGGCGGACTCGTAGCGCCGCAGCTCACGGCGGGCGACCGACATGCGGTGCACCTCGTCGGGCCCGTCCGCGAGGCGGAGCGTGCGGAGATGGGCGTACATCATGGCCAGCGGCACGTCGTCGGACACGCCCATGCCCCCGTGCGCCTGGATCGCCCGGTCGACGACGCGGAGCGCCACGTTCGGCGCCGCCACCTTGATGGCGGAGACCTCGATGCGGGCTCCCTTGTTGCCGACGGTGTCCATGAGCCACGCCGTCTTCATGACCAGCAGGCGGACCTGCTCGATCTCGATGCGGCTGTCGGCGATCCACTGCTGGATGACGCCCTGGTCGGCGAGCGGCTTGCCGAACGCCACGCGGGACTGCACCCGCCGGCACATCAGCTCCAGGGCGCGCTCGGCCGCGCCGATGGCCCGCATGCAGTGGTGGATGCGCCCGGGGCCCAGGCGCGCCTGGGCCATCGCGAAGCCGCCGCCCTCCTCGCCGAGCAGGCTGTCGGCGGGGATCCGCACGCCGTCGAAGTGGAGCTCGCTGTGGCCCTCGTTGTCCTGGTAGCCGAAGACCGGCAGCGACCGGACGTTCGTGAGGCCCGGGGCGTCCATGGGCACGAGGATCATCGACTGCCGCCGGTACGGCGGGGCGTCGGGGTCGGACCTGCCCATCACGATCGCGACGCGGCACCTGTCCCGAGCCGCGCCGCTGATCCACCACTTGCGGCCGTCGAGCACGTAGTCGTCGCCGTCGCGGGCGATGCGCAGCGAGATGTTCGTGGCGTCCGAGCTGGCGACGTCGGGTTCGGTCATGGCGAAGCACGACCGGATCTCGCCCTCGAGCAGGGGCCGCAGCCACCGCTCCTTCTGGGCGTCGGTGGCGAACTGCTGGAGCAGCTCCATGTTGCCGGTGTCGGGCGCCGAGCAGTTCAGCGCCTCGGGGCCGAGGATGCTACGCCCCGTGATCTCCGCGAGCGGGGCGTAGTCGACGTTCGAGAGGCCCTCGGACCACTCGGTGGCGTGCGGTAGGAACAGGTTCCACAGGCCGCGGGTGCGGGCCTCGGCCTTGAGCTCCTCGAGGACGGTGGTGTGGTGGTGCGGGTCGCCCGCCTCGGCGATCTCGGCCTCGAACCGCTGCTCGGCTGGGTAGACGTGCTCGTCCATGAACATGGTCAGCCGGTCCTGCAGCTCGCGGGACCGGCCGCTCGGCGCGAAGTCCATGGGTGGGACCCTTCCACGCGACCGGGCCCGACACCAACCGGGCCGGACCCGCCACGCGCAGCCCTCCGCTGCGAATCAGGCTCGCAATCACGATCGCCGCCGATGGCGCTCGGTCTCCCCACGCACGCTGCCGGACCTCCGAGTCCGCCGACGTGCCATCGGCGGCGAGCGTGCTCTCGGACCGGGAGCAGGCGGTCGCCCAGCACGTGGTCGACGGCCTCACCCACAAGGAGATCGGGACCCAGCTCTACATCTCGCCGAAGACCGTCGAACACCACGTGACGAAGATCCGCCAGGAGCTGGGGGCGACGACGCGGGCCGAGATGCTGGCCGCCCTGGGCACGCAGTTGGCGTCCTGACGTGCCAGGATCACGGCGACCTTTCACTTACAGTGACCAAAATCCCACTTAAAGTGGGGGCTTGCCCTCCGGCGGGTACGGGTGTAACGTCTCCGCAACGTCGTTGACGGACTGGTTGGGCTTGAGGACAGGTAGGGCGACACCACCGCCTCCGGTAGGGTTGCGCTGAACCTTTCGCTGGTGTCCTTTTCCGACCCGTTCGTCATACCTCGTTGGTGATTCCTGGGGTACCGGTCCGATGGTCGGTCCCGTCCGCCCGCCCCGACCGTTGGGCCGGTGCCCCAGGGAGCACCAGCGAGGCTGTGCGGCGCGGAGGGCAACGGCACGTAGTACCCGGCCCTCGAGGCTCAAGCGCCCACCTCGCGCCGGCCCTCCAGCGCCCGGCCGAGCGTCAGCTCGTCCGCGTATTCGAGATCGCCGCCTACCGGCAGCCCGCTGGCGATGCGGGTCACCCGCAGTCCGAGCGGCGCCAGCATGCGTCCCAGATAGAGGGCCGTGGCCTCACCCTCGAGGTTCGGGTTGGTGCAGAGGATCACCTCGGCGACGCCTTCACGCTCGATGCGGCCCAGCAACTCGCGTATGCGCAGCTGCTCGGGACCGATGCCGTCGATCGGGCTGATGGCCCCCTGCAGCACGTGGTAGCGACCCCGGAACTCGCCGGTCTTCTCCACGGCGACCAGATCGCGGGGCTCCTCCACCACGCAGACGATCGTGGTGTCGCGGCGGGCGTCGAGGCAGATGCCGCACGTCTCGCCCTCGGCCACGTTGAAGCACGTGGTGCAGAAAGCCACCTTCTCCTTGGCGTCCGCGATGGCCCGCGCCAGGCGCAGCGCGTCATCCTTCGACAACATCAGCAGGTGGAACGCGATGCGCTGGGCCGACTTGGGTCCTACGCCGGGCAGCCGGCCGAGCTCGTCGATCAGGTCCTGGACGGGTGCGGCGTAGACGGCCACGTGCGCCGCTCAGCCCGGGCCGGCGCCAGGCAGGCCGCCGGCGCCCCCGCCTCCCAGGCCACCGAGATCGCCGAGGTCGATGCCGCCGAAGGCTCCCAGCGCCTCCCGCTGCAGCGCCGTCACCTTGGCCGCGGCGTCGTGCAGGGCGGCGACGACGAGGTCCTGGAGCATCTCGATCTCGTCGGGGTCGACCACCTCGGGGTCGAGCGTCAGTGAGAGCACCTCGCCGGCTCCGCTCATCTCGACAGTGACCACGCCGCCGCCGGCACTGCCCTCGACCACCTCCTCGGCGGCGCGGGACTGCGCGGACAGCGCCTCCTGGGCCGATTCGAGCAGGCCGCCGAGACCGCCCATGTCGCCGAGCCCACCTAGGTCGGGCAGTCCCCCGGCCACGGGCAGGTCGGCGTCGGCCGGGTCGTCGCCACGCGGTGTGTCTGTCATCTGTGGTCCTCCTCGACGAGCTGGGCCCCGAACTCGCGCACGAGGAGGTCGACCCCGCCCACGGTGTCGCCGGCGTCACGTAGCTCGGTCGGATCGATGTGCTCGTCGTCGCGGTCGTCGGGAGGCGGTGCGCCGCCCCGGTCGCCCGCTGGTGCCCGGGCCGGCGCGCGGCCCGCCGGGGCGCCCGGTCGGGCGCCGCCGCCCTCGACCACCACGGCCACGACCGTGGGGCTGCCGAAGTGGGCCGTGAGGACCCCCTCGACCTCGGAGCGGGTCTCCTCGCACACCCGCTGGTGCCACTCGTTGTCGACGGCGAAGACCAGCGTGGTGCCGTCGGCCTCGATCCAGTGCCCTCCCCGCCACTTGCTGCGCACGGGGATGGCGAGGTTCGCGAGCACCTGGCCCTCCCACGCGCCCTGGAGCTGGGCGAGCGTGATGGCGGCGCCGCCCTTGGTCGCCGGTGCGGCGGCGGCGACAGGCTCGGCCGTGGTCGACTCGGCGCCACGCTGGCGCACCACGGAGCGGAGCGTGGGGCGCCGGCCGGCGGGGGACGGGGCGGCCGGCTCACCGGGGGCGAATGTGACGTCGTCCGACGGGCCGGCTGCAGACGCGGGGGCGGCCGGCTCACCGGGGGCGAACGTGACGTCGCCCGACGGGCTGGCACCGGACGCGGCGGAAGCCGGGCGGGCGGCACGGGGCACGCGGGTGGCGTCGTCCGACAAGCCGGCACCCGACCCGGCGGAAGCCGAGCGGGCGGGACCCGACGCGGCCGGAGCCGAGGCGCCGGCGCTCGGGTCCCCGGCGCCGGGCATGGCGGCCGCCGTGCTGCCGGCGAGGGCGGCGCGGGCCGCGGCGGCCGAACCCTTGCCCGGCCGGGCCGATCCCGCCGTGGTCGTCGGCTCGCCACCGGATCGAGGTCCGCCGGCGGCCGGGGAGGGCCCGGCCAAGAGACCCCGCGAGCCGTCAGCATCGGCACCAGGGCCGGACACGCCGGGGTTCGCCACGGACGCCGCCGTGGGGGCAGGGGTCGCGTCGACGGCGCCGGGGGCGGCAGCGTGGCCTGCGCCACCGGCGACGGGGAGGCCGCGCTCGAGCCGGTCGATGCGCTCGAGCACGGCGTCGATGGAGCGGTCGGTGTCGGGCCGGGTGAGGCGCACCAGCGCCACCTCGACGACGATGCGCGGGTCTGGCTTGCGGGCCAGCTCGACGAGGGCGTCGCCCAGCACCTCGAGCGCCCGGGTCAGCCCGGCGGCGCCGAGCCGCTCGCCCACCGCGGCGGCCCGCGCCCGGTCGGCCGGCGGCAGGTGTGTCTCGGCGGCCCCCATCAGGGCGAGGAACGCGTCGCGCAGGCTGGCGATGATGGCCTCGCCCAGCGAGCGCGGGTCCCGCCCGGCGGCCAGCGCGTCGGCCACGGCCACGAGCACGGCCCCGGCCTGCCGGTCGCACAGTGCGTCGACGATGGCGTCGACCGGCGCGACCTCGTCGACCACCTCGCCCAGCGCCGCCACCTGGTCGAGCGCCGAGAGCGTGTCACGGGCCGACCCGCCGCCGACACGGACGACGTGCTCGACGGCGTCCTCGCCGAGCCCCAGGTCGGCATCGGCGATGACGCGGCGGACGTGGTCGGCGAGCACCTCGGGCGGCAGGAGCTTGAAGTCGAAGTGCTGCGTGCGGCTGCGGATGGTCGGCCGCACCTTCTGCGGGTCGGTCGTCGCCAGGACGAACACGACGTGCTCGGGCGGCTCCTCGAGCGTCTTGAGCAGGGCGTTCTCAGCGCCCTGGCTCAGCATGTGGACCTCGTCGAGGATGATCACCTTGCGGTTGCCCGACGTGCCGAGCGGCACCCGCTCGAGCAGGTCGCGCATGTCGTCGACCTTGCTCTTCGAGGCGGCGTCCTGCTCGAGCAGCCAGTCGGTGACGCGACCCTCGGCCACGACCACGCAGTTCTCGCACGTGCCGCAGGGCTCGCCGTCGACCGGGGCGGCGCAGTTCAAGACCTTGGCGAGGATGCGGGCCGTCGACGTCTTGCCCGTGCCGCGGGGGCCGCTGAAAAGGTAGGCGTGCCCCACGCGGCCGTCGCGGACGGCGTTGCGCAGGGCCTTGGTGACGTGGTCCTGGCCGAGCACCTCGTCGAACCGCTGCGAGCGGTAGCGACGGTAGAGCGACTGGTACGTGGCCATCGCGCCGATGCTACCGACGCCCGGAGCCTCGCCGGTCGCCAACGCCCCCCCGGTGCCCGCGAGACGCACGGCGCCCGTGACCGGAGGTGGCGACCAGGCGATCTGCGGCACACCGCAAGCTCCGCTGAGAGCTGCTGCCTCCCGGCCCTGACTCGGTTCACGGGTTGCGGTTGCACAGGACCCGG
>Ga0126307_10000857_pt1 | contig 20084 bp, 20 predicted proteins | sample Plot28_FD_89955 | JGI IMG/M metagenome (GOLD analysis project Ga0126307, IMG submission 89955) | Serpentine soil microbial communities from UC McLaughlin Reserve, CA, USA - Plot28 | ecosystem: Environmental > Terrestrial > Soil > Grasslands | place: USA: UC McLaughlin Reserve, Lake County... | reverse complement strand
GAGGATTTTCGTAACGGTGTCGAGCCGCGCTTTGAGCAGCGCCTGCGCCTCGATGCCCTCGATCTTCAGCTCGACCTCGCCCAGATGTGCCTGCGCCCCGACGCTGACGTTGAGCAGCTTCCGAACCCTGGCGAGCACGGCCACCCGAGCATCGAGGTCGTCGACTTCGATGTCGATCTTGTCAACCTTGACGACCGGGATGTCGGCCAGGACGTCCGGGCCCTCCTCCATGACTACGTCCTTCCGGTCCACCACCGAGTAATCGGGGAACTCTTCGCGCTTTCGCTTTCGGCTCCGAGACGCGCTGCGACCGTTGGATTTGGACCGGCTCTTGTCCCTCGGTGCCTTGCTGTCGGAGTCGCTTTCGACGCGCCTCGACTCCGTGCGCGCCCCGGACCTGTTGTGCGTGGACGAGGACCTGCTCGATCCGGACGACCGGCTGCGGGAGCTCGCGTGAGACCGGCTGTTCGAGGAGGACGAGCGCTTTCGCGACTTGGAGGAAGAGCCCTTTGAGCTGCCCTTCGAGCTTTTGCTGCTTGAAGAGCCCTTGGAGCTGCCGGAGCGGCTCTTGTTGCGGGACTTGGACTTTTGCTGGGGCATCCTGCCCTCTCATCCTCCTTTACTACGCAGCCGGTTTACTACGCAACCGGTGTTCGGCACTTACCCGAATACGGATGTTCAAACACGCGACGCGGGGCAGTGCCAATTCATCTTGCAGCCGTTCAAACCTCTGCAGAGCGGGTAAAGCCAAATGCACCGCCGGCGCGAATGGCGCTGCTGGCACGGAAGCCAAGAGAGGCGACAAACAATGGCTCAGACAACGCGATCCTCGAGCACGCGCTCCAAGCGCGGTGGTTCGAGGTCCAGTAGATCGACGAGCCGAAACGGCTCGTCCAGCAGAGCAAAGAGCACGAACTCGTCATCCCGCGGGGGAGGCACGCGAGGGCGGAGCAGTTCGTCAAGCACGCGAGGGCGGAGCAGTTCGTCCAGCACGCGAGGGCGGAACAGTTCGTCCAGCTCCAGCACGCGAGGCCGGAGCAGTTCCTCGCGCGGCCGGAGCAGTTCCTCGCGCGGCCGGAGCAGTTCGTCCAGCTCCAGCACGCGAGGCCGGAGCAGTTCCTCGAAGCCGTCGAGTTCGCGCTCGCGCACGACCTCGCGGTCCGGTGGCACGACCTCGCGGTCCGGCGGCACGACCTCGCGGTCGGGCGGCACGAGCAGCTCGAATGGCGCAATCGGGAAGGCCGGCGGGAAGGTCGCCGAGTTCGCGTCCAAGGCGAAGACGCCTCTGATGGCGGGCGGCGCGGCACTCGCCGGAATCGCCGGTGGCGTTGCTGCTCTGAAGAGCCGCAACGACTCGCGGCGGCCGCTCAAGGCACTCCGGAGCGTTTCGCTGCCGAAGTCGCTTAAGAACGTGGACCTGGGCAAATCGCTCAAGAACGTGGACCTGGGCAAGGTCGACCTCAACACGGTCACCTCGGCGGCGCGGCGAATGCAATCGATCGGCGAGCAGGTGGGCGACGTCGCGGACGCCGCGGACAAGACCCTCAAGAAGCACAAGTAGAGACGCGGCTCAGCCGCTGTCCGCCTTCCTGAGGAACGCCTCCAGACGCTCGTTATAGGGCGCGCCCGTCGAGGGGACGGTGTGGCCGCGTCCGGGGAGCACTGCGCGTTCTGCGGACAGAGCGTCCGTGAGGGCGTCACAGACCGCCTCGAAGGGGGGCGAGTGGCCGCCGGAGAGCACCAGCACCGGGAACTCCGCGGCTGCGAGCCGCTGCAGCGGGACGTCGGCCTCCCAGGAGGGCCGCTCCCGCTTCAGCAGCTCGACGCCGTGGAGCAGCTCTTCGGGCAGGTCCTCCGGGGTCCCGTAGGCCGACCCGGCGCCGCCGCGGAAGAGGCGCAGAAACTCCTCCGGCGGGATCGACGAGGCGTTCTCGAAGAGGAGCTCCCCGTTGGCGATCATCTCGTCGACCACCGGCGTTCCCTCGGCGACGCGGAGGCAACCGGGCTCAGAGACGGTGAGCGAGCGCACTGCCTCCGGCCGCGCCGCCGCGGCGAGCAGGGCGATCACCGCACCGTAGGAATGCCCGACCAGGTGCGCTCCGTCGCCGAGCAGCTGGGCGAACATCGGCGCTTCCGTCTCGAAATCGTTGCGCTCGAGCGGCGGGCTCTCGCCAAAGCCCGGGCGGCTGGGGATGATCAGCGTCCAGCGCTCGGCGAGCTCGCGCTGCTTTCGCCAGGTCAGCGCCGGCCCGACGACGTCGCCGTGGACGAAGAGAATCGGCGGCCCGTCTCCAATCCGTTCCACCGCAAGCATGGTCGAACAAACCCTACGATCACCTGAGATGAAGCTGATCATCCAGGTGCCCTGCCTTAACGAGGAGGAGTTGCTCCCTCGCTTGCTCTCCGAGCTGCCGCGCGAGGTCGCCGGGTTCGACGAGGTCGAGTGGCTCGTCGTGGATGACGGGTCCACCGACGGCACCATTGAGGTCGCACGCAGGCACGGCGTCGACCACCTGGTCAGGCTGACGACAAACAAGGGGCTCGCGACCGCCTTCCAGGCCGGTCTCGACGCGGCGCTCAAGCTCGGCGCCGACGTGATCGTCAACACCGACGCCGACAACCAGTACCGATCCGAGGACATCCCGCGTCTCGTCGAGCCCGTCCTGGCCGGCCGCGCCGACATGGTGGTCGGCGACCGGCAGGTCCAGAGCATCGATCACTTCTCGCCGACCAAGAAGCTCCTCCAGCGACTCGGCAGCTGGGTCGTCCGCCGCGCGTCGGGCACGGCCGTCCTCGACACGACCTCCGGGTTCCGCGCTTACAACCGCGAGGCGGCGCTCCAGCTGATCGTGGTCTCCCGCTACACGTACACGCTCGAGAGCCTGATCCAGGCGGGGAAGATGTCGGTCGCGCTCGAGGACGTCCCGATCTCGACCAACCCGACCGACCGCGAGTCGCGCCTCGTCGGATCGACCTCCTCCTACGTGCGCCGCAACGCCTTCGCGGTCTTCCGGGCCTACACGCTCTATGAGCCGCTGCGCGTATTCATGATGCTCGCGCTGGCCTTCGGCGCGCTCGCCGTGGCGGCGTGGGCCCCGTTCCTGCTCGACTGGGTCCTGAACGGCGACCGCAGCGGCCACATCCAGTCGCTGATCCTCGGCGCGGTCCTGATGCTGGCGGCCGTCCAGATGTTCGCCCTCGGGATCATCGGCGACGCACTCGCAGGGCAGCGGACGATCGCCCAGCGCGTCTACGAGCGGGTCAGACGGCTCGAACTCGAGGCGGGGGTGCCTCCCGCCCACTACGAGCGGCTCACCCTCGATCGCCCGCTCACCGTGGAGACGATCGAGACCGTCGCCAGGTGAACCCAAGCGTCGAGGCCGCGGAGCGCGGTGGGAACGTCTACGACAAGTACGGGACCTCCCACCCGGTCGCCCGGCGCCTCGTGGCCGGCTTCATGTCGACGTTCGACGAACTCGTCGAGCGCAGCGGTGCCCGCGAAGCGCATGAGGTCGGCTGCGGAGAGGGTGAGCTCGCGATCCGCCTGGCCCGGCGCGGGATCCGGGTGCGCGGCACGGACGCCTTCCCGGAGGTGCTCACAGAAGCGCGGGAGCGAGCGAGAGAGGCCGACGTCGAGATCGACTTCGACGCGGTCCCCGTCGAGCAGCTCGATCCCGACAGGCACTCGGCCGAGCTCGTCGTCTGCTGCGAGGTACTCGAGCACCTCGAGGACCCGAGGCGCGGCCGGGCCGTGCTCGCAGGGCTCGCCAGACCGTGGCTGCTGGTCAGCGTCCCCCGCGAGCCGCTCTGGCGCGCGCTCAACCTGGCGAGGCTCTCCTACGTAGGCGCCCTCGGCAACACGCCCGGGCACCTGGGCCACTGGTCGAAGCGCGGGTTCGAGCGGTTTCTCGGCGAGCGCTTCGAGCTAGTCGAGGTTCGAAGCCCGCTCCCGTGGACGATGGCGCTCTGTCGCGTCCCGGATCCGGGTTGAACGGAAGCCGAGGATCGCTTCTCTACAATCGCCGACCCTCATGAGCCGCCTGCGAGCGCTCAGATCACGATCGGGCGTGGCCGCCATCGTCACGCTCGGCTTCGCCTGGGCGTTCGTCATCCACCAACTCGGCTGGGCCCAGCTCGGCCACTTCGGCCAGGTGCGCGCTTTCTCCGACGGCCAGGCGCAGATCGACCCCTGGCACTGGGAGACCAACGACAAGGCCTGGGTCGACGGGCACTTCTACTCCGTGAAGAGCCCCGGCACGGCCGCGCTCACCACCCTGCCGTACATGGCGATCAAGGCGCTGGACGAGGACAAGCTCGCCCGCGCCGCCGTCCGCAACGAGCGCGCCACTGCGCACCCCAAGTGGCACCCCGACAGCGTCGTGCCCCTGGAGAACATGGGCTACGACGTGCAGCGCGGCCTGCGGGTGCAGGCGCGGGTCGAGCAGGAGACGCCGATCGTCTGGGCGCTGACGCTGATCGCCGCGGTGATCCCGGGAGTGCTGCTCCTGCTCGCGGTGCGCTGGGCCGCCGATCGATTCGTGCCCGGCTACGGGACCGCGGCCGGGATCACCCTCGGCATCTCGACGATCGTGATGACCTTCGCCGCGGAGTTCTTCTCACACGTCATCTCAGCGGCGGTCGGATTTGCCGCGTTCTGCGTGCTGATGAAGGAGCGCGATGGGCCGATGAGCCGCCGTCTGGTGTTCGCCGCCGGGCTGCTCGCCGGCCTCGCGGTCACCTTCGAGTTCCAAACCGGCCTCGTCGGGGTCGTCCTCATCTTCTACGCGCTATTGAGGCGCTCGGACCGCCTGCGGCGAGCGGCGGCCTACGGGGCTGGCGCCGTGCTGGGCGCCGCTCCGATGCTCGCCTTCAACACCTGGGCTTTCGGCAATCCGCTCAAGCTCGCCTACAGCGACGCGGTCGACTTTCCCGGGAGGAGCGGACACGACGTCCTCGGCCTGAACAGCGACGGCTTCTTCGGCATCACAGTGCCGCGGTTCGACAGCGCCACGGACCTGCTCTTCGCGGGACGGGGGCTGATCGTGCTGACCCCGATCGTCGTTATGGCGGTCATCGGCGTGTTCATGATGCGCCGCAAGCACCGGCCCGAGGCGAACACGATCCTCGCCGTCGCCGCCGTCTACTTCGTCTACAACGCGGGCTACTGGCTGCCCTACGGCGGGGGCACCCCCGGCCCGCGGTTCCTGATCCCCGCGCTGCCCTTCCTCGCGATCGGGCTCGCCTACGCGTATCAACGCCTCCCCGCCCTGACGCTGGGACTGGCGATCCCGTCCGGACTCTTCATGCTGGTCGGGACTCTCACCTACCCGCTGATCGGCAAGCAGGGGACCGGGACCTGGGCGGACTGGCTGGTACAAGGCCGGCTCGAGCACACGGTGCTCACCGCGGTGGGCGTGACCAACGCCTGGCTCGCGCTCGCCCCGTTCTTCGCCGCGATCCTGATCGCGATCGTCCTGGCGGCGCGGGCGACGCCCGGCACCCTGTTCTCCGACTACCGGTTGGCCGTGCCCGCCGTGCTGGGCTGGGCATGCGTCTCGGTCCTCGCGCCGGGGTTCGCCCGCTACGAGATCGACCCGCTCAACCGCGGCAACATGTCGGTCCTCTGGCTGGTCGCGGCGGCCGTGCTGCTCTCGCTGCTCGCGATCACCGCCTTCCGGGTACGCGAGGGCCGGACTCAGCCGAAGTCGCAGGCGCCGGCGCGCGAGCCGGTCGTCGGGCGTGAGCTCGCCTTCGACGAGCCGAGCTCGTAGACGACCAGATCCGGCAGGCGGCAAGCGGTCAGCGGCAGGCCCTCGATCGACTTGCGGGCCGCCCCGGCCTGCGGCGTGCCCTCGCTGAGGCCGAGGTGGAGGATCACCGTCCGCACTCCGTACTCCTGCAGCTCGCGAACGGTGGCGGCGTCTGGGAAGCTCGCCATGTGCTTGACCAGGTCCAGTACGACTGCGGGATTCGTGCTGGCGCGGCCGTTGACCATGTCGGGGAAGCCCTCGGTTGAGGCCAGCTGGAAGGCGCGGCTTTGCTTCGCCGTCAGCGCCGGGAGGTGCAACTGGGGTGTCGGGATCTCGTTCGTCGAAGGCTGTGCGGGCGGGACCTCCGGCATCGCCTGGTTGTCGAACGGGTCGAACGGCAGGCTGCGCCCCTCCGTGACGATCACCAGGACCAGCAGCCCGGCAACCGCCGTGGCCGCCCAGGAGGGCAATCGGCTGCGCCTCGCCCTCCGCAGCAGCGCCTCGCCGCCGGCGGCCGCCAGCAGCGCGAGCGCCAGCGACGCGAAGGTCGCGAGGCGGCCGGGCGTGCGGATCGCATCCCAGCCGGGCAGCGCCTCGTAGAGGACGCGGTAGGGCCAGAGCAGTCCCCCCTCCTCCCGGAAGCCGAGCTCGAGGATGACGATCGCGACGGCGACGATCCCGATCCCGATCCGCGTTCGCTTGCTGAGGCTGCTCGACCACAGGCCGATGAGGGCCAGGATCACGATGACCGCGCCGGGGAAGAGCGTCTTTTCCTGGAGCGTGGTGAGGCTGTTGCGGAACCCGGCCGTCGCCGGGCCCCAGACCCAGTTCTCCTCAGGCGCGGTGAGCAGCACCTTGAGCGGTCCGGAGAACGCCGCGACCTCGTGCGGGCTGCGCTTCGCGGCCGGGAAGTTGTCCGCGATGTAGAGATATGGATGCGCGATCCAGTAGGAGACCGCGATGAACACGGCGGCGCCCGCCAGGCCGGCCACGATCATCGGCCGCGGCAGCGGCGGCCTGCCCCGGATCAGCCATGCCACGACCCCGATGGCGACGGCACCGGCCAGCCCATAGGCGAAGGGGAGACCGAGCACCCAGCCGATCGAGACCTGCCAGGCCGCCACGACCCAGGCCCAGAAGAGCCACCACGGCCGGCGCAGGCGGATACCGCGCACGGCGAACGCGATCGCCAGCGGGACGCCGCCACTCGAGATCACCTGCAGGTGGCCGTCCTGTTCCAGCCTGTACGGCGCGAACGCGAAGGCCGCGCCCGCGATCGCGGCGCCGGCCGGGCTCAGGCCCAGCTCGCGGGCCAGCAGGTAGGCGCCGAAGAACGCCAGGGCGTAGGCGAAGAGGAAGAGCAGGTCGTAGCGGACCATCGCCGCGTGCGGACCGCTTCCAAAGATCCCCGTCGGCGCGTAGCCGATCAGGGCATCGCCGAAGGCCAGCGAGTCCTTGAGCGGCCAGAAGCGGTTCGCGTCGAAGTAGTCGAGCGGCTGGTGGAGCAAGGCGTGGCCGCCCCAGGCCGGCTGCCAGGCCTCGGCAAGCGGGTCGCCGATGTCTCGTGGGACCACGCTGCCCACGTGGATGAGCAGAGGCCAGGTCATCACGATCGCCAGCAGTGACGCCCCCACCGCGGCGGCAATGATCTCTCGCCCCGTCATGTCCCGCGCGCGCATGAGGCGGGCATGGTGCCCTATACGCTCCGCCCGTGACCGCAGCCCTGATCGCCGTCGGGGTGATCCTCTTCCTGGCGGTCGACGCCTACATCCTCTACCGCGTCCTCGCTGGCCGGGCGAGCGCCGATGACTACGGGAGGTTCACGGTTCCCGGCGAGACCACCGTGGCGCTGCCTGCCGGCAGGCTCAAGATCTCCTACCAGGAGGAGTACAAAGCCGGCGGGGGCGAGGACACGATCGACTTCGGAGTGCCAGCCCAGCTGCAGGTCGAGATCCGAGCGGGCTCCGGCGAGCTCGTCGAGATCAATGGCCCTGGTTTCCACGGCACCGGTGCGTCCCTCAACACCGGCAGCGGTTGGAGCCGGGCATTGGTCGGGACGGCCCAGATCAAAGAGCCGGGCAGCTACACCGTCACGGCGGAACCGGCGATCGAGGGTGGCGTCGATCCGAAGATCCTGCTCGGGAAGTAGCCGCTCTACGCCCTGTCCGGCCTGTCCGGATAGAGGTCGTCGATCGTCAGCAGCGGGCGGTACGGCGCGCCGGCCGCCTTCTCGATCGCGCCGCCCCCACCGGCCAGCCGGTCGACCACGGCGGTGACCCCGGCAACCTCGAGCCCCTCCTCCTTGATGCGCTCGATCGCGCGCACCGTCGACCCCCCGGTGGTCACCACGTCCTCCACGACGAGACAACGGGTGGCCGGTCCGAGCTCGGGTCCCTCGATCCAGCGCTGCAGACCGTGCTCCTTGCGTTCCTTCCGCACGAAGAACGCGATCAGACCCTCGCCCCCATCCGTGCCGATCGCCGCGCAGGCGAGCGGGTCAGCGCCCATCGTCATCCCGCCGACGGCGTCCGCGCGGCGATCCGCCGCCTCGGCCGCGATCAGGACGCCGGCGGCGCGGAAGGCCGCCGGGCGCAGGAGCGCCCGCTTGGCATCGACGTAGTACTGAGCCGTTCTCCCGCTGGAGAGGATGACCTCGCCGATCACGAGCGCGTGCTCGCGCAACTCGGCCAGCAGGGTCTCGCGGGCTCCGTCCAGGTCCTGCATCGCGCGGATCCTAAGCGGCCACCAGGCCGCTCCACTTCGCCAAACGGGTTGCGCCTGTTGGCGCACCCTCGCATCAAGGCGGAGCCCCGAGCGGTTATGTGGGGCGGCCGCTTGTGGCCGCGACCTGATGGGCGAAGCCGTCAGCCGAGACCCTCCGCGAACCCCTGCCGCCAACTCGCGTAGCGCGGCTGCCAGCCGAGCTCGCGCTTCGCCCTCTCGTTCGATGCTCCCTCGACCCGCGTCGCCAGGCGGGCCGCCTGCTTGCCTGCGATCAGGCCGGCCAGCCAGAGGGGTACGCGCCGCGGCGGCTTCGCGCCGATCGCCTGCGCGTAGGCCGGAAGCCACTCCGACTGCCGCGCCGGCTCGTCGTCGCAAATGTTGTAGATGCCGGTGCCGCGTTCGAGGGCGGCGAGGGTGGCGCGCACGGCGTCCTCGACGTGCACCAGCGAGAAGATCCCGGTGCCCTCCCCGACGATCGGGTAGCGGCGGCGGCGCACCTCGTCCACGCTGAAGCCACCGGGCACCGACTTGATCCCAGGGCCGTAGAAGTACCCGTAGCGAAGCACGACGCCCTCGAGGCCCGGGGTCTCGAGGGTGGAGCGCTCGAGGGCAGCCAGGGCGATCGTCCCGCGCGACATGGGGTTATCCGGCGGCAGCTCGAGCAGCGGATCGTCCTCGTCGTGAGCGGGCTTGCCGGTCGAGGCGTAGAAGAAGCAGACGCTCTGTGAGATCAGGCGCCGGGCTCCCGCCTCGGCGGCGGCGCCGGCGAGGGCCGGCCCAACGATCCCGCGCAGCTCATTGGTCGTCCCGAAGGTCTCTGTGGGCTTCCGGTAGTTGATCTTGTCCGGGAGGTTGGTGAGCTGGTTGATCACCAGCTCCGGGCGCGCCTCGATCACCGCACCCCGCAGCGCGTCGATGTCGCGCGCGTCAAGCACCACCGGCTCGGCCCCCAGGTTTCGGATCAGCTCGACCTTCTCTGGCGACCGGGTCGAGCCGACCGCGTCGTGGCCCGCCGCGATCAGCTGCGTGACCAGCGGCCGGCCGATGACCCCGGTCGCCCCGGCGACGAACACCCTCATTGGGCCGAGGATACGGAGCCGCGCCTAGGCCCCTAGACGTAGACGTGGATCGCGTCGCCGAGATTGATCCAGTTGTAGATGTAGACCGAGAACGGGATCGGATTGCGGACGCAGCCGTGACTCGCGGCCTCGTGCATCGGGACCGACGGGTAGCCGTGAGTCGCGTAGCCGCGGATGAAGTACACGGACATGTACATCCCGTGCGCATTCGTCCCCGGCTCCTTGCGGTAGAAGTGGTACGTCCCGCGCACGGTCGGCGTCGAGGACTTGCCGGTCGAGACGTGGAAGGTCGCGACCACGTTGTCGCCGTTCACCAGGGCCATCACCTGCCGCGAGATGTCGACCTCGACGTGGCGACCTGAGTGGTAGCGCGGCTGGAAGCCGCCGCGGCCGATCAGCAGCTTGCGGAAGATCACCGGCTTGTACTGAGAGTTCCGGGCCATGTTGTTGACCTTGCGGAAGGCGACGATTGCGAGGCGGGATCCCAGCGTGAGACGGCTGCTCGCGTTGCGCCCGACGTAGTAGCCCTCCCTGACCAGCGAGTCGTTGAAGAGGCGGGTGACCGGCCCCTTGCCGAGGTGCTTCGGCACCCGCACGCTGAAGCGCTGCGGCGCGGAGCTCTGCCCGCCACTTGACGCCGTCACCTCGTAGTTGCAGCAGGAGTCCACTACGAACGGGAGCGAGAACTTGCCGTCGGCTCCGAGGGCCATCTGCTTCTTCGCCCGGGTGCGACCGCTCGCCTGGACCGTCACGGTGACCTGCTCGCCGGGCAGCGCGCCCGGGACCTGGCCCACCGCGTTCACCTTGTCGAGGAGGCCGGGGCGCTTCGGCCCGTTCAGGTCGAGGCTCGGCGGGCCCGTGGTGGCTCCCGCCGACGCAGCCGGGATCACGAGAGCCCCAACGGCCGCGACGAGTGCGACGAGCAGTCCTCCCCGGCGATTCACGTCGCGGCATTGTGCAGCATCGGGCGGTCGCCTGGACTTGCCGCCACAAGCAAAATTCAGGCGACGAGCTTCCGCCGCAGGGCGCGAACCGGGACGGTGAAAAGGACGGCGCTGACCACGGCGAGCCAGAGGGCGCTGCCCGCGACCGACCAGAACGCGGGGTCCGTGGCGAGACCGCGTGTGATCTCGACCAGGTGGTAGAGCGGCATGAACCAGGCGACCACGTGGACCCAGTCGGGCAGCTGGCTGAAGGGAAAGAAGAGCCCCGAGAACAGGAACATCGGCGTGATCCCTAGGGTGAAGAAGTAGGAGTACAGGTCGATCTTCGGGATCAGCGCGGTGAACGTGTAGCCGATCACCGAGAAGCAGATCCCGCCGAGCACCACGAAGAACGGGATCAGCAGCGCCCACCACGAGGAGACGAGGCCGAAGATCGCGATCACCGCCAGGACGACGATCCCGTAGATCGTCGCGCGGGTGGCGCTCCACGCAAGGTCGCCCGCGACCAGGTCCTGGACCTCCACCGGAGTCGAGAGCACGTTGTCGTAGAGCCGCAGCTCGTTCATCCGGAAGTACACGTTGTAGGTCGTCTCGAAGGCCGAGGACCACATTGCGGCCGAGGCGATCAGGCCGGGCGCGATGAACTCCTTGTAGGGAATGCCGTTGATGTGGGCCACGTAGGTGCCGAGCCCGAAGCCGAGGGCGAGGAGATAGAGGAAAGGATCGAGAAAGGTGGGTAGCAACGCCCCACGCCAGAGCTTCGAGAAGACCCGGGCGTTGCGGAGCCAGACCGCCCCCGCGAGCCGCGGCACCGGCACGTACTCACTCACGGAGAGACCTCCCGGTCAACCTCAGGAAGACGTCCTCGAGGGTCGCTCGGCGGACCACCGCGGACTCGGTCGGGAACGCATCGTGGTCGAGCCCCTCGAGCAGGGCCTCCGCATTGTCGGCATAGAGCATCAGGGTGCGCTCGGAGAGGTCGTGTCCCTGGATCCGGCCGTCGAGTGAGCCGACCAGCCGTTCGGCATCGCAGCCCTCGTCGAGCCTGAGCTCGAGCACCTCGCGGCCGACGTGGCCGCGGACCAGGTCGGCTGGCCTGCCGTCGGCGACGATCCGGCCCTCATCCATGATCACCAGCCGGTCGCAGAGCCGCTCGGCCTCCTCCATGTAGTGGGTGGTGAGCAGCAGCGTGACCCCGCGGCGGCGAAGGCGGTCCAGGGCTCCCCAGACGGCCAGACGCGCCTGCGGGTCGAGCCCGGTGGTGGGTTCGTCGAGCACGACGAGCTCCGGGTCGCCCATCAGCGCACGGGAGATCAGCAGGCGCCGCTTCATCCCGCCCGAGAGGCCGTGGATGCGCTCGTCCGCCCGGTCCGAGAGCAGGGAGAACTCGAGCAGCTCGGCGGCCCGCTCGGCCGCCTTGCCCGAGTCGATTCCGAAGTAGAGCGCCTGCTGCATGAGGTTCTCGCGCACCGTCAGGTCGCCATCCAGGTTGGTCTCCTGCGGGACGACGCCGATCCGGCTCTTGATCTCGCGCCGGTCACGGGCAGCCTCCAGGCCGAGTACGGTGAGCTGCCCGCGGTCCACGGTCGCGAGGCCGTAGATCGTCTTCATCGTCGTTGTCTTGCCGGCGCCGTTCGGCCCCAGGAAGCCGAAGCAGATCCCGGGCTCGACGTCGAAGTCGATGCCGTCCACCGCGACCCGGTCGCCGAAGCGCTTGGACAACGCTCGCGCGCTGACCGCAGGGCCGATTTCGACCTCCACTAGCTCACCAGGGCCAGCGCGAGACCATTGTTGATCATGTGGACGATCACGCAGGGCCACAGCGATCCAGTCCGGTCATAAAGCCAGCAGAGGGCGAAGCCGAGCGCCGCGAGCGGCACGACGGTTGTGATTCCGGTCGGCGCATGGACCAACCCGAAGATAAGACCCGACGTGATCGCGGCCGGCCACAGCGACCAGCGGGTTCGGAGCCCGGCGAACACGAAGCCCCGGAAGAAGAGCTCCTCCGCGACCGGGGCCAGCAGGACGATCATCAGGACGGCGGCGATCGCGATCACGACGCTCGGGTTCCCGACGCCGAGCTCGCCGCCGATGTCCTCCTGGTCGGGCTTCAGCACCAGGCTCGCGAACAGCCCGGCGGCAATGTAGTAGGCGACCAGCGTCCCGAGCAGGATCCAGATGGCCGAGAGGCGGAAGGGACGAAGTCCCAACAGGCGGAGCGGTCTGGCGAGGGGCCGGAACTTCCAGTCCGAGGCGACGCCGAGGGCCACGAAGAGCAACAGCCCGTCGAACATTGCCTGGGCCGCCAGCAGCGCGCTATCGCTCTCCAGATCGGGGTCGAACGGCGCCACCAGGAGCGACGGCACGACGAGCGCGAGCAGGAGGCCGCCGAGCAGCCACCAGAAGGTGGTCCTCGGAGTCCAGGGCACGGGTGCCACGCCGGCCTCCATCAGGCGGTTCGCTCCTGCACGGTCTGAGGAGCCTTGCGAAGCACCACCGTCTTCGCCGCCAGGTCGCCGAGGCGCTGCTTACGCCGCGCCGTCGCGATCATCACCTCGCCCACCACGAAGAAGTCGACGAGCCGGAGCAGGTTGCGGATGCTCGCCTGGCCGTAGGTGAGTCGCGGCGCACGGTCGATCGAACGCACCTCGATGCCGGTGGCGTTCTTGCCGATCGTCTGCCCCCAGCGCCACTCGCAGAAGGCGAAGTAGTTGAACCAGAGAGAGAAGAACGCCAGCACCGCCACGATGCCGGCGGCGTCGCTCAGGGCGAAGGCGCCCTCCACGATCCAGACGTAGATCCAGAAGAGGAACAGGACCCAGACGGCGTTGTCGAGCAGTGAGGCGAGCATTCGGCGCCAGATACCTGCGTAGTTCGGTTCGACCATCTCAGAGATGCTCACCGATCTCGCTGAGGGAGGAGATGTCGCCGTTGCCGTCACGGTCGATCAGAAGTGGGCGGATCCCCGCCGCCCGCGCCCCCTCGACGTCCTCCTCCCGCGTGTCGCCGACGTGGAGCACCTCGTCCCGTCCACAGCCGGCGAGCTGCAGGGCCGGCTCGAAGATCGCCGGATCGGGCTTGCGGGCCCCCGCCACCGCCGAGCTCACCGCGCCGTCGAGGAGCTCGCCGAGCCCGCAGCGTTCGAGAACAGAGGGCAGTGAGCAGTCCCAATTCGAGACGGCGATGGTGGCCAGTCCGCTCTCCCGCAGCTCGCTCAGGGCGGGTACCGCGTCGGGGTAGGCGCCAAAGCGAATCGCCTCGACCAGCTCGTCCACACCGATCTCGAGACCGAGCTGCTCGGAGACGAGCGCGGCGCACCGCTCGCGCAGGTCCGCGAGCGAGGCACCGTCGCGGCCCTCGTGCGCGTGGTCGCGGTAGTAGGCCATCTCGGCGCGCAGGGCCTGCTCGAGCCGGTCGTCGCTCACGTCGGCCGGAACGCGCTCGCGCAGCGATACCCAGGGGGGCTCGAGCTCGACCAGGGTGCCGAGCGCGTCTAGGAACACGGCGCGGACCATCCCGCTAATACTGCCCGACGCCATGATCCTGGCAGCCGCGAACCAGAGCTTTTGGCAAAGACACGGCGACGAGGTCTCGGCGGCGATCACCCTCGCCGTCGCGATCCTGATCGCTGTCATCGTCGACCGCGTTTTGATCGGGCGCACGGTCAGGGCGGCTACCCGCCTCGATACCGGGGAGCTCTCCCGCGAGGCCCGCACCCGCCTGCGCCTGATCCGGCGTCTGCTCTTCCTGACGATCATTCTGATCGGGGTTGCGCTGGCGCTCAGTCAGTTCACATCGATCAAGCGCTTCGCAACCGGGGTGCTCGCCTCCACCGCGGTGCTGGGCATCATCATCGGCTTCGCAGGCCGCCAGGTGATCGCGAACCTCGTCTCGGGCGTGCTGCTCGCGATCACGCAGCCGATCAGGATCGGCGACCTGGTCTCCATCGGCGATGAGGTCCACGGGCGGGTGACCGACATCGCCCTCACCTACACACAGGTGGACGCAGGGGACGGAAGCCTGATCGTCGTGCCGAACGAGAAGGTGGCGACCGACGTGGTCGTCAACCACTCCGCGGGCAACACCTCCGCGCCGGTCACGGTCGACGTCTGGTTACCGCCCCACGCCGACGTCGAGGCCGCGCGGAAGGAGCTCGAGAAAGGCGAGGTCACCTCGGCACGCCTCGTCGAGATCACGCCCGAGGGCTCCAAGCTCCAGGTGAAGGCCGCGATCGACGCGGGCGTCGATCGCGAAGCGCACGAGGCGGAGCTGCGCGAGCGCGCGCAAGCAGCCCTTCGTGCAAAGGGACTACTTGGTTCCCCGTGAGACAGCCCTAAGTACCCTTCCGGACCATGAGCGCCCGCTCCCGCCGGCGGCATCGACGCACGAGCCGCAAGAGAAACCCCTTCCTGTTGGTCCTTTCGGTCCTCGGGTCGGTGCTCGCCGTCGCCGTGCTCGGCTCCGGCCTCTGGCTGGTCGGCATCTACAACTCGGCGCCCTCGCTCGCCAGCCTGACGCCGATCAAGGAGGGCGCCGTGTCAAAGGTCTACGCCGCCGACGGCTCGCTGCTCGGGGTGATCCATTCCGACAAGATCCGGCAGCCGATCCCCAGCGCGAGGATCCCGGAGGACCTCAAGGAGGCGACGGTGGCGATCGAGGACCGCAGGTTCTACAGCCACGGCGGCATCGACCCCTCGGCGATCATCCGGGCCGGCTGGGAGGACCTGACCGCCGGGGGCAAGCCGGTGGAGGGCGGCTCGACGATCACCCAGCAGCTCGTCCGCAACCTCTACATCGAGGACCCGGAGGACACGCTGAAGCGCAAGATCATCGAGGCGCGCCTGGCCAATGAAGAGGAGGAACAGCACTCCAAGGACGAGATCCTGACCGCATACCTGAACACCGCTTCCTATGGCACCAATGAGGGCGCTACCGCGATCGGCGTCGAGGCTGCGGCCCAGACGTACTACTCCAAGCACGCGGAGGACCTGACCCTCCCGGAGGCGGCGATGATCGCCGGCCTGCCCCAGGCACCGTCCCAGTACAACCCGCTGCTCAATCCGCGAGCGGCACTCGCCCGGCGCAACGAGGTGCTGCAGGCAATGGAGCAGCAGGGCAAGATCAGCGGGAGCGAGTATCAGGACGCGGTCAGCGAGGGCCTCGACCTCGATCCGGGAAACAAGTACAGCCGGATCCGCGATCCGTACATCTTCGACCTGGTGAAGCAGGAGCTCCAGGATCGCTACGGGGTCAACACCGTGCAGAGCGGCGGGCTCAAGGTCTATACGACGATCGAGCCGCGACTCCAGGATGCCGCCCAGAGCGCCGTGGACTCGTGCTCCGTCTGCTACTCGGGCGGACCCGCATCGGCGCTGGCCTCGGTCGATCCGTCGAACGGCAAGATCGTGGCGCTCGCCTCCACCCAGCGCTACTCGCCGGAGAGCCAGTTCAACTTCGCCGCCCATGCCCAGCGCCAGCCCGGGTCCTCGTTCAAGACCTACGTCCTGACGGCGGCGATCCGGCAGGGAATCGACCCCGACACGACCTACTACGACGGCAGCTCGCCGAAGACGTTGGACGTCGACGGCTCGAGCTGGACGGTCAACAACGCCGAACCGGGGGGCGGTGGCGTCCTGCCGCTCACCGAGGCAACCTGGGAATCGGTCAACGTCGTCTTCGCGCAGCTCGGCCTCGACGTCGGTCCCGAGAACTTCGCCAGGACCGCCTACGACATGGGGATCACCTCGCCACTTGGGATCAAAGGGGCGCGCGAGATCCCCTGCAAGCTAGGGAAGAGCTGCTTCATCCCGCCCGCGGACGCGATCGGCGGACTGAGCGTGGGCGTGACCCCGCTCGAGCAGGCCAACGCCTACGCCACCCTCGCCAATGGCGGCGTCCGTCACGATCCCACCGCGATCGACAAGGTCGTCTTCCCCGGCGGCAAGGTCGACGAGCCAGCCGCGGACGAGGGCAAGCGGGTGATGAGTCCCGGCGAGGCCTACGAGGTGACCAAGGTCCTCGAGGGCGTGATCACAAGCGGCACGGGGGCTGGCTACACGTACATGGGTTGCTCCTCGGAGGCCGGCAAGACCGGCACCAGCGAGGACCTCTCCGACGCCTGGTTCGTCGGCTACACGCCGGAATATTCGACCGCCGTCTGGACCGGGCATCCCCTCTCGCGCGATTACACCGGCTTCGGCGGACCCACCTCGGGGCCGATTTGGCGCTCCTTCATGGAGGCCGCCCAGGGGGGCGACTGCCCGGACTTCGAGGTCCCCTCGAGCCTGCCGGACCTGACCTCGTACCACGGGGAGCACACGGCATCCAGCTCGAGCTCCTGCAGCAGCAGCGACAGCTCCTATTCGTGCGGCTCCTCGTCCTCGTACACCCCGAGCTACGGGAGCAGCGGCGACAGCGGCGACAGCAGCGACAGCGGCCAGGGGGCGTATGCACCCGGCGTCGGGCAGAAACCCGCGCCATCACCGAGGCCGAGACCGACGCCGACTCCGCCGGCCGCGCCACCCGCCGCGCCGCCGAGCGGTGGGGTCAACCCTGGCTGATCAGTCGGGCGATCTAGCCTGTCATAGGTGCCCAGCAGCGAATTCGACCTGATCGCCGCAATCAACGCGCGCATGCCCGCGCCCGGGCCTCGGGTGCGCGTGCCGAGCGGCGACGACGCGGCGGTGGTCGAGCCCCGCGCCGCCAGCGCGGTGACGGTCGACGCGATCGTCGACGGGGTCCATTTCGTGCTCGACTCGTTCGGCCCGGAGGCTGTCGGGAGAAAGGCACTCGCAGCGTCGCTGTCGGACCTCGCGGCGATGGGTGCCGCCCAGGGTGAGGCCTACGCCGTCGTCGGCGCCCCCGAGGAGATGTCGGATGAGGACCTGCTTGGGATCGCCGACGGACTCGCCGAGATGGCAGTCCGGCAGGAGGTGACCATCGCGGGCGGCGACTTGGTTCGCTCGCCGGTGCTCGTCCTCTCCGTAACCGCAGTCGGCTACGAGCCTGGAGGGACACGGTTCGTGACGCGGGGCGGCGCGAAACCACGGGACCTGGTGGCGGTGACGGGCGAGCTCGGAGGCGCTGCCGCGGCGATCGAGCTGATGGAGATGGGGGAGCGCAGAGGCGATCCGGCCGACCGCGGCGAGGGTCTCCTGGAACGCCAGCTGGACCCCGCCCCTCGGCTCCGCGAGGGCCGCGCCCTGGCCAAGGCGGGCGCGACCGCGATGATCGACATCAGCGATGGCCTCGGCGCCGATGCCGGCCACGTAGCGAGCGCGAGCGACTGCCGCCTCGAGATCGACCTCGGCCGGGTCCCGATCGCGAACGGAGTCGCAGACCTGGCCGGCGGGGACGAGGCCGGCCTCGAGCTGGCGGCGTCGGGCGGCGAGGACTTCGAGCTGCTGGTGACGATCGCGCGGGAGCGCTTCGGTGCCGCCGAGCAGGCCGTGACAGACGCCGGCTCGACGCTGACAGAGATCGGCTACGTCACCGAGGGCCAGGGGGTGACCCTGAGGCGCCCGGGCGGCGAAGAGCTCGAGCCGCGCGGCTTCGACCAGAGGCGCGGGTCCCTCTCCGGCTCGGGCTGAGCGGGCTTCGGCTCCGGCGGTTCGGGCTCGCGTTCCGGCTCCGCAGGTTCGGCCTCGCGCCGGGCTGGCTCTGGCCCGTCGCGACGGCGCACGGAGATCTCGCCCTCCAGCCTCATCTCGGGCGCGGGGCTACCGGGTGCCCGCCCGGCTAGGGCGACGATCGCCACGCCCGCGCCCGCCATCAGGCAGGCGAACAGCACCGTGGCGAGACCGATCTGCCCGTCGGCAAGCATCAGGACGACGTCCTTCCAGATGCCGAGACCGGCGTCGAAGCGCCCAGCGAGATCGGCAAGCAGCAGCGCTCCCGGCAGCAGCCCGAGCACCACCAGGCCCGCCGCCGGCAGCCGCCCCGGAACAAGCCGGGCCGCGGCGAAGACCCAGGCCTGCAGGCCGACCGAGACGATCAGCGCGAGATACGGGTTCGCCAGCCAGATCCCGAGGTTGGCGACGCAGGCCACCATCAGGGCCGCGGGTGCCGCCGTCGCCACCGCCCTCGATGGGGGTGGCCGCAGGGGCCGCAGGAACAAGGCGATCGCGCAGTAGAGAAGCACCGCGGCGATCACCGCGATCGTGCCGCCTGTGCCGAGCTCCTCGATGCCGGGATCGAAGGGGAACTCTGGACTGGGCAGAAGACCGACGACCGCCGTGCCCAGAAGGAGCAGCAGTGCACCCAGGAAGGGCAGCGCTCGCAGCAGGGTCCAGACGAATCCCCGGATGGCCTCGATCGGGCTGCGCGCACCCGAGGCGAGGCCGGCGCCGGCCGCCAGACCCACCGGAACGAGCAGGGAGAGCGCCAGGAGCGCGATCGTCCAGCCCGGCATCAGGTTCCCGGCGACACCGATGTACCCCTTCGGCCCTTGCTCGACCGCGCCCGGGGCCACATCTAGGGTCAGGATCAGTGAGAGGGCCGCGCGGCCGAAGCGGGCGAAGGTGTCGTTGTCGAACGACTCGGTGGTGTCGCGACCGGGGTCCACCGGCAGCTCACCGTCGGCCGAGAGACGGACGGCTGGAAGTCCCGACTCGACGAGCGGTCCCTGATCTCCCAGCCCGGCGGGCAGTGCGAGCCGGAAGAGGTCGTCGAACGGCCCCTCGTCGCCTGCGGGCATCGCCAGCTCCTTGGAGACGATCGAGTTGGCCGTCTCGTCCAGCTGTGCGGCCGTGCTCTGGTCTCCGGTGGAGAAGGGGATCACCAGAGGCGCCGAAGGGTCCGAGAGCGCCGGCTTGCTGAGCACGATGGCGGCGTCGAGCGAGGACGCGTCACTGTAGTCGCGGATGAAGCGCTTGGTGCCGAGCGCGCCGATGCTCGAGCCGTCCGCCGAGACGAAGACCAGGGTTCTCTGGTGGGCGGCGCCGGAGAAGCTCTCGGCGATCTCGAGCAGCGCCGCCGTCGCGGCCGCGCTCGTCGTCGCACCGCTCCCCCACCCGACGTCGCGCGGCGCGATCAGCGCGATCTGGCGGTCGGACTCCCCCGGCAGGGTGGCGATCAGGTTCTCGAGCTGGACGTCGTGGCCGCCGAAGGAGCCGTCGAACCGCTGCTCTGAGACGGCCGCGCCATCGATAGCCGTGAAGTGGCTCTTGACCTGCTCGGCGAGCTTCTGGTCGGCCGTGGAGCCGGGGGTCGGGTAGGGGCCGGCGGTCGTGAGCTCCTTGGCGAGCGGGGCGGCGCTGGCGGGGTCGAAGGCGTCGGGCGGGATCCCGGCCGGGAGGCTCCTCGGGACATCCTGCAGCGAGAACATCGCGATCACCGCGACGAGGGGGACGGCGAGCAGCGCGTATCTGTAGAGGCGCAAGTCGATCATCAGCCGGGCACGAACCGCCTTCTAACCTTCAGGCATGGCGCGAGGACAGGCGCGGATCCTGCTCGTCGACGATGAACAGGCCGTGCAGACGCTTCTCACCTACCCGCTCCGCAAGGAAGGTTATGAGGTGGTGGGGGCCATGGATGGGCAGGAAGCCCTGGATCGCTTCGGTGAGGAGCGGTTCGATCTGGTGGTGCTC
>Ga0126307_10000856_pt1 | contig 20099 bp, 21 predicted proteins | sample Plot28_FD_89955 | JGI IMG/M metagenome (GOLD analysis project Ga0126307, IMG submission 89955) | Serpentine soil microbial communities from UC McLaughlin Reserve, CA, USA - Plot28 | ecosystem: Environmental > Terrestrial > Soil > Grasslands | place: USA: UC McLaughlin Reserve, Lake County... | reverse complement strand
TCAGATCGCGATCGATCCAGGTCTCGACTTCGATCTCTCCGTGGAGGACGACCTGGAGGTCATTCGGCGGCTCGGCGAGCTGAGAGAGCTGGGGCGGCCGCTGTACGTGTCGCTCTCCCGCAAAGACTTCCTCGGCGCGGTGCTGGCCGGCTCCTGGGAGGAGCGGCTGCCGGCCGGCGAGCGCGAGTGGGCGACGGCCGCCGCGACGACGATGGCCGTTGTGGCTGGCGCCGACCTGCTTCGCCTGCACGATCAAAGCGCGCTGCAGGCGATGCGGATCGCGGCCGCGATAGACGCCCCGCGCGGGGCCGCCGTTGTCTAGCTCCGCCGTCGCCGGCGGCGCCTGGGAGCCGGCGCTCGACCCGGCTCGCAAGGATGGGCGGCTCGTCGCGGAGTCGGGGGAGCCGGCGACGATGGCGAAGCTCACCGGACTCCCGGACTCGCTCGACCCGGCGCTTGCCGAGGCGCTCTCCGGCGTCGGGATCGAATCCCTCTACTCGCACCAGGCCGCGGCCTACGAGACCGCGCGGCGCTCAAACCTGATCCTGACCAGCGGCACCGCGTCGGGGAAGTCCCTCTCCTTCAACCTGCCCGTGCTCGACGGCATCGCGCGGGAGCCGTTGAGCCGGGCGTTCTACCTCTACCCGACCAAGGCGCTGGCCCAGGACCAGGCCCGCAAGCTCGGAGAGCTGCGCCCGCCCGGACTGCGCGAGGCGATCTACGACGGCGACACGCCGCGCGAGGACCGGCCGTCGATCCGGCGGCGTGCCAACCTGGTGCTGACCAACCCGGACATGCTCAATGTCGGGGTCCTCCCCCACCACAAGCGCTGGGGCGACTTCCTCGCCAATCTGGGCTGGGTGGTGGTCGATGAGGCCCACACCTACCGCGGCGTCTTCGGGTCCCACGTGGCGAACGTGCTGCGCCGCCTGCGCCGTGCGGCGCGGATCTACGGGGCGGAGCCGAGGTTCATCCTCGCCTCGGCCACGATCGCCAATCCCGGTGAGCTGGCGGAGCGGCTCACCGGCCTGCCCTTCGAGCTGCTCGACGACGACGGAGCGCCGCGGGCCGGCCGCGAGATCGCGATGTGGAACCCACCGGTGATCGAGCAGCACACGATGACTCGGCGCTCGCCGATCTCGGAGGCCGCTGATCTGCTGGCCGAGCTGGTGAGCCGCGGAGTACGGACGATCTGCTTCATGCAGAGCCGGCGCGGCATCGAGCTGATCAACCGCTTCGCCTCGATGAAACTCGCCGAGGATGGCAAGGGCGGCCTGGCCGATCGAATCGCCCCCTACCGGGCCGGCTACACGCCGCAGCAGCGGCGCGAGATCGAGGCGCAGCTCTCGTCCGGCGATCTGCTTGCGGTGGCGGCGACGAACGCCCTGGAGCTGGGCATCGACGTCGGCGAGCTCGACGCGGCGATCTGCGTCAACTTCCCTGGGACCGTCGCCAGCCTGCGTCAGATGTGGGGCCGGGCCGGCCGCCGCCGGCGAGGGCTGGCGGTGTACGTCGCCGGCGAGGACGCACTCGATCAGTTCTTCTGCCGTCATCCGGACGAGTTCCTCGAGCGGCCGGTGGAGGCGGCGATCCTCGACCACGCCTCCGAGCAGATTCAACTTCAGCACCTCGTCGCCGCCGCCTACGAGTCGCCGCTGGGACCGGACGACGATGAGATTCTCGGCGAGGGCTGGCAGCAGCGCGCGGAGCAGCTCGTCACGGCCGGCGAGCTGCGGCGCGGCAGGGGCGAGCGGTACCTGTCCCGCACCGGGGACTTCGTCGCCGGCCGGATCGCGCTGCGCTCCTCGTCGGTCGACAGCGTCGCCGTCGTCGACTCGACCTCCGGCGAGATGCTCGGCAACGTCGAGGCCGAGCGCGCCTTCTCCACCGTCCATCCGGGGGCGATCTATCTGCACTTCGGGCGCTCCTACGAGGTGGCCGAGCTCGACATCGGCTCGCGCCGGGCGATGGTGAAGCCCTTCGAGGGCGACTACTACACGCAGGTGAAGAAGGAGACCGACGTCTGGGTCGAGGACATCGGAATCCAGCGGCGGGCCCTCGGGGTCGAGCTCAGCTTCGGAAAGGTCTCGGTCTCGGAACAGGTGATCGCCTACCAGCGCAAGCGCCTCGGTGACAACAAGGTGCTCGACATCATCTCCCTCGATCTGCCGGAGCAGGACTTCGTGACGCAGGCGCTCTGGTACGTGATCGGCGACCGGATGGCGGCCGCGCTGCCCAGCGAGGTTCTGCTCGGCGCCCTGCACGCCTCCGAGCACGGGCAGATCGCAGTGCTGCCGCTGATCGCGATGTGCGACCGCTGGGACATCGGCGGCCTCTCCACCAACATCCACCACCAGACCGGCTCGCCGACGATCTTCATCTACGACGGGCACCCCGGCGGCGTCGGCATCACACGGCGCGGTTACGAGGAGTTCGAGCGGCTGGTCGGCGACGCGGACCGCCTGATCCGAGAGTGCCCCTGCGACGACGGCTGCCCCTCCTGCGTGCAGAGCCCGAAGTGCGGCAATCTCAACGAGCACCTCCACAAGGGCGGGGCGCTGGAGCTGATGGGGCGGATGCTGCAGGAGGGCAAGGCGAAGGCCTCTTGACCCGGCGGGTCCAGATCTCCGTGATCGGCGGGTCCCAGGGCGAGCCCGAGATCCTTCGCGACGCTGAGGAAGTCGGACGTGGGATCGCCGAGGGCGGCGCGGTGCTCGTCTGCGGCGGGCGGACCGGAGTGATGGAGTCCGCATCCAAGGGCGCCGCCGGTGCGGGCGGGACCGTCGTGGGTGTACTGCCGACGGACTCTCCGGAGGACGCCAATCCCCACGTCACGCACGTGATCGCCACCGGCATTGGGCACGCTCGCAACCTCGCGGTGGTCGCGTCCGGCGACGCGGTGATCGCGCTTGGCGGCGAGTGGGGCACGCTCTCCGAGATCGCCTTCGCACGCCGGCTGGAGCGCCCCGTGATCGCGCTGCGGAGCTGGCCGCTCCGCAACCGCGCGGGGAGCGACCTCGGCATCGTCGAGGCGGAGACACCGGAGGCGGCGGTCGAGGCGGCCCTCTCCTCGGCCGCGGCGCGGGGTTAGCGCTTCGATCCAGCGGAGATACGCTGGCACGGTGGCACCCGCTGACAGCGATCCGGATCGCTCCGAATTGCTCACCGCGCTGACGACCGAGCACTTCACGCTTCAGGGTGCCCGCACTCAGACGATGAGCGAGAGCTCGGCGCGTGCGTCCCTCTACATCCTCTCGGTCTCGAGCGCCCTGGTCGCGCTCGGCTTCATCGGGCAGCTCTCCGAGGTGGGTGACGTGTTCAACGTCTTCGCGCTCATCGCCCTTCCAACGCTCTTCGTCCTCGGGCTCTTCACCCACATCCGGCTGATCGAGTGCGGCGCCGAGGACTTCCGATACGGGATGGCGATCAACCGGATCCGCGGCTACTACAAGGAGATCGCGGGCCGGCGGGCTGATCTCTTCCTGCTGTCGGGTGCCGATGATGCGCGCAGCGTGTTCGCCAACGTCGGAGTGCAGGCGGATGGCCGGTCCCAGCTCTTCACGTTCGCGACCGTGGTCGCGATCATCAACTGCGTGGTGGGCGGCAGTGCGATTGCGATCGCGCTTGGGGCGTTCACCGACGTCGCTCTCGGCCCTGCGGCTGGATTGGGCGGCGCGTTCGCGATTCTCTCGCTGGCGCTGCAACTGCGGCACGCGGATCGGCTGCTGGATGCGCGGACCGCCGACCTGAGGAGCTAATCGCGGTAGCGGGCTTGGAGCGCGAGGATCGCGAACGCGTGGGACCAGGCGAGCGGCGTAGTCGAGGTCGGGTGGCCGTCGGCAGCGCTGACGCGCTCGGGGAGGGTGCCGGCCGGAGTCTCCGCCCGGTGGAGCTCCGCCAGGAGGCGATCGGCGGCGTGCGGTTCGCCAAGCTCGGTGAGAGCCCAGGCCGACCAGGCCGTCGGCGCGGTCCAGACCTCGCCGGGGGTCCAGCCCTCCATTGGTGGGATGCCGTAGGGGGTCGATTCGCGCGTGAGGCTGAGGAGCGTCTTCCTCGCCGCTCCACGCAAACCCCGGCTGGGGAAGGCGGTGGCTGCCCAGGCGGCCGCCGAGTCCAGCTCATTGCTGCCGTTCTCTCGGACCAGCCCTCGCGAGGTGAGGAAGCGAGCTTTGATCTCGGCTGCTGGAACCCCGGCGGCGATCGCGTTGCCGAGCAGATCGCCTGTCGTGTTCTCGCCGTAGTCCTGCTGATCCCGCCAATCGAGGGGATCATCCTGCTTGGTGGTCGCCACACGACCACGAGGCAGGACGGTCCGCTGCGCCGCTGCGAGCCAACCCTCGCCATCCCCAGCTGCAGTTCGCCCCGGCACCCGCGATCCGTCGGGATAGAACCGCGCCGCATCGTCTAGATCCAGTCCCTCCAGAAACCCGGCGACCCGCCGCGCCTCCGGCCGAAGCCCAGTCGCCTCCAATGCCATCGCCCCCGCGGAGGCATCCCGTGGCCAGACGTAGTCCCAGCCGTCGCGCTCGCCGGCGATCATCGCGCCGCTCCGGTCGGTCAGGGCGATCAGGACCTGCGCGGAGCGGCGATACAGGCGGCGAGCCCATCCGGGCGCGCCAGGGCCGAGTGGCGCCAGCCGCTTCGGCACTGAGGCCGACGGAAGAGCGACCGACAGCGGCTCGGGCGGCTGCTCGGTCCCGCCCGAGACCGAGGCGGCGACCAGGGCCGCTGCGCCGACCGCGACGATGCTCCGCATCACAGCCCGGACGCTAGCCTTTGCGCCCCCGGCGAGGTAGCTCAGTTGGTAGAGCACACGACTGAAAATCGTGGTGTCGCCAGTTCGATTCTGGCCCTCGCCACTCCGGTTCGGCCCACCCGGTCTGTAACTTGCCCAGGGCTGAATGGGGCACCCCCAGAACCGACCAATTCGCCTTTGGTTGATCATCGCCGCCTGCGCGGCGGCGATCGCCCTTGCGCTGGCCGTGCTGTCGGCCCCGACGGACGCCACCGCGAAGAAGAAGCACGGCGCGAAGCAGCAGGCGCCCGCCCTGATCTTCTCGGACACCGGGACTGCGCCGGACCCCGCCCCCCTCTGGGGCAAGGTCGACTGCCAGAACGCATCTCGCGCCCAGCAGATCAATGCAGGCGGGGACACTCACCTGACGGCCACGGGCGCTCCCCAGGGCGACTCGGCCTTCCGCCGCCTGTCCGTCATCGACGGTGACGACGTCTACGGCGAGCGGTGCGAGCTCGGCGAGGACTACCGAGCGGAGGGCCCGACCGTTCTCTACAGGCAGGGCAGGCACAGGCTCACTGCTCTCTCGGTCAGGCTTCCGTCGACCTTTCCCCTGAACGTCTTCACCTGGCAGGTCGTCATGCAGATGAAGCAGACCTTCCCGGCGGCCAACAGCAGCGGGACACCGGTGCTCGAGCTGGACGCCTACGACGGCCGCTGGGTGCTGCGGCAGAGCCTCTCGCGCGGACCCGTGTCGGATTCGCGCGAGCTCTGGTCCGTGCCGGCACAGGCGAACTTCTGGACGCGCTTTGTCTTCGACGTTCGCTACTCGGATCGCAAGAAGAAGGGTTACATCAGAGTGGGGGTCGATCTGAACGGGGACGGCGACTTCGCCGATCCCTCTGAGCTGAGCAAGGGCTTCCACACCTACACGCTCAAGGTCGAGACGGGCGGCGGCGGGTCAGACGGAATCAAGGCCGGCAGTGCGATCCCCTCCCACCTGCGCGCCGGGATCTACCACGACACCGCGGTCCCATGCCGCGGACCCGTCGGCTGTCAGGTCGATATCGACAACGTGCAGGTGCTGCGGCCCTGAGCCGGCTTCTGGCCAGCCAGCCAGTCTGTTGCCGCTGATCACCATGCGCTACACGAACCGCCGAGCGGCATCCAGCAGGTCATCTCCTTCAACAAGTAGGAGGAGCGCCAGGCTCAGCCGGCGGCGCCCCGCTCCTCGAGCAGGGCGCGCAGGCTCTCATGGTCCTCGGCGCACGCCGAGCAGCCCTCGAGATGCGCGCGCATCCCGGGGATCGCGGCGTCCGCCTCGGTGCCGGCGAGCTCGAGCTCTACATAGCGATCCAGCTGCTCGAAACAGCGCTCACAGCTGATCTCGGGCTCGGACGGGCCGAGCAGCCGACCCACCACCGGTTCGTGTGCTTCATTCATGTGTTTTCTCCTCCTGAGAAGCAGCAGCGCTCATTCCCCGCTTGGACAGCGCCGATCTAAGGCTTTTGCGAGCATCGTGCAGGTTCTTGTAGAGGGCGCCCCTGGTCGTGTTGAGGCGCTCGGCCAGGACGTCAATCGGCACCTCGTTGAGTGCGAGGGCGACGAGGACCTCTCGCTGGCGCGGGCTGAGGCTCAATTCGATCTCCTCCCGAATCGCGGCGAGCAGGTCTTTTGTTTCGGCGTCACGAGCAGGCGCAGAGCGCGTATCCGCAACGCGCTGCCAGGCGTCCGACTCCTGCGGCAGCTCGCGGCCCTGCCATGCCCGCCGCCGGATGTTCGCGGCCGCCTCGTACAGCGCGAACTTGTAGGCCCAGGTGGTGAAACGGCTCTCCCCGCGGAAGTCATCCAGCTTTCGGAGGATCGCCATCAGCGCGTCGTCCGCGCTCTGCTGCGCGATGTCCCGCTCCTCTCCGCCACGCAGGTGTGGGTGTCTGGCGGAACGGCGATCGACCTCGAAGCGGGCCGCCCGCAGGAGCAGCTCGTGCAGCTCCGCGATTGCGTCCTCACGCTCCGCGCCGTCCCCGGCGAGACGGTCAAGCCATCTCCGGGAGACGGGGTCCATGTCGAGGGCAGGTTCGCTCGGTCGAGGTGTCACGGCAACTGCGGCCACGAAGGGTTTGCGTCGCGTCGTGGTCGTTTCTTACCCGTGTTCTTGCGTGGGTAAGAACCGGGTCGCCGCCGACACTCATTTGTCAACAGCAGAATCGGCGGCTCCAGAAGCGGCCGCCCACCGAAAGGAGGCATCACCGTATGGCGAGCGTAACCTCAACCAGACCCCTCGGGCGGACCGGCCCGCAGGCGGTGGCCGAAGCGAGCGGCGCGACGGGAGGTGGCGACGCGGCTGTGAGCACCGCGGCGCATCAGGCGTTCTGGCTGCTTCGGATCGCCTTCACCGTGGCACCGATCCTGTTCGGGCTCGACAAGTTCTTCAACTGGTCTGTCGACTGGCCTGACTACCTGGCCAGCTGGGTGAACGACATCGCCCCGGGCAGCGCCCAGGACTTCATGTACTTCGTCGGTGGAGTTGAGATTCTGGCCGGCTTGCTGGTCCTGTTCGCGCCTCGGATTGGCGCCTTCATCGTCGCGGCGTGGCTTGGCGGCATCATCGTGAACCTGCTCACGTACGACGCGCCGCAGTACTACGACATCGCTCTGCGCGACTTCGGCCTGATGCTCGGCGCGCTGACACTGGGCCGACTGGCACTGGCCGTGGTTCCGGCCCGCAAGTCGGGCGTTCTGCCCAACAGGCCCTGGTAACGAGTCACCCGGGACCCTCCCCCGGACGTGCTGGGGAGGGTTCCGGGAGACTTCCGTGCGGTGGCACGGAAGAAGAAGGCGATGGTCGGCGCACACGTGGCGCCCGGAAAGCCGCTCAAGGAGGCGGAGGCGATCGATGCCGACTGCATGCAGATCTTCCTCTCCGATCCCCAGGGCTGGAAGAAGCCACCGCCGCGGAAGGACGCGGAGGAGCTGCGGAAGTCGAAGGTCCCGCTCTACGTCCACGCGCCCTACCTGATCAACGTCTGCTCGCCGCGCAACAACGTGCGTTACGGCTCGCGCAAGATCCTCCAGCAGACCTGTGACGCCGCCGCCGACGTCGGGGCCGCGGCGGTCATCGTCCACGGGGGACATGCCGACGACGACGTCAACGAGGGCGTCGGCCGCTGGGTGCGCACGCTCGAGATGCTCACCTCCGAGGTCCCGGTCTACCTCGAGAACACGGCCGGCGGGAAGAACGCTGTCGCTCGCACCTTCGACGCGCTGGCCGAGCTCTGGCACGGGATCTCCGGGATGAAGACGGACTACGAGCTCGGCTTCTGCTTCGACACCTGCCATGCCCATGCGGCCGGCGAGGAGCTGTCCGACGCGGTCGAGCGGGTGCTCGCGATCGTCGGGAGAATCGACCTGCTGCACGCGAACGACTCGCGCGACCCGTCCGGCACCGGCGCCGACCGCCACGCCAACCTCGGCAAGGGCGAGATCGGCGCGGACGTCCTCCGCGAGATGATCAAGGCGGCCGGGCCGCCGGTGGTGGTCGAGACGCCGGGCGGCAAGCGGGAGATGCGCGCGGACATCGAGTTCGTCCGCGAGGCCCTGGGCTAGGCCGGAGCCGAGGCCAGGCCTCGCTCGGACCTGGCCTCCAGGCCGAGACAGACGCCGAGCGGCACCACCAGCATGGCCAGCTGCACCAGGGCGGACGTCTCCGTGCCCAGCGGGATCGTCGCCAGTGCAAGCAGCGCTGCCAGGGCACGCCACGGTTTCAGCGGCAGCCCGAGGACCTGCCGGAAGAACGCGTGGCCTAGGAGGAACAGCGCCGTCCCGCCGCCGAGCTCCAGGGCCCGCGCGAAGCTGAGCGGGTCGAAGGCATGGCCGATCGCGCGCTCGAGCCCGGCGGAGATGCAGACGATCCCCAGCAGCATCACCAGGTGCGCCCAGTAGTAGGCGACGTTCACCGCATAGAACTGACGCTTCGTCGGAACCATCGCCCTCAGGCGCCCCTCCGCCTCCTGGTCGTCCCCCATGAAGTACACCCACCAGAGCTCCGCGCTTAGCGTCAGGCCCAGTGCCGCGACCGCCAGCATCTGCCAGCTGATGTCGATCTGGGAGGCGCCGATCCCGACGGCGACCACCGACTCGCCGAGCGCGACCATCATCACGAGGCCGTGTCGCTCCACGAAGTGGGAGGGCCGGATCCAGCCGGCTTCCTCCGGAACGAGCGCCGGCACCACCACGAAGATCACGACCGCGAGGCTCCAGAGCACGTATTCGGCGGCGTCGCCGATGATCGCGCCCGCCAGGATCAACGCGCCGGCGACGACGTTCATCCGGGCGAAGCTCCAGACGCCGGCCACCGTCCAGCTCGCGGCCTGCATATAGAGGACGGTGTGGACTGCGATCACCACCAGGTAGGCGCAGGCGAAGATCACGCCGTCATCCGTGAACGCGGTCGGGATCGAGAGCGAGATCGCGAAGAAGGCCAGCATCCCGCCGAGCAGGGGCAGGCGTAGCGATGTGCGATCGGGCGGCACCGCGTTGGTGAGCCAGGCGAAGGCGCCGTACATCCACCAGATCGCGGTCAGCATGAGGACGACCTGGGCGAGGGCCTCGCCGTCCGGCCTCTCAACCATCACAGCCGTCAGTTGGGTGATCGTGAAGACGAAAACCAGGTCGAAGAAGAGCTCGAGCGACGAGACGCGGAGCTCCTCCTGATTCACCTCCTGGGTGCCGATGGCTCCTCCCTCGCCAACTCGCGGAGGTTCCCGAACACCCGCACGGTCAGAAGCGCCAGCATCAGCGCCACGATGCCGAGGCCGAGCACGTCGAAGACCGTCATGTTGAGCTCGAGCAGCCGGAAGTCGAGCCCGAGGCCGATCGCCAGCGCGGTGTTGAGCAGGATGAGGACCGCCCGGATCTCGGTGGGGCCGAGGAACCCGTAGCCCAGGCGGAACCGGCCGAAGGCCATGCTCTCCAGGTAGACGTTGATCGAGAGGGTCAGATAGCCGACCACGATCAGCGCTCCGATCGAGAGCAGCATGAAGGGCGACAGGCCGAGCCCCAGCCCGATCGCGGCGGTGGCGATCGCGTCGACCATGTGGTCGAGGTAGTAGCCGTACTTCGGCCGCTGGATGCCACGTACCCGGGCGAGAGTGCCGTCCAGGCTGTCTCCCACCCACTGCAGGACCAGCAGGCCGCTCGCGACCCAGAGCCAGCCCTTGCCGCTGTTGGAGAGCTGGTACGCGGCGCAGACGCCGAAGGCGGCCAGCACGCCGAGCGCCGTCATGTCGTCAGGGAGGATCCAGCGCGGCAGGCGGTTGGCGGTCCAGGGCAGGAAGCGGCGCTCGAAGGGGGCGAACAGGAAGTTCGGTTCCCGCTCGGCCTCGACGCCCTTCTTGCGCTGCTCACCGTCGCTCATTCGGGCCATTCTTGTTACCAAGTCGGTCATCTCGCCGGTCTGCTCTGTCCGCGCCCGCCACTAATTTCAGTGACCTGATGACAGAGGCACTTTTCGAGAGCCCGAACCCCCCCGAGCCGTCCGCGGCCCAGACTCGCCTGCTGCGCGAGATGTCCGACGGCGATCAGATCACGGGAGCGTTCGTCGTCCGCGAGCGCGAGCGGCGGCAGAAGCGAAACGGCGAGGACTTCCTCCGCGTCGTGCTCGCCGACAAGACCGGCAGCGTCCCCGCGATCGCGTGGGACGGTGTCGCCGAGTGCTTCGAGATCTGCGCTCCCGGCTCGATCGTGATGGTCCGTGGCAGCTTCGCGCTCCATCCTCAGTTCGGCCGCCAGATCAAGCTTGTCGCCGTGCGGCCGGCCGGCCCCGGCGAGTACGACGCGGAGCAGCTGGCGGAGGGCCCCCTGCGCTCGGTCGAGCTGCTCGAGGCCGATCTTCGCGCCCTGATCGACACCGTCCAGGACCCCTCGCTGCGGGCGCTCCTCGACCGGTTCTTCGGCGCCGAGACCGAGTCATGGGCGCGATTCCGCGAGGCCCCCGCCGCCAAGCACTACCACCAGGCGTACGCGGGCGGGCTGCTCGAGCACAGTCTCTCGGTCGCACAGGCCGTCAGCGCGGCCGCGAACTTCTTCCCCGGCATCGACCGCGAGATCGCCGTGACCGGGGCGATCCTCCATGACATCGGCAAGACCGAGGCGTACAACGACGATCCGCTCGCCATCGGGCTCACCGATGCGGGTCGCCTCGAAGGCGAGATCCCGCGCGGCTACTACAAGGTCCGCCGCGAGATCGAGCGCATCGACGACTTCGACCCTGACCTGGCGCAGGCGATCCTCCACATCATCCTGTCGCACCACGGCCAGCTCGAGCACGGCTCTCCGGTCGTCCCCGCGACGCGAGAGGCCACGCTCGTGCACTCGATCGACAACCTGGGGGGCAAGCTCGGCAGCTTCGACCGCCTGGAGAAGGAGCTCGCGGACGGCGAGTCCTGGTCGCGCTTCGACCGCGGCATCGACGGCTCGGCGTTCTTCGGCTCGCGCGCGGCGTAGACGAGCCCTCCCGCGTCCCGATAGCGTCCGGACCGGTGGAGGAGATCCAGACCGGCAAACAGCTGCGTCGCGTGATCGCGAGCCCGATCGCGCTGATCGCGCTCGTGATCTTCGCCGGCGGAGCAGCCCTGGCGGGCGGGATCGCCGTGAGCGGCGCCGTCGCTGCCGCTGCCGCGGCGGGCGCCGCGCTCTTCTGGTTCCTGACCGTGCTCGGGGTCGCCATGAGCCGTGCCCACAACGCCTTCTACGCGGCCTACGCCGAGCAGCGAGGCCTGCGCTGGGAGCGAAACGGGGCAGTGCCGCCGGCCACGCCGCTGTTGCGCCGCGGAGACACCCGCCGGGTCAACGAGATGTTCGAGGGGGCATTGCCGGGCGGGCTCAACGGCGAGCTGGCCCTCTACACCTATGAGCAGCGGGGCTCCAGCGGAACGGGCGGACAAGCCAAGGAGCTCCACCACTTCACGGTCGTCGTCAGCCAGCTGCCGGCGATCGGCGGGAGGCTGTCGGGCCTGTTCGTACAGCGCCGCTCAGGCTTCAGGTTCCTCGACGGGGCCGAGGACGTCTTCCGCTCGACCGAGCGGGTCGAGCTGGAGAGCGAGGCCCTCGATCGCAAGTGCGAGATCTTCGCCAACCGCGGCTGCGACGCGAACTGGCTGCGCCAGCTCTTCTCACCATCCTTCGTGGACTTCCTCGCTGACAGCTCGCCGGAGGGGTTTGCGTTCGAGGTCGAGAACGGCGTCCTCTGCGTCAACGTCAACCGGCATCGGGGCAACGCCAGGGAGCTGGACGAGCTGTGCACGGCCGCGGCGTCCGTCGCCAAGCGGATCACTGACGAAGCAGGCGAGTAGTTACGGACCGAAGCGCTCGGCGCAGCGCTGCAGGACTTCCACGTTCTGGTGGGCCTTCTGGACGCAGCGCTGGAGCTTGTCCAGCTGGTTCAGGTCCGATTTGCTCCCTGGGCCGCCGCTGTTGGCGTCCTGCTTGAGCTGCAGCTGAGCCGCCGCCGCCTGCTCCTGCGCCTGCTTGAGCGGCTCGGAGAAGGAGTCGATCGCGTTATTGGCCGTATCGGTGGCGGGCTTGACGATGAAGAAGTAGATCCCAGCCAGGATCCCGACGGTGACCAGGAGGCCGACCAGCCGCAAGCCGATGTTGCCGAGGAAGTCCACTGGGCGGAATCTATTGCCGCATCCGGGCGTTGCCTATATGGACTTTTGCTTTTCGCAGGACTTCGCCTTGTCGCGCTGGGCGCCACCCACGCAGGTGTCCTTGCCCCCCTGACCCTTGAGCCTGTCCCGTCCCGCCTCGCCGCGCAACCGATCCTTGCCGGGCCCGCCGAGCAGTATGTCGTCACCGTCGCCGCCGCAGATCACGTCCTTGCCGCCCAGCCCATTGATCGAGTCGTTACCGCCCAGTCCGAAGAGCACGTCGGGCCCCGGAGTACCGGTGATGAAGTCGTCGCCTGACGTCCCGACGTTGGCGTAGTCGGACGGCGCCTTACCCGCGCAGCTCACCTGCGGCAGCACCTCGAGGCGCCAGCCCCCGCTGACCGACCCCACCCCACCGAGGTTCGAGTCGTCGTTCACGAACAGTCGCCAGGTCCCGCTCGATGGCTCACCGGCGAACTGCCGGAGGGCGGAGATGTAGGGCGGCCCAGGCGCCGGGACGGTGAAGATCTCGCTGGGACCGTAGTTGGTCGAGCCGTACACGGCCGGGGCACAGGGCCCCGTCTGGGGAAGCACGGGCGCCCCGTCTTCGAACATCAAGCTCACGGCGTTGAGCGGGGAGCCCGCACATGCATCCCCCATGAACAGCTCCCTCTTACCGCCCGGCCCGACGAGGAGCGCGTCGATGTCCTCCGGCGCGGTGTGGGTGATGCCGCGCAAGGTGACGCGGATCTTGGCGATCGCCGGCAGCCCGTCGACGCTGATCGTCGATGGGTAGGGGCTCCCGGGCCCCTGCGTCGTGCAGTCCGATTCCGCGCAGCCCGGCACCTCGATCGGGGCGGTGTTCGTGAACAGGGACGCACTGGCCGGCGGTGCAACGGCCAGGCTGGCGAGAAGGAGAGCGAGCATGACACCGAGTCGAGGCATCCGCGCGACCCTATCCGGTCCGAATACGGAAGCGCAAATTGCGCAAATCGATTTCTGATCCGTATTCCCTGCGGATTTGGCGGCACGGAGGCGGGTCTATGCTGCTTCGCGAATGGCCAAGGACACCGAGAAGCTGATCCGCCAGCTCTCGCTGATCTCCTACCTGATGGCTCAGGGCAGGCCGACGTCGGCCCTCGAGATCAAGCGTGAGGTGGAGGGATACAGCGACATGAACGACGACGCCTTCGCGCGCCGCTTCTACGCCGACCGCGCGGAGCTCGAGAGCCTCGGCATCACCCTGCAGGTCGAGAAGCCGGGCGAGAGCCTCCAGGGCTACGAGTCCGAGCTCTACTCGCTGCCGCCTGAGAACTACTACCTGCCGGAGATCCAGTTCGGAGACGACGAGCTGGCCGCACTGCAGACCGCGCTGCAGCTGCTGGACGGCGAGTTCGCCTACGCGGAGCCGCTGCGGCTGGCGCTGCAGCAGGTCTCGTGGGGCCGCCCCAGCCCGCTGACCGCTCCCGAGCAGTCCTCGGTCGAGGTCCGGATGACGGCGAAGGCCGACGGCGCGGAGGTCTCCCAGCGCCTCTCGAAGATCGAGACGGCGATCTCCCGGCGCAAGACGATCGAGTTCACCTACTACACGATCGAGCGCGACTCTCAGGAGAAGCGCAAGGTCGACCCGTACCACCTGGTCTACCGGGGCGGGCAGTTCTATTTGATCGGCCGCTCCCACGAGCGCGATGCGATCCGCGTCTTCCGGCTCTCGCGGATCCGGGGCAAGGTCTCCTACGCCTCCAAGGCCGAGCACGACTTCTCGCCGCCCGAGGACTTCGAGCGCCGCGACTACGCGCGCAAGGCCGAGTGGCAGCTCGGCGAGATCCAGGGCACGGCCAAGATCTTCCTGAAGGAGCGGATCGCCTGGCTGGTGGAGCGCGACTTCGGCGCGTACGGCACCTTCCGCAACCCCGGCCGCGGCGACGGCTCGCCCGGCAAGGGCAGGATCTTCGAGAGCGAGTACGCCTCGAGCCGCCAGATGGTCGCCTGGGTTCTGCACTGGCGCCAGAACGCGACGGTGCTCGACCCGCCGGAGCTGGCCGAGGAGGTCGCCGAGCGCCTCGAGCTGCTCTCGGAGCGCCACAGCGACGACTTCGACCCCGCCCGGACCGTCCGGATGGTCCCCCCGGCCCCGCGCTCACCGCGCTCGAACGGCCGCTCCGACTCCTCGATCCGCCCGGAGCGCTTCGCCCGCCTGGTGACGCTGGCGGGAATGCTGATCGAGTCCGCGAAGGGCGAATCTCGCCTCTCAACGGCGGACGTCGTGGACCGCCTGCACGTCACCGACGAGGAGCTCCGTGACGACATCGACCTGCTGAACGTCGTCAACTTCGGCGGCGGGACCTACGTCCTCTATGCGGAGCTACAGGGTGACGAGATCGAGGTCGACGCCGAGCCCTACGGCGACAACTTCGCCAAGCCCGCCCGGCTGCTTCCGCTCGAGGCCAAGGCCCTGGTCGCCGCCATCGACCTGTTCGGCGACCACCTCCCCCAGAGCGGGCTCGACAGCGTCCGGAAGAAGATCGTCACCGCGCTCGGCCACGACCCCTCCGAGGAGGGGCTGGAGATCGCCGCCTCGGGTGGAGACGACTCCGACGTCGCCCGCATGGTGAACAAGGCGATCGAGGGTGGGCGAGTCCTCTCCATCCACTACTACAAGGAGAACGAGGACGAGTTCACCAAGCGCGAGATCGAGCCCTATCGGCTTGCCAACGGCCCGGAGGGCTGGTACGTCGCCTCCTACGACCGCCGCCGCGAGGATGTCCGCCACTTCCGGCTCGACCGGATCAAGGAGGCCGAGGTTCTGAAGGAGACGTTCGAGCCGCGCCCCGAGGTCGAGGACATCGCCGCGATCGAGGGGAACTGGCTCTCCGGCGAGCACGTGCCGGCGGCCGACGTGGCGCGGGTATGGGTCTCGCCCGAGCGGGCCCGCTGGGCGCGCGAGGAGCACACCGTGATCGAGGAGCTCGCCGACGATGCAGTCGTCATCGAGGTCCCCTACGGCAGCACCGACTGGCAGCTCCGCGAGATCCTCAAGGGCGCCGGCGAGTTCGTCGTCCTGGAGCCGGACACCGCCCGCGAGGCGATCGCCGGCGAGCTCCGCGTGGACGCGGGCGCCACGGCCGTCAAAGCCGCCTAACTAAGCGGTTCCCGCAGCCGCCTCCGTGGCGGCGTCCATGTCCTCCTGCGAAGCCTCGCCCGTCGCGTAGCGGTGGTGGATCGCGAGCGCGTTGCCGTCGGGATCCTGAAAGATCGCCTGCTTGCAGACGCCGCTGTCGATCACGTCGGTGACGAACTCGACGCCACGGGATTCGAGCTCGGCCTTGGCGGCATCGAAGTCGTCGACGTGGAACTCGAACGGCAGCGTGTTGGGGCTGAACTCGATGTTGAAGGCATCGACCTGCATCAGCGCGATGGTCACCGCACCGGTTTCGAACTCGTACGCGGGCATCTCGCCCCATTGCTTTCCGAACGGAAGGCCGAGGGTCTCGCCGTAGAACTTCTTTGCGACCTCCGCTTCTTTGGTTGGGAACGCGATGAAGTCGACTCCGTTGAGTAGCTGCGTTTGTGTGCTCATGTCTGCACCCTTTCAGATCGTCGTTTGACTACGGCCGCCCGGCGTGCCGGGCCGGCGCCTCGACGGTCAGGACCTGCCCGGTCGGCGGACCCTTGCCGATGCCCTCCGGGCCGTTCCACTCCTGCGCCATCAAGAACAGGGTTCGGCCGTCAGCACCGCCGAGCATGCAGGCGAAGCAGCCGAGGTCGAGATCGATCCTCTCGAGCACCTCGCCGCCCTCGGCGACGCGAACGCAGCGCCTGTTGGGGACATCGGCGTACCAGACGGCGCCCTCGGCATCCATGCAGATGCCATCCGGGACGCCATCGCCGAGATCGGCCCAGGCCCTGCGGCCCGAGAGCCTGCCGTTCGCCCCGATCTCGAACGCGGTGAGCTCCTTGCCATAAGAATCGGCCACGATCAACGTCGAGTTGTCGGGCGTCACGGCCATTCCATTCGGGAATGCGATGTCCTCCGCGACCCGGCTCGCCGACCCATCCGCTGGGAGCAACGCGACTCCACCGGGAGCGAATTCACCGCCACCCATCATGTTGAAGCCCGCCCCGTTGACGTAAGTGTTCCCGCGACCGTCGACGACGATCTCGTTCCAGCCGAATTTCGTCAGCTCGCTCAGATCGGCGTGAGTGACCAGTGACCCATCGACCTCCATCCGGAGCAGGTCCCGGCCGGCGGTGATCAGCATGGGCCCGGCTGGGAGCCAGTCGATCGAAAACGGGAACGCGTCCACCGTCGCCATCACTTCATGGCTGCCGTCCTCGCTCAGAGCGATGACCTGGTGGGCCACCCAGTCGGAGAACCAGAGCCGATCATCGTGCCAGCGCGGCGATTCGCCCATGGCGATCCCGTCCAGCAGGACCTTCATCCAGCCGCCTGCGAGTAGCGCAGCGATCCCGGCGTCGTCAGGTGCTCGCCCGTCTCCAGCAGCGTCTTCAGGCCGGAGAGGATCATCGGCCAGCCGCCGTAGAGCTCGCCGCTCACGTCGATCGGGAGCTGATCGTGGATCACGGTCAGCTGACACGAGTCGCCGACCTTCCTGATCTCCCAGGTGACCCGGGACTGCCCGACGGCCTTCACCTCGTCGCTCCACAGGGCGGTCATCGTCTGGACCAGGCGGTTGGGTGGGTCGACCTCCACGTTCTCGCCCTCGGCGATCTCGATCACGCCAGGGACGCCGGAGCTGTAGGTGGAGCCCTGCGTCCAGTCAGAGTTGATCGCGACGCCGAAGCTGTACTTGGCCCGCATCTCGGGATCGGTGATCGCCTCCCAGAGTCGCTCGGGGGTGGTCTTGATGTAGATCTCGAACACGGCCGTCCCGCTGCTCCCATCGGAGTCCGGGACGAGCGCGATCTGATGGGGAACCTCGAATTCCTCAGGCAACGTCTTCCTCCTCGAGTTCTCGTTTCAGGCCCGTGAGTCCGGAGACCCAGGGCTCCGCGTACTTGCTGACCCAGCGCTCGTAGACGAGCCGGATCGGGACGGGGTTCAGGAAATGGAGCTTCTCGCGGCCCCTTCTGCGGGTGATCACGAGGTTCGCTTCCTCCAGCACCTTCAGGTGCTTCATCACGCCGAACCGCGACATCGGAAGGCGCTCCTCGAGCGCGCTCAGCGACTGCCCGTCGCGCTTGAAGAGCCGATCGAGCAGGGCCCGGCGGCTCGGGTCAGCGAGTGCCTTGAACACGTCGTCCATGCCGCTCAGCATACGTGACCTTTTAGTCACGTGTCAAGGAACGGTAAGAATCCGGTCTGTGCCCATCGATTTGGAGCTCCTGGTCGCCCCCAACCCAAGTCCGATGACGTTGGAGGGGACCAACACGTACGTGGTGGGGCGCGACCCGGCGGTGGTGATCGATCCCGGTCCCGACGACGAGGGCCACATCGCGGCGGTCCGGCGGGTTGCCGATGGGCGCGGTGGCATCGGGACGGTGCTGCTGACCCACGACGACGCCGACCACCTAGCCGGCGTCGAGCCGCTCGGGGTCGAGCCGAGGCGGCCAGGCGATGGCGAGACGATCGCAGGGCTCACTGCTCTCGCCACTCCAGGTCACGCCGCCGAGCACCTCTGCTTCCTGGCCCCCGACGGTGACGGGCTCGCTTGCTTCTGCGGGGATTTGATCCTCGGCGAGGGCTCCACGATCGTCGGCCCGCGCGAATTCGGCGGCTCGCTCGCCGACTACATGGAGTCGCTGCGAAAGCTCCAAAGGCTCGAGCTCACCGTGCTCTATCCCGGTCACGGACCGGCGATCAGCGATCCGCAGGCGAAGATCGCCGAGTACATCGCCCATCGGCAGGAACGTGAGGACCGCCTGGTCGCCGCGCTCGAGCGGGGAGAGCGCTCCCGGGACGCACTGCTCGCGGAGGTGTGGGACGACGTGCCCCAGCAGCTCCGCATGCCCGCCGGGATCGCCATGCAGGCCCACCTCGAAAAGCTTCAGGACGAGGGCCGCCTCCCCGACGACCTGCGCGACTGACCGTCTCGGTCTGACCCCTGGTATGAACCTCTGATGGGCATCGATCCAGGCAGGCTGCTGCGCGGCGGCGCCAAGGGGCTGGGCGCCGGAGCGGCGCTCTTCGGTGCGACGGCGGCCGGGCTGTGGTGGCGGCTCTTCCGCCAGCCGCTCCCCCGGACCACCGGCAACCTTTCCGTCCACGGTCTCGAGGGCCGGCTCGAGATCGCGCGCGACCGGTGGGGAATGCCCACCGTGCGGGCGCAGTCCGCCGCCGACCTCTGGTTCGGGCAGGGCTTCTGCCACGGGCAGGACCGGCTCTGGCAGGCCGACATCCAGCGCCGGATCTGTTCCGGCCGCGTTTCCGAGATCGCCGGGCGGGCGGGCCTTCCAGTCGACCGGCTGATGCGAACGCTTGGGCTGCGGCGCATCGCGCTCCGGGAGGAGGCCGAGCTCGACAGCGACCTGCGGCCGCTGCTCGACGCCTATTGCGCGGGGCTGAACGAGGCCGTGCGCACCGCCTCCGCGCCGCCTCCTGAGCTCCAGATCCTGCGCATGGAGTTCGAGCCGTGGCGCCCGGCGGACATGCTCGCCGGCGGCAAGCTCCTCTCCTTCGGGCTCTCCACTAACTGGGAGCGCGAGCTGCTCCGGGCCGATCTGGTCCGAGAGCTGGGCGAGGAGCGCGCCGCCAGGATCGACCCCACCTATCCGAAGGGCAACCCGGTTGCGCTGAGGCCCGGACAGGGCTTCGACGGGAATGGGCTGGGCCTGGCCGAGCAGATCGGCCGGGTGCGCGACCAGATCGGCCTTGCCGCTGCCGCGAGCGGCTCCAACAACTGGGCGGTGAGCCCGAGCCGCTCCGCGACCGGAGGCGCCCTGCTCGCCGGCGATCCACACCTGCCGAGCGGCATGCCGGGGGTCTGGTACGAGATCGGCCTCGAGCTCAACGGGCGCTGGTGCCGCGGAGCATCGATCCCGGGACTGCCGGGCATCTCCCTGGGCCAGAACAACGACGTCGCTTTCGCCTTCACCAACGTGATGGCCGACGTCGAGGACCTCTTCGTCGAGCGGATCGAGGACGAGAGCTACGAGTTCCAGGGCGAGCAGCGGCCGCTTGAGATCGTCGAGGAGCTGATCTCGATCAGGGGCCAGGACCAGCCCGAGCGCCATGAGGTCCGACTGACCCACCACGGGCCGATCGTCAACCAGGCCCTGGGCGCAGACGACGAGCAGCCGCTCGCCCTGCGCTGGGCGGCGCTCGACGAGCCGTCGATCTCCCACGCACACGTCGGTGTCCTGGAGCCGACCAACGGGGCAGAGCTGGTCGAAATGCTCCGCACCGTCACCATGCCGGTCTCGAACCTCGTCTGGGCGGACCGGCACGGATCGATCGGGTACAAGATGATGGGCAGGGTCCCGAAGCGGAACGGCGACTGCCCGGACCTCCCCAAGCCCGGCTGGACCGGCGAGTTCGAGTGGGACGGCTGGATCCCCTACGACGAGCTCCCTGAGCTGGTTGATCCCGAGGGGGGCTTCATCGTCACCGCGAACAACCGGATCGCGCCTGACGACTACCCGCACCACATCACGAGCGAGTACATGGACGGCTACCGCGCGGCGCGGATCGAGCAGATGCTCGCAGAGCGCGAACGCCACTCGCTCGAGGACTTCGCACGGATGCAGACGGACGT
>Ga0126307_10000855_pt1 | contig 20102 bp, 17 predicted proteins | sample Plot28_FD_89955 | JGI IMG/M metagenome (GOLD analysis project Ga0126307, IMG submission 89955) | Serpentine soil microbial communities from UC McLaughlin Reserve, CA, USA - Plot28 | ecosystem: Environmental > Terrestrial > Soil > Grasslands | place: USA: UC McLaughlin Reserve, Lake County... | reverse complement strand
CGTCGCCGACATCGCCGACCTGCAAGCCGCCGACCGACTCGACCCACTGCTTGCCGCCGCCGCCCACATAGACCTCGACAGCCGCTCCCAGCTACTCATCCGCGCCGGCCTCATCCAAGCCGCTGCCCTCGCCGCGGGCGCCACCCGGGATCGCCGGCGGCCTACTCGTCGCCGCCCAAGACCACCCCACACCGGTCATTTGTCCGGGGCAAGGAGCTACGTGCCCGGGGTCATCACCGTGAATCGGGCAGTGGAAGGAAGCCGCGGTGCTCACGACGACGGGCTGGCCGCCGCGGGCGAAGGACAACCCATTGGCCGGATTGCGGTGAGTCGCGCATCGGCCGCGACCTAGTGCGACACCGGTCAGGGCCGCTCGAGCTCGCGGCGCAGGTTGTCGTGGTAGCCGCGGAACTGGCGCGCGGCGATCCACTTGAACACGGTCCCGAGGCCGGGCGGCGCCTTCATGTCGGCCTCGAGGTGCACGCGGGTGCCGGAGTCGTCGGGCTGGAACGTCGAGCGCCCGTGGCTCTCGGGACCCTCGATCACCCGGACGCCGAACGCCCGGCCCGGCTCGAACTCGATGAACTCGACGACCTGGTCCCACTGGCGGGGGGCCCACCTTGGTGCCCTCGCGCACGCGGTAGCCCAGTCGCGGCGGCCCGTCCGTGAGCGGGGTCACGTAGGTCTTGACGGTCTGCCACTTCGCGAGGTTGTCCGGCTCGACCATGAACGCGAACACGTCCTCCGGCGGGCGGCGCACTGTAAAGGTCTGCTCGAAGCGCACGCGTCGATCCTCCTTCAGCCAGGGTCGTCAGCTCGGCAACGGCAACGGCACGATCGTGCCCGTTATCGTCGCAGGCGCTCGAGTAGCTGGTGCGTGCTCGGCGAAGGGCTCGTGCCGACCTCGGCGAGCGCGCGGCCGCACGCATGGTAGGCGCGCATGACGCCGTCGTCGTCGCCGAGGGCGTTCGAGATGCGCATCGTCAGGCGCCATGCCGTCTCCCGGAACGGCTCGATGTCCAGCACCTGCTCTGCGAGTCGCTCGGCCTGTTCATAGCGCTCGGCGGCGAGCGCCAGCTCCGCGGCCTCGGAGCGCGCGTCGGTCGCGAGCTCGACGAGCCGCTGCCGGCGGTCGTCGGCCCACCGCGAGCGCGCGCCCGGAAGGTAGTCGCCCTGGTCGTAGATCGCCAGCGCGTCGAGCGTGGCTCCCAGCCGGTCGTCGGCTTGCAGGCGGGCGGCCTCGGCGAGAGCGGCCTCGAAGCGGCTCGACTCGCCCATGATCACGAGCTCGTCGCTCAGCTGCACTGTGCCCTGCTCGACTACGACAGCCTGTGCGTCGGGCAGGACGTACCGCAGCCAGCGCACGGCCTGGCGTAGATAGGCCCGGGTGGAGTCGTCGCTGCGACCGTCGAACAGCGCGTCGAGCAACTCCTCGCGCTCGGCTCGCGGTGGGGCTCGCGTGATCAGGTAGGCGAGCAGCTCGTAGGCCTTGGCGATCCGCGGCCGGACCTCCTCGCCGTTGACCACGATCGCTGTGCGTCCGAACTCGAGGAGGTGCACCGACGCGTGCACCCGCGCGTCGACGGCGACGCCTTGGACCAGCAGCGCCCGACCGAGCTCATGCCAGGGCGAGTCGGCACTCGGCTCGGCGTCGATCCGGCGCGAGACAACGGCCGGGAAGTCGGCGAGCGCCTGAAGCAGGACGTGGTTCGAGCCGAGGCGGTGGGCCGCGTCGAGCGCCAGGTCGGCTGCGCGGTCGCCAGCCTCCTCGTCGCCCGCGCGCCACTCGGCCTCGGCAAGGTAGACCGCTGCCGTCGGCAGCTCCAGTATCCGATCCCCGACCACCATGCCGTCGACGGCCCTGCGCAGGCGGACGAGCGCCTCAGCGTCCCGCGACTCGAGCAGGAGCGCGAGTCCGTACCAGGTGTCCAGCGGCTCGAAGACCACCGGGTACGGATTGGCTGCGCGCTCTCGCTCGACAGCGTCGAGCGTGGCGCGAGCCGCAGCCGGATCGCGCTCCAGCCGCAGCGCCAGCTTGGCCTCCAGCATGGTCGCGTGCATCTCGAACATCACGTTGCCGCTGGCGCGAGCGTGGCCGCGCCCGCGCGCCATCGCCGCGCGCGCCTCATCCCGGCGTCCGGCGTCGATCAGCACCTCGGGCCCGACGGTCGCGTCGAGCCCGGAGGGCACCGTGCGGCGGACTCGTACGGCCTCATAGAGCTCGAGCGCCTGCTGGGTGCGCCCGGTCACCCGCAGTGCGCCGATTCGCGACGCGCCCGAGATCGCGTGGCTCCAGCCAGACCGCTCTCCCGCGAGCTGCGACAGCCGGCCGTGGAAGTAGTCGCCCGCGAAGATGATCGCGTCGAGCGGACCGCCACTGAGCTCCGGCCTGGCCGGAGGCGGCCCCGGCTCCATCACCGACATCGCGTACCGCATGGCGGCGACGGCGGGATCTGGTGCCGCGACGTCAAGCAGCGCATGCGCGTCGTCGACCCGGCCGCGCGCCGCGTAGCAGAAGGCCATCAGCGCGCCGGCCGGTCCAATGCTCGCGAGCCGTTCCCGTTCGCCGATCGCCGCCAGGTGGTCCGCGATTCGCACGCCGCGCCGGAAGTCCTGCTCGCCGATCGCCACCATCAGCTCGGCGGCTGTGAACAGCGAGGCGCCGCGGGGCGCGACTTCGGCCAGCGCATCCAGCCAGCGTTCGGCGACCGGTAAGTCGAGCCTTTCGATCACGGAGAAGATCACCCGTTCGGCGGTGACCAGGGCCTCGCCCGGCGCGCCGGCGCGCAGCAGCTCCTCGGTGGCCTCCTCGTCGTGACCCTCGCGAGCGAGCAGCCGGCCGTGGGCCAGCCGCAGGCCGCGCACCTCGTCGGCTCCCCGGCGCTCCAGGCACTCGAGCAGGAACTCCCGAAGGCGCGAGTGGCATCGGAACGCCCGCCCGTCGGGCTCCCAGCTGACCGGCAGCCGCGCCGCTCGCAGCGACGCCAGACGCTGCGCGGCGTCTGGCTGGCCGAGCGCCTCGGCGCGCACCGCGCTGACATGGCGGAGCAGCGAGGTCGTCACGAGGAACTCGCGGTCGGCTGGCTCGAGCTTCCCCAGGATGTGCGAGGCCAGATAGCCGTGCAACGGGTCGGCCTCGCCGCCGACGCCGTCGACGTGCCCGGCCGCGCGCCACGCCTCGAACAGCACGCCGGTCACCCAGCCGCCGGTCGCCTCGACGGCGTCCGCCGCATCGATCTCGGCCTCACCCAGACCGGCCAGCGCGTCGCCCGCCTCGGCGACCGTGAACGCGAGCTCCGCCTCCCCCAGGGCTGCGACGACGCCCTTCCTCGGAGCGAGCGGGTCCAGAGCCACCGGAAGCGCTCGCTGGCTGATCAGCACGAACCGCATCCCGTTCGGCGCATGGCGCACGAGCGCCTCGATGACATCCCAGGGCCGGCTGCCGTCTCCCAGCCGCTCGAGCTCGTCCATCACCAGGACGACCGGTGCGTCGCCGATGGCCTCGGCCAGCAGGCCGGCCGCCTCGGCGTGGTCAATCCCGGCCGCGAGCGCCCTCGGCGCGATGTCGCCCAGGTGCGGCAGCTCCCGGGCCAGGGCCGCCTCGACGTACGTCAGGAGCCGCCCCGGTGCGGCATCGGTGCGATCCAGCGTCAGCCACGCCACCGGCCGCTCCACCAGCCGCAGCGCTCCCGCCACCGCCGTGGTCTTGCCGGCACCGGCGGTCGCGGACACCGCGACCACGCGATGGCGCTCGATCAGCGTGGCGAGTGAACGGTCCAGCCGCGGTCGCTCGACGCGCCGCTCCGCGAGCGGAGGAATCGCAAGCTTGCCCTGGATGACCGCAGTCTCGGGGCGTCGCTGAGTCAGCGCGGTCTGAGCCGTCATGCCGTCTCCTCCTGGCCCGCGGGCCGGTCGGCGCGCGGGGCTACTGCGCGAGCATATCCCAGCTGGACGAGGGGCGTTTCGGCTCGGTTCACGCCGTGATCGGACACTGTTCGCACGAGGCCACGACGATGGAGAGACCGCAGCGAGACTCTAGGCCCGGAGGGCGGCGCCCCCCTTCTGAGGCCGGCCGGGCGATCCTGGGCCCAGTGCCCGGAAGTCGACTGGCCGCGGCAGCAGGGGAGGCCGAATCGCAGCGCGAAAGAGTGGCGCTGTCCTTGATCCTCTGTCCCACGCCGGAGGAGGACCAGGCCGCGTGACGTCGCACGACATGAGCAGGGCGCTCTTCGAGCGGGCCGCGGACACACGCGGGCTGTTGAGGGGCGCGGTAGCGCGCCCGTACTCGGCGCTCGGCGACCTGGGGCAGGTGTGGCGCGACGCTGAAGCGCAGCTCGTCGAGCTGCGGCAGCCCGCGGCGCTTGGAGCGCTTCCGTTGCGCGAATTTGGAAGCTGCCGGGAGAAGTGAATGGTTCTTGTCGGCCGTATGTCAGAAGAGGAGACCGGAGCGATGAACGAGGCCGTGGCTGTGAGATTGACGCCCGCACACGCGAAGCACATCGCCGCCTCGATGCGCATCGCGCTCGCGGGCCTTTTTGAAGGGTGGGCCGATCCGCTTCCCGACCGCAAGGACGTCGACCGCATGCGGGCGCTTGTGGACTCCTACGCCGACGAGCTCGCCATGCTCGAGTGGGGTGAGCCGCAACGGGACGTGGAACTCCTTTGCCAGCGCGACCGGCTCGAGTTCTTGGCGCGCGAGCTGATCGAGGCCGGCGAGGACCGGATCGACAACCCGATCGGGAGGAACACCAACGACCTGCCGACGGCACGTCGAGAAGGGATGGACATGATCTCGGCCGCGGAGGCGATCAACGTCGTCCTGGCTCGAGACCGCAGCGTCGCAACCGCGTCCTGAATCGGCGCTCCCATCCCGAGCTCGCGCGAGCGGCGAGAGATTCGCTATGGGGCAAGATTCGGGTTCGAGAACCGTCGCGAGTCACTTCGTGCTCAGCAGACGAGCCACGAGCAACAGGGCGACCGCCAGCAGGCCGTAGCCGAGCACCGATACGCCGCCTAGGGTCGGCGGCGCATCGGTCGCACAGAGAGTCGCCGCGCTCAGCAGCGCGGCCGCGGTCACGGGGCTGAGGACCACTCTCTCGCTGCCCTCGAGTCGAACCACGACCGCGATCCTCCTGCGCCCCGCGCGGAGCCGGAGCGTGATCCCGGGGACCTCCATGTCAGCTCATTCGAGGTCGCCGCCGCCGCTCCTCTCGTGCCGAGGGACCGCGCAGCGGTCGACTGGCAATCTCTGTTGAACTGACTTCAGTTTAGTGATAGCTTGGGTCGACCCAGTCGTCGATTGATCGCGAGGCTCAACATGGAGCGCCGGTTCGTCTTCCCATTCGTCCGCGAGGTCCTTCCTCCCAAGGCGCCGCCTCCGGCTCCGCCCGACAAGAACGGGCTTTCCGAGTCGCAGCGTCGCCTGGTCGCGGCCTCGCTGCTCGCCTGTCCTGTCCGCAAGAGCTGATCTGCTGGCTTCGCGCTACGTCGAGCCCATGGCATCCGGCTTCGCCGCGCCGGCCCGAGGGCCGGCGCGGACTTCTACCGGGCGAGGAGTCCGCCGTCGAGCGGATAGAACGTCGCGGTGGCGAAGCTGGCCGCGTCGCTCAGGAGCCATGCGGTCATCTCCGCCACCTCCTCCGGCTTGCCCCAGCGCCCTAGCGCGTGCATCGGCGCGACCGCCGCGATCGCCTCCGCGGTCATCGCCGCTTCCGCCATCGGGGTCAGGATGAACGCCGGACCGAGCGCGTTGACCCGGATGCCGTCGGCGGCGTGGTCGAGCGCGGCGACTCGGGTCAGGCCGACGAGCGCGTGCTTGGACGTGACGTAGGCGACCTGCTCCGGATAGCCCGCCGCGGCCAGCACGGACGCCATGTTGACGATGGAGCCTGCGCCGTTGCGGCGCATCTCGCGCACCTCCTCGCGGATGCAGAGGAACACGCCATCGAGGTTGACGCGCATCACGCGGCGCCAGTCCTCGAGCGGATAGTCGCCGGTGGCGAAGTGCCGGCCCGATACGCCGGCGTTGTTGACGGCGCCGTCGAGCCTTCCGAAGCGGCCGACGATGGCCTGCACCATCTGCTCGACCGAGCTCTCGTCTGCCACGTCGGCCTGGATGCCGTGCGCGTCCGCTCCCGCGTCGGAGATGTCTGCGGCCACCTTCCGAGCCGCCGCCTCGTCGATATCGACCACGGCGACGCGGCCCCCGCCGGCCGCGATCCGCCTCACGCAGGCCTCTCCGATGCCCGAGCCCCCGCCGGTGACGAGCACTACCTTGTCCTCGAGATCTCGCGGCATCTTCCTCCTTCGTGGTTGGCGCTGCATCAAGGGGCCGACCGCCTCCTCACGCGGCGTTCGACGCGCGTGCGACCGGCTGGGCCGCGGCGGCGATCCGGGCTGCCGCTTCGCGTCCCTCGGCGATGGCGTGAGCCGCCCGGCGCGGACCGATGGCGTCGCCGATCGCCAAGACCAGCGGCGCGCCGCATTCGGGTGCGCCGCGCGGACGGCGCTCGCCGACGACGACGACGCGGTCGGCCTCGACGACGCTCGACGCCCCGGACGCGCGGTGAAGGACGCTGACGCCCTGGTGCGTGACGTCCAGGGCGACGCACAGGGGCACGACGTCGAGGCGGCCCGCACCGGCGAGCCGATGCAGCAGCTGCACGCGACTTTCGGCCGGGATGCCGCCGGCGAACGCGGTCCCGGGTGTCAGGAACGTCACGCGGCGCACGCCCGCGCGCAGGGCGAGCTCCACGACGTTGCAGCCGGGCCACCAGCCGAACCCGTCGTCGACGACCGCGACGTGCGAGGCTCCGGCCAGGGCAGGGCCCCCCTGGGCGATCGCCGTGGACGATGCGATGGCGCCGGCCGCGAGCAACGGGGACGTCTCCTCGGCGCCGGTGGCGAGCACGACGGCGTCGAAGCCGTAGAGCTCGCGGGCCGGCTCTCCGGCCCGCACGTCGACGCCGGTAGCGCGCAGCCCGTCCTCGTAGAATGCCAGCAGGGGAGCCCAGCCGCTGCGGTGCGGCGCCGCGGCGGCCACCGCCAGCTGCCCGCCCACCCGGACCGCGGATTCGAACAGCACCACGTCCTCGACGCCGGCTCGGGCCAGGCTGAGCGCGCATTCGAGTCCGGCTGGCCCGCCCCCGACGACGGCCACGCGGCGGGCGCCGGAGGCATCGCCGTCGTCCCACCTCAGCGCCAGCGGCGCGGCGGGCCGTCGCTGCTGACCGGGAGGCGCCAGGTCGGGGTTGACCGTGCAGAGCAGGCACGGGTCGAACGTGCGGCAATCCTCGTTGCAAGCAACGCACGGGCGGATCTCGTCCGCGCGACCGCCGAGCAGCTTGCGCGGAAAGTCCGGATCCGCAATCAGGGATCGTGCCATGCCGACCAGGTCGGCACCGCCCGACAGGGCCTCGTCGATCGCGGCTGCATCGCGGAAGGCCTGAGACACCAGCAGCGGACCGCGCACCAGTGGGCGCAGGCGCCCGAGGTCGTCAAGGAGCGGCGGCCGGACCGTGGCCATGTCGCGGACGTACGTCGTGCGCACGCCCACGGTGAAGTTGATCCAGTCCACGAGCGGATCGACGGCCGGCACAAGCTCGCTGAGCTCGGCCGGGGTGAGTGCGACGTCCTCGGCAGCGTCGACGCTCAAGCGGATGCCCAGGAGCGCGGACGGCGAGAGCTCGCGGATAGCCGCGATGATGAGCCGCAGGACGTCCAGGCCATCGCCGCGGCGGTTCGTGCGGGGCGACAGGAACTGCTCGAGCAGATACGCGTGCGCGGCGTGCAGCTCGATGCCGGCGAACCCGGCCTCCAGCGCGTTGGCTGAGGACACGCGGAAGGCTTCGACCACGCCGTCCACCTCGGCGTCCAGCATCGCCCGCGGTGCCGTGGGCTCGCGCGGCGAGCGCACCGCCGAAGGTGCGATCGGCGCGAAGTAGGAGTCCGCTCCCAGCGTCTCGCGCCCGAGGTGGACGAGCTGGCAGATCGCCACGCCGTCCTCCGCCTCGATCGCCTGCACGCGCCGCCGCAGCGGCGCGACCGCCTCCGGGCGCCACGCCTCGAGGATGTTTCCCCGCCGCGGCGACGACTCCTGCGCTACCACGGTCCCGCCGCCGATCAGCATCGCGGCGCCGCCGGCCGCCAGGCGACCCCAGTACTCGGCGTCGCCGGCCACGGGCAGCCCGTCCTGTACGAGCCCGCTCGCATGCGCCGTGGCGACGATCCGGTTGCGCAGCGTCACCGGACCGATGGTCAGCGGCGCGCCGAGCGTCGACGGGACTGGCGGCATCACTACCGGGATCGCGGCGGAGTGGCCATGACTCACCACCATACCTAAATCGAACTCAGTTCACCAGACACTCGGCTCGGTGCTTCGACGCGAACGAAAGGCGCGCCGGCCATGCCCCGGCCACCGCGGCCGGACGGCGACGAGCAAGAGCTTCAGTCCGAGGCGGGGACCCGCCTCAGGAGCGGCAGGACCTCGCGACCTATCCGGTCCGTGTTGCGCTCGTCGAGGTCGATGCCGACGCCGCGCGTGCCGACGTAGACGCGGGAGATGCCGAGCTGGAGGATCTCCTGGAGGCGCTGCGCGCAGTGCTCGGCGCCGCCCACGATGCCGAAGCGGTCGATGAACGCGTCGTCGACCGCGTCGCGCGGGTAGAACTCGAGCTCTCCGCGGGCGCCTCCGGCCGTGGGAATGGTGCCGCCGCGGCTCGAGCGCAACACGTCCTCCATGGCGTCGAGCGACCGCTGGATCGGGCGTTCATCCTCGCCGGCGACCTCCGGAAGGGCGGTGCCCTCGAAGCCGGAGAATCGCGAGTGGGTCATGATCAGCCCGCGGATGACATCGCGCGCGCGGGCCCGATCGCCGTCGTCGCACACCGCCATCTGGACGTAGCACCCGAGCGTCAGGGTGTCGGGACTCCGCCCGTGGGCGCGGCACGTCTCCCGTGCCAGGTCGATGGATTGCCGGAGGCGCTCGGGGTCGGCGCCGACCGCGAAGCTGACGCCGTCGGCCTTGCGGGCGGCGACCTTGATCATGCGCGGACCGGTGGCGGCGACGTTGACGGGCGGCTTGGCCGTGTCCAAGCACGGGTCGATCGCGCTCAGGCGCGCCATCGACGCGACCGCGCCGTCCATCTCGACGTCGTCGCCGCGGAGGAAGCCCTGCAGCTGATCGAGATACGCCTCGAAGCCGCGGACGGGCATCGCCGTGCGCTGCAGGACCTTCATGGCGCCGTCGCCGCGACCGATCGAGAAGCTCGCACGACCGCCAGCAACGCCTTGCAACGTGGCCATGGCGTCGGCGGCCAGGAGCGGATGACGCAACGGCACCGCGACCGCGGTCCCGACCTTGAGCGTTGTCGTGGCCGACGCCGCGAGCGCGAGTGCCACGTAGGGGTCTGGGAGGAGCCCGTGCGCCTCGCCGACGGCGAGCCCGTCCCAACCGCTGCCCTCCAGGTTGCGCGCCACGCGGCCCATGTCGCTGCACGGGACGGGCGTAGCCCCCATGCGCCAGAACTCCGCCGACACGTGTTCGCTTCTCTCTCGCCTGAAGTCAGTTGGCTGGTGCGTTCATCTGACCCGAGCCGACCGCGGCGGCGCCGGCCCTCGAGAGGGCCGGCGCCGCGCGCCAGGGTGGCCTGTCGCTCAGGCCGACTTGCCCCAGAGCTTCGCCCACTGGGCCTTGTAGTCCTCGACGATCGGGAACGCCGGGCCGCTCATGTTCGACGGCGCGTTCTCCTTCGTCATGAGCCAGAACTCGGGCGACGTCTCCGCCACCGGCACGCCGGCGAACTTGCGGGCGAGCGCGTCGAGCATCGCGTAGTCATAGGAGTACAGGGCGGTCGGGACCACGGCCATGATGTTGCCCGCCTCGACCTCCTGGTAGATCGCCTCGTTGCCGCCCTGGCCGACGATCTTGACCTTGTCGGCCAGACCGGCGGCCCGCAGTGCGCCCGAAAGCCCAGCGCCGGTCGAGCCGGACTCCGACAGCACCACGTAGTTGACGTCCGGATGGCTGCGCAGGTAGGACACGATCCGGTCCGGCGCGTCCTTGCCCAACGACGTGAGCGGGATGTCGATCGTGTCCGACTTGCAGTCCGGGCAGAGCTCCTTGTACTTCGCCCGGAACGTGTCACCGACGGCGGCGAGGATGGCGAAGGCGGACACGTTGACGTAGAGCGCATTCGCCTTGCCGCCGCTGTCCTTGACGACCTCGGCCGCGAGCATCTCGCCGATCGGGGCGTTCTGCTCCGGCGTGGCGGTGTTGAAGAGCACGTCCTTGCCCTGCTTCGCCAGCGAGCAGCAGGTGACGAACTCCACGCCGGCCTTCTTCGCGTCGGCGAGCGGCTTGGCCAGAGCGTCCTTGTCGGCGGCGTTCACGATGACCGCGTCGGCGCCGTCACGGATGGCGGCCTCGAACGCCCCTTGGACCTTCTCGGGCGAGCCGTCGGTACCGACCTCCTTGACCGACCAGCCCAGGATCCCGGCTCCCTCCTTGAGGATCGGACCCTGCACCGCACACGCCTCGACGCCGCAGCTGATGAACGTGATCTTCTTGCCGGTCGGGACCTCCTTCCCGATCGGCTTGGTCTGGTTGATCTGCGTCGGCCGCGTCGACTTGTCGTTCACGAGCTGGTCGGCGGCGCCGACGTCGGTGGACCCGCTGGTGCCACCGCCTCCACCGCCCTCGTCATCGCTGCCGCAGCCGGCCGCGACGAGTATCAGGGCAGCGAGCGCCATGAGCGTGGCGAGCAGTGGCCAGGTGCGGGCGCGCGGGCCCCGTCCGGTGGTAGTGGACACGTCTTCTCCTCCTCGAATGGGAACTGTGTATTGACTGCTTGTGGCTCGGGTGTGGACGAGCGAGGGCCGCAACCCTCAGTCCTCGTCCGTTAGCGTCGTCGCCGTCCCGACGTCGGGCTGATCCGTTCCGGAGACGCCGCCTCCGTGCACGCCGGAGCCACGGCTGGCGACGGCCGTGCGGCGCTGGATACCGGTCACCGCGAGGGCGGCGATCAGGACGACGCCGACGAACATGGCCTGCGACCACTGCGGCGCGGCTGCGAGGGCCAGGCCCGTCGTGCCGGTCCCCAGCAGCAGGACGGCGATGATCGTGCCGCCGGCGTTGAAGCGCCCGTTCTTGAGCTGTGTGGCACCGAGGAAGACGGCCGCGAACGCGGGGAGCAGGTACGGCGTCCCGCCGGTCGGCGAGCCGCTGCCGAGCGTGGACGCGAGCACGATGCCCGAGGCACCCGCCAAGCCACCAGAGGTCACGAGCGACAGGAAGCGCAGCTTGTCCACCGACACGCCCGCGAGCCGCGAGGCGTCCGGATTGAAGCCCGTGGCGTAGAGGCGGCGGCCAGTCGCGGTGTGCTCGAGCAGGTACCAGATCGCCACCGCGACGAGCGCGAAGTAGAGGACGGGCAGGGTGACGCCGGTGATGTTGGTCTGCCCGACGTCGGAGAACCCGCCGGCGAGCCTGGCATCGCTGATCGGCGTGTCGTCCGTGACCATCGTGATCAGCGCCTGGATCAGGGAGCCGGTCGCGAGAGTCCCGATGAACGAGTCGATCTTGGCAACGACGACGACCGTCGCGTTGATGAGCCCGATCGCGAGCCCGATGCCGATTCCGATCAGGATGGCGACGAGCAGCGGCGTCCCGCCGACGACCAGCTTCGCGACGGCGACGCCGGTGAGCGTCATGACGAAGGCGAAGGACAGGTCGAACACGCGCGCCGCGAGCGGGATGGTGATCGCCAGGGCCGCCAGGCCGGTGATCGCGTTCGAGTTGAGGATCTGCTTGGCGGTGTCGAGCGTCGGGAAGGTGTCCGGCACCCAGATCGAGAAGACGATGATGATGGCGACCCAGACGTAGACCGCGCCGACCTTGTCGAACGCCATCGCCCCGGCTAGGCGCCTGCCCAGCGGCGGCCCTCCGGCCGGCTCCGTCTGCGGGGGCGTGGTCGCGAGCGCCCCACCCGATGTTCCGGTGGTCATCAGTTCTCTCCCTCGATCGCGCTCACGAGCGCCTGCTGACTGAGTCCGTCGCCGTCCAGCTCCTGGGCGACCCTTCCGTTTCGCAACACGACGATCCGCGTGCACATGGCGAGCAGATCGCCCTCGTCCGACGACGAGACGATCACGGTCAGGCCTTCCCGCGAGAGCCGTGCGATCAGGTCGTAGATCGACACGCGCGTGCCGATGTCGACGCCTGCGGTCGGCTCACACAGCACGAGGATGTCCGGCTCGCTCACGAGGCAGCGAGCCACCACCACCTTCTGCTGGTTGCCGCCGCTCAACGTGGAGATGAGCGCGCCGGGGCTCTCGGTCTTGATATCGAGGCGGCGGCTCCACTCCTCGACCGCCTTGGCCTCGTCCCGCAGTCCGAGCTTGCCTCGCCGGCCCAGCCGACCGAGAATCGACAGCGACAGGTTCTCGCTGACCGCGAACTCGTAGATGACGCCCTCGCGCTGGCGGTCGGCCGGGACGAGTGGGATGTTGAGGTTCTTCGCGTCGCTGACCTCCCGCCACTCGCTCGATTGCTGCGGTAGGCGCAGCTCGCCGGTCACCTTGTCGCCGCGCGGCGCGTGGCCGGTGAGCACGTAAGGGAGCTCCAGCACGCCGGCGCCGGCCAGGCCGGCGACGCCGAGGATCTCGCCCTTGTGGACCTGCAAGTCCACGCCCCGCAGCCACTTGCCGGCCACCTTGCGCGTCTCGAGCACGACCGGGGCGTCGGGCTTGGCCGCGACGGGCGCCCGATAGTCGGGGTCGACGTCCTCGCCGACCATGAGCCCGGCGAGCTTGCGCCCGTCGATGTCGGCGACGTCCTTCGTCGCGACCAGCTGGCCGCCGCGCAGGATCGTCACGCGGTCGGCGATCTGGAAGATCTCGTCCATTCGGTGCGACACGTAGAGGATCGCCGTCCCGGCCTTGCGGACCTCTTCGATCACCGCGAACAGGCGCTCGACCTCGTCGTACGGGAGCACGGCCGTCGGCTCGTCGAGCACGAGCAGTCCGCTGCCGCCGTGCCAGCCCTGGAGAGCGGCGGCGATCGCGACGACGGTCCGCTCCACCGGCGTCGCCGCGGCGAGCGGCTGGTGGATGTCGATGTGGACGTCGAAGCGCTCGAGCATCCGGTGCGTCTCTTTCTCCTGCTCGCGCCAGAGCACGCGACCGCCGAATCCCTTGGCGAAGCCGCCGTGCAGCGCCAGGTTGTCCTGGGCGCTCAGCTCGAGCACCAGTCCCAGGTCCTGGTGCACGAAGCGCAGGCCGTCCGGCACCACGTGCCCGATGTCGAACGACTCTCCGTCGAGCTCGGCCGAGGCTCCGCCGTCAGGCTGGTGGTAGCCCGCCAGGCACTTGATCACGGTCGACTTGCCGGAGCCGTTCTGGCCCATCAACGCGTGGATCTCCGCCGCACGGACGTCGATCGAGACGTCGTCCAGCGCGCGAGTTGCGCCGAACGTCTTGGACAGGTTGAAGATGCGCAGCGCGTCATCGCCTGCCCTTGCGCCGGCCGCGGTGCCATTGCGCGCGGTGGCGACCCCAAGCGGTGGCGCCCCGCGCGATTCGTTCGTTGCAGAATCGCTCATATCCCGTTCCCGACCGCCGAAGCGGCCACCTCGTTCCCTAATTGACTTCAGGTGAGGGGACTATACGGCTGGAGGGAGGCTTTGGCAAGCGGAATTGATTTGACGTTGATTCAACACGCGTGCCTCGTTGTGCCAGACGCTGTGCGCGGAGACCGCACGGGACCAGTGGTTTACGGCTTCGCGGCCTCCGCTGGGCGCCGCGGCAATTGACGTGACTTCAGGTAGACGCTAGCGTGATGCCGGCTACAAGTACCGCGGCAGCGCGCCAGCAAACCCCAGCGAGAGGAGCGTCATGAAGATCGGGCTGTTCATGCCGACCGTCAACAACGGGTTCATCATGTCGGAGGCGGCACCTCAATACCGGCCGGACTTCGAGTACAACAAGGAGGTCGTCCAGAAGGCAGAGCGCTACGGCATGGAGTTCGCGCTCTCGCTGGTCAAGTATCGGGGATTCGGCGGCAAGACCGACCACTGGCACTGGGCGCTCGACTCGTTCACGACGATTGCCGCGCTTGCCGCGGTCACCGAACGGATCAAGCTGATCGGCTCGGTCGGGCTCCTCGCGCACCATCCGGCGGTCGCCGCCAAGCATGCGGCGATGATCCAGTTGATCGCCAACGGGCGCTTCTGGCTCAACATCGTCACCGGTTGGCAGAAGTCCGAGTACGCCAGCCTGGGGCTTTGGCGCGGCGACGCGCACTACGGGAGCCGTTACGACTACGCCGACGAGTACATCACGGTCTGCAAGGAACTGTGGGAGACGGGCCACAGCGACTTCAAGGGCGAGCACTTCCAGCTCGACGGCGCGCGCCTTGCGCCTCAGCCGCCTGAGCCGATCACGGTGGTGTGCGCCGGCTCGTCGGACCGCGGGATGCGCTTCACCGCCGAGCACGGCGACTACAACTTCGTCTTCGGCACCAGCGTCGATGCGCTCCGCGAGACGAATCAGCGCCTGCTCGCGGCGGGCGAGAAGGCCGGCCGGGAGGTCAGATCGATCGCCAGCATCCACTGCATCATGGGCGACACCGACGAAGAGGCCGAGGAGAAGGTCCGGCGCTACTACGACGGCGCCGACCTGGAGGCGCTCGCGCATATGTCCGGCCAGGCCGAGTTCGATGCCGCCGGGACGACGGCGCAGATCATCCAGAACCTCCGGATCGCGACGTTCATGGGCGCCGAGGTACTGACCGGCACGCCGGACACGATCGCCGAGAAGCTCGCCGCCTACCGCGACGTCGAGGGCCTCGAGGGCCTGATGGTCTGCCTCGACGACCCGCGACACGAGATCGACCGCTTCGGCGAGCAGGTCCTTCCCCAGCTCGGCGTCGGGGCCGCCGCGAAGGCCTGAGCGGGGGCCGGACAGCCATGAAGGCGTATCAGCTCGTCGAGTGGCAGCAGCCGCCGGAACTGCGCGACGTGGAGGTGCCCGAGCCCGGCCCGGGGGAGGTCCTCATCAAGGTCGGCGGCGCCGGTGCGTGCCACTCGGACCTGCACGTCATGGAGTGGCCGGGCGGAGTGTTGCCCTACGAGCTCCCGTTCACGCTCGGCCACGAGAACGCCGGATGGATCGAGGCCGTCGGCGCCGGCGTGACGGGGTGGGATCCGGGCGACGCGGTCGCCGTTTACGGGCCGTGGGGCTGCGGCCGCTGTCGCGCCTGCCGCACGACGCTCGAGACGATCTGCGAGCGCTCCGCCGAGATTGGCGCGGCGGGCGGCGGGCTCGGCCGCGACGGAGGCATGGCCGAATACATGCTCGTCCCCGCCGCGCGCTTGCTGGTGGCGCTCGGTGACCTCCATCCACGGGACGCCGCCCCGTTGTCGGACGCCGCCCTCACGCCCTACCACGCGATCAAGCTGGCGCTGCCGAAGCTCGTCCCGGGGACAAGCGTGCTCGTCATCGGCGTCGGCGGCCTCGGACACATGGCGGTACAGCTGGTGCGGGCCATGACGCCCGCGCAGGTCATAGCAATGGACGTCGACCCGGCGAAGCTCGAACTCGCGCGCGAGGTCGGCGCCATGGCCACCGTGCACTCCGGCGAGACCGCCGCGGCGGAGATCCGCGAGCTCACCGGCGGCCGCGGCTCAGCGCTCGTCCTCGACTGCGTCGGCAACGACGCCACCATCGCCCTCGACGCGAAGGTCGTGCAGGCCGGGGGCGCCGTGATGCTCATCGGCGTGGCGGGCGGGACTCTCCCGCTCACGTTCGGCACGATGCCGTTCGACGCGAGCATCACCTACCCCTACTGGGGCAGCGCGATCGAGCTCGCCGAGGTGCTCGACCTCGCGCGCACGGGCCAGATCCACGCGCACGTCGAGCACTTCCCGCTCGAGCAGGCCGCGGAGGCCTACGATCGAATGCGCCAAGGCAGGCTGAGGGGACGTGCCGTCATCACGCCGAACGGATGAAGCGACGACGCCTGACGTCTCGCGCGGCGAGCGCCTCGCGAGCGGGGACTGCGTCGGCGAGTTTGAACCGCGTCGTGCCCGGCGCTAGGATCCGAAATGAGTTCAATTAGGCCGCACCGCGCGCGCGGGTCGTGGCGGGGTCCGGTCCCCTCAGACGGAGGTCCGCTTGATGTCCTGGGATGAGCAGTTCGACCTCGTGTGCGTCGGATCCGGTGCGGGGGGTCTGTCGGCAGCCATCACGGCGGCGGACGCCGGTGCCAGTGCCGTCGTCCTGGAGAAGGGCCCCTTGCTCGGTGGTGTGACTGCGCTTTCGCTGGGGCAGATCTGGCTGGGCAACAACCATCTCGCCGAGGCGGCAGGGATCGCCGACACCGTGCCCGAGACGAGCCAGTACCTCGACTTCCTGGCCGCCGGCCTGATCGACCGCGTCCGCCAGCAGGGCTTCATCGAGCACGCTCGTGAGGCGCTGCAATACCTCCACGACGCTGGGTTCGCGGTCGAGGTGATCCGGGACTGCCCCGACTACTACTATCCGCGCGCCCCCGGGTCCAAGGCCGAGGGTCGCTACGTCGAGGTCGAGGCGTTCGACCTGCGCGAGCTCGGCGAGTTGCGCGAGAAGTTCCTCGTTTCGCCTCACGGCTGGGGCTACATGTCGAACGCCGACATCATCGAGGCGAGCGGTGACCTCTCCGTTCTCGGCGAGATGATCAACCGACACGTCGAGAACCACGAGGTCCTGGCCGGAACCGGGATCAGCGCCTGGCTGGTGAGGATGGCGGCCGACCGCCACGTGGAGATGCGCGTGAGCCACCGGGCCCGGCGACTGATCAAGGACGACAGCGGTATCGCCGGCATCGAGGTCGAGACGCCTCAGGGCACCCGCACGATCCGCACCCGGGGCGTCGTCCTGGCGACGGGCGGCTACGACTGGAACCCGGATCTGGTCCGCTCGTTCGAGCTCCTGCCCGAGATGCAGAGCATGACGCAGCCCACCGTCGAAGGCGACCACATCGTCATGGCGACGCGCGTCGGCGGGATGATCGCCGCCACGCCGACGGTCGCGAACCCGATCCTGGTCGGCTTCCACATCCCGGGCGAGGAGCTCGACGGTCGACCGGTCTATCACGGGCACTCGTTCCCGGGCGCCCACCTGATCCATGTCAACTCCACCGGCAGGCGGTTCTGCGACGAGTCGTTCTATCCGTCGGTGGTGAGCGAGCTCTCCCGCTACGACCGGCTCAAGAACGAATATCCGAACCGGCCCACGTGGATGATCTTCGACCAGACCTTTCGCGACAAGTACGTGCTCGGGTTCGTCGCCCCGGGGCAGCCGCTGCCGGAGGGGACGACGGAGAAGGCCGACACCATCCGCGGCTTGGCCGACACGATCGGCATCGACGCGGACACCCTCGAGGAGACGGTCGAGCGCTACAACGGCTTCTGCGAGACCGGCGTGGACGAGGAGTTCGCTCGCGGCTCGTGGCCGTGGGCAGTGCAGAGCTGGGGCGACAAGCGCCTCCAGCCCAACCCTGTCATGGGTCCGATCGACAAGCCGCCGTATCACGCATTGAAGTTGACGCGGGTCGGGATGGGGATTCCCTCGGCGGGACTCAAGGTCGACACCATCGGTCGCGTCCTGGATGCCACGAACGCCGCGATCCCCGGCCTCTACGCGGCCGGCAACGCCGCCGCGCGCCTCGACACCGGCGGATACCAGAGCGGCACCGCCAACGCGCGCGGCCTCATGCTCGGCTACCTCGCCGCGCGCGACGTCGCGGCGCTCACCCCCGCATCGGGGCCGGCGCTTTCAGCGCCGATGGGCGCTTGAGCTGGGCGGCACCGGCCGGGCGCCCGCGCGCTCGACCGGTGCCGCTTCCGCGAACGCCGGGCCGGGCATCGAGCCTTGACGACGGCGGATGCTCGCCCTATCGTCTAAACTGAAGTCAAGTCAGGCTGAATCGAGAGGAGCTCGAGCGGTGTCTACCAAGATCGCGGACGCGATCCGTGCGATCGGGCGCGGTGACGTGGTGATCGTCACCGACGACGAGGCGCGCGAAGACGAGGGCGATCTGATCATGGCCGCCGAGGCGGTCACGGCCGAGAAGCTCGCGTTCTTCCTCGAGCACACGTCCGGTGTGGTCTGCGCCGCGCTCCCAGGAAGCCGCCTCGACGAGTTGGGGCTGCCGCTGATGGTCAGCGACAATCGCGAGCATCAGCGCACCGCTTTCACGGTCACGGTCGACCTGGCCGGTGGCATCACGACGGGTATCTCCGCGGCGGACCGTGCGCTCACCCTCCGGGCGCTGGCCGATCCGCACGCGGTGGCCGAGGACTTCGTCCGGCCCGGCCACATCTTCCCGTTGCGGAGCCGACCGCGTGGCGTTCTCGAGCGACCCGGCCACACCGAGGCCGCCGTGGACCTGGCGCGGCTCGCGCGGCTCGAGCCCGCCGGCGTCTTGTGCGAGGTTGTCACGCCGGACCGCAGCGGGATGGCCCGCGGCGCGCAGCTCGACGCGCTCGCCGAGGCGCATGGGCTCCACAAGGTGTCCATCGTCGAGCTCGTCACCCACCGGCTGCGCGCCGAGCGCCAGGTGCGCAAGATTGCCGAGGCTCCTGTACCGACGCGCCACGGCACGTTCATCTGCCAGGCGTGGCGGTCGGTCGCCGACGGCGTCGACCACCTCGCGCTCGTCCATGGCGACGTGTCCGGCGGCGAGCCGGTGCTGGTACGAGTGCACAGCGAGTGCGTCACCGGCGACGTCTTCGGGTCCCGACGCTGCGACTGCGGCACCCAGCTCGACGACGCCATCGAGGCGATCGCCGACGCCGGCCGCGGCGTCGTCGTCTACCTGCGCGGCCACGAGGGCCGCGGCATCGGGATCGCCTCGAAGCTGAAGGCCTATCGGCTCCAGGACGGAGGCCACGACACGGTCGACGCCAACCTCCGCCTGGGATTGCCGGTCGACGGCCGCGATTACGGCACGAGCGCCCAGATCCTCATGGCGCTGGGGTTGGGGCGGGTCCGTCTCATGACGAACAACCCCGCGAAGTGCGACGATCTCATGGCCTACGGGGCCGAAGTAGTCGAGCGCGTGGCGTTGCCTGCTCGCCCAACGGCCGAGAACCTGACCTACCTCGAGACCAAGCGCCGGCGCATGGGGCATCTGCTGCGGGACATCGAGAGGAAGAGCAGTTGAGCGATCACGTCTACAAGACCGTCGAGGTGACCGGGTCGTCGGAGGACAGCGTCGACGACGCGATTCGAAGGGCGGTCGCCAAGGCAAGCCAGACGCTGCGGAACCTGGAGTGGTTCGAGGTCGTGGGGCTCCGCGGACATCTCGACGAAGGCGCCGTCGCGCATTTCCAGGTGACGCTCAAGATCGGGTTCAGGCTCGAGTAGGTGCCGCGATGAGCGTCAAGTCGGCGTCGACGGCGCCCGAAGTCCGCCGCCGTCTTTCATCGGACGAGTTCCGCGACATCATCGGCCGCTTCGCCAGTGGCGTCACGGTGATCACCGCGCAGCACCAGGACCGGCCGTACGGGACGACCGCGAGCGCGGTGAGCTCGCTGTCGCTCGACCCGCCGATGCTGCTGGTCTGCCTCAACAAGGCCTCGTCGACCGGCAAGGCGATCGCCGCGGCCAGGCACTTCGCGGTCAACATCCTCGGCGAGGACCAGGCGGACGCCGCCATGCGGTTCGCCAGCAAGGGCGCGGACAAGTTCTCGGGGAGCCACGTCCTTGCCGGCGTCGCAGGCGCGCCGCTGCTGGCCGACGCTCTGGCGAACCTCGAATGCCGTGTCGTCGAGGAGGTCGCAGGCGGTACGCACTCCGTGTTCCTCGCCGAGGTCGAGCACGCGACCGGCCGCCCTGGCGCACCGCTCGCCTACTTCCGCGGACAGTTCGGCCGGCTGGAGCTCGCTCAGGACGACGAAGCCTTCCGAGACCTTCGCGCCCGCGTGCTGAGCCGTCAGCTCCCGGTCGGCGAGCCACTTCCGCTTGACGACGTGGCTGCGCGCGTCGGGGTGCCCCGCGGATCGGCGTACCACGCGCTCACCAAGCTGACCGGTGAGGGGCTCGTGAACCGCACGGGGACGGGG
>Ga0126307_10000854_pt1 | contig 20105 bp, 21 predicted proteins | sample Plot28_FD_89955 | JGI IMG/M metagenome (GOLD analysis project Ga0126307, IMG submission 89955) | Serpentine soil microbial communities from UC McLaughlin Reserve, CA, USA - Plot28 | ecosystem: Environmental > Terrestrial > Soil > Grasslands | place: USA: UC McLaughlin Reserve, Lake County... | reverse complement strand
GGGGTATTCCTGATCTCCGCCGTAGACCCGACGATCCTCTTCAACGACGGCTACGCGGACATCATCAAGGTCATCATCCCCGACGGGACGGTCCTTCGTCCGAAGGAACCAGCGCCCCTGAGCAACCGCCTCGTCGTCATGGCGCGGCAGTTCGACGTACTCGGCGCCGTCTACGCCAAGGCTATAGGCTTCAACGTCTCCGGCTCCTACGGAACGAGCCCCAACTTTGTCTACTCGGGCGTCAAGGAGAACGGCGAGCCTTTCCAGACCATGGAGATTCTCTACGGTGGCATACCGGCCATCCCCGGCAAGGACGGCCTCGACGGACACTCCTGGTGGCCAGAATTCCTCGCCGTCCCCGCCGAGTACATGGAGACCTACTACCCCATGATCGTGGAGGAGTACTCGGCCCGCAAAGACTCCTGCGGCGCAGGGCAGTTCCGGGGCGGCTGCGGGATAAAGAAGGTCTACCGTTTCCTGGCGGACGGCCGCATAACATACCAGGACGACCGCCACCATACCTACCCATACGGCGTGGACGGTGGCAAGCCGGGCGCGGCGTCGAAGAAGTCGTTGGTCAGGGCGAACGGCGAGGAGGTCGACATGCCGGCCAAGGTGCGCGACGTGCCAGTCTTCGAGGGCGACCGCCTCGTCTTCGAGACGGCAGGCGCTGGCGGCGTCGGAGATCCGCTGGAACGCGACCCCGAGGCCGTAGCCAAAGACGTCCGCTGGAGCCTGGTAAGCCCCGAAGCCGCCGAGAGCGTCTACGGCGTCGTGATCGGTGAGGACGGCTCAGTCAGTACAGGGGCGACAGGGTCGAAGCGTGAGCAGATGAAGGCTAGTCGTGACGAGTCGCCTGGATTCGACCGCGGAGATCTGCCGCCTCTCGATGAGCAGCGGCGCATGATCGCCGAGACCCGCCGCAAGTTCAACGAGTGGCTCTCGGGCGAACTCGGTAAGGCGCGCGGCAACGGGGGGTGACGTTTTGGCGCACATAGAAGGGTTCGGCGGACGCGGCGGCTTCGGCCGCCGTCCCGCCCTCGTCGTCATAGACATGACCCTTGGATTCACAGATCCAAAGTCGCCACTGGCCTGCGACCTCGAAGGCCCGGTCTCGGAGATCCAGAAGCTATTAGGAGCCGCCAGGCGAGCAAGAATCCCCGTCGTCTTCACCACCGTCGCCTACCGCGAATCGGACAAACTCACTGCTGCTGCCTTTATAGACAAAGTGCCAGCGCTCCTCACCCTGGAGGCCGGAACGCGCTGGGCCGAGATCGACCCCCGCTTAGCTCCCGAAGAGACGGAGCCGGTCCTGAACAAGCTCTTCGCCTCGGGGTTCTTCGGCACTGGCCTCTCCAGCCTCCTCACCTCCGCGGGCGTTGACACCCTCATTATCACAGGCGCATCCACCTCGGGCTGCGTCCGAGCGACGGCCGTCGACGCCCTCCAGTACGGCTTCCGCCCCGTGGTCCCAAGCGAAGCCGTAGGCGACCGCAACGAGCAGGCCCACGAGGCTAACCTCTACGACATAGACGCCAAGTACGGCGACGTAGTCCCCATTCAGGAGACGCTCGACTATCTGGAGGAGGTCGCCGCAGCACCCGCTCGTTGAACACCAGTTCTCGCGACGCCCCGTGGCTTCCCCCTCGACGCGCGAGTAGAATTGCGCCGGTTCAGACGGGCGTTGAGGGATTGATTTGAACGATATGGGTTCTACACTGACACATCTCGAGGGCGCTCTTTCGGGTAAGACCTATCCTGCGAACGAGCTGCTCGGGTTCGACCCTGCGGACGGACGCCCACTGCTCGCCCGTTACGACACCGAGAAAGCCGCCCGCACACTGACAGCCGAATCGCTTGCGGGACGCCGCACCGGTGGCCTGTGGCGCTGGGCGGAACTGCTGCCGGTGAGGGACCGTGAACACATCGTGTATCTGGGCGAGGGTGATACGCCTCTGCTGGCGCAGCCCCGGCTTGGGAAGGCGCTCGGCGTCCCGCGCCTCTCCACCAAAGCCGAGGGATTGAACCCCACAGGCTCGTTCAAAGCGCGCGGAATGGCCGTCGCCGTCTCGCGGGCCAATGAGTTGGGTGTGACATCGTTTATCGCACCTTCGGCGGGGAACGCCGCTGGCGCGCTTGCCGCCTACGGGTCGGCCGTCGGCGCACAGGTCACGGTGCTGACGCCCGTGGACGCGGCGCCAGTAAACCAGCAGGAAGTACTCACGATGGGGGCGCACCTGATCCTGGTGCGCGGTCTTATCTCCGATTGCGGCAAGATCTCAACTGCTCTTGCCGAGAGGATCGGCGCCTTCGACGTGAGCACGCTAAAAGAGCCGTACCGCGTCGAGGGCAAGAAGACCATGGGCTTCGAGCTCGCCCAGCAGCGCGACTGGCGCCTGCCTGACGTGATCGTCTACCCGACGGGCGGAGGTACCGGCCTCGTGGGTATGTGGAAAGGCTTCGAAGAGCTGGAAGCACTCGGCCTGATCGGGCCTGACCGGCCAAGGATGGTAAGCGTGCAATCGGAGGGCTGCGCGCCAATAGTAAGGGCTTTCGAACGAAGAGAACGTTTCGCGGAACCCTGGCAGGACGCGAGTACCCGGGCCTCAGGCATCAGGGTCCCTTCCGCCGTTGGCGACTTCCTGATCCTGGACGCCCTGAGAGAATCGGGAGGCACGGCCGTCGCGGTGGGCGAAGAGTCGATCTCCGAGATGCAGACCTTCGCAGGCCGTAAGGGAGTAGGATACGTCAGCCCCGAGTCCGCCGCGGCCCTAGCCGCCGTTCCAGTACTGTGCGATAGGGGAGAGGTCGGGCGCGATGAAGAAGTCGTCGTCTTCGATTGCGGCATCGGACAGAAGTACCCGCCGCCACAGGACCTCCCAGAGCCTACCGTTGTGGACCCCTCCGACCTCGACATCGACGCGCTGGCACATAGCCTGCGTTAGGGCGATTGTTGAGCCACAGTGGGCGAAGAAACTACACCGCTTCGAGTTCAGCCCGCCTTCGGGAGCAGCTCGACCAAGAAAAACGTTGAGGACTGCAAGTGGCGTTACAGCCTTATGAATTGGGGGCACGATCCCCTCAAGGGGTAGCGCCCGAACTCTCATGTTTGACATCCGCCCGGTAGGGATAAATATCGGATGGAAAAGTAGCAAGCTAGGGTTCAAGGAGGCGAATACCGTGAGCATTGCCCGAGTAACCGAGTTGAGCGCCACATCCGAGACGAGCTTCGAGGACGCTATCAACGAAGCCGTCGCCCGTGCCACCAAGACGCTTAGAGGCGTGGAGGGCGCATGGGTCAAGGATATGAACGTGAGCATTCAGGATGGGAACATCACGGGCTACAGAGTCAACCTGGAGATAACCTTCCAGCTGGAGAACTAGTCCCAACACAGACATCCACCTGATCGCACGACCGGGCCGGGGCCAAAGAGCTTCGGCTCTTGTCGTTCGTTTCGTATAGGAAGCATCCCGCGCGTGGCGTCCGTGGGGCGTTGTCAACTCGGGTTCTACAAGCTGACAAGCTGAAGTGCTGACCAGCTGAAATGCTTGCAAAGAGGGTGAACCCTCTTTGCAAACCGCACGTTACTTTCCGTTTCCCCTCCAGTGCGTGATAATACCCGTACCTCATAATGCGTTTCGGCGCAGACACATATGTGACACGAGCATATATAATCAACAAACGTGCAAGAGAAAGGGGCACAGGTTGAGCGAAGAGTCGCAGAGCACGGGTAACGGGCGGGGTACGACTGCCACGGGGGCCGAGAGTCTATCGGTTGTGGACAATCGAACGGGCGAGAGTTACGACATAAAGATAGAAGATGGCACGGTCCGCGCGATGGACTTCAGGCAGATCAAGGTCGACGAGGACGATTTCGGCCTCATGACCTACGACCCAGGTTACTCGAACACGGCGAGTTGCAGGAGCGCCATCACCTACATTGACGGGGAGAAGGGGATCCTGGAGCACCGCGGCATCCCCATCGAGCAGCTATGCGAGCATTCTTCCTACCTTGAGGTGGCCTACCTTCTGAACTACGGCAAGCTTCCGACCGAAGACGAGCTGGACGATTGGACCTACCAGATAACCCACCACACCTATGTACACGAGAACATCAAGAACTTTATGAACGGCTTCCGCCACGACGCGAACCCGATGGGGATGCTGCAGGCCTCTGTCGGCGCTCTCTCGACCTTCTACCCCGAGGCCAAGGATATCGATAACGAGTACCAGCGCCACGTTGCGGCGGTGCGTCTGATCGCCAAGATGCCGACCCTCGCCGCCTTCGCCTACCGTCACAGCCTCGGGTTGCCCTACGTCTACCCTGACAACGACCTCTCCTACGCTGGCAACTTCCTGTCGATGCTCTTCAAGATGGCCGAGCCCAAGTACGAGCCCGACCCGCGCCTCGAGAAGGCGCTCGACGTGCTCTTCATCTTGCACGCCGACCACGAGCAGAACTGCTCCGCCGCCGCCGTTAGGGTCGTGGGATCTTCGAGGGTCGACCCCTTCTCGGCCATCACCGCCGGCTGCGCCGGGCTCTACGGCCCTTTGCATGGCGGGGCCAACGTCGCGGTGCTCAGGATGCTCCAGCGCGTGGGCAATACCGACAACGTCCCCGACTTCCTCGAAGGTGTCAAGCAGGGCGACGAGCGTCTCATGGGCTTCGGCCACAGGGTGTACAAGAACTACGACCCGCGGGCCAGGATCATCCGCAGCCACGTCGACGAGGTACTGGAGGCCACCAACAAGGAGAGCCCCTTGCTCGACATCGCCATCGAGCTCGAAAAGCGGGCGCTCGACGACGAGTACTTCACGAGCCGCAAGCTCTATCCCAACGTCGACTTCTACTCGGGCCTGATCTACGAAGCGCTCGGGATACCGACGGACGCCTTCACCGTTATGTTCGCCATACCACGCACCTCAGGTTGGATGGCGCAGTGGATGGAGATGATGGACGACCCCGAGCTCAAGATCGCCCGTCCCCGCCAGATCTACACCGGCCCCCGCGACATAGACTACGTTCCAATCGACGAGCGCTAGAGCTCGTCAGCAAATCAGCACGCCGCTTCGCGGCTTGTCAGCATTTCAGCGGTCAGCTTCCCTGAGGTTGGCCGCTCATTTTTTCGTTCACCGCATCGTTGCCGCTGGGGTCCCGCCCCGGTGATCGCGCACGAGCAACGCCGCCAACGACTTGCTGACTAGCTGAAATGCTGACCACCTGGCGACTCTACGAGTCGCCAAGCACAGAGTCATACAGCCGGCGCTGGCGTTCGATGGCCTTCCTGTAGGTCTCGTGGCTGTCCGGGTCGGGCTCGAAGGTTTCGCCGAGCGGCGCTCGTACGGCTTCGATCTCAGGTCCTCCGAGCGCTTCCAGGGCGATGAGGGCTGCGCCCCTGCTGGAAGCTTCCTGTACACCCGATAGCGTGACTGGTCTGCCTAAAGTGTCGGCCATGATCCTGGTCCACGTCGGCGAGTGGAGGAGGCCCCCGCCGCTGGCGACGACCTCCTTCTCACCAGGCGAAGCGGACTCGAGCATCTCCGCGATGATGGCGAACCTGAAGGCCACAGCCTCCATAGCGGCGCGCAGGATCTCGATGGGCTTGCTGCTCATCGACAGACCTGACACGGTCCCATTGGCCCGGTCCGCCCATCCTGGTCCACGCTCCCCAGCGAGCAGCGGCAGGAACGTGAGGCCGTGGGAGTCTGGCTCCATCTCGGAGAGCAATCTCTCCGTCTCCTCAGCGTCGGGGAGGCGTAGCGTGTGGCGCAGCCACTCGACCAGGTTTCCACCGTCTGAGAGCGCCCCGCCCATGACATAATGCTCGGGACTGGCCCTGTAGCACCAGGGGCCATCAGGTATCTCGACGGACTCGGCCTTCCACAGCACCCGCATCGCGCCGCTCGTTCCGACCATAATCGCCAGACGGTCACTACCCGTGCACCCGCTACCGACGTTGGAGCAGGCGCCGTCGCCTGCCGCAGGGACCCAGGGTGTCTCCCGCAGGGCCGGCCACCGCTCCGCCCACTCCCCGGCCAACCCACTTCGGGGCTCGTCTGAGATAGAAGAGAGTTGCGCCTCTTCGATGGGCAAGACCTCGAGCGTCTCGAGGTCCCACTGCAGCCGGTTCTGGTCGAGGAGGCCCGTCCCCGAGGCCATAGACGTCCCCACCTGATAAGGCTCCCCGAAGAAACGGGCGTAGAAGTAGTCGGCCGGAGATACCCACTGCTCCGCCTTCTCGAAGGCCTCAGGCATTTCGCGACTCGACCAGAGCAGCTTGGCGGGCCAATAACTCGAGTGGGGCACGCAACCCGTGCGCTGATGGTAGGCCGTCTCATCCAGTCTTTCGAGCAGGTCCGGGACCGATTCTGCCGCGCGGCGGTCGGCCCAGGTAAGGATCGGGGTCGTAGGATGCCCTTCCTTGTCCAGGCCGAGGACCGAGTGCCAGAAAGTGCTCATGGCGACGCCGGAGATCTCTGCCTCTCCGGCCTCTGAGAGCGCGCCATCTACGGCTTGGACCACGAGGTCGAGCAGCTCGTCGGCGTCTTGCGCAGCGCCGCCGTCCGGAGTGTAGTCGAACTCGTAGTCGAGCTTGACTTCGGTACCCTCTATGCCGTCGCCGGAGCCGTCGTAGAGTTCGGCCCTCACCGAGGAGGACCCAACGTCCACAGATAGAATCCTTGCGTCCTGAGATACCCTGGATGTCACGCTCCCACCTCCCTGACAGATCACCCTTCGGGATAGTTTAGCAAGGCGTTACTTCGCACCGTTCCATGTTTATCGGCGGCCCTGACGCGGGTACCGAGATCACTAACAGCCGAAGGCTTATTCAGGAGGAGAACGTGGCGAGCGAAGACAGACTGAGGGAGTTAGAGGAGAAGTACGAGGATTACAAGGTCTACGACAACCAGGGGGAGAAGATCGGGAAGGTCGACGACCTCTTCGTGGACGAGGCAGACCGAGAAGAATACATCGGCGTCAAGATGGGATTCCTCGGCCTCAAGTCTACCCTGATCCCAATGGACATCGTCCGCGTAAACGAGGACGAAAGGAGCATAGAGGTCTCGGATTCGAAGGATCACGTCAAAGACGCCCCGAGCTTCGATGACGACGAGGATATTACTCCCGACTACGAGGACCGTATCCGCAGCCACTTCGGCCTCGAACCTCTAGGGGCGACCGGGAGTGGCTACGGCGCACACTCGGATACGAGCGCCAGCGGCGAGTACGCGGATAGTGAGCGCGAGGAGTCGCGGGACTACGACGCCGACGATTCCACAACATACGACGAACGTTCTTCTGCAGATTCCGAGCGCGAGGAACGTGCAGGGTCGACTACCGAAGACGAAGGCTCCAGGGACGTACCGGAGTACAGGGGTGCGAGCGAGCCGTCTGGAGGCGGTTCGTCCGTCGGTACCACAGGGTTATCCGCTGACGAGCCCACTCGGGAGGTGCCGAGCACGCGCCAGACCGAGGAGACCGAAACCTTCAGGGAGGGCGGACGCACGAAGATCCGCCGCCGCGTGATACGCGAGGAGATCGTCGAGGAAGACAACGACCCAGATGCACGAAGCTAGAGCGGTTTGCCTGTAGGGGCGGTTCGCGAACCGCCCCCATACGAACCAAGGCTCCAGTCATCAGGTTTTCTCTGGGTGGTTCGACTAGGGTGGCCATCTCCCTTCCGGGAGGTACGTTCCCGATGAGACCTCGACCAATGCTAATCAGCAAGTCAGCCAAGGCTGCCGCGCGAAATTGCTGACATGCTGGCTAGCTTTCACCACCGACCAGCGTCGCAAAATCCACCTTTATACAGCGATCCATGACGACGGTGAGGCCGTGCTCTGTAGCGTAAGCGGCCGCCTCCTCGTTGATCACGCCGGATTGCATCCAGAGCACCTTCGCGCCGGCTGCTACCGCGTCCTCGGCAACGGGCATAACCTTCTCGCTGCGCCGGAATACGTCTACTATGTCCAATGGCCTAGGGATGTCCGCGACCGACTCGTACGGCTTTTCGCCAAGGACAGGACTTCGGAGGTTGGGATTGACGGGGAAGATCTCGAAGCCGAAACCCTGCAGTGCGCCTGCGATCGCGTGGCTGGTGCGGTAAGGCCTGTCCGACAGTCCGACAACAGCCACGGTGCGGGCGCGATGCAGCAAATCTCTTATCTCTCGAATGTTAGGATTCGCGTGCATGTCGCTCTCTCCTCGGGGACGTCAGGCCCCGATGTTACCCGATCTCCACCCCCATCGGAGCAAGCGCGTGGTCTTCGCCGTTGGCCTCGCCCAGCACATCCGCCTCCCTACCGTCAATGGCGGCGCGGAGCGCGTGCCAGTCCCAATCGTCCACGGAGTATGCGTGCGCGTCGGCCTGCTTGGCGGGGTCCTGGCTGGAGAGGTGTAACGAACAAAGCCCTGGCCCACGAGCCGGGGCAATACCTGCGTGGGACCTACGTCTCTAGGAGCCTTCAAGGACGAAGGTGACTTCCATGTTCACCTTGTATCCCGTGATGTTGCCATCCTTGATCATGACGTTCTGGTCCTTGATCCAAGCCCCCTCGACACCGCGCAGCGTAGATGTGGCCCGGCGCACGCCCTGCTGGATAGCATCCTCGAAGCTCGTATCCGAGACGACGCTGATTTCGGTTACTCTGGCTACCGACATTTGCTCTCCTTTACCTTGCCTCGTTGACGGTTTCCCTGACCCCTTACTACCCGTGCCCGCGGAAAATAAACGCTTCGCGACAAGGACGCGAAAGCCCGCGACGAGCCTCTGGGATTACCATAAAATCGCCTTGCAGCGCTTCCATAACACTTGAGCGTAATACACAACGAGCTGCCAGCCTCTTAGCCCTCAGCAACCAAGAAGCTGACAAGCTGAAATGCTGGAGGGCTGACCAGCGTGGGTTTTGGAAGGGAGACCCTTCCAAAACCCGCTCTCAGAGTTTGGCCGAAAGTACGGGGTCGCTCGTCGGCTGATCCGAGCCCCCGGCCGGCTCGACGGTCACCGCTATCACGTCGGCGTTCGTTATGGGGTTCGTGACCGGCGTAGCCGTCATGTTACCGTCGGGTTGGAAGAGTCCGCTGGGCTTGGGCACGTCGCCCTTTATGACCCAGATCTGGCACGTCTTGTCCTCAGGCACTGAAGGCATGTTCCTGGCCACCAGGATGATCTGGTTCTTGTCGATGGAGGCAACCTCGGCGTCGGCGCCCTGATCCGCCCACGATCCCTCGAGCTTGATAGTCTGGCGTTGTTGGACCTGCTGCTGATCCTGCGCGACCTCGTCTTGCAGCTTCTGTACCTGGTTTTGTGATTCCGCGACCTGGCCTTGCAGATCCTGTACCTGGCCCTGCAACATCACGTTCCACGATAGTAAGCCGATCACGAGCAGGACCGCTGCCCCGAGCGCTAGGTTCCTGACACTTAGATAGTCTGCGATGCTTTCGGTTACGGACCGACGCCTGAGGCTGCGGGGCTCCGCCTCGGCGTCGACAACCTCCATGATCCTGCTTCGGAGCTCCTGTGATGGTTCCTGTTCTTGCGGAGAGAACGCGAGCAGGCCTGCGACGGCGCCAAGTTCGTCTATCTCCGCCTGCCGCTCCGGATGGGCGGCGAGGTAATCCTCGAAGCTCCGCCTCTCCCCCTCGGGCAGGGCGCCGAGGACGTATGCGTCCTTGAGGTCTTCGAAGCGTTCGTTGTTCATCTCGCTCATCTCGGCACCGCCGCGTCTCTTGACTCGAAGTAGTCCCTGATCTTTTTCAGTCCCAAGCGCATCCGGCCCTTGACCGTCCCGAGGGGTAGGCCGAGAAGTTCGGATATCTCCACATGGGTGTACCCGGAAAAGTACGCCAGTTCCAGTATCTTGAGCTGCTCGGCCGGGAGGGTGTTCAGGGCCTCCCTGACCTGGTCGCGCTGCGAGTTCCGCCAGGTCTCCGCGAATGCCTCACTCGGTTGGGAGCGCGGGGCCGAGGCTTCGACCCTTTCCTGCGTCTTGCGCCGGCTCGCCTGGGAGCGGAGCTTGTCTATGCCGCGATTGTGGACTATGGAGAGAATCCAGGTTCGCACGCTCCCCCGCTCCGCCCGATAGCTGCTCGCACCTCGCCAGACCTTCAAGAACGCGTCCTGCGCCAGATCCTCGGCCGCCTGACGTTCCCCCATCATCCTGTAAGCCAGGGAGAAGGCCGCCTGGCTGTGGCGGTCGTAGAGCGTCGCGAAAGCGTCGGCATCGCCCGCCTCAACTAGGGAGATTAAATCCTCGTCCGTAAGAATAAGATACTGTCGTCCCCTGTCAGCCACGTTCTGATTCTACGCTAACGGCACCATCGCGGATCAACGCAACCGCGATACCACAGACCCCAAAGCAGCGCGCCGGAACGACCAAAGCCTTACGCATCGCCTACCGGCCCAGACCTGAATTGCAGATCGCACGCTACCGGATCGCGAACAGCGCCTCCTCATATGAGGCGAGCTCGTCGACAAGAGCGAATGAGATGGCCGTGCTAAGATCTGGAAGGGATTCGATCCCGCCGGTCAAACGCCCAACCTGATAGAGGACGCACCTTGCGGCTGAGTGTCTTATCGAGCGGAAGCTCGGGCAACGCGACATACATCGAGTCGGAATCGGGCGCCCTCCTCGTGGACGCCGGTCTCGCGCGACGGCGCATAGAGGCCCTCTTGGCCCGCATCGGTAGGAACCTCACCGACGTAAGAGCCATCCTCCTGACTCACGGACACGCCGACCACACCTGTGGCGTCAGGTCTGTGTTGTGCGAACACGATATCGAGGTCTTCGCCGCGCCCGGCGTCGGCGAGTCCCTCGGCGCGAGCACGGTGGCCCCAGGAGAGCCCTGCACCGTCGGGGGCCTTACTGCGACCTTCTTCGAAGTTCCGCACGACTCGATGACCTACGGAGTAAGGGTCTCCCACGACGGTAGAGCCGTTGCCATGGCGACGGACCTCGGAGAGGCTGGTATCGAGGTACTGCGGAGCATGCGCGGGGCCGAGGCCGTAGTCCTCGAGGCGAACCACGATCCCGACTGGCTCAGACGAGGCCCATACTCAGCGAGTCTGAAGCGCCGTATATCCTCGAAGCACGGCCATCTATCGAACCGGCAGGCTGCCGATGCCGCCGTGACGCTGGCCCCGCACGGACTCAAAGATCTCGTTCTCGCCCATCTCTCGAAGACCAACAACTCCCCGACCAGGGCCTGTGGCACCGTGAGCGGTGCGCTAAGAGAAGTGGGCCACGGCGGCGTCAGGGTCAGGGCGGCGATCGCCGGCCATCCTACGCCCTGGATCGAAGTAGGAGCTCCCCTGCGAGTCCCCGAGCACGTCTACCGCTACGGCGAGCGGGGTGCGGCAGGACAGCTCTTCGGAATCGAGTGATACGGCGCTGCACCCTGGTCTGCGTCGGAAAACCGAGAGGCTGGGCCGCCGAAGGCTCGGAAGATTACGTAAAACGCCTTAGCCGCTATTTCCGCGTGAACATCATCGAGGTCGCCGAGGAAGATATCAACCGCCGCTCCCACGAAGAGGTGCTCTCCGCAGAAGGAGGGCGTATCCTCAGTCGCCTGCCGACGGGAGCCTACGTAATCTCCCTGGACAGAGAGGAGGGAAAACAGCACCCATCAGAAAAACTCGCCCAAAAGCTGGAAGACCTCGGTCTCTCAGGTTGGAGTCACGTCGCCTTCGTGATAGGAGGCCCCTTGGGCCTCTCTATGGAGGTAATACGCAGATCCAACGAACTCTGGTCCCTCGGCAGCATCACCCTACCGCACGCCCTGGCCCGGATCGTCCTCCTCGAACAACTCTACCGCGCAGCAAAGATACACCGCAACGAGAAGTATCACTGGTAGCTCCGCAGCAAGTCAGCATTTCAGCATGTCAGCTTCTCATCGGGCCGTCACGCCCACACGCCACGCCCACACTTACAGAGTCGAAACGCCACAGGTGGTGCTACTTCTCATGGGCGTAGTGCCTACATCTACGCGCTTGCTGAAGTGCTGACTAGCTGAAATGCTGAAGTGCTAACATACACACATGCGCGTGCAGATAGACAGATTTGAGGACAACGGTTTGGCCGTGCTCTTGCCCTACCCTGAGGGGCGTAGGAGCTTTGATGTGCCGCGCGAGTTGCTGCCAGAAGAGGTCTCCGCGGGGGATATCTTCGAAGTTCACTTCGAGTACGATAGGGAGGAGACCCTGCGCATCGCCGAGGAGAACCGGCGGCTCCTGGACGAGCTTCTCGGGAGCGAGGAATGAGCTTCGAGGAGCGCCTTGCTAGCGCCGTGCACGAGGCCGTCCACAGGACTTACGGGATCGAGCTGGACGGCATCCACGTCGAGCGGCCGAACGACCCCGCTCACGGCGACTTCGCGACCAACGTGGCCCTCGCCAATGCAAGGGTATTGCGGCGGAACCCGAGGGAGGTCGCCGAGAACCTCGTGGAGGCCCTGGACGCCCCGTTCGTGCTGGAGGCCGAGGTTGCGGGACCTGGGTTCGTCAACTTCAGGCTCTCTCCTGAGGCGCTGTGGGATGAGGTTGGCGCTTTGCTCGGCGAAGGTGATCGCTACGGAAGGCGAGAGCCATCAGGAGACCCTGTACTTCTCGAGTTCGTGAGCGCGAACCCAACGGGACCGTTGCTCGTATCGCACGGTCGGCACGCGGCCTACGGGGATTCGCTGGGCCGTATCATGGAGGCGGCGGGCGCGGTCGTTTCGCGGGAGTGCTACCTTAACGACAGAGGCAACCAGATACGTCTCCTCGGCGAGTCCGTCGCCGCGCGCTACGCTGAACTCCACGACCGGGAATGGCCCGTCCCCGAGATACTCTATCGCGGCGAGTATGTACGCGAGATCGCGCGGGATCTCATGGGTGAGCGCGGGGACATCTATTTGGAGATGCCGAACGAAGAGGCCCTGCCGGAAATCAGCGCCTTCGCCATCCGCTGGTGCATCGAGGACATAGAGCAAACCCTGGGGCGCTCTCGCGTTCGCTTCGACACGTTCTTGAAGGAAACGAGCCTCTACGAGTCGGGCGCGGTGGAGGAGGCCGTCCGGGAGCTGGTAGATAGCGGCAACGCCTACGAGGGCGATGGTGCCCTTTGGCTGGCGACTTCGAAGTTCGGTGACGACAAAGACAGGGTGCTCGTGAAGAGCGATGGATCTTACACCTACATGGCTCCCGACCTCGCCTACCACCGCGATAAGTGGGATCGAGGTTTCAGGCAGGCTGTCGATGTGCTTGGCGCCGACCACGCCGGCTACCCGCCGCGCATCAGGGCAGGCCTGGTCTCGCTCGGCGTCCCCAGGAACTTCCTGGACGTGGAGATAATCCGGCTCGTCAAGCTGATCCGTGGAGGGGAGCAGGTAAAGGTCAGCAAGCGGGCGGGCAACATCGTGACCTTCGACGAGTTGCTCGACGAGGTTGGGGAGGACGTGGCGCGCTACTTCTACGTGCGCTTCTCCCACAAGACGGAGATGAACTTCGACCTTGACCTCGCGATCCGCCACTCCGACGAAAACCCTGTCTTCTACGTGCAGTACGCCCACGCCCGCATATCGAGTATCTTCGAGCGGGCCGGAGCCGGTCCCGAGGAACTGGGTGAGATCCCCGCCGGAGATCTCGCGCCCGAAGAGCGCCTCCTCGTGCTGGAGCTCCTCGACTTCCCCCGCGTTATACAGAACGCAGCTTCCAGGCGTGAGGTACATCCGGTCCCGACCTACCTCGAGACACTCGCCACGCGGTTCCACCAGTTCTATACCGTCCACCGCGTCCTGGTCGAAGACGCGGACGTTCGCGCTCGCCGTCTCGCCCTGTGCGCCGCGACCAAGACGGTGCTCCGTAGCGGCCTCGGCCTGCTCGGGGTGACCGCGCCAGAGAAGATGTAAGGCGGCGATGTGCTGAAATGTGGCAGGCAAAATGAGGAAGCTGAATGATGAATTCGGATGAGGACGTCCGCGGGTCCAACATCCAAGAGATCCGCTTCGTTACCTACCTGTCACCGAGCATCCCACGAGCCCTCTACGAGGCTTTGGCGGATCACTTGCAGCGGACCCTCGGACGCGAGCGGATCTCGCTCAGGGTAGAGACGCGGGTCTCGGGACCGCAGAGAGGGGGCGAGTGCTCCTCCTTTGCGGACGAAGCCGACGTGGCATTCATGTGTGCGCCCTCGTTCGTCTGGTTGCGCGAGCTGCGACCTCCGCCCGTGGAGCTGCTCGGTGTATCGCCCGTGTTCGACGACGAGAGAAACCTTGGGAGGCCCGTCTACTTCTGCGACGTCGTGGTGCGCAACGGCTCCCCGATCCAAGCTTTCTCCGACCTCGAAGGAGGCTCCTGGACCTACAACGACGCGAGCTCGTTGAGCGGCTACTACAGCTTGTTTAACAAGCTGGCGGCGTCAGGCGCGGACGAGAGCTTCTTCGATAGCATATCTTGCTCTGGATCGCATCTGAACTCGATAGAATCAGTCCTCCGCGGTGAGGCGGACGCGGCGGCGATCGACTCAAACGTCTTGAGGATACGGCTCCGAGAGGTGCCGCAACTCCGCGAGAGTTTGCGCGTGATCGAGTCCTGGGGTCCGTTCCCGATACAGCCTCTGGTAGTCAGCTCGGCACTCCATGAAGAACTGAAAGAACGGCTGCGCGCCGCCTTCCTCGCCACGGAATACGATCAGCGCACCCGGCATATCCTGAAACGGTTCGGCCTCAGCCGCTTCGTCGCCCTTGGCCAGGAAGATTAATCCCTCGATGCCCACAAAGACCTCGCTGCCCTCCTCGCCGCAAGGCAGCCCTAAACCTGTAACCTGAAGCCTAAGAAAGGCGCTCTGTTATACTTCCGGCGGCGTCTCCAGTGAATAGAATCGGGGAGCGAATGAGCACGCAGGGCAGGATGGTCATCTGTCAGATCAGCGACATCCACTGCGGCAGTCCGTACTTCATACCCGACTTGTTGGAACGTTCGATCCTTGAGATAAACGACTTGGATCCCACCGTCGTCGTGGTCTCGGGTGACCTGACGAACGCGGGATACCGACAGGAGTTCGAGGAGGCGGCCGAGTACATCCAGCGTATCCAGTGCGGGCGGATCGTGGTGATACCTGGCAACCACGATTCACGGAACGTCGGTTATATACACTTCGAGCGCCTCTTCGGGGAGCGATACTCGACCTTGGATTTCGAAGAAGCCGTCATGGTCGCCGTGGACTCATCAGAACCAGACCTAGACGACGGGCGGGTCGGACGCGAGCACTACGATTTCATCTACCAGACCTTCGCCATGGCCGAAGACAAGCTCAAGATCTTCATCATCCACCACCACCTGATCCCGATCCCTGGAACGGGAAGGGAGCGCAACATCATCTACGATGCAGGGGATGTGCTCGAGCTGCTCGCCGATACGGAAGTCGACCTCGTCCTCTCCGGGCACAAGCACGTGCCTTACTCCTGGCGACTCGAGGACATGTTCATCGTCAACGCGGGAACGGCTTCGACCACCCGCCTCAGGGGTAACACGCGCCCCTGCTACAATGTCATAGAGATCGAGAACGGGCGGGTGAAGGTCTTCCGCAAGTATCCATTCAAGGACCGCGAGCTGATCGTGGACTTCGACGCCGCGACGCACCAGTACCTGCACTTCGAAGAGGTCCAGGGCGACGGCAGGCCGGGAGACCGTCGCCAGCGGCGCTCGCTCAGCTAGCACCTCGTGCGGGCGCTGTTCCTGATCGACGGCGAGCACTATCCTCCCGTCGTCCTCGACGCGATGCAAAGCGTAGAGCAGTCCCTGCAGGTCGAAGGTGTGGCAGCGGCCTTCCTTGGAGGCACGGAGAAGATCAGGGAGGGAACGGACTACGGCGTTCCGCTGGTCGAGGACAGAGACCCCGTCTCTGCGGTGGGAAAAGCGCTCGCCGAGTACGAGGTGGACATCGTAGTCGACCTCTCCGATGAGCCCGTAATAGGTTACAGAGAGCGGATGAAGATAGCCTCGCTCGCCCTCTACGCCGGGGCGCGCTATCTCGGCAGTGACTTCGAGCTGAGGCCTCCGGACCTTCGCCCCGTCTCGATGAAGCCCTCGCTGGCCGTGATCGGGACGGGCAAGAGGGTAGGGAAGACGGCGATCTCGGGCTATCTGGCGCGTCTTTTGGCCCGTGAAGGCTTCGAACCGGGTGTGGTCTCGATGGGACGCGGGGGGCCCCCGCGCCCTGAGGTCGTCGATGGACACAGGATGGAGGTAGGGAGCGAGTACCTCCTCGAGGCCCTCGGGCGCGGGGCGCACGCGGCGAGCGACTACTACGAGACGGCGGCCTTGAGCAGGGTCACCACCGTAGGATGCCGCCGGTGCGGTGGTGGTCTCGCCGGAGAACCCTTCGTTTCGAACGTATTGGAGGGGGCCGAGATCGCGAACCGCCTCGACACCCGCGTTACGGTCTTCGACGGCTCGGGGGCGGCGATGCCCCCGGTCAGGGTCGAGAGACGCGTGCTCGTCGCAGGAGCCAACCAGGCCCCCGAGTACATAGTGGGGTTCTTGGGCACCTACCGCCTGCTCCTCTCGGACCTCCTCCTCCTCACCATGAGCGAGGAGCCGATGGCAAGTCCCGAGAAGGTCAGCGGCCTCGTGCACGCGGTCCACAAAGTGCGTCCTGATCTGGACGTGATCCCGACGGTCTTCAGACCTCGTCCGGTCGGAAAGGTCGAGGGGATGCGGGTCGGCTACGTCTCGACGGCGTCTCCCGCCGTGCTGGACACGCTCGCCAGGCACCTCGAGGAACACTACGGCTGCGAGGTGGTCGCCGCCTCCGGGAGCCTCTCCGACAGAAAGCGCCTCGAGGCGGATCTCCAAGGTATGTCCGGGGTCGAAGCCTACCTCACAGAGATAAAGGCGGCTGCGGTGGACGTCGTTACTCGCCGGGGTTTCGAGGAAGGCAAGCCCGTCTTCTACTGCGACAACGACCCCGTAGGGGAGGGCCTCGACCAAGCGCTTCTCGGGCTGGCACAGGAAGCGGTGGCAAACAAGGAGTCGTGAGCCGCTGGTCGACGTGCTGGCCCTGGTGTATAATTAGAGGGTCAGATACGCTGGTTCCTTGGAACCACTCCGTACCGTTTCGACGCAGGCCCGGCTACGAGAGCACTCCGTGGCGCGCGGTCTATCTTGGTGGGTTATGGGAGGTTCGGTGAGAGCCCATTAACGTAACCGATTCCCACTCGGGGTCTATAGCTTCGGCCGCCGTGGAATATGCCGCCGTGACCGAACAGGTCGCGGTGAAGGTGGCGCGCCTCGAAGGTTCCGGAGACTCGGAGCGGGCCTACACGCTCGCCACGGAGGCATTCCGCGAGGAGTTGGAGAGAGTCCCTGTCTCCGGAAGGGTAACGGTCCTGCGCGAGCAGCGCCTGGACGAGAAGGGCCGCGTCAGGGCGCCAAAGAGCCACCCAGGGATAGTTAGCGCGGACGACTCGCTCGGGAACAGAGGCCCAGAAGCAGACCTCGCTGTCGAGCCTATCGAGGGCTTGCAGTTGCTCGTAAAGGGACAGGAAGGTTCGATCTCGGCGGTCGCGGCGGCCCCCAGGGGTAGCATGCTCAGGACCCCGGACATGTACATGAGCAAGTTGATCGTCGGCCCGGGGGCGAGGGGCAATATCGACATAGACGCCCCCGTCGCCCAGAACATCGAGGCCATAGCGGGGGCGCTCGGTCGCAAGGCGTCGGAGATCACCGTCGCCGTCCTTGACCGCGACAGGCACGAGAGCCTCATAGAGGATATTCGGAAGACGGGAGCGCGGATCCAGATAAGGCCGGAGGGCGATCTCACACCGGCCATCGCCGTAGGAATGCGTGGGGCCGACCTGCACGCGATCATCGGCATCGGAGGTGCCCCCGAGGGTATCCTCGCGGCCGCGGTCATGAAGTGCCTCGGAGGAGAGATGCAGGCCAGGATGTGGCCGACCCAACGCTCGCAGGTCGAGGAGCTCGAAGAGTACGGCTTTACGGACCCCGAGCGTAAGCTTACTCTGGACGACCTGATCCAGGGCACCGACGTGCTCTTTGCGGCGACAGGGATCACCCCCGGCGAGACCCTAAACGGGGTAAGGTATTTCCGGGGTGGCGCAAGAACGCACACGGTCGTCATGTCGACCGAGCCTCGTGTGGTAAGATTCATGGACACCATCCACGCCCTAGAGCCCGAGGCCGGGCTGCGGGGCTTCCAGCTTTGACAAACGCGCGAAGAAACCAGATGAAAGACATTTTCCGCATCGTATACAGGAGAGGTGGAGTACCAACATGACCGAAAGATCTACCCTTGAGCGCAAGCGCCTGAGCGACCTGCACCAGATCGCCTCGCAGCTAGGGATCAAGCAGTACCGCAAGTACCGCAAGCCTGAGTTGGCAGAGATGATCTACAAGGTCGCGACCGAGCAGGCTGCGAGCCAGCAGGACGACAACACGACCAACGGTGGCGCAGCGGCGACCCAGGAAGCCCCCCCAACCACAGACGGGTCCAACGGCGCGACGGAGACGCCCGTCGCCGCGCCGGTCGACGGCTTCGGCGAGGCAGACACGAACCTCGCCACCACAGAGCAGATCGAACGCCAGCGTAAGGAACGCGCTCGCCCCGACCGCAAGAACCGCCGTCAGGAGCAGAGGGCCGAAAGAGACGGCAAGGGCGGCGAGGAGAACGTGCAGAGCGGGATCCTCGACGTTCTGCCCGACGGGTTCGGCTTCCTCAGGACGGGGGGCTACAGCCAGAGCAAGGGCGACGTTTACGTCTCGACCAGCCAGATCAAGCGCTTCAACCTGAGGCGCGGCGACCAGGTGGTTGGCCAGATCCGTCCCGCCCGCGAGGGTGAGAAGTACCCGGCCATGGTCCGCATAGAGACGGTGAATGGCCAGGAGCCCCAGAAGGGCCGCTGGCGCCCGAACTTCGACGACCTGACGCCGCTGTACCCGATGGAGCGGTTGCGCCTGGAGTGGAAGCCGAACGATATCGCCCCGCGCGTCATAGACCTCATCGCGCCCATCGGCAAAGGCCAGCGTGGCATGGTGGTCTCTCCGCCGAAGGCCGGTAAGACCACGATCCTCAAACAGATAGCCCAGTCTATCGCTGCCAACTACCCCGAGACCAAGCTGTTCGTGGTGCTCGCCGACGAGCGCCCCGAGGAGGTCACGGACTGGGAGCGCAGCGTAGAGGAGGCCGAGGTCGTCGCTTCTACCTTCGACCAGCCCGCCGACAACCACATCGCCGTCGCAGAGCTCGTCCTCGAGCGCGTCAAGCGCCTGGTCGAGGAGGGGGAGGACGTCGTCGTTTTGCTCGACGGCATAACCAGGCTCTCCAGGGCCTACAACCTCGCCGCCCCCGCCTCAGGGAGGATCCTCTCCGGTGGCGTCGATTCTGCGGCGCTCTACCCGCCCAAGAAGTTCTTCGGTGCGGCGCGCAACATCGAGAATGGCGGCTCGCTGACCATCCTCGCGACCGCGCTCGTCGAGACGGGCAGCAGGATGGACGAGGTCATCTTCGAGGAGTTCAAGGGCACAGGCAACATGGAGCTCAGGCTCGACAGGAAGATGGCGAACCGCAGGATCTACCCGGCCATCAACATCGAGGACTCCTCGACCCGCAAGGAGGAGCTGCTCATGGAACCGGCCGAGGCCCAGCGGGTCTGGCAGGTCCGTAGCATCCTCAACGCCCTCGACACGAGTCAGAAGATAGAGCTCCTGATCCAGAAGCTCAAAGAGACCCGCACGAACCCTGAGTTCCTGCGCGAGCTCCAGCGCGTCCGCGGTTAGCGGAATAGATAAGGACGGGTGCGTAAGCGAAACAAAGCACCCGTCCCTCAGATTCTTTACAGAGGTAATACACTATAGGAAGACGGTTTGAGAGAGACGGAGGTACAGTATGAAGACTGGTATACATCCGGAGTACACGAAGACGCTGGTGCGCTGCATGTGCGGCAACGAGTTCGAGACGCGCTCGACGGCGGGGGACACGATCACGGTGGACCTCTGCTCCGAGTGCCACCCGTTCTACACCGGAAAGCAGCGGATCGTCGACACCGGCGGTAGGGTGCAGCGCTTCCAGAACCGCCGCCAGGCTCGCCAGAACAGGCAGTAAGGCC
>Ga0126307_10000853_pt1 | contig 20112 bp, 20 predicted proteins | sample Plot28_FD_89955 | JGI IMG/M metagenome (GOLD analysis project Ga0126307, IMG submission 89955) | Serpentine soil microbial communities from UC McLaughlin Reserve, CA, USA - Plot28 | ecosystem: Environmental > Terrestrial > Soil > Grasslands | place: USA: UC McLaughlin Reserve, Lake County... | reverse complement strand
GGCCGCCGCGACCGCGAGAGCTATCCACCGCAGAAGGTCCCGGACGGGTCGTACTTCATGATGGGTGACAACCGCGCGCAGTCATGCGATTCGCGGCGCTGGGGACCGCTGCCGGAGGACAACCTGATCGGCAAGGTCTTCGCCGTCTACTGGCCGCCGAACCGCATCTCGCTGCGCTAATCCGCCGGGCGCTCGACGCCTGTGGACGATTCGTGACGCTTCCTTGACGGTGCCTAACCCCTGAAGAAACGCTTCGGGCCACTGTGGAGAGCCAGTGACGCTTTCTTGACCATGCCTGGCACCGCGCAGAGGTTCCGCTACCATTCCGCCCCGGCCCGCAGGGCCTTTTCTCTCATGCCGAGCCCGATCGAGCTCCTCGAGCAGCGCCAGCTGCGAACCGACATCCCGCAGTTCAAGGCCGGGGACACCGTGCGCGTCCATTTCCGCGTGATCGAGGGACAGCGCTCGCGGATCCAGGTCTTCGAGGGCATCGTGATCAAGCGCCAGGGGTCGGGCGTCCGCGAGACGTTCACCGTGCGGAAGCAGTCGTTCGGGGTCGGCGTCGAGCGGACGTTCCCCGTGCATTCGCCGAAGATCGAGAAGATCGAGGTGATGGCGATCGGGGACGTCAACCGCGCCAAGCTCTACTACCTGCGGGAGAAAGTGGGCAAGAAGGCCCGCGTCCGCGAGAAGCAGCGCCGCTAGTACGTCGTCGAAAGTCCTGCGGACTTTCGAGGAGATCTTTCTCACGCACGTTGCGAACTCGGCGCAGAGGCGCGCCGGGGCTCGGGCTATCCTCGCGACGATGCCCCGCGCGGCGATTCACCGACTGCTTCGCTTCGACCGCAACCTCGGCGCGCGCTTCGTCGCCGGCGCCGACGAGGCCGGACGCGGCTCCTTGGCAGGCCCTCTCGTGGTCGCGGGTGTGTTGCTCGACTACGAGTGCCTGCGCGACCATCGCGTTCGTCCGCTGGCGCTCCTGAACGACTCCAAACAGGTTTCGCCCGAGGAGCGCGAGGTCGTCTTCCGGGCGGTGCTCGGTTGCGCGGAGCGTGTCTGCGTGAAGGTGATCTCGGCGGCCGAGATCGACCGGAACGGCCTGCACCGGTCGAACCTCGCGGGCTTGCGCGCCGCGTTGTCGGCTCTGGCCCCGCCGGCCGAAGCGTGCCTGGTCGACGGCTTCCGGCTGGGGCCTTCGGCGCCGGAGCACCAGGCGGTGGTCGACGGCGACACGAAGAGTGCCGCGATCGCGGCCGCTTCGATCGTGGCGAAGGTCGTCCGCGACCGCGCGATGCGGCGCATGGACGCCTTGTATCCGCAGTACGGCTTTCGCTCGCACGTCGGCTACATCACGCCCGGCCATTCGGCCGTCGTGCGTCGGCGTGGGCCGTCGGAGATCCATCGGCAGTCCTTCGCCGCGCTGTGCTATTCGCCCGAGGCCTACGACGCGGTTCATGCCGAGGCAGGGGTCGGGGCATAGCGCCGAGCGGCGCGCGTTGAGGCACTATCGGCTACGCGGCTTCCGCGTGCTGGCCGTCAACGCATGGGCGGGCGGGAACGAGCTCGACCTCGTCGTCCGTCGCGGCCGCCGGCTGGCGTTCGTGGAGGTGAAGGAGAAGCGTGCCGTGGACGCCGGCGACCCGCTCGAGATGGTGGGGCCCGAGAAGCAGCGGCGGCTCCGGCGAGCAGCGAGCGCCTGGCTCGCCGCCAACCCCGACCTTGCGTACCTGGACGTCAGCTTCGAGGTGCTGGCGGTTCGGCCCGACGGAGTGGAGCGCGTGGCGGAGGCGTTCTAGCGACGACGTCGAAGTCGGCAGCGCCGTGGCTCCGACGCAGGACGCGCTCTACAGCGACATCGACCTCGAGCTTTCGTGGTCCGAGCGCGACCTGCCGGAGCGTGAGCGCACGAAACACGTCCACCGTCTCCACCCGTACCTGGGGAAGTTCATCCCGCAGCTCGTGGAGGCGCTACTGGCCCGGCACTTGCCCGTCGGCGGTCGTGTCCTGGACCCGTTCGCCGGGTCGGGAACGACGCTCGTCCAGGGCCTCGAGAGCGGCTTCGACGCGAGCGGCGCCGACGTGGCGGCCTTCAACTGTCTGCTGATGCGCGTCAAGACGCGCGACTACAACCTCTTCATCATCGAGAGCGAGGTCCGCGACGCGCTGGCGCGGCTCGAGGCGGGCGAGGGCGAGAGTGGCGACACCACCGACTACGTCCGCGACTGGTTCGCTCCGCAGGCCGTTGACGACCTGCTGCGGTTTCGCTCGCTGCTCGACGGCTACGAGCATGCGGACGTCCTCCGCGTCGTTCTCGCGCGGGCGGCCCGATCGGCGCGGCTGACGCCGCACTTCGACCTCGACTTCCCGCGAGCGCCGCAGCGCGGCGAGTACTGGTGCCACAAGCACCGGCGCGTGTGCCGGCCGATCGAACGCGCGTCGCACTTCGTGCGCCGTTACGCGCTCGACACCGTGCGACGGATCATGGAGTTCTCGCGCGTGCGGGCCCGCGGCCGCGAGGCCACCGTGCTCCACGGCGACTCGCGCGACCTCGCGTTCGAGGGCCCGTTCGACGGCGTCGTGACGTCGCCGCCCTATCCAGGGCTGATTGACTACCACGGGCAGCATCGCTACGCGTACGAGCTGCTCGGCCTGGACGAGCTGAGCGAGGTCGAGCTGGGGAGCGCCGCGCGCGGGACGAGCGCGCCCGCGCTCGCCGCCTACGCGGAGGGCATCGCGGCCACGCTCGCGAACGCGGCGGCGTCGTTGCGGCCGGGCGGGCCCGTCGTGATCGTCATCAACGACCGCCGCGACCTCTACCCGGACATCCTCGAGCGCGCCGGACTCAGCCTCGACGAGCGCTACCGTCGCCATGTGAACCGCAGGACGGGGCGCCGGGCGGGCGAGTTCTTCGAGGACGTTCTCGTCGCCCGCGCGCGCTAGGCGAGCTGCCAGACGTTCTCGCGCAGCAGCGGGACGATCTTGCCGGCGGAGGTGATCCCGTCGACGTCGACCTCGGGTCCGCCGATCATGAAGTCCGTGTGAACCGACGACTGGTTGATCCCGAGCTTTCTCTGCGTGTCGGCATCGAGCTCGGCGACCTCGTCGCCGACCGCCCCGGCCGACTGGCCGTACGCGATGTGGCAGGCCGCGTTCTCGTCGAACAGCGTGTTGAAGAACGTCAGTCCGGTCTGACCGACGCGCGAGCCGGCGTCGACGAGCGCGACCTCGCCGAGGCGCGCGGCGCCGTCGTCGATCGCGACCTGCTTACGGACGACGTCCGCGGCCGTCTCGGCGTCGACCTCGACGATCTCGCCTTCGCGGAACCTGATCTGAAGCCCCTCCACGACGGCGCCGTTCAGCGGCAACGGTCGGGTCGAGCGGACGATCCCGTCGGCCCGGCTGCGGTCCGGTGTGACGAAGACTTCCTCGGTGGGCATGTTCGCCACGAACGGCCGCCCGTCGATGCTGTGGCTGCCACAGCGCCAGAGTGACTGCGGGAGAAGGCCGACGACGAGATCGGTTCCCGCGCCGTGAAAACGGACGGCGTCGAACGCGAGTTCGTTCAATATCCGCGTGCGAGCGTTCAGTCGCGCAAGGTGTTGCCGCCAGCCGGCGCTCGGGTCCTCCTCGTCGAGGCGGACGGACGTAGCGATCGCGGTCCACAGGCGGTCGACGTCCGGCGTTCCGAGCATCGTCTCGGCCCAACCGTCCGTCGGGTAGGCCGCGATCGTCCAGCGCACCTTGTCGCCGAGCGCGATGCGGATCCGCTCGGCGGTCAGGTCGCGTGCACGAGGGATCGCCACCCGTTCGGGATCGACGGTGTCCAGGAGGCGGGGGGCGGGGTCGCCTGAGATCGAGATCAGGGCTCCGCGCCGCTCCTCGATCTCGGCCGCACGGCGGATCAGCCAGCGCGCGCCGCGCTCGATCTCCTCCGCGGGGGCGAGCTCGACCATCGCGGCGTTGACGTACTTGTCGTCGTAGTGGACGTCGACCCGCTTCGCGCCGGCCGCGTAACCGGCCCGCGCGATCGCGCGCGCCAGCGGTGCGTGCTCGACGAAGGCGTCCACGAACAGCTCCTGCGCCTCTTCGAGGTTCACGCCCACCGCGACGAGCAGCTCCGCGTAACGGTCCAGGTCTTGTTGAGTCATATAGGAAAGCCTATTCGAGCAGGCCCAGGTGGTCGAGGGCGACGTGGAAGTTCGGTGCCCGCCGTCTCCGCCGGTGAGGAGTCTGGCTCGACCACACCTGCGGGTAGCTCCAGCAGGATAGCCTCGGGCCCGGGTCCGAACTGGCGCACGAGGACAACGTCTTGCACCGCAGTAAGCGCGAGCACGACAACCATGCCGTCCTCATCCTCCTCCTTGATCGCGTACTCGACGACGGCATCACCCGGCTGCATGCCGCTTGCTGACCACGCGTCGGTAGCGGCAGTACACGACGCGCGCGCGTCGAGCTTGCGTCAGCGATCCGTGGCCTCGAAGTGTCGCGGGCCTGAGCTCGAGAACCGATAAGGAGCCCCGCCACGACGGTACGCACGCGGACGCGCGCTCGCCGCTGGCGTCGTGGCGCGGGCTCCTCGACAACGAGTATGGACCCGCGCGGCGGAAAAAGGAAGACACACTTTTGTCACGGTTTCGTAGGGAACGTGCGACGACTTCGCGGTTAGCGTCGGCGGGGTGCTGGCACGAACGATCACGCATGCTCTCGTCGGACTCGACGCCCGTCGCGTCGAGGTCGAGGCCCATCTCCAGGGTGGGGTTCCGGCGTTCACGATCGTGGGGCTCGCGGACCGCGCCTGCCAGGAGGCGAAGGAGCGCGTCCGCAGCGGGATCATTTCCGCGGAGCTCGAGTGGCCCGGCGGCCGGAAGCGGATCACGGTCAACCTCGCGCCGGCCGCGCTCCGCAAGGAGGGATCGGGCTTCGATCTTCCGATCGCGCTCGCCGTGCTGGCCGCCTCGCACCAGATTCCGATCCCGCCGTTGGAGGAGCACGCCTCCTTCGGCGAGCTCGCACTCGACGGGCGTGTCCGGCCGGTCGGCGGTGTTCTCGTTGCCGCCGAGGGCGCGCGCGAGGCGGGACTCGACCGCATTCTCTGCGCGGCGGAGACGGCGCCCGAGGCCGCGCTCGCGGGAATCGATCCGGTGGCGGTCCGTCACCTCGCGGACGCGGTCGCCTACCTCCGCGGCGAGCTCGAGCCGCCGCCGGTGGCCTCGCCGAACGGCTACGCGCCCGCGCCTGGGTCGGATCTCGCCGACGTCCGTGGGCAAGAGCGGGCTCGTCGGGCGCTCGAGTTGGCGGCCGCGGGCGGGCACAACCTCCTGCTCGCGGGTCCGCCCGGCACCGGCAAGACGATGCTCGCCCGGCGACTGCCCGGAATCCTGCCGCCGCTGACCGACGAGGAGACGCTCGAAGTCACTCGCATCCACTCGGTCGCCGGACTCCTGCCGCACGACCGCCCGCTCGTGACCGTGCGGCCGTTCCGGAACCCGCACCACAGCGCTTCGATGCCCGCACTAATCGGCGGTGGCGCGAGCGGCCTGCGGCTCGGCGAAGCCACGCTCGCCCACCGCGGCGTGCTCTTCCTCGACGAGCTCGTCGAGTTCGCCAGGCCGGCGCTCGAGGCGCTGCGGCAGCCGCTCGAGGACGGCCTCGTCAGCGTCGCGCGCGTCGAGGGCCGGGCCGTGTTCCCGGCGCGGTTCCAACTCGTCGGGACGATGAACATGTGCCCTTGCGGTGCGCGCGGAGACCCCGCCGCGGAATGCTGTTGCTCGCCGCAGCGGCTCGCCTCGTTCCGCGACAAGCTTTCGCGCGCGCTGCTCGACCGCTTCGACCTCGTCGTCGCCGTCCCACGGCCACGCGCCACGGAGCTCTCAGGTGAGCCGGGGGAAGGGTCCGACGCGGTCCAGCACCGCGTGATCGCTGCTCGCGCGCGGCTGGCGAACGGTCATCGTCTCGAGCGGACGTCCGAGGCTTGTCACCTGCTCGACCGAGCCGTCGACCGGCTGCCGCTGTCGGGCCGCGGGAGGGGCCGAGTCGCCCGCGTCGCGAGGACGATCGCGGCTCTCGCGGGCGCGGACGCCGTCGGGCCCGAGCACCTGGCGGAGGCGCTCTCCTACCGAGCGCCGCGGGAGCTGAGCGCCGCATGAGCGACCTGGCGCTCGCCGCCTACGCGGCCGAGACGGGCGCGCATCTCGTGCGCCCGCCGAACGACCGGGGCTGGCGGGCGTTCTCGCGCGGGTTCGACGCTCGCGGCTTCCTCGCAGGCCTCCGTACGAGCGGCGTCGGCTGGATCGGCCGGGCCGAGCCTGGCTTCCCGCCGTTGCTCGCGGCGATCCACGACCCGCCGCCGGGGCTCTTCTTGCGCGGGGCCGGCGACTGGGACCTGCTTGCGCGTCCGTCCGTCGCGATCGTCGGAGCGCGCTCATGCTCTCCGTACGGCTCCCAGGTGGCGCGTGCGGGCGCGAGGGAGCTCGCGGCGGCCGGACTCGTCGTCGTGAGCGGGCTCGCGCGCGGAATCGACGGCGAGGCGCATCGCGGCGCGCTCGAAGCAGGCGGCCTGACCATCGCGGTGCTCGGCTGTGGCATCGATCGCGACTATCCAGCCTCGCATCGCGAGCTCGCCGCGCGGATCAGGGAACGTGGCCTGCTCGTCTCCGAATACGCCCCCGGCGTGGAGCCCGCGCCGTGGCGCTTTCCGGCACGGAACCGAATCATCGCCGGACTCGCGCGGGCGACCGTCGTGGTGGAGGCGCGAGAGCGCAGCGGCGCGCTGATCACGGCCGACTTCGCGCTCGAGCAGGGAAGGGAGGTCTTTGCCGTCCCGGGAGAGATAACCTCGGCGCTCTCCGCAGGCGCGAACGCGCTCCTCGCGCTCGGCGCCTGCCCGTATACGTCGTCGCACGACGTGCTCGAAGCGCTCGGCGTCGATGCCCCGACCGTGCCGGAGATCGAGCTCGGGGCCGAAGCCGCACTCGTGCTCGAACGGCTCCGCGAGTTCGCCGCAGGCGCCGACGAGCTGCAGCGCTCGACAGGCCTCGACGCCGGCGCGCTCGCCGCTGTGTTGACCGAGCTCGAGCTCGTCGGCGCGGCGGCTCAGGAGGGAGGGGTGTTCCGTGCGTCCGGTTAGCATCCCGACGTGGCGGATTCGTACTGGCTCGAAGATCTCGTCGAGCCGTTGCCGCAACCCGCCTGGCAGGGTCGTGCAGACGTCGTCGTCATAGGCGGCGGTGTCACCGGCTGCGCCTGTGCCCTCGCCCTCGCCGGGGAGGGCGTTCGCGTCCGGGTCCACGAGGCCCGCGAGGTGGCCTCGGGCGCGAGTGGGCGAAACGGCGGATTCGCCCTGCGCGGAGCCGCGATGCCGTACGACGTCGCCCGCGCCCGCTTCGGCGCCGACGCCGCTGCCGGCCTCTGGCGGCTCACAGAGAACTATCTCGAGCGGCTCGCCTCGCTGGCCGGGGACGCGTTCCGCTCAGTCGGCAGCCTGCGCCTCGCGGCCGACGAGGCGGAGCGAGAGTCGCTGCGCGCGGAGTACGACGCGCTCCGTGGGGACGGCTTCGCTGCCGAGTGGCGCGACTCGCTCGGCGGGCGGCTCGCCGAGCAGTACCACGGCGCTCTCGCGCACCCGCCTGACGGGGCGCTCCACCCTGCGCGCTGGGTGCGGCGGCTCGGCCGGCTCGCCGCGGAGGCGGGTGCCGACGTGCGCGAGCACAGCCGCGTGCGCTCGCTCGACGAGCTCGATGCCGATGCGGTCGTCGTCGCCACCGACGGCTGCGGACAGGGCCTCGTGCCCGCGCTCGATGCTGCCGTGACGCCGACGCGCGGCCAGGTGATCGTCACCGAGCCGCTGCCGCGGCTGCTCTACGACCGCCCGCACTACGCCCGGCACGGATTCGACTACTGGCACCAGACGCCCGACCGGCGCCTGGTCGTCGGCGGACGCCGCGATGCCGCACTCGAGAGTGAGACGACCGCCGAGGAGTCGACCACGGGCGTGATCCAGCGGGAGCTGGACGCCTTCGCGACGGACCTCGCCGGCGAGCCCGTTCGCGTCACGCACCGCTGGGCGGGGATCTGGGGCACGACGCCGGACACCCTCCCGCTGGTCGGCCGCGTGCCCGGTTACGACAGCGTCTGGGCTGCGCTCGGCTACTCGGGCCATGGCAACGTGCTCGGGCTCGCCGCGGGGGAGCTCCTTGCGGGCGCGATCCTCGGCGAGCGCAGGCCCGAGCTCGACCTTCTCGACCCGGCGCGTCTGCTGGCGACGGGCACCGCGACGTAACCCGAGCCGTTATCGCGGACCGGCATCGGGAAAGCTGGGCCAAGACGACTGGCGTTAGAGCGGCCTCGTCGGCACGTCGAGGTCGTCGTGACAGACGACCGTAATGACTCGCGCAGGTTCCTACAGCTCGATCGACGCCAGATCCAGCTCGCCTGCCCGCTCGATCGCCGCGAGCGCGATTGCCAGGTCTTGGATCGCGAGGCCCGTCGAATCGAAGATCGTGATGTCGTCTCGCGACTCACGGCCCGTTGACGTTCCCGCCAAGACATCGCCGACCTGCGTCACGTCGTCGCGGCTGATCGCCCCGGCAACGACGGCGTGGGCGAGGTCACCGTTGTGCGAAGCCTGCTCCCAGTCGTCGGCGAACACGTGCGCGCGAGCGAGTTCGTCCACTGCGATCTCGGCCTTGCCCGGCCCGTCCGCGCCCATGAGGCTCACGTGTTGGCCGGGCCGAAGCGACCCGCTTGCGTACACGACCTCCCGCCCCGGCGTCACCGTAGCGACGAGGTCGGCGCCGAGCGCCTCCTCGCGGCTCGACGCAACCACTCCGCCGAGCTCGTCCGCCGCTCCACGAGCCCGCGAGGCGTCCACGTCCCAGAGCAGCGTTTCGTACCCGCGGGCGACGAACGTGCGCGCCGTCGCGCGGCCGTTCACTCCCGCGCCGATCACCGCGGCGTGCCGGGCGCCCTCGCGACCCAGCGCCTCGGCTGCGAGCACGGCGGCCGCACCGGTTCGCAGCGCCGTCACCGCACCCGCGTCCAGCGCCGCACGCAGCATCCCGTTCGACGCGTCGGACAGAAGCACCACGCCGGTCACCGTCGGCAAACCGCGTTCCGGGTTGCCGGGGAAAGAGGTCACCCATTTCAATAGGGCGTGCCCACCGCCCAGCGCCGGCATCGCGCGAAAGTCCCCAGCCGGGTACGCGGCGACGTAGACCTTCGGCGGCATCGTCCACTCGCCGCGCGCGTAGGCGACGAACGCGTCGCGAACGGCCGTCAGCGCCTCGTCCGGCGTTACGGCCGCCTCGACGTGGCGCGCCGCGAAGAACGGAACCGACGGCAAGGCCGCTAGATGTCCTTGACGGACGCGATCACGGTCTCCAGGGCCTTCTTCGCGTCGGCGAAGAGCATTGCGGTTTTTTCGTCGTAGAAGAGCGGGTTGTCGATCCCCGCGAAGCCGGGGCTCATGGATCTCTTGACGACCACTACCGTTCCTGCGCGGTCGACCTCGATGATCGGCATGCCGTAGATCGGGCTCCCCGGGTCCTCTTTGGCGGCCGGGTTCACGACGTCGTTCGCGCCGAGAATCACGGCCACGTCCGTCTGCGGGAGCTCCGGGTTGATCCGCTCCATCTCGTAGAGCTGGTCGTACGGGACGTTCGCCTCGGCGAGCAGGACGTTCATGTGCCCCGGCATGCGCCCGGCGACCGGATGAATGCCGTACTTCACTTCGACCCCGCGCTCCTCGAGCAGGTCGGCGAGCGCGCGCACGTCGTGCTGCGCCTGCGCGACGGCGAGGCCGTAACCGGGTACGAATACGACCCGGCGCGCGTACGCGAGCATGACGGCCACGTCCTCGGCCGTCGTCGACCGCACCGAGCGCCCGTCGGCGCCCTCCGCGGCTGCCGGAGCTGTCGTCACCTGTCCGAACGCTCCGAACAGCACGTTCGCGATCGAGCGGTTCATCGCCCGCCCCATCAGGATCGTCAGCAGCGTGCCCGACGCGCCGACCAGCATCCCGCTCACGATCAGGACGTTCAGGTGCAGCACGAAACCGGTTGCGGCCGCCGCCAGGCCCGTGAAGGCGTTCAGCAACGAGATCACGACGGGCATGTCCGCGCCGCCGATCGGCAGCACGAAGAGGACCCCGAACAGCAGCGCGCCGACGAGGACGAGCACGAGCAGCCACTCCTCCTGCGGCCCCAAGACGATCGCGACGCCCAGAACCACGGCGAGCGCGAGCAGGAGCGCGTTGCCGACCGTCTGCCCCGGGTAGACGATCGGCCGCCCACTGACGAGATCCTGGAGCTTCGCAAACGCGACCATGCTCCCCGCGAACGAGACCGAGCCGATCAGCGCGGAAAGCAGGATCGCCACCGTCTCGTCGGCGCCCACTCTTCCCGGCTCGGGCGCCAGGTTGTGGAACTCCGCGAGCGCAATCAGCGCCGCCGCGCCGCCGCCGACGCCGTTGAACAGCGCCACCATCTGCGGCATCGCGGTCATCTTCACGCGGCGCGCGCCGACCGCGCCCACGACCGCGCCGATCGCCATCGCGATCGCCATCAGCCCGTAGCCCTCGAGCCCCTCCCGGGCGAGCGTCACGACGATCGCGAGCGACATGCCCGCGGCTCCGAGCCAGTTCCCGAGCCGCGCTCGCCGCGGCGAGGACAGGAACTTCAGCGCGAGGATGAACGTCGCGATCGTGACGAGGTAGAGGAGGCTACTGGCGTTCTCGCCCACGCTCTCCCCGGCCCTTGAACATCTCGAGCATCCGATCCGTGACGACGAACCCTCCGACCACGTTGGCGGTCGCAAGCGCGACGGCGAAGAATCCGACCGCGCGTGTGAACGTGTCGGCGTCCGGACGCCCGGCCACGACGATCGCGCCGACGATGACGATCCCGTGAATCGCGTTGGTGCCTGACATCAGCGGCGTGTGCAGCATCGTCGGCACCTTCGAGATGACCTCGAAGCCCAGGAAGATCGCCAGGACGAGCACCGTCAGCTCGGTGATGAACTGCGCGGTCTCTATGCCGCGACCTCTTCGCGGCGCGTCACACACGCGCCCGCGGTGATCTCGTCGTCGAAGTCCAGGCGCAGCTCGCCCTGCGGCGCGAGGTGGAGCAACAGCGCCGTGAGGTTCCGTGAGTAGAGCTGGCTCGCATGGTGCGCCATCCCACTGGGGAGATTCGTGGCGCCGACGATCGTGACCCCGTCGCGCACGACCTCGTCGCCCGGCTCAGTGAGCTCGCAGTTGCCGCCGGCCTCGGCCGCCAGGTCGACGATGACGGATCCCGGGCTCATCGCGGCCACCGCCGACGCCGGGATGAGGCGCGGCGCCGGGCGCCCGGGCACGAGCGCGGTCGTGATCACCACGTCGAACTCGGGCAGCCGCTGCTCGAGTCCCGCCTGTTGGGCCTGCTGCTCCTCGTCGGAGAGCTCGCGCGCGTAGCCGCCCTCCGTCTCCTCGCCGCGGATGCCGAGGTCGAGAAAGGTTGCCCCGAGGCTCTCGACCTGCTCCTTGACGATCGGTCGGACGTCGAAGCCCGACACGACTGCACCGAGACGGCGTGCCGTCGCGATCGCCTGCAGCCCGGCCACGCCCGCGCCGAGGACGAGCACCTTCGCGGGCGCGACGGTGCCGGCGGCAGTCATCAGCAGCGGAAAGAACTTCGGCAACCGCTCCGCCGCGATCAGCGCCGCCTTGTAGCCCGCGACCGTCGCCTGCGACGACAGCGCGTCCATCGCCTGCGCGCGACTGATCCGCGGAATCGACTCCATCGCAAACGCCACGACGCCGTGCCCGGCCAGGCGCTCGATCCCGTCACGATCCGAGAGCGGGTCGAGGAATCCAACGAGCACCACGCCCTCCGTCAGGCGGGCCAGCTCGTCGCTGTCCGGCTTGCGCACCCGGGCGATCAGATGCGCGCCGGAGTAGGGGTCGTCGGCGACGGTTGCGCCGGCCTCGGCGTACGCGTCGTCGGGAAAGCCGGCGGCGGCCCCGGCGCCCGCCTCGATCGTCACGTCGCTGCCTGCGCCCGCGAGCCGGCCGACGGACTCCGGCACGAGCGCGACGCGCCGCTCGCCCGGCGCGCTCTCCTTCGGGATGCCGACCCTCATCCGAGTGGAACTCTACGGGGGAGGGATGGGGCTTCGGCGGTCGAACGAGACGGTCCCCCCGTGCCGCTCCTCGACACGCTGACCCGTGCTCTCGACGTGCAGGATCCCGACGCGACCCGGCATGCCTCGCGCGTCTCCGCGCTGGCGGAGATGCTCGCCCGCAGGCTCGGCTGGCGCGACTTCGAGACGCTCCGTCTCGGCGGGACCGTTCACGACTTCGGGAAGCTCGCGGTGCCGAGGCGCGTCCTGATGAAGCGGACGGCGCTCACGACCGCCGAGCTGGCCCGCATCCGGGAGCACCCCAGCGCGGGCGCCCGCCTGCTCGCGCCGATCACGCGCGTGCGGCCGGCGCTCCCGTACGTGTTCTTCCATCACGAACGCTGGGACGGCGACGGCTACCCGACCGGGCGCGGCGGCGCCGAGATCCCGATCGGGGCCCGCCTCCTGGCCGTCGTCGACGCCTTCGACGCCATGACCTCCGACCGGCCGTACCGGCGCGCGCTTCCGGCCGAGGCCGCGGTCGAGGAGGTCGACCGGTGTGCGGGCGGACAGTTCGACCCCGTTTTCGCGCGTGCGTTCGTCAATGCGTGGCTGGAAGGCGAGATCCGCCGCCCGCGGACGCGGGCCGTCGCCTGATCCAGCCCTGTCCGGGGTCAGACCCCGGACGCGGCCCAGACAGCCGTTACGAGGGGGCGAACGTTCGCGCGCGTCTCGGCCGCACGTGGACGCGCGCGCCGGGCTCGAGCTCGAGCTCCTCGCAGTGTTCCTGCGTCATCTGCGCCCAGAGCTCCTCGCCGTCGTCGAGCTCGATCTCGACGCGGGCCTCGAAGCCCAGGTGGATCACGCGCTCGACCTTCGCGGGCCGCGTCGCGCCGTTGCTCTCGCGCGTGAGCTCGAGGTCGTGCGGGCGGATCCAGTCGTTGTCCAGGCGGTTCACGGGCCCGACGAAGCTCATCACGAACTCGTTCGCCGGCTCGTCGTAGAGCTCGCGCGCACCCGCGGTCTGCTCGACGCGGCCGTCGTTCATGACGACGATCTGGTCGGCGACCTCCATCGCCTCCTCCTGGTCGTGGGTGACGAACACGGTCGTCACATGGACCTCGTCGTGCAGCCGACGGAGCCAGGCCCGGAGCTCCTTACGGACGCGCGCATCGAGAGCGCCGAACGGCTCGTCGAGCAGGAGGACCTTCGGCTCGACCGCGAGCGCGCGTGCCAACGCCATCCGCTGTCGCTGGCCACCTGAGAGCTGCGCCGGATAGCGCTTCGCGAAGCCGCCCAGCTGCACGAGCTCCAGCAGCTCCTCGACCCGCTCCTCGATCTCGGCCTTCGGCCGGCGGCGGATCTTGAGGCCGAACGCGACGTTGCTCCAGACGGTCATGTGCTTGAAGGCCGCGTAGTGCTGGAACACGAAGCCGACCCCGCGCTTCTGCGGTGCGACACCGGTCGCATCCTCGCCGGAGATCAACACCTCCCCGGCGTCGGGCGTCTCCAGCCCCGCGAGCACGCGCAGGAGGGTCGACTTCCCGCTCCCGCTCGGCCCGAGCAGCGCCGTGAGCGAGTTCCCGGGCACCTGCACGGAGACGTCGTCGAGCGCGACGAAGTCCCCGAACCTCTTCGTGACGCCTCGGGCTGCGATCACGACGCCTCCTTTCGCTGGAACATGGTCAGCAATAGCAGCGTCCCCATCGCGAGCAGCGCGAGGACGACGGAGGCGGCGTACGCGCCGACCAGGTCGAACCCCTCGAACCGCTCGCCGACGTGGGTGGTGAGCGTCTCCGTGCGTCCGGCGATCCGGCCGGACACCACGCTGACCGCGCCGAACTCGCCCAGCGCCCGCGCGGTCGTCAGGACGACGCCGTACGCCACGCCCCAGCGAATCGCCGGGAGCGTGACGCGCCAGAACGTCTGCCACGACGAGGCGCCGAGCGTGGACGCCGCCTGCTCCTGCTCGTCCCCGATCTCGCGCAGCACCGGGACCACCTCGCGCACGACGAACGGCAACGAGACGAAGATCGTGGCGAGGATCATCGACGGCAGCGCGAAGATCACGCGGTAGCCGTGGTCGAGCAGCCAACCGCCGAACCAGCCTTCGCGGCCGTACAAGAGCAGCAACGCCAGGCCGACGACGACCGGCGACAGGGCGAGCGGCAGGTCGACCGCGCTGTTCACGAGCCCGTGGCCCCGGAAGCGGCGGCGCACGATCGCGAGCGCGCAGAGGATTCCGAAGACGGTGTTGCACGGAACCGCGACGGCGGCGATCAGGAGCGTGAGCAGGAACGCGTGCTTCGCGGCCGGCGTCGTGACGGCCTCCCACGCGGCGTCGAACCCGTCGCCGAACGCGCGCTTGAACACGATCGCCAGCGGGATCAGCAGGAGGGCGCTCACGTAGCCGACCGCCAGGAAGCGCAGGAAGTACCTAGCCATCGTGCCTCGTCGCCCAACGGCGAACTCCGCCGATGCCGAGCAGCGCCACGAAGGAGATCGCGAGCAGCACGACCGACACGGCCGCGGCGGCCGTCACGTTGTCACTCTCGATCTGGCTGAAGATGTAGACCGAGGAGACCTCGGTGTCGAAGGGGATGTTCCCGGAGATGAGGACGACGGCGCCGAACTCGCCGACGGCACGCGCGAACGCGAGCGCGACGCCCGAGAGGATCGCGGGGAACAGGTTCGGGAAGATGATCCGGGCGAAGACGGCGGTCCGTCCGGCGCCGAGCGAGGCCGCCGCCTCCTCCATCTCGCGGTCGAGCTCGATCAGAACGGGTTGCACGGTGCGGACGACGAAGGGAAGCGTCACGAACAGGAGCGCGACCAGGACGGCCAGCCTCGTGTACGCGATGTTGATCCCGAGCGGCCCGCGGGGCCCGTAGAGCGCGAGCAGCGTCAGGCCGGCGACGATCGTCGGCAGCGCGAACGGCAGGTCGATCACCGCGTTCAGCAGGCCCTTGCCCCAGAAGGAATCGCGGACGAGCACCCAGGCGATCACCGTGCCGATGACGGCGTTGATCGCGACGATTGCGACCGAGAGCCCGAGCGTCATCTTGAGCGAGGCGACCGCCTGTGGGTTGGTCACGGCGTCCCAGAAGGCGTCCCAGCCGCCCTCGGCCGACCGCCACGTGAGCGCGGCCAGCGGCAGGAGCACGATCAGGCTCAGGTATGCGGTGGAAAGCCCGACGGACAGCCCGCCGCCGCCGCGACGGATCCTCGGAACCGGCCGCGCTCGCGAGGAAGACGCCGCGACGCTCATTCGAGCGGCGCTCCCAGGTCGCGCTCGATGTCGGCGACCCTGCCGGTCTCGCGGTCGAAGAACTCCTTCATGACGGCGTCCCACCCGCCGAACTTCTCGATCGTGAACAGCGACGCCGGCTTCGGGTAGCGCTCTGCGTCGACGAGGTCGGACAGGATCGAGCGGTACCCCTTCTCGGCAAAGACCTTCTGGGCCGGCTCGGATCGGACGTAGTCGACGAAGGCCTGGGCCTCTTCGGGCGACCCGGATTCGGACACGACTGCGATCGGGTTCTCGATCAGGATCGTCCCGTCGGGAATCACGTAGTCGAGCTCCTCGCCCTTCTGCTGGGCCGTGATCGCCTCGTTCTCGTACGCGATGAGGACGTCGCCCTTGCCGCCGGCGAACGTCTGCAGCGATTCGCGCGCGCTCTTGTCCTGCACGGGCACGTTGTGGAAGAGCTTGCGTAGGTAGGTGATCGCCTCGGCCTTGGACTTGCCCTCCTCGAGCTGTGCCCCGTACGCCGCCATCACGTTCCAACGGGCGCCGCCGGACGTGAACGGGTTCGGCGTGATCACTTCGACGTCGTCGCGGACGAGGTCGTCCCAGCCTTTGATCCCCTTCGGGTTTCCCTTGCGGACGGCGAGGACGACGACCGAGTTGCTGACCATGCCCTTGTGTGGGTCGTCAGCCCAGTCCGGCGCGACGAGATTCGCCTCGACGAGACGGGTGACGTCCGGTTCGAGGGAGAACGCGACGACGTCGGCCGGGAGCCCCGACTCGACGGCCCGGCTCTGCTCGCCGGACGAGGCGTACGACTGGTCGAACGAGGCGCCGCTCCCCTCCTTCGTCTTGGCGAAGGCGGGAATCAGCTGCTCGTAGACTTCACGCGGGGTGGAGTACGCCACCAGCGTGAGCTTGGCGCCGTCGCCGCCTCCGGAACCGGAGCCGCCGCCGCACCCCGCGACGAGGGCGGCCAGGACCAGCACAAGATAGGGGAGCCTAATCCGAAGGATCGGGAACGTTTATACGTTTGCCCGGACGGCGTCAACCCGGAACGTCGCGCGCGTGTCTAGAGAGAGGCCCAGACGTCGAGTTTCGAGCGCACGCGCCGGATCACCTCGTCCGTGAACTCCGTGGTGCTCGCGTGGCCACCGAGGTCGGCGGTCCGGAGGCCTTCCGCGACGGCCTCGAGCGACGCCTCGCGCAACGCTCGCGAAGCGACCTGCAGCTCCTCGCCGCCGTGCATGAGCAGGGAGGCGCCCGCGAGGATCATCGCGAGCGGGTTGGCGACGTTCTTGCCCTCGAGAGCCGGCGCGGTTCCGTGCGCCGCCTCGGCCATCACCGCCGTCGGCACGTAGTCGTCGTCGAAGGCGATCAGGAGCGACTCGGCACCGGCGATCGACCCGAACAGCGGCAGCACCAGGTCGGAGAGGATGTCGCCGTCGCGGTTGAGCGCCGGGATCACGAGCGGCGACCCGCCCGAGTTGAGCACGAGAGCGAAGGTGGCGTCGATCAGCTGCGGTCGGTAGGGGATTTCCCGATGCCGCTGCGCGGCGGCGTCCATCTCCTCCTTGAGCATCCCCTCGTAGGTCGGGCTGACCGTGTACTTCGGGCCGCCGAACACCGTGGCGTTGCTGCGCTCGGCGAGGCGGAAGGCGTACTCGGAGACGGCCCGGCAGATGCCGCGCTCGATCCGCTCCGTCCGGAAGGCGGCCTCGGTCTCGCCGTCGCCCTCGCGCCACTCTTTCGCTCCGTACGCGTCTCCGACCGCCATTCGAACCACCGAGATCGGCGCATGCACGCCGGCGAGCGGCATGACGCCGGGGATCCGGCGGCCGGTGCGGACGATCACCTTGCCGTCGATCTGCTCGCGCAGAATCCGGTTGGGCGAGCCGACGTCGCGGGCACTGTCCGGGGTGATCGTCGCGGCCTTCAGCCCGAGCCCGTGCTCACGGATCGTCGCGGCCGCCTCGGACACGATTGCATTGTTCGTCGCGCGGCGGTTCTCGAGCGAGAGGTCGAAGCGGACGAAGTCGAGCTCGACGCCGATCACGTCGGGCGCCAGCGTCCGCAGGGCCTCCTCGAGCAGCTCCTGTCCGGTCTCGTCGCCTTCGAGGACGGCGATCGTGGCAGCGCTCATGGCGGAGATTATTCCCGCGGGACGGCGGGGAAGGATGCGTCACCGTGGCACGCAAGGGAGGCTGGAGGCGGGCGGGGCGGCGGCAATTTCGCTACCTCGACTCGCGCGGAAACCGGATCAGCGATCCGGCGAAGCTTGAGCGCATCGAGTCGCTCGTGATTCCCCCAGCCTGGAAGGACGTCTGGATCTCACCCCGCGCGAACGCCAAGTTGCAGGCGACCGGAATCGATTCCGCGGGGCGGCGGCAGTACCTCTATCACCCCGAATACCGCGCCCAGCAAGAGCAAGCGAAATACGACAAGCTCATCCGTTTTGCCGAGCGCCTGCCGGATCTCCGCGCCGCGATGGCGGAGCACATGGAAAAGGATCCACGCGATCGAGAGCGAGTGAGTGCGGTCGCCGTTCGCCTGATCAATCTCGGCTGGTTCCGCGTCGGCTCGGAACGATACGTTCGAGAATCACGAACCTACGGGATCACCACGTTGAACAAAAGTCACGTGTCCGTCCGGGGCAGCCGAATCGTCTTTCGCTTTCGCGGGAAACACCGCGCGTTGGTTCGCACGCAGATCGTCGACACCGAGCTCGCGGCTGCGATCAAGGATCTGCTGGCGCTGGAGCGTGGGCGGCGCCTGTTCCGGTACGAGTGGGAAGGCGAGCTCTACAACCTCACGTCCAAGCGCCTGAACGACTACATCCAGATCTACATGGGCGAGGAGTTCACGGCAAAGGACTTCCGGACGTGGGGCGGAACACTCCTCGCCGCGTTGGCCTTTGCCGACCGCGGCGTCGTGGAGAGCGCGGCCGAACAGAAGCGCGCAGTCGCAGCCGTCATGCGGAGCGTCGCCGACCGGCTCGGGAACACGCCTGCCGTCACGCGTGCCTCCTATGTCAGCCCTGCCGTTGTCGAGCAGTACCTCGACGGACGCACGGTCGACGATTTTCGACCCAGGCATTTGCGCGTCGTCGGCGCCCGCGATATCGGCCTGGATCTGGAAGAGCAGGCACTGTTGTCGTTGTTACGGTCCTGGCGAATTCGGCGATCGCGCGCAGCGGCCTAGATTTGCTTTCCTATTTGTGGTTAGTCTTGTCGCGAACAAGCCCACAAGAGGAGGAATCACTTGGCTCGGAAGACAGTGCTCGTCTGTGACAACTGCGGCAAGGAAGTGGGCGAGGGCAAGGGCGCGACCATGCGCCTGACGTATTCGGACGCGCGCCGCGGTGCCAAGCAGGCCGATCTCTGCGACGACTGCGCCGGTAAGCAGCCGGGTCGGGCAACCGCCCGTCGAGGCCGCCGGCCGAAGTCGGTCGCCGCGTAATTTCGGGGGCGGTGCGCCGCCCCCGAAGTCTTTTCGCGCACTTTCCTGATTTCGGCGCAGGCTCCGTCAGGACCCGGGTCTACGATGGGTCGGTTGGGGCTGAATCTGATTACCGGGCCGGCGAATGCGGGCAAGCTGCGGCGTCTTCTGGATGACTACGTCGAGGCGTTGCCCGCCGAGCCGGTGCTCATCGTGCCGACGAGGCCGGACGTCGACCTCGTCGAGCGCGAGCTGGTCGCCCGCTGCGGCGCCCTGCTCGGCGGCTCCGTCGTCACTTTCGACGACCTCTTCCGCCGCATCGCGAAGGACGACCACGACTCGCTCCCGGCCGCGACCGAGGCGCAGACCTCGCTCGTTCTCGCCCGCGCGGTCGCGTCGGCGCGCCTCAACGGCCTCGCCGCCTCGGCTCGCTCCCGCGGATTCGTCGACTCGCTGCGCGACGCCATCCGCGACCTCGAGTCGGGCCTCCTCGAGCCGGGCGCGCTCGAGGGCGACCTCGCACGCCTGTACGCGGCCTATCGAGAGCACCTCGAGGGCCTGGACCTCGCCGACCGGGAGCTGATCAGGGCGCGGGCCGCGCGCCGGCTGGCGAGCGACCTCGACGCGTGGCACGGCGAGCCGGTATTCGCCTACGGCTTCGAGGATCTGACGGCGGCGGAGTGGTCGTTGCTCGAGGCGCTCGCCGGTCGCGCCGAGTTGACGGTGTCGCTGCCCTACGAGCCCGGCCGCCCGGCGTTCGCGTCGCTCCGCAGAACGGCCGACGACCTCGCCGCGCTCGCGTCCGGCCGGATCGACGAGCTCGGCCCCCGCCACGCCGAGGTAGCGCATCCCGCCCTCGCGCACCTCGAGCGGACCCTGTTCGACGACGCCCACCCCGCCGACCCGCCCGAGCTCGAGGGGGCGATCCGCTTCTTCGAAGGCGCCGGCGTGCGCGGCGCGCTCGAGCTCGTCGGCGAGGAGGTCCTGGAGCTTCTCCGCGGCGGAACAGAGCCGGCACAGGTCGCACTCGTGTGTCCGACACTGGAGCGCTGGCGCGCGCCGGTGGAGACCGCGTTCGGCACGCTCGGGATCCCGTACTCGTTCGAGGCTCCGTTGCCGCTCGGCGCGACGCCGTACGGTCACGCCCTTCTGTCGGTGCTTCGCTACGCCTGGCTCGGCGGCGACCGGCGCGGTGAGCTCTTCGCCTACCTTCGCTCGCCGTACTCGGGCGTACCGCGGCACAACGTCGACTTCCTCGAGGGCCGGCTGCGCGGGCGCGCAATCGCGACCACAGCCCGCGTGGAAGAGACGCTCGAAGAGCTGCGCCCCGG
>Ga0126307_10000852_pt1 | contig 20138 bp, 26 predicted proteins | sample Plot28_FD_89955 | JGI IMG/M metagenome (GOLD analysis project Ga0126307, IMG submission 89955) | Serpentine soil microbial communities from UC McLaughlin Reserve, CA, USA - Plot28 | ecosystem: Environmental > Terrestrial > Soil > Grasslands | place: USA: UC McLaughlin Reserve, Lake County... | reverse complement strand
TCATCTGGGTGAGGTCCGCGCTCTGGACGCGAGTCTTCGCGAACTCCACCGCGTTCAGGTAGCCGGTGGACAGCGTCGCGATCGCCTTGGCGCCGACCATCATCCGCGCGTTCTCGATCACCTTGAACATCTGCCAGATGCCGTTGTGCTCGTCGCCGACCAGCCATCCCACCGCCGGAGCCGTCTCGCCGAAGCGCAGCTCGCAGGTGGTGGACACCTTCAGGCCCATCTTCTTCTCGACGTTGGTCACCACCACGCCGTTGCGCTCGCCGAGCTCACCGGTCTCGAGGTCGATCAGGAACTTCGGCACCAGGAACATCGACAGGCCCTTGGTGCCCGGGCCGGCGCCCTCGGGCCGGGCGAGCACCAGGTGGACGATGTTGTCGCTCAGGTCGTGCTCGGCCGACGTGATGAAGCGCTTCACGCCCTCGAGGTGCCAGGCGCCGTCCGGCTGCTGCACCGCCTTGGTCCGGCCGGCGCCGACATCGGAGCCGGCGTCCGGCTCGGTGAGGACCATCGTGGCGCCCCACCGCTTCTCCACCATCCAGTGGGCCCAGCGCTGCTGATCAGGAGTGCCGATCCGGTAGAGGAAGTGCGCAAACGGGGCGAACGACGCGTACATGTGAACGGCCGGGTTGGCGCCGAGGACCATCTCTTCCGCGGCCCACTTGAGCGAGGACGGCACGACGGTGCCGTCGAGCTCCTCGGGCAGTTGCATCCGCCACCACTCGGCGTCCAGGTACGCCCGGTAGGACTTCTTGAACGACTCCGGCAGCGTCGCCGAGTGCGTGGCCGGGTCGAAGACGGGCGGGTGGCGGTCGGAGTCGAGCAGGGACTCCGCGATCGGGCCGGACGCGAGGCGCTCGACCTCGGCGAGTATCCCCCGCGCGGTCTCCTCGTCGACCTCCCCGAAGGGCGCCTCCCCGAGCCGCGCCCCGACGCCGAGCACCTCGAAGAGGGTGAACTCGATGTCCCGCAGGTTGCTTCTGTAGTGACCCATCCTGGGAGGACCTCCCACTCGGCGGTTCGCTACCGGCCGGTAACCCGCGACGATATTACCCACGGGTAACCACCGCAAGCGAGTTGCGACGACCGTCACGGCGGAACCGGCGTACCGACCCGGTTCGTTGACCGGACACCCGACCTCAGGAGCCCGAGCGATGCCTTCCCTCTTCGACCGACTCGCCCGCTTCGCGCGTACGCCACAGGGCCAGCGCGCTATCCGGCAGGCTCAGCAGCGCGGCCGCGAGCTGGGCCGCGACCCGCGTACGCGGGCGAAGGTGGACCAGCTGCGCTCCCGCCTCCTCAACCGGCGACCCCGCTAGCCTCGTCGCGACCTCCCGTACCGCCGCCGCGGGCCGAGGTGAAGCGGCGCAGGACCAGCTCGATCACCGCCGGATGCGGGCCGAGCGGCGCGGCGACCACGTCGGCGCCGGCCTCGGCCAGCCGGTTGGCGAAGAGACCGGGCGCGAGGAGGTACGGCGCGATGGCAACCCGGGCAGCGCGACCGCGGGCCTCGGCCACCGCGGTCGGCACGTCCGGCGAGGCGGCCGAGCCGAAGCCGACCGCCACCGGGGCGCCGAGCCTCTCGGCGAGCAGCGCCGCCTGGTCACGGATGGAGGCGGCGGCGTCCGGGTCGGAGGATCCTGCCGCGGCGAGGACCACCGCGTCGCCGGGCTGGCGGCCCGCCTCGGCGAGCCGGTCGGCCAGCGCGGTGGCGAGCAGCCGGTCCGGACCGAGCACCGCCGCCCGCACCGCGTCCGGCCGGGCCGAGGCGATCGCGGCCGGCAGGTCGACCCGGTCGTGGTAGCCGGAGGAGAGCAGCAGCGGGACTAGCACGACCGGCCGCCCGGGGGGTACGGCGGCGAGGGCGCTGCGTACGTCCGGCGGCACCAGCTCGATCCAGCCGAGCCGGACCTCGAGGTCGGGTCGGACCGTCCGGACGTCGTGAATGATCTGTGAGACGGTGTCGACACCGGCCGCGGTTCTCGTGCCGTGCGCGACGGCCAGGAGCACCGCGCCCGTTTCGCGAGATGTGCCCCCTTTGCTTTCTATGTCCTCCGCCTTATGCTGGGCACGTGCTTGCGCATGCACCGAGTCTGGCCGACGTCGCCGCCGATGTCGCCCTCGGTGACGCGGGGCCGGAAGCCCTGCACCGCGCCTTCCTGGACGCGATCGTCTACTGCGAGCGCCCCGACGCGCCGGGCTTCCGCATGCTTGGGCCGGTAGGCGGCGGCGTCGTCCCCGTCTTCACGTCTCCGGAGCAGCTTGCGCTGGCCCGCGGAGCCGTCGAGTGGTTCGCGCTGAGCGGCGCCGAGCTGCTCGATCTCCTGCCGACCGGGTACGACGTCGTCCTCGACCTCGGCGGACCCACCCCGCTTCGGCTGCGGCCGTCCGCGCTCACAACTCGGACCGCTCTCGACGTCCGCCGGGAGATCCCGCCGTGATCCTCCGGGCCGATCCCGCCGCGTTGACGGCGGCCGCCCACCCGCTGCGCGCCGCCGCCGAGGTCGCGCGTGAGGTCGACGGCGCCCGCGGCGAGCTGCTCGCGGACCTGACGCGGGCAGGCTCGGAGCCGGTGCGCCGGGCCGCCGAATCGTTCCTGGACGCATGGGCGAGCGGTCTGCGCGGGCTGTCCGACCGGGCCGAGGTGCTCGCCGCGGCGCTCGACACCGCCGCCGCCGACTACGCCGAGGCCGAGCGCCGCATGCGCGGGTCCGCCACGGCCGGCATAGCCGGCCCGGCCGGCCCGGCCGGAGGCGGGGCGGCATGACCGAGGTCGTTCCCGGCGCCGCGCCGGCCGAGCTGGTGCCCGGCGATCCGGACGGGGTCGAGCGTCTCGCCGCCCGGCTGACCCGGCTCGCGACCGGCGCCGGCGACGCGTCCGCCCGCCTGGAGACGCTCGAGGCGGGCTCCTGGGCGGGTGAGGCCGGTGCTCTCTTCCGTGAGGCGGTCCGCGAAGTACCGACCGGGCTGACCGGCGCAGCCGCCGCGTTCGCCGCCGCCGCACGCGCGTTGACCGCGTACGCGGCCGTCCTGCGGGAGGGGCAGGCGACGGCGGCGCGCGCCGTCCGGCTGGTCGAGCAGTCGAGCCCGGAGTCTGCGGCCCCGGCCCGGCAGGTGGCCCGAGTGCTGGTGGCCCGTGCCCGCGCCGAGGTCGAGGACGCCGGCCGAGCAGCCGCCGCCCGGCTCTCCGAGGCCGCGGCGGACGCGCCGGTCGGCGGGGGGCCTCCCGCAGGTCGGGCCGTGAGTTCTCCGGTGCGGCTCCGGGTGGTCACGGAGCATGAGCTGACCGACCCGGAGGGGTTCGTCGCGCCGGCCGCGGACTGGGCCGACTCGGTCGCCGACCTTCGCTTCACCGCGCCGCACGACGTTGCCTTCGCCGGCGCCCTGGCCGCGGCCGAAGCCGATCCCGCCGATCCCGCCGCCACCGACTGGCAGAGCTGGGCGGCGGGCGACCCGGACCGCCGGCTGGGCGTCGTCGAGGCCGGGCAGCTCGCCGCGACCGGAGCTCTGGCGGTCGGCGGCACGCTCATCGGCCGGAGCCGCCGCACCGCCACCGCGCTCGCGCTGGTCGGCCTCGACGACGCCGAGCTGCGCCGCCGGCGACAGGACTTCGCCACCCGGCAGGTGCCGGGTGAGCCCGCCCGAGCCGCCAGTCGGCTCGCCGGCGCCGCCTCCTGGCGGACTCGTCTTGCGTCAACTCCCCGTCCGGACGGTACGGTCCAGCACCGATCCGGTCCCGGCGCCGATCCGCTGCCGCGCGCCCGCGCGAGGGGTGAACGCGTCGGATCGATCGAGCGTGACGTGAGAGGAGCAGTGCAGCGCACCGGTCGTCCGGCGCACGAAGGGGTGTAGCCGGGCCGGCGTGCGCGACGACGCGCCGACCTGGGGGCCCTACCGTGCCGATCGAGGCACCGCACGACCGCTCCGGAGGCGGGCATGACCCGGACGATCCCGGGCCGGAGCTCGGCTTCCGGCCCGTCAACGACCTCGAGCGCGTTCTCGCCCGCAGCGTGCTGACCGGCGCCCGTGCCACCTTGCTCCGCGCGCTCGCCCGCTCCAGCCTCTGCGTGCCCGCGCTATCTGGCGACGAGAGCCTGCTGAGCCTCGGAGCGGCCGAGTTCGGAGGCGTCCGGATACCTTGCGTAACGGACATCGAGGGACGGCACGCCCTGGTCTACACGTCCTACCGCCAAATGGCGCTCGCGCACTCCCTTCCCGATGACGCACCGTGGACCGAAGTCCCGGTCGCGACCCTGTTCGAGAAGTGGCCGCCGGACGTCGACGCGTGGCTGAACGGAGGAGGGGAGTTGGGCTACCCGCTCGACCCGCGCGACATCTCGACAGTTGCCGACATCGCCGCCGGTCTGGAGGTCGACGAGGCGTACGAGATCGGTCCCGACGACCGCTTCACCGACTTTCCCGGTCCGGCCGTGCCGGACCAGGTCGACTGCGCGGTCGTGCTCGCCCTCTTCGAAGTGCCCGAGGTCCTCGAGGTCCTCAGGGTCTTCCGCCGGCTCGAGGAGCCGGCCGGGCGGACCTGGCGGATCCTGCTGGTCCTGGTGAACGCCCTGCAGACGGGCAGCGACGCCGGCGCCCGGCTGGCCCGGACGGTCGCGGACGCGGTCAACGACGCCTCCGACGAGTGCTGCGAGGTGCACGTCGCCGACGTCCACGACGACGAGGTGTACGACGCCGTCGCCCCCTTCCTGCAGGTCGGCGTCCCGCTGTGGCGACGGCAGGGGCTGCGGGCGCCGGACACCCCCGAGGGCCTGGACGGTCGATGAGCCCGCTCGTCCGGCGGCGTCCGGTGCCGCTCTAGGCTGCCGCCCGGTGCCCACCCACGCCGCCCCTCCCCGCCGCCGGCTGCCCTGGTCGTGGCTGGCGGCGCTCGTCGCCGTGGCGGCGCTGGTGCTCCTGGTCCGTCCCGCCGTCGGCGGCTCCGGTCGCGCTGCCGAGTTTCCCCCCGGCGCCCCGCCCGCCACCCCGGCGATCACCTCGCCCGCTGCCGCGCCGCGGGTCCAGGCGGACCTCGACCCGACGCCCACCCGACCGGCCGCCCCCAAGCGCGCCCAGCGGCCGGCGAGTCGCGACTCGGTCACCGGGCAAATTCCGTGGTCGGCGTCCGGCCAACTGGCGCTCGTGCCCGGCCGGGAGACGCCGATCGGCGGCGGCCGCGCGCTGACGTACCGGCTGGAGATCGAGAAGGGACTCCCGCTCGACGGGTCCGCGGTCGCCGCGGAGGTGCACCGGGTGCTGGCCGACCCGCGCGGGTGGCAGCCGATCGAGCACGTCGCCTTCTCGCGGACCGACGGCGCCGCCTCCTTCGAGCTGATCCTTGCCTCGCCCGCGCTGACCGACAGGCTCTGCTACCCACTGGACACCATCGGGCAGCTGTCCTGCCGCAACGGCGACCGGGTGATCCTCAACGCGCAGCGGTGGGCGACGGCCGTGCCGTGGTACGGGGGACGGATCCACGAGTACCGCGCCTACCTGGTCAACCACGAGGTCGGGCACCGGCTCGGCCACGTGCACGTGCCGTGCCCGGCGGCCGGCGCGCCGGCGCCGGTGATGATGCAGCAGAGCAAGGGGGTCGGCGCCTGCCGGCCGAACCCCTGGCCGTCCGTCGCCGCCGGCTGACCCTCAGGCGCCGAGCGCGGCGCTGACCACCTTCCGCGCCTCCTCCTGCACCTGGGTCAGGTGCTGCGGCCCCCGGAACGACTCCGCGTACACCTTGTAGACGTCCTCGGTGCCGGACGGCCGGGCGGCGAACCAGGCGTACTCGGTGCGCACGACGAGCCCGCCGATAGGGGCGCCGTTGCCGGGGGCGGAGGTGAGCTTCTCGGTGATCGGGTCGCCGGCGAGCTCGGTCGCGGTGACCTGCTCGGGAGAGAGCTTCGCCAGCCTTTCCTTCTGCTCGCGGGTCGCCGGCTCGTCCACCCGCGCGTACGCGGGATCGCCGAAGCGCGCCGTGAGGTCCCGGTAGTGCTCCCCGGGTGTCCGCCCGGTCACCGCGGTGATCTCCGAGGCGAGCAGGGCGAGCAGGATCCCGTCCTTGTCCGTGGTCCAGGTCGAGCCGTCCCGGCGGAGGAAGGAGGCGCCCGCGCTCTCCTCGCCGCCGAAGCCGACCGACCCGTCGAGCAGCCCGGGCACGAACCACTTGAAGCCCACGGGCACCTCGAGCAGCCGCCGGCCGAGGTCCGTCGCCACCCGGTCGATCATCCGCGACGACACGATCGTCTTGCCGATCGCGGTGTCCGCCGGCCAGCCGGCGCGATGCGCGTACAGGTAGGAGATCGCGACCGCTAGGTAGTGGTTCGGGTTGAGCAGGCCGGAGTCCGGCGTGACGACTCCATGCCGGTCGGCGTCCGCGTCGTTCCCGGTGGCGATCCGGTAGCGGTCCTTGTTCTGGATCAGGGACGCCATCGCGTACGGCGACGAGCAGTCCATCCGGATCTTGCCGTCCCAGTCGAGGGTCATGAAGCGCCAGGTCGGGTCGACCAGCGGGTTGACGACCGCCAGGTCCAGCCCGTAGCGCTCGCCGATCTCGCCCCAGTACGCGACGCTCGCGCCGCCGAGCGGGTCCGCGCCGATCCGGACCCGCTCCTCGCGGATCGCGTCGATGTCCAGCGCGGAGGGCAGGTCGGACACGTACGCGTCGACGTAGTCGTAGGTGCCGGTGGTCTCGGCGGCGCGCGCCCTCGCGTACGGGATCCGTCGCACCCCGTCGAGGCCGGCGGCGAGCAGCTCGTTGGCGCGATCCTGGATCCGGCGGGTGACGTCGGTGTCGGCGGGCCCGCCGTTCGGCGGGTTGTACTTGAAGCCGCCGTCCGAGGGCGGGTTGTGCGACGGGGTGACGACGACGCCGTCCGCCAGGCCCGTCGTCCGGCCGCGGTTGTGCGTCAGGATCGCGTGCGAGATCGCCGGTGTCGGCGTGTACGTGTCGCGGGCGTCGACCAGGACGGTCACGCCGTTGGCGGCGAAGACCTCGAGCGCGTCGACGAAGGCGGGCTCGGACAGCGCGTGCGTGTCCTTGCCGATAAACAGCGGCCCGTCGGTCCCGGACTGGGCGCGGTACTCGCAGATCGCCTGGCTGGTGGCGACGATGTGGTCGGAGTTGAAGGACCGCTTGAACGAGGACCCCCGGTGCCCCGAGGTGCCGAATGCGACCCGTTGGTCGGGCTGGCTCACGTCCGGGTGCTCGGCGTAGTACGCGGTGACCAGCTTCGGCACGTCGACCAGGTCTGCGGAGGTCGCCGGCTGTCCGGCGCGATCGGACGGTGGCATGGCGCACCTCCGCTGCGGGCGGCGAGAGATTTCACCTTATCCAGTTCCGTCCGGCGTACGCTCAACCGACAGGGACAGCACTCGGGGAGGCGCCATGTCCGTGGGGATCGTCGACCGGCCTGTCGCGACCGAAGCGCCCGAGGAAGCACCGGGCGGTCTGCGCGGTCGGTTCGCCGCACTTCGCCGCCGGCTGCGGATGCCGGTGCCGGACCCCACCGAAGTTGAGCGGGAGCGGGTCCGCCGGCTCGCCGAGGCCCGCGCCGTGCTCGAGCGGGCCCGGGAGGTGGTGGCGCACGGCTGGGTGCAGGACGCCTTCTACGTCGTGCGGGATCCGCAGGGCCGGCTCCGCCCGGTCAGCCCCTTCGGCCTGCTGGTGCTCGACCGCACGGATGTCGCCGGTGCCTGCCTGGTAGGGGCAGTGGCACACGCGTCGGCCGAGGTCGACCGGAGGCAGCGGCGCGGGCCGGCGGCCCTCGCCGTCGACACGCTCTGGGACACTCTCGGCGAGCAGGGTGGTCGGTGGCACCTACCGACCGCCGCCGAGGCGACCCACCCGGCCGCCCGGGCCGCGCGGGTCCGCGACCTGGCCCGGTGGAACGACGAGCCCCAGCGCACCCGGCAGGACGTGCTCGACCTGATCGACCGGTCGGTGTCCCGGACGATCTTCGAGTCGGTCCGGTAGCGCCTTCGTCTTCCCGCGGCGCCCCTCGTCGCACGGCGGGTGAGGCGCGTCCGCCTCAGCTGGATGCGGGAGGGCATCCATCGCTGCCGGTCGATCGGCGGCCCGGGTGGTGACCCGGCTCGTGGCCCGTCTTTCCCGGCGGATGCGGTTCGGGCTAGCCTGCCGTGCTCCATGACCAGCAGGAGGAGCCGTGCGAGCAGACGACGAGGGCCCGCCCGGGTCGACAGGCGCCGGGCCGGCGGGATCGACCGGGAGCCGCGGCTTCCCCGACCGCTCACTGATCGACCTGTCCCGGGACCCGACGCCGGGCGAGCCGGACCACCCCGCTCCGGACGACTCCGGCGACCGGCCGCTGATCGACCTCTCCCGCGACCCCACGCCGGGTGTGCCCGACCACGCCGCTCCGGACGAGGACGACAACGGCGACGAGGACGATCGGCCCGTCGGCCCGGCCGGCGGCTGACGCCTGCTCGGGGAGGCCCGCCCGTAGGCTCGGCGGTCGTGCTCCCGCATGTCACCGCGACCCGGTACGTGACGCCGCTGCGGGAGGGCGGCTCGCTGCCCGGACTGATGGAGGCCGACGACCTCGGCACGTATGTGGTGAAGTTCGTCGGCGCCGGGCAGGGCCGCAAGACGCTGATCGCCGAGGTGATCGCCGGGCAGCTGGCGCGGGCGCTCGACCTGCCGGTCCCCGACCTGGTGACCGTCGAGCTGGATCCCCAGCTCGCCGCGGGCGAGCCGGACCAGGAGGTGCAGGACCTGCTTCGCCGCAGTGGCGGGCTCAACCTCGGCGTCGACTATCTGCCGGGCGCGCTCGACCTCGATCCCGCCGCCTTCGCCGTCGACCCCGGCCTCGCCGGGCGGGTGCTGTGGTTCGACGCGTTGGTCGGCAACGTCGACCGCACCTGGCGCAACCCCAACCTGCTCTACTGGCACGGCCGGCTGCACCTGATCGACCACGGAGCGACACTGACCTTCCACCACCCGTGGCCGTCCGCGGCCGGCTTCGCCGAGCGGCCGTACGACGCCCGCGACCACGTACTGATCGGCTGCGCACCGGACGTGGCCGCCGCCGACCGCGAGCTCGCTCCGCTGGTAACCCAGGGGGTCCTCGCAGCCGCGACCGCCGACGTCCCCCAGCGGTGGCTCGTCGACGAGCCCGGGTTCGGCGGACCCGATGCGGTGCGCGCGGCGTACGCGCGCCAGCTCCAGTCCCGAGTGGACGCCCGGCCGGCCTGGCTGCCCGCCCTGCAGGCGGCCGCGCTCGCCGGCGAGTCGGCGCGGACGGAGCGGAAGGCCAGCCGACCGTCCTGGTTGGAGGGTCGACGGTGACCCCGCAGCGGCACCTCTTCGAGTACGCACTGCTGCGCGTGGTGCCACGCGTCGACCGCGGCGAGCTCATGAACGCGGGCGTCCTGCTGTACTGCCGGCCGCTGGACTATCTCGGCGCCCGGGTGCACCTCGACGTCGACCGCCTGCGCGCGCTCGACCCCACGGCCGACGTCGTTGCAGTGGAGCGGGCGTTGCGGGCGGCCGCCGACGTGTGTGCGGCCGCGCCCGACGCCGGCCCCGCCGCCCGGGAGGACCTCGGTCGCCGGTTCCGCTGGCTGACGGCGCCGCGCAGCACCGTCGTTCAGCCGGGTCCGGTCCACACCGGACTGACCGCCGACCCGGACGCCGACGCGGACCGGTTGCTCCGGCTGCTGGTGCTCCAGCTGTGAGGCTACGTCGGCCGACTCGCCCTCGTCGCACTGTCCCAGGATCGAGGCGGCCCGACTGGGAGCACGGCTCGACGGGACGGGGGAGGCGGTGACAGGGTGACCGCCGTGGACCGCGACGAGGTGATGCGATGGGTCTCGGGCTACGAGCGGGCCTGGCGCGCCGGTGACACCGAGGCCGTGGCGGCGCTCTTCACGGAGGACGCCCGATACCGGACCTCCCCGTACGCGGAGTCGAAGGTCGGCCACGCCGGGATCCGAGACTTCTGGCTCGCCGACGAGGGCGAGACGTTCACCGTCGAGGCGGAGCCGGTGGCGGTCGAGGGCGACGTCGCCGTCGTCCGGCTCGAAGTGCGCTACGGCGACCCGGTGCGGCAGGAGTACCGCGACCTGTGGGTGCTGCGGTTCGGTCCGGACGGCCGGGTCGAGGACTACGAGGAGTGGGCGTACTGGCCGGGCAAGTCGGCGTCGGGGGAGGAGCAGGAGTGACCGCCGCCGGCGAGCGGAACGTGCTCGGCGGCCCGCTGCAGCCGTGCGGCACCGACCCGGTGACCGGCTTCTACCGGGACGGCACCTGTACGACGGGGCCCGAGGATCTCGGCAGCCACACCGTGTGCGCGGTGGTCACCGCGGAGTTCCTGGCGCAGCAGCGGGCGGTAGGCAACGACCTCGTGACTCCGCGGCCCGAGTACCGCTTCGACGGGCTGCGGCCGGGCGACCGGTGGTGTGTGGTCGCCGCTCGCTGGCTGCAGGCGTACGAGGCAGGCGTCGCGGCGCCCGTCGTGCTCGCCGCCACCCACGCCCGGGCCCTCGACATCGTCCCGCTCGAGGCGCTGCGCGAGTACGCGGTCGACGTACCCGCCGACCCCTCGTCGCTCGCCTGACCCGCCGCCGCTGCCCGGCGATCACATCGGTCGCTGGTCGCGGTGCGCCCACCCGTCCGCACGGCCGGCGGGCCCGGCTCTGGGGGCGGCATCGGCCCGCCGCGGGCCCGGCGGCGTACGCCACGGGACCATTCCGGGACCATTCCGGTCAGGCGGCGGTGAGAATCCGTGGGCTGCCCGGGGTGATGGCGACGGTGTGCTCCTGGTGGGCGGCCCGGCTGCCGTCGGCACTGCGCAGCGTCCACCCGTCGTCGTCCACCCGGTAGCCGGGTCGGCCGCCGGCGAGGAACCACGGCTCGATCGCGACGACGAGTCCGGGACGGAGCGGCAGGCCGCGCCCGCGCCGCCCGTCGTTCGGCACCGACGGGTCCTCGTGCATGCGGCGGCCGATGCCGTGGCCGCCGTAGTCGGTGTTGACGCCGTACCCGGCGCGGCGGGCGACGGTGCCGATGGCGGCGGAGACGTCGCCAATGCGGTTGCCGGGTCGGGCGGCCGCGATGCCGGCGTCGAGTGCCGCCCGGGTCGCCTCGATCAGTCGCACGTCGTCGGGTCGGGGCTCGCCGACGATCACCGTCTCCGCCGCGTCCGCCGCCCACCCGTCGATCGATGCGCCGCAGTCCACGCTGAGCAGGTCGCCGTCGCGGAGCCGGTACGCCGACGGGATGCCATGCAGGGCCACGTCGTTGACGCTCGCGCAGATCACCGCGGGAAAGGGCGCCGACGCGAACGCCGGGTGGTAGCCGAGGAAGGTGGAGCGGGCGCCGGCGGTCGCCAGCACATCCCGGGCGACGGCGTCCAGCTCGCGGAGGGAGACGCCGACCGCCGCCCGCTGTCGTACGGCGGCGAGCGCGGTCGCCACGACCTGGCCCGCTTCCCGCATCGCGTCGATCTCGCCGGGCGACTTCATCTCGACCACGGACCGCTCCTCCCGAGCGAGCGCGATAACTATACCGGTATTACTATCACGGGCATGGTCAGGCCGCCGCTCACTTCACTGGACCGCGAGCGTGGTCGGCTGCTCGGCGCGCTGCTCCGCGAGGCCCGCGGCGCCCGGAGCATGGCCGAGGTCGCCGCGGTGGCCGCCGTCCCCGTCGAGACCCTGCGCAAGATCGAATCCGGCCGCGTTCCGACTCCCGCGTTCTTCACCGTCGCCGCGTTGGCCGGCGCCCTCGGCCTCGGGCTCGACGAGGTCGCCCGGCTCTGCTCGGCGGACTCTGTCGCCCGGCTGGCGGGCTGACGCCCTCCGGTCTCCGGGCTGACGCTCTCCGGTCTCGCGGGCTGACGCTCTCCGGCCCGTACCGGTGCTGGATGCTGCTCGTCGCCGTTTTCGCGGCCCGCCGCGAGTAGACCGCCGCCGAGGACTCAGGCTCGGGCGCCGGGCGGGTGGGAGGGGAGCCGGAGATCGGCCAGGACGCCGAAGTGGTCGCTGGCCCAGACCCCGTCGACCGGTCGGTCGAAGACGCGGCGGCAGTCGACGACGTCGAGCGAGGGACCGTGTGTGCCGCAGCGCACCATGACGTAGTCGATGCGCCGCCCGAGCTCCGAAGGCATCTCCCCGGCCCGTACGAGCGGGTTCTCCGGTGAGAACGTGTGGCCCGGGTCGCCCGGGTGCGTCGCCTCCCAGGCGTCGCGGTACGCGACGCTCAGGTCGTCCAGCGACTGCCGGCCGGTCCAGAACCGGACGCTCGACGAATCCGGGGTGTCGTCGAAGTCGCCCAGCAGCACGACGTGGCAGTCGCGGTCGGCGACCTGGTCCTCGACGAACCGGGCACTCGCGACCGCTTGGGCCTCCCGCTCTCGCGCGTAGCCCACCTCGTACGTCGGCTTGTGGTGGACGACGACGGTCTGGCCGAAGGGCGCGGGCAGCTCGACCTCGGCGACCACCGCGGCCGCCCAGGGAAGCTCGGCGACGCGAGCCGTGACGTGCAGGTCCACCTCGCGGACGAGACCGAAGGGCCATCGACTCGCCAGCACCGCACCGACCCTGTCCGCCGAGCGGCCGGAGTGGGGTACGACCTGGTAGTCCGGCCCGAGCAGGTCCGCCGCCTGGTCGTACCCGCCTCCCCACACGACCTCCTGCAGGCCGATCACGTCCGGGCGTAGCTCCCGCAGCCCGGCCCGCACGGCGCCACGGCGACGTTCCCAGTCGGCGTGCAAGGGAGCGAGCAGGTTGAAGGTCATCACCCGCAGGTGATCCACCCCTTCGACAGTCATCCCGGCACCCTCCTCGTCGGGTTCTGGCAATCTAACGCCACTACTGTTGTGTTAATTGGAGCCGAGGGGCACGACCATGGACATCCAACCGACCGGTCGGGCGAGGGTGATGACCTGGAACCTGTGGTGGCGCTTCGGCCCTCGCTGGCAGGACCGCCAGCCCGGCCTGGTGGAGACCCTGCGCCGGGTGGACCCGGACGTGGTCGCCCTGCAGGAGGCCTGGGGGTCGGCGGACACCACTCAGGCACATGAGCTCGGTGACCAGCTCGGGCTGCACGCCGGCTTCGCCGCGCCCTCGTACCCGCCCGTCCCCGATCCACCGGAGTCCCCCGACCACGTGGGGATCGCCCTGGGCATCGGGCTGCTGAGCCGGTGGCCGATCAGCGGGCTGCGGGCGGTCGAGATGCCGGCGCGGCACCGTCCACATGCTCCGGTCGCGATGGTCGCGTCCCTCGGACATCCCGCGGGTCCCCTGCACGTCGTCGTGGCCTGCCTGGAGTTCGAGCCCGCGTACAACGACGATCGGATCGCGCAGGGTCACGCGCTGGTCGACCTGGCCACCGATCCGGCGCTGGACGGTGCGTTGCCGGTCGTCGTGGCCGGTGACCTCAACGCGGCGCCGGACAGCCCGGTGCTTCGCCCGCTGCACGATGTCCTCGCCGACGCATGGACCTTAAGCGGCGGCGACCCGGCGGCGGTCACCCTCCCGTCCAGCCATCCTTCCGCGCCCGTCGAGGCCGAGGAGCTGATCGACGAACGGATCGACCACGTCTTCGTCCGACCCGGGCAGCCGGGCCAGCGGCTGTCCGTGGTTGCCGCAAGCCTGGCGGGCGCCGCCGTCGACGGGCTCTACCCCTCCGACCACCGGGCGGTCGTCTGCGACCTGAGCTGGACTTCCGCGGACTGACCCGATGGTCGATTCGGCGTCGGCACGGCCGGGCGGGCGTACTGCTCGGATCCGGGCCGCGGTCCTCGACGCGACGGTGGCCGAGCTGGTCGAGCGCGGGTACACGGGGCTGACCGTCGACGGCGTCGCCGCTAGGGCCGGCGTCAACAAGACCACGCTCTACCGGCGCTGGGGCGGCCGGGAGAGTCTCGTCGTGGATGCGGTCGAGACCTTCGCCGTCGCCCAGGCCGACGTCCCCGACACCGGCGACGTCGACGAGGACCTGCGGCTGTGGGCTCGCTCGATCCTGCGGAGCCTCACCGGCCGGGTCAGCGGGGCTCTCGTGCGTGCGATCTTCGGCGGCGCCGGCCACAGCCCGGCGGTCGACGACCTGCGGCACCGGTTCTGGCTCGTCCGCTCGGCCCTGGTCGCGCCGATGGTCCGGCGGGCGATCGACCGTGGCCAGCTACCGGCGGGCACGGTGTCGGAGGAGGTCGTCAAGCACGTGGGAGCGCCGCTGTACTACCGCGTGCTGGTCCTCGCGGAACCGCTCACCACCGAGGCGGCCGACCTCGCCGCCGCCGTCACCGCCGCCGCCGCTCACGCCGGCGTCTTCGTCCGGCCCGTCCCCGGCGCGGAACCGGGTTAGCCCACCATCATGGGCGCACCGGATTCGCAGCTCCTAAGCTGTGGCGGTCATGACCGACGACGAGCGGCGGATCCGCGAGCTGATCGAGCGCTGGGCGAGGGCGGTGCACGCCGGCGACCTGCGCGGCGTCCTCGCCGACCATGTCGAGGACATCGTGATGTTCGACGTGCCGCCGCCGTACGAGGGTGTGCGGGGGATCGCCGGCTATCGGGACACCTGGCCGGGCTTCTTCCAGTGGCAGGCGCGCGGCGCCGTCTTCGACATCGTGGAGCTTGACGTCACGGCCGGGGACACCGTCGCCTTCGCGTACGCGCTCCTGCGCTGTGGGACCAAGGCCGAGTTCATCGCGAACCCCGACCAGCGGCTGCGGCTCACGATCGGCCTGCGCAAGCAGGACGGCCGGTGGGTGGTGACTCACGAACACCACTCGTTCTCCGATACGAGCGACGCCGGCGACGCCGAGCCGGCGACTCCCGGATGATGCGCCAGCAAGGCCGATCGCCGAGCGCGCTGCGACCACCGTCGGCGCGTTGACCCGCGGTCCCATCAACGGACGTCCTCAGGACGGGGCGGCATCACCGCGATAGGGGACATCCCGCCGGCACCGCGTGGGTACGGAACCTGCAGGACAGACAGGCCGGGAGGACCAGGCGGCCATGCGGCGCTACCCGTGGACCGTACCGGTCGCTGGAGTGCTCCTGCTCCTCGCCGGGGCGATCGTCGGCATCTCAGCTGCCGCCGACGACGAAGCCGGGATCTACGGGCTGGCCCTGGCCGCCACGTACGTCGTGGTCGGGCTCGGCCTGCTGGCCCGCCGCCCCTGGGCCGTGCTGGCCGGGCTTGGCCTGTCCGCCATCAACGTCGCCTTGACCGTCCTGGCCTTCACCACCGGACCCGCCGGGTGGTTGACGGCCGAGTTCACCGTCCTGCTCCTGCTCCTGCTGCTGCCGGCGCTGTGGCGGCGCCGTTCCCCGCCGCCGCGGGGGAGCGCGGGAAGGACCGACACGTGGACCGGCCCCCGCGAGCGCCTGCTGTTCTGGGTGGCGGCGGCGCCGACCGTGCTGCTCGGGATGGCGTTCTTCCTGGTCGCTCCGTTCGGCTGGCTCTCGGGTGGGATCGACCCCGTGGCCGCTCTGGTCGTGGTCGGATGCCTGGCCTTCGTCGGCTCGGTAGCGGTGTTGTTGCGACCCCGATCGCGGGTCGTTGACCTCGACGTCGCCCGGCTGTCGATCGGTGAGGAGCCCAGGCCGGCGTTCCTGGCGCGGTACGACCGGGTGGGCCGGACGATGGTCCCGGTCGGCATCGCGGGCGGGCTCGCCACCGTGAGCGTCTGGCTGCTGGCCGCCGAGAACCTGCCGGTGGCGGTCCGGCTGCCGGGGGCCGTCCTCGCCGGCCTGGTCGCGCTCGGGGCGCTGGTCCTCCCCGCGACCGGCTGGAGGTCCTACATCGCTCTTCTGTCGTCGGGGCTGCACGTGCCGGGCCTGCGGCACGCAACCTTCGCCCCGTGGACGGCGATCGCGGGCAGTTCGGTGGAGTGGCTTCCGCACCGGGGCGGGGCCGAGCCGTACGTGACGGTGTCGGTCGTGGACCCTGCCGCGATCAGCACCTCCGGCGGCGGACGGCTCCTCTGGCGGCTCAACCGGGGCTTCGGCGCGGACCTCTACTTCCCGGCCCGCATGCTGATCACAGATCCGGACTTCCTGGCGTACGCGATCGGCGCCTACGGCTCCCGCCCGGAGCGAGGACGGATGATCGGGATGACCGAGGAGCTGGATCGGATCCGCTCCGAGTGGACCGGCGCTCGACTACCCAGACAGCTGCCTGACCCACCTGCGTCCTCGCGCTGGTGAACCTGTCCATGGAGCCGCGCCCACAGGGCGAGACCAGCCCGGGTGGCACCTCACGAGTCGCGACGTGCGTACAGACGGTCGGATGCCGCAGCGACCGTTGCTGCCGTTCCGGCTCCCAGGATGGAGCCGACAACGACGTCGCCCGGATAGTGCACGCCGGTGTGGACACGCGAGTAGGCGACCGCCCCGGCGAGCAGTCGTATCGGCACCGCCAGCAGCGGGAAATGACGGCCGATCGCATAGGCGAATGCGAATGCCGACGCGGCATGACCGGAGGGAAAGGAGGCGGACTTGGGCATCCGCGCGTCCCGGCGGGGGAAGAGGTCGGGATCGGCCCGGTCAGGGCGCCGCCGCTCGATGAGCGGCTTGATTCCCAGGTTCACTTCCGCCGAGGTGACGGCGATGGAAACGACACCTTCCAGCGCCGCACGTCGGCCTCGACGGCCGCGGAGGAGGGCGATGACGGCGGCGACGCCGAGCCACAGGAGCGAGCGGTCAGCGGCGTTGGAGAGGCGTCGAGCGGGGCCGTCCAACCGCGGAGTCGGCGTGCGGGCCACCGCGTGGAATACCGCGCGGTCGACCGCTCCCAGCTCGCGCAGCGCTTCGACCGGACCAGGCGGCGCGGCTGGCTGGGCCTCGACCCGCTGGGCCAGTGCTTCCTCGAGGGTCCGCTCCGGCTCGCTGCTTCCCTCAGGCACGGGAGCATGCTACGGCTGAGGCGGGCGGGCCAACGTGCGGTCGGGCGAGTTGGCAGGGTCGGCGGTCGCCGTGCGGCGCCAATAGAGGCAACCGCCGAGGCCGAGCCTGCACTCATCGGGGGAACCTCAGCCGTCGCGTCCACTCTCCTCGCGATCAGGCCTGGACTGCGGTTGGCGGGGCTGACCGAGGAGGCGTTCCATCAGGTGTGGTTCGCCGGGCCATGCGGCGAGCAGTACGTCGCGGGGTACCTGTCGTCCGGCGTAGCGCAGGGCGAGGGCGACCACGACGATGTCGTCCAGGGGCCCGATGACCGGGATGAACTCGGGGATCAGGTCGACGGGGCTGGCCGCCCAGAGCCCGGCGACGATGACGGCCATCTTCGCCTTTCGAGGAACGCGAGGGTCTTTGCGCAGCCGGCGCACGGTGGTGACGCAATCGGGAATGAACGCGGCCAGGTCACGCAGGATGCCTGGCGGCAGCCTCTTGGCGAGGACGATCAGGAGTCCCCAGGACGCCAGTAGCAGGGCGATGGCGATGCCGAGGCCGGTCAGCCAGTCACTCATCAGGGAAAGTCCTTCCGAGGGGGGCGTGCGCGGCGGCGTAGACCTCGTCGGCGTAGGCGTCGAGGGTCTCCGTGCAGCGCTTGAGCCGGTCTTCGGCGTCGATACCTTCGGGCACGGTAAAGATGTCGCGGGCTTTGAGGTCCCGCCACCAGCGGCGCAACCGGTCGAGGCTGTGTTCTTCCTCGTCGAGTTCGGCAACGGTGAGCTTGCCGATCCTGCGTTCTTTGGCGATCTCGATCTCGAATTTGCCGCACTCGGAGACGAACTCGGCCCACTCGGCGGCGCGGGCGACGTTGAATTCGCCCCGCAACGCCTGCGCGTCGCCGCGGCTGTGCGGTTCGGCGTCGAGGGTCAACACGGTGCCGTCCCCGCGGCCGACCAGGTCGGCGACCTTGGCCAGGCCATCGGCGAACACCGGCGCGGCCGGCGCCGCCCAAGTGCCGCCGCCTAGCGGGACCGCTCCGATCCGGCGCAGCTCGCGCCACACGGCCACGCGATGCCGCGAGGGGCTCACCGGTACACGGATCACCACGACCAGCCAGCTCGCCCGGTCCTCGACATCAGTCACGCCATCGAGTGTAACTGTCGTTACATCCATACGGCTGACGGTTCGTCGGGTCTTCGTTCTCCGCTCGGTCTGGCGCCGGCTCATCCGGCTCTCCGCGCTCGTGGCGGTCAGCGAGCGGACGCGGAAGAGCGGGAGTAAGCCCGTGCCGCTTCGAAGGCGGCGTTGAAGAATGTCACAGCTTCGGGTGGTGCCTTGTCTATAAGGGAAAGCACCACACCGGAGGGAAAGATCATGCGAGTCTTCGTTGCGGGAGCGACCGGGGCACTGGGACGGCACCTCGTTCCTGGGCTGGTCGCGGCGGGTCACGAGGTCACCGCCACCACGAGGACGCCCGGCAAGGTCGCGCAGTTGCGCGAGGCGGGCGCGGAGCCCGTGGTCGTCGACGGGCTGGATCGCGAGGCGGTGATCGCGGCGGTCCGGGCCGCCGGGCCGGAGGTGATCGTGCACCAGATGACCGCGCTGGCGGGCGTGCGGAGCCTCCGCAAGCTCGACAAGGTCTTCGCCGCCACGAACGACCTGCGGACCCGGGGCACCGACAACCTGCTGGGGGCCGCGGCGGAGGTAGGCACCCGCCGGGTCATCGCGCAAGGCAACGTCGGCGTGTACGAGCATTCCGGCGGCCGGGTGAAGACCGAAGAGGATCCGCTCGCCTCGCGGCCGCCGACTCCGTCGTTCGCGCCGGCGCTGGCGGCGATCAAGCACGTGGACAGGACCGTGCCGCTCGGGGCAGCGGAGGGGATCGTGCTGCGCTACGGCGGCTTCTACGGGCCGGGCGTCTCGGAACCCCTGCTGGACGCCGTGCGGAGGCGGCAGGTGCCGGTGATCGGCGGTGGGACCGGGATCTGGTCGTTCATCGAGATCACCGACGCCGCGGCCGCGACGCTCGCTGCGGTCGACCGCGGCGCGCCCGGCGCCTACAACGTCGTGGACAGCGACCCGGCGCCGGTCGCGGAGTGGCTGCCGTACCTGGCCGAGGTCGCAGGCGCGAAGCCGCCGCTGCGCCTGCCGGCCTGGCTCGGGCGGCTGCTCGGCGGAGAGTTCGTCGTCGCCCAGATGACCAGCGCACGCGGGGCTTCGAACGAGAAGGCGAGGAAAGAGCTCGGCTGGGAGCCGCGGTACCCGAGCTGGCGGGAGGGATTCCGTGCCTGGGTCAGCGGATGAGACGGGCGCGGCCCAGTACCGGCCGCTGCTGTTCTCCATCGCCTACGGGATGACCGGATCCGTGGGCGACGCCGAGGACATCGTGCAGGACGCGTTCCTCGGCCTGACCCGGGCGCACCAGGTGGGAACCACGATCGCCGATCCGAAGGCGTACCTGACGACGGCGGTGACGCGGCTGGGCATCAACTACCTGAGTTCGGCGCGGGTGCGGCGGGAGACGTACGTGGGGGACTGGCTGCCCGAACCGGTCGTCGTGCCCGGTGACGGGCCGGGGCCGGCCGAGCACGCCGAGCTGGCCGACTCGCTGTCGATGGCGTTCCTCGTGCTGCTGGAGGCCCTCTCGCCGGTGGAGCGGGCGGTGTTCATGCTGCGCGAGGTGTTCGGGTACGGCTACCCGGAGGTCGCCAGGATCATCGGCAAGACCGAGGTGAACTGCCGGCAGATCTTCGCCCGCGCCAGGCAGCGCATCGCCGCCGGAGGGCGGGCGCGCGACAGGGCGCCATCCCCGGCGCGGCGGGCGGAAGGCGGGGAACTCGCCCGCAGGTTCTTCGAGGCCGCCGCGGGCGGCGACATGGAGGCGCTGCTCGGCCTGCTCGCACCCGACGTGGTGCTCCACGGGGACGGCGGCGGCAAGGCGCAGGCGATCGGGAAGCCGCTGGCCGGGCGCCAGCGCGTCATGCGGCTGCTGGTCGTCGGGCTCCGCCGGGGCCGGACCCTGGGCGCCTCCCTCCGGCTGGCCTGGGTCAACGGTCAGCCGGGCGCCGTGATGTACGACGCCGAAGGGCGCGTGGTCGGGGTGGTCGAGCTTGACGTCGCCGATGGCGTGGTCCAGACGATCCGCGCGGTGGTCAATCCCGACAAGCTTGGTCACCTCGGACCGGTGTCTGATGTGGCGCGACTGCCGGAGAAAGAATAAATAGCCGGCTCGACCAGCCATCCGACGGTGCGGAACATGGGCAAAGCATGCTCGCGTT
>Ga0126307_10000851_pt1 | contig 20141 bp, 19 predicted proteins | sample Plot28_FD_89955 | JGI IMG/M metagenome (GOLD analysis project Ga0126307, IMG submission 89955) | Serpentine soil microbial communities from UC McLaughlin Reserve, CA, USA - Plot28 | ecosystem: Environmental > Terrestrial > Soil > Grasslands | place: USA: UC McLaughlin Reserve, Lake County... | reverse complement strand
TCTACGTTTTCCTCTAATTTCAACAACATCACCAGTAGAAACTGCTAAAGAATCCATGGTATCATAATCAATACGTGCTATACCTCTACCAACATCACGAGTATAAGCTTCTAGCACTTTTAACGATATACTATTCTGGCTCAATATTTGATATATTATCTTCTAAAATCACATAATAATCTTTGGTTAAATCAATAAAAAATTATTACATTATAGAAATAGAAATTTATAACTGTTATTGATGGTTAAAAATTATAAATTTTTGTAGTCATGCACGTCATGCACTATAGTATCTGACTACCGAGGTTTTTTATTTTTAAAACACAAAAGTTAAAATCACCTAATTGAAACGATTACTTTAGAAATACTTTGGGTAAACGAACGCTAGTACGTAGAAGAGGAAGAGGAGGAAAGCAGTTTAGGGCTGTTACAGTAGGCAAAATAGTACCTGCTAGATATCCTAACTTTAAATTAGAAGAGCAGCATGAAGGAAAAATTATAGATATAGTACATGAAAGAGGAAGAGATGCACCTTTAGCTAAAGTAGAATTTGATAATAAAAGCATATCCTATATTCCAGCACCAGAAGGTACCTCTGTTGGCAGTACTATTAAAACAGGAGTAGGCGCTCCTGCAACGTCAAAAAATATTTTATCACTAGAATCAATTCCTGATGGAACTCTAATTTGTAATATTGAAAAAAATGCAGGCGATGGAGGCAAATTAATTAAAGCTGCCGGATCATCAGCTATAGTATTTTCACATTCTTCGGAAGGTGTAACTGTAAAATTACCTTCAGGGAAATTTTTACTTATTAATCAAAAATGTCGTGCAATGATAGGAACTATTGCAGGTGCAGGAAGAAAAGAAAAACCATTCCTGAAAGCTGGGAATAAGGCAAATTATATGAAATCCAAAGGTAAATTATATCCACATGTAAGAGGAATTGCACAAGCAGCAGTATATCACCCACACGGTGGAGGAAGACATCAACACATAGGGCGTCAATCATCAGTTAGTAGAAGTACACCTCCAGGAAGAAAAGTTGGAAATATTGCACCTAGAAAGACAGGAAGAAGTAGATTAAAAGATCGTAGATAATAGCAATTCTATCTTATCTTTTTAAATTTTGAGTAAATAGATTTAAATCATATCTCTATATTCTGATAAAATGTTAATAATAAATATATAAACAAATAATCTTCTCTAAGTAAAAAAACAATCATCAGTTAAATACATATAATCAATTATCTCTCATCAACAAACATAATAGGGCTTTCTGAACATGTAGTCTATTTTCAGCTTCTTTCCAAACTACAGATGATTTTCCATCAATCACATCAGAAGTCACTTCTTGACCTCGTTTTGCAGGAAGACAATGCATAAATATTACATCATCTTTTGCATGTTGGATAAGTTCAGAATTAACTTGATATTTAGGTATAAATACAGCCTCACGAATTATTTTTTCGTTATCTTTTCCTAAAGAAACAAATGTATCAGTTGCTACTATATCCGCTTCTTGTACTGCACTTATAGGGTCATTTGTTATTTTAACTATAGAACCAGTTTTTGTTCCTTCTTTTTTAGATATAGTGATGATCCATTCTGGTGGTTCATATCCTGATGGACAAGATGCAGTAATATTTATTCCTGTTTTAGCACAACCGATTAAAAGATCATTGCATACATTAAATCCATCTCCTACCCAAGCAAGATTTAATCCATTAAATTTTTTTTTATGTTCTCGAATTGTTAAAAGATCAGCTAAGATTTGACATGGATGAAAAAGATCAGATAATCCATTAATAATAGGTATTGATGAATATTTAGATAATTTTTCTAACTCGCGATGATCATAAACTCTAGCCATTAAACAATCCAAATATAATGACAATGTCCTTGCTGTATCTTCTATTGTTTCGCCTTTTGATAATTGCATATCATTTGTTCCTAAATAGATAGCATGACCACCTAGTTGAAACATACCTATTTCAAAACTAACTCTAGTACGCGTAGATGGTTTCTGAAAAACCATTCCCAATGTTTTTCCTTCAAGTAATTTTCGAGATGAACCCATTTTACTTTCTTTTTTAAGTGTAGTTGCAAAGTCCAATATTGAGATTATTTCATTTAAATCTAAGTCTTGTAAGCTAAGAATATGTTTATTCTTTAAGGAGTTCATCTAAATCATCGTCTGAAAGATACTTAACTTCATTTTTCTTTTTATTTTTATTTTTTTCGGCTATATCACCATTGGCTATAATAATATCATCCTTATGGTTCTTATTATCTGAATAGGTCATTCCTTGGTTATTTTCTTTATCTTTTTGATCAGGTATTGATGAAACTTTATCCTTATTTTCTTTAGATTTTCGTTTGCCGAAGAATGAAGAAAACAAACCTCTTTTCTTTTCATTTTTGTTTTCATCTATTTTTTCAATGACAGAACTTTTCTCTCTATAATTATCACTAGTAAATTGAGATGATTTATTAACAGTATCAGAATCTTCAATTACATTAGTCTTTTCCGATCTGCTATCTTGTGATTCATTTTTTAAATTAATAATATCATTCTTTATGTCATTAACGTTTTTATCTTCTTTTTTTATTTCAACTTTAGACATTTCAATATCATTACTAATTATAGGATCTAAATTGGATGAAGGTGAAGAAATTTTATTTTGATATAATTCTTCAATATTATGAATAGATTCGTTATTAGAAGTACTTTTGGATTTGATATTCCAAAACTTTTCATCATTTCTATTTTCATTTACAATATTAGAACTATACTTTTTCGTAATTTCTTCTGAGGTTTGAGGACTAAACAATGATTCTACAAAAGTATCAACATCAAATGGAATTATATCATCATAATTTTGGCCTACTCCAAGATAAATAATAGGCTTAGAAGTAAGATATGAAATTGAAATGATAGAACCTCCCTTTGCATCAGCATCAGTTTTTGTTAAAATTGCACCGTCAAATTTAGTATAAGCAAAGAATTCTTTTGCTTGATATATTGCATCATTTCCTGCCAAAGAATCGCCTATGAAGATTCTTAGATCTGGCTTAACAACCTGAACAATTTTACTAATTTCATCCATAAGATTTTTTGCTGTTTGCATTCGTCCCGCAGTATCAATTAAAATTGCATCTACCCTATGCTTTTTTCCATATTCAACTGCATCTCTCGCAACTGCGGATGGGTCAGCCCCATATCTTTGATGAATCATTTTCATTGACAGTCTCCTTGCATGCTCACCTAATTGCTCTATAGCACCTGCTCTATGAGTATCACTTGCTGCTAATACAACAGATAATCCTTTTTTATGTAGAAGATTAGCAACTTTAGCTACAGTAGTGGTTTTTCCAGTTCCGTTAATTCCCAGAAAAACTACTACAAAAGGACCGCCTTTATTTTCTTTTTTGGAATTAATTTCATTAACCAAGTCCAAAGTTCCTGATTTAGTAAGAATTTCATAAATGGATTTTTTAACATGTAATTGAATTAATTCTTCTGGTGTTTTATCTTTTTCAACAGATAGACCTAATAGTTTATTTTTTAAATTAGCAGAGATATCATCTATAACTTCCTGTGCTACATCACTTTCTATCAATGCAATTTCAAGATCAAATAGAGTATTTTCAAGATCTTTTTCAGTAATTTCTTTTTTACTGATATCTGAAATAATATTTGAAAAAGCTTTTTTTAATTTATCAAACATATATACTCATACACAAAAATAATAATTCAAATCTCAATGTATTATGTTTTCTTTTTTGCTTCGAGTAATTATTGTATTATTATATTATGAACCTTGATGCAACATAGAATTCACCTGTTGTTGAATCTGTTCAAGTTGAGAAGTTATTTGTTTTTTCTGTTCTGTTAATTGATTTAGTCCAATCTCAAATTCCTTGATTCGTGATTCTATATAATGTAAAGTATCTTCACGTGTTTTTTCTATTGTAACTCCTGCACCAATATTAACCAATAGTTTATCAATTGAAGGAATATTTGTTTTTAAATATACTCCTATTCCAATTGGCATTAATGCCTCATTCTCTTTATCCAGAGAAATATTTTGAAGAGCATACGATGCAAGACGAGCTTCTTCAATTAATTTTGTAACTGTAGCTTCTCTTTCTAATACTTCATTAAGATAAAGTTCTAGTGTTCTAGAATGCTGAACAAGCTCATTGATTCTTTGTTCAATGGCTGATTTTTGGGGGGTATTAGCTTTGCTCATCTGTATTAAACTATTTTAAATCCATTTATAACTGTGACTCAGTCAAAAGGAAAAAGATAAAAATCATCATAATTTTGCATCTTCTAATATAGCTAAATTGAAGAGAGTTTCATCATATCAGCGATCTTTACTTCCATTCCATATCGATCTTGATTATTTTTCATATGATGATATATTCGAAGTAAATCAAGAGAATTTTTTACAAGGTTAAAAGTACCTGTAATTTTCATCAAAATAAACTTGAAGACCAATGGGTATATATTAAAACGTTTAAGAATTTGTTTTCTGTATGTCTTAAAATCATTTAGATTATTTACAAAGAGATCGGCACAAATTGTTGAAGGGATAATGCCTTCACCAAGTAATGGATAAACAGTACCAATTGATTCTCCAACTCCTATGGATTTTCTACCATCGTAAAATGGTTCTGATTTAGATGGTGGACTAATTCTTACAGGTCTTCCATTTTTTTTAATTATTTCGCATTTGTATTTTTTAAGAAAATGTTCAACAAAAAGATTATGATTTTTTCTTGTAAAATCACCAGCACCTATATGCGCATATCCATTTCCTAAAGGAAAATACCAGAAATAGCCAGACATAGAAGGAAATCCTTTAAGATAAAAATCATCGTATGGAATATTATTATTACTATTATATTTGACTTTATACTGAACACAAGGGATCCACATTTCATAATCAAGTTTAGGAAGATAATTTCTGTGAAAGCCAGTAGAATCTATAATTAAATCAAAATCAGACTCTAGATTGTCCTTTTTTGGAGCTTTTCCATAATTTATCTCTGTTCCTTTTATCATATCTTGAATAAGTTTTAATTTATCATAACTAACCATACCTCTTAATCCAATATCAACATGTTTACTTTCTCCAAGGTCTACACTCATATTTTTACCATCATGCAAGATATAATTATCAAAATTTAGACCACATTTTCTTGTATAATCTATCATAACATTTTTGCTTGTAGCCCAAGCACAAACAGCATCATGTTCTTCTTCTTTCATCCGTTCAAATCCTACTACATGAATATCATGATTATCACTAAGTTGATTCATAAGATATGCTCCAGCAACCCCAATTCCTACCACAGCAATTTTCATCGATACAATATTTACCATTCGAAAATAAAAATATATTGAGAAAAAAATTAAACGTATAGCACTAGTGAAAAAGAAAAAAGAAATGCCTGGTGCTGCAAGAGCAGGTATAGCTATTTTAGTATTAGGAGCGATACTTCTTGGTATAGGGTACTATCAAGAACGAGAAGCACTTTCTTTATACGGATTAATAATGTCAATTTGTGGATTTAGCTTATATATGATTTCATCAATTTATATTTCAAGAAAAAGTAATAATAAAGAAAAAAAAGGATCCTATTCTAAATAAATAGCTGGTTTATATGGTCTTGAAAGTTTAGACTTTGACTTTGGATCAAATTTTTCTTTTTCTTCTTCTGGATAAATAACTATTTGAACATTTTCAATTCCAATTTCATTAGTTATTAGATTCTGTGCATCTTTTATTATAGAAATTTCATTAAACGAATTCAAATTTAATCTATTAATTCTTGATTCAACAGATTCAGAAAGAATATCTTCTACAATTTTTTTAACAAAAGAAGGATCTTTTTTTGCATAAGAAGTTTCAGGATCTTCTATTAATTTTTTCATTATATTTCCAAAATTTCGTTCATTATTTAGAGTTATTACTTTAAGAATTTTTTGATAAATTCTTTGTTTACTGGTAGATGAACAATATATGTATATAGTATTTGGCAGCTTTTTAGTTACTTTAATAATATTAGATATATCAGATGCTAATCTCTTTATAAATTCTTCCGATTCTTCAGATAAAGGATCAATTCGATCATTGAATATACTATCAGGCCATTTTGAAGAAACAATTGAAGTTGTATTACCTAAACTATTCCAAATTTCCTCAGATATAAATGGAGCAAATGGAGATAATAACTTGATTCTAATAGAAAAACAAAGAACTAGTATATTATTTACTACATCATTATTATCTCTTTTTTTAGCAGTAATTCTTTTTTTATACCAATTAATATCTTGATCAAAAACGTACAAGATATTATGAAGAGCCTCTCGTACTCTTAATGTTCCAAGTGATTTTGTAACATTATCTATTAGTCTTTGTAATTTACTTATTAACCATCTATCTTCTAATTCAAGAAGATATTCATTTTTAGATATAGAACCATAAAGGAATTCATCCAATGATAAGTCGTTAGGATTTGATAATTTATTATTAAAATTAGAATTGAACAAAATTTGTTGTATTTGTTGTTGTAGCGAGAAAGTATAAAATTCTAGCAATTTAATTCTAATAGATTTTGCTGTATCAAAAGAGAAATCAGCATCCTGAAGAAGCTCAGATGAAATCAATATTGCTAACCTAATTGTATCTGCACCATATTCTTGTATTGCTTTTCTTAAAGGTATTATATTTCCTAATGATTTAGACATCTTTTTTCCTTCCATTAAAACTGAACCATTAACAACTATTTGACGTGGCCAGAATCTCTTTTCAAAAAGAGCTACATGGTTAAAGATAAAAAAAGTAAGATGGTTTGGAACTAAATCTCGTCCCGAATGTCTAGAATCGACCGGATAAAAATAAATAAACTCATTTCTAATTTCTTCTAACAATGATATAGAAAGGCTACAATTTTTTGCTATTTCGTACACATCTCCAAGTCCTAATAGTACATAGTCAAAGAAAGTTTTATCAATATTACTAAGGCTTTCTTTCATTAAGTATTTTTGTTCATTAACAAACTTTGATATTATGTAATAAGCCATATAAATAACTGAATCAGATAAGCTTTCTATTATCCATTCATGATCCCATGGAAGTTTAGTTCCAAGACCTGATTTTCTTGCACAAGCTCTTTCCTTTAACCAATCAACTACATTATGAAATTCCTGTCTAAGATCATCTGGTAGAATACTTAATTTATCTATATAATTATGCACTTTATGTTTCCATTCCTTATCTCTATAATTAATAAACCATTGATCATTTAATAATTTGACAAAACATTCATTACCACATCTACATTTAATTGGTTTATTGATTAACTCATAAAATATTTCAGCTGTGTTATTTGTAGTAATCAAATAATTTTTTATGTCTTCTTTAGCTAATTGAACACTCATTCCAGAATATTTCCCCGTATTAGGTAGCATTTTACCTTGATAATATTCTAAATGATAAACTTCAGTTGTTGCTTTTTCTAGTTCTAAATCTGACTGATTGCTAATTTTGAACTTTGATATTGCATCTTCTACGCATAACATTGAGCTATTAGTTGCATTATCATTATCGTTGCTTTGGACTTTTATAATTTTAATAGGATTAATCTGAGATAAATCAAGACCATTAAATGATGATGTTTCTTTTTTTAAGTCACTAAGAGCTTGAAAATCATATGGAGCATGTCCAGGTACTGACATTACTATTCCCGTTCCTGTATCAGATTTTACAAATTTTGCAGGAAGAATAGGAATATCTACATTTCTAATAATATCTCTTGCAAATTTACCAATTAATTCATCTCCTTTGATAATTTTATTGAATTTAATATCATGATTAAGGAATTTTAATTTTGTAGATGCCTCTTCAGTAACAATCCATTGTTCAGTGCCATCTACATCTATTACAAAATATTCAATATCAGGATTTACCCAAATATTGGTAACTCCAAAGATAGTTTCAGGTCTTAAAGTAGCAATAGGAAGTATGACATTACTCTTAGTCAATTTGAACTTTATTAAAATATATTCACTAAATTCTGGTTCCACATCTCCAAGGGTATCATGTTGACTTACAGGATTTTTATCATAAGGACACCATCCAACAGGATGAGAACCTTGTACAATTAAGCCTTTTTTTTGTAATGTTTTAAACTGCCAAGTTACGAATTTCGAATATAAAGGATCAATAGTTGTAAATTCTCGTCGCCAATCGATAGAATAACCCATATCTTGCATTCCTAATTTTATCTCATTATGAAAATATTTAGCAATATTTTCTGGTTCTATAAATGAGTTGATTATATTTTCAGGAACATTATATATATTTTTAAAAGTTCCAATTAAATCTTGATCTTGTGCAATTACTCTTTTTGACATTGCTAAAATTGGGGTTCCTGTATAATGAAATCCCATTGGAAACAACACATTGTAGCCTTTCATCCTCATATATCTAGCATGAACATCAGCTAATGCATATGTTCTTCCATGTCCTATATGTTGTGGAGAATTAGGATATGGAAATGCAACAGTTATGAAATACTTTTTTTTATTAGCTTTATCATAATTAGCTTCAAATAGATGTTCTTCTTTCCATCTGGATTTCCATTTTGTTTCCAGTTCGTTCCAATTAATATTATTATATTCTCTATAATTCAGTTATTTTCACCTTTTGATTGTTTCATTAACATATGTTTCAGCTAACCTTAAGACCTCTTCAATTCTATTCTTAAATCTACCCCCTCCTTGACCAAATTTTGAGTCTCCACCACCAGACCCTCCTAAATTAGTAGAAATAATTTTTGCTATTTTTCCGGCATTAAAATCATATTTTCTTGCAGTTTCACCAACAAAAACTATTACGCGTATTCCTTCTCCTTTGGAGACAAGTGAAACGTATATTAAAAGAGGATCTATATCAATAGTTTTTTCTCCTACTGTAATATGGAACTCCTCATCAAGTTCATCATCAAATGTTGTGAACAACTTTACGCCTTCAGAAGATATTTGTTTACTATTATTGGATATGAATTTAGCTAGAATAGGAGAGGTTTTTCGTAAAAGAATTTTTATCTTTGTTCTAAGCTTTTCTGAATCATCCAAATATTTTTTGAATGAATCTGTTAACTTTTCTTTACTAGAACCTAGTGATTGAGTAATAAATGAAATATTTTTATCCTGATTTTTAATATAATTTATAGCAGCCTGTCCAGCAACAAATTCTAATCGAACAACACCGTCTTGAATCCGTTCTGATTTAAGAATTTTTACTAAACCTAATTCACCAGTTCTATTAACATGTGTTCCTCCACATGCCTCAATGTCGAATTCACTTATATTCACTATTCTGACTTTATTTGAAGGAACTACTCCACCTTGATATATACGAAAGGAAAATTTTTGTTCACTTTCTCCTCTTTCATATTCTTTTATGTTGACACCAAGGTTTTTCATTACAATTTCATTAGCAGTTTTTTCAATTTTATCTACTTCTTCTTTATTCAATGCAGAATGATGAGTTATATCCAGTCTTCCATAGTTAACATCTTTAAATGCAGAATTTTGCCATACCCATGAACCAAGTGTAGTCCTAGATGAAGAATTTAATATATGAGTAGCTGTATGATGTTTTGTTATTGAATTACGTCTTGTATCATCTATATTACATTTAACCGATAATCCTTCGGAAAGTGATGATAAATTTTCTACTCGATGAATAACAATATCTCCCTGTTTTATGACTTCTAAGACTTTAGCATCACCAATAGTTCCTTTATCAGGTTCTTGTCCTCCACCTCTAGGATAAAATGATGTTTGATCTAAAATTATATAATCTTCTTTTATTATTTTTATGATCTTAGCATAAAATTCCCGAAGAGAGGAATCTTCATAATACAACAATTTGGTAGATGGTAAACCTTCTAATTCTTCTATTGATTGAGAAGAAAGGGATTTTTGGTTAATGTTATGTAATTCTGATAATTTCACATAAAAATTTGAAGGTATTTCAGTTATTACGTTGACTTCTTTAAGAAAATCTGGAGTAATACCATCGGATTCATATAATCTTATAAGATCATCTACAGTTAGTTGTTTGTTATTCTTACGTATTGTAGAGGCAATATCATCCATACGGTGTCTTGTACTTGCGTATCGATCAGATTCAAGTTTTAGAATGGTATAGACCTCTTTTTTATTTTCCTCTATTTCAGGGAACATATTTTTTAGATATTCTACATGTGTATCAATTAGATCTTCAATTTTTATATTCCACTTGAATCGTTCAATAATAGATAAGACTCTACGTAAAAGAATTCGAAGGTTATAACCTCCACCTACATTAGAAGGTAATGAACCATCTGAAATAGCAAATAATAATGTTCTAGTATGATCTGCTATTGTATATATCGCCTCATATGGAGATACAATTTTATCAAGATGTTCAAATGGTATTTTCATCTCTTGAGCAATCATTTTTTTCAATTTGTTTATTTTATCGGATGAATCATCTTCTATACTATTGAATTTTTTAGACACTAATTTAAAATAGATTGAGAGAAAATTTTCATCTTTTTGAACTCCGATAGAGTTTTCTAAATATTTTATAACTGATTCAAAACAACAATCATAGCTTGTGGGAGTACCCATAGTAATCCATGATAATCGTTCCAAACCTGCACCCATATCAATAATCTTATTTTTCATAATTCTATAATTATTTTCATCTCCCTCGAATTCTGTAAAAACAGCATTACCAAGTTCAAGACCACGTACAAAATATTCTAAAGAATATCCAAAAGCTCCTGCTCCCATCCAAATATCTTCTACAAAAGTAATCTCTTCTGGTTTTATTCCCAATACATTAGTTAATAATCCAAAGTCTAGATCAATACATTTATCCTTCCAATATCCACCAGATGCATCTGCATTACATGTTTGACCAATCATACAGAAACTTGTATAATGACGACCGCTTAATCCCACATTTTCAACGTCATTAAATCTTAAACACATTTGTGGTACTACTAAAGGATTTGATGGCAATTCAAAAATAACTTTATTATTCATTATTCTTTGAAAATCTACTATAGATGCAATTGTAAAATAAAGATCGTCTCGCCATCTACATACTACAGGATATCGTCTTACAATAGAATGATTATGAGATTGAAAATATTTTTCAATTTCCTTCCATGTTTTTACATAATCTAATCGCTTATTTGTAGGGGGATCTCCTATAAAGTTATAGGTCTCATGATCAGGACAGATATTTTTATCTATAAGCGACCAAAAAAATTTTCCACATGATATACATTTGTTTCGTTTAAAACCTAATCTATCAAATAAGGAAACTCTATAATATTTATCAGGATTAGATGAAAATAAAGTAGAAACTTCTTTTTTACCCAAACTATGCTAACGATTATTATTATCTATATTAATGCTTTTATGATACAAAAATAAAAACTACATTTAAAGTAAGCTAAATTAAATGAAAATAAATAATATTAATTTCTGAAATTAATTTCTGGCTAAGGATTCCTCTATGAATTTTTGATATGCTTCTTTCGGAGCAGCTCCTACAGTTCTTGCAATTTCATTTCCATCTTTGAATAGCAATAATGAAGGTATAGAATGAATTCCATATTTTACTGCTATCTCTTGGTTTTCATCTACATTAAGCTTTACAATTTTGACTTTTCCATCAAGACTTTTTGATAATTGTTCAACAGCTGGTCCTACCATTCTGCACGGACCACACCATTCTGCCCAAAAATCAACAAAAACAGGTAATTGTGATTTTACTACTTCTTTTTCCCATGATTCATTGTTTACTGGAAGTACGCTTGGATCAGTTCCCATATAATTAATTTGAGTGTAGGTTAATTTGAATCATACTAAATACAAATTTAATAATGATTATTAGAAGCGATAATTACATAAATTTTATTTTATTTATAGTCGATTAATAGATATACTATTATTAAAAAATTCTTCATTACAATGAAGATATAAAATAAATATATATTTTGTTTGATTTAGATTGAATATAAAAATAGATAAAGAAAAATCTTTAAACACATTCATAAAGAGATCATCCTTAATACATTGTAATGTAAATAATCTTTTTGATTATCATACACGAAATGGTGCTTTAGAAAGACTCATTCCACCTTGGAGTGGTTTGAATTTAGTTAATCAAAAAGGAGGAATTAATAATGATGCTATTTCAATTTTCAGAATTAATTTTGGACCAATAAATTTCCAATGGATTGCTAAACATTTTGGATATATTCACAATAAACAATTTCAAGATGAAATGATAAAAGGCCCATTCCAAAAATGGATACATACTCATTCTTTTATACCTCAAGGATTGAATCAAAGCTTTATAGAAGATAAAATAGATTATACTCCCAAATTTGGCAAAATAGGTTCTAATATTATACAAAAGAGAATTCAGAATTATCTGGAGCAATTATTTCTTTATCGTTCTCGTATTTTAGTTAATGATATATATTTTGAGAAAATGGCACTAGAAAAAGAAAAGAAAATCCTTATTACAGGTTCTCATGGATTAATAGGTTCTGCACTGATTCCATTATTAACTAGTATAGGAAAGCATAAGATTACTCGCCTTGTACGAAGTCTAAATAATAACAATAACCATAACAATATGAATATACATTCTATTACTAATACACTAAATAATAACGAAGATAATGACAAAATCATCTATTGGGATCCTGATCATAAAAAATTAAATCTCCATCAACTTGAGGGATACGATATAATCATTCATCTCGCAGGAGAAAATATTTTTGGAAGATGGACAAACATAAAAAAACAAAAAATATTTGATAGCCGTATAGAAAGTACTAAACTTTTAGCTGAATCTTTAACAAAACTATCTAATCCTCCATCATTATTAATATGTGCATCAGCAATTGGATATTATGGAAGAGATAGACCCAATGAACATTTAACAGAAGATAGCAGTCCAGGAGAGGGATTTCTCTCTAAAGTATGCCAAAAATGGGAAAATGCAACTAAAACAGCAAGTGAGATAGGAATAAGAGTAGTTAATACACGTTTTGGTATAGTATTAACCCCAAAAGGAGGTATTTTGCAAAAGCTACTTGGACCATACAAACTAGGCTTAGGAATAATAATTGGAAATAAAGATCAATATATTAATTGGATCTCAATAGAAGATGTGATAAAAGGCATTTTTTTCTCCATAACAAATACCTCAATTAGAGGTACTATTAATATTGTGTCACCAAAACTAGTTACAAATTTAGAATTCTCAAATATACTCAAAAAAATATTTAATACAAAGATATCAATATCAATAAATCAAAATATAACAAAAGTAATCTTTGGTGAAATGTCAGATGAATTGTTATCTACAAATACACATGTCATTCCTAAAAAATTAATATCTACAGGATACAAATTCTTTAATTTGGAATTAGATGATACACTTAAATTCTTACTTGGAAAAATGGAAATAAAATAATAAATTGAATATTCAAATATCTACTATAAATGATTTTTAATCTTATTAGCATATTTATTATTATTTAAGTGAAAAAAAATATTAAAAATATAATTGCTAATGTCATTCCATATATTGTGTGACCAAATAGACTTATGATAATTGGACCTTTTCCTAATGGATGATTCAATGGATTTATCCCAGTAATTGGTTTATGAATTGGCAAAAGTGTAACAATCCAAAGAAAAAGTCCATATAATAATCCTATTATCAAAAGTGGAATTTCATATAAAGATGGAATTAAAACTAGAGTTAACAATAATCCAATTCCACCTAGACCGCCATTTAAAAAATGTAGCAAAAATATTCCCGAAAAATAATTCTTATTATCTGGAAGTCTGAAAATTTTACATGTCAAAACCTGATTTTCATGCCATTCTAAAATACCTGTTAATTTCCACTTTGGAAAAAATGGAATTTCAACAAGTGTCATAAGTCCTGTAGACATTAAGCCAGCTAGGAAGCTTAACAAAATTGAAAAGAGATCAATTTGCAATTAATCTGTGTACATCCTAGGTTTTATTTTTAAATATCTAAATACAATTATGATTCTTATTGTTATTATTATTATTATTACTTTGAATGATAGTTTCATTTATTATAGAGAAACTTATTATTTCTTTTATAAATTTGATATTGTGTTAATAATAATATAATAATTAAAAATTTTCTTTTTCTAAATCTAAATGATATTTTTTATTTGGTTTTTATTATTAAAAGTATCAATATACGATATGGACGAAAGAGTAATAAGAACATACGTCCATAATTATTTAATGAAAAAAATATCAGGAAAGAATATTACAACAAGATCTATTATACTCATCTCTATGATGATGATAGCTAATGGATTAATGTTATTCTCTTTTAATCTAAATACAATAATGGCAGTCCCTGCTGATATAGTAGAAAGAGAAGGAGATTATTTGTATGGAAGATCAATAGGTATTGTACAAGTTGAAAATGGAGAACCATTGTGGATTATATCTGGTACATTTAAATCCAATTTATCATCAAATCAAACTCAACCTGGAAATAATTCTACGGTTTTTAATGCAAATTTGGAAATGATCAAACCTGATGGAACAGCAAAACATACTCACACTCTTACTAATTTTGTTTTAACAGATATTGCAAATCAAAATAATGCCACTGTATTTAATGGCACAGGGACAATTAGTATGCCTGATATGCCTTTTACTGATATTCCTATAAGCATTAAAGTAATGAATAATAAGAATCTAGGTATAATATACTTAGATCCAAATAAAGTAAATAATCACTTTGGGACTACACCAATATATGGTCTTCCTTTAGAAGATAGTGAAAATAAAGAAAGAAAACATGGAGAGAACAAACAATATAAAAATAAATCTTAATCAAATTAGAAGGTAATTTTATCTTATTTTTCTTTTCATATTCAAAGTATTATAATGATTTTATAGGAATAGTTAATATATCATTTATTTTGTTAACAAAGTATGAATTTTAAAAATACTGTTTTTTTTAGTGGTATGGCTGTTTTCTTGTTATTTTTAATTTTAAATAGTGTGACATACCATTCTGCATTTGCAGCAACAGAATATGAACACAAAACAAAATGGGGAGAAAAAGGTGTTGCAATTGGACAATTTAATCAAATAGGTGGCATTACTTCTGACGCTGAAAACAATATTTATGTTGCTGATTTCACAGGTCGTTCACATATGATTCAGAAATTTACAGAAAATGGATCATTTATTCTTGGTTTTGGTGTATTAGGTAATGGTCCACAATTTTTTACTAATCCTTCTGGTTTAGCTTCTGACTCTGAAAACAATATCTATATCGCAGACTTTGGAAATCCTAATTATGCTATAAAAAAGTTTAGCAAGAATGGAAACTTTATAGACGCTTTTGGTTCCTTTGGCCTTGGAGATGGACAATTTATTACTCCTGGTGGACTAGGTGCAGATAAAGAAAATAATATTTATGCAACAGATTTTGGAGAAAATAATAATGTACAAAAATTTGACCAAAATGGTAATTTTCTAATGAAATTTGGGACTTATGGAACCGGTGATGGACAATTTTTGAATCCTACAGATGTAGCAGTAGATTCACTTGGAAATATATTTGTAGCCGATTCTTTTAACGATCGTGTACAAAAATTTGACCAAAATGGTAATTTTCTAATGAAATTTGGTACCACAGGAACTGGTAATGGACAATTTAATAACCCCTTTGAATTAGCAATTGATTCTTCTGATAATATTGTAGTAGTTGATAATAATAATAATCGTGTACAAGTTTTCAATAACAATGGTGAATATATTTCTCAATTTGGTAATCAAGGTCCAACAGCTGATAGACTTGAAGATCCAATTACTATTGCAATTGATACTTCTGATAATGTATATGTAGGAGATGGAAAAGATACTGATATACACGTATATAGTCCAGTAAAATAATATTTTTAATTTCTAATTAAGAAATAGAATTAAAAATAAAGTATTGTAGAATTAGACCAAAATTGATATAAAATCATATTCTCTGTTATTAATTTTTTCTATTTATTTATTAAAATTTTATAATTATTTATTATTCAGTGAAATTTAACACTATAAGCACAAGATTCATCTGGTTATGAGGCATTTTTGCCTCCTATTTTGTTACCGTCATAGTAATAAACATTTAATAAAATTTTATTAACTTGAATTATCAAAGATTAATTATATTTGGTATAAGAATATGATGAGAACTATACTAAAGTATCCTAGATTCAATTGATGAATATTTTCTAATAAAATTAATTCCAGATTTTTATTTTGCAATTTCTCTTCAATTTTTATGTTATAAAGCATATATAATTAGGATCGATACTTAAAGACTTTGAAATAGTCGTTGCTTCCTCATATTTACCTATAATAATAAGTATTTATGCTAACCTGGTGTACAGGTCTACTTCTGTATCTATTCATGACCATTCTCCAAATGCTACTTTTTGATTATTTTGTTGTTGTTGTTGTTATGTATTAGATGTATCTGTAGAAGCAAAAGATCCTCTATTATTATGTCCATAAGAAATTTATATACAATTTTACTCTAATTCCTCTGTATCTAGAACACAATTTTGACTCATAATAGAAAAATTATCATCATCATCATCATCATCATTTTCTTTGATAATGTATGACATAAAGCCAATACGATTTAAAAATGCATTAATATTTTCAATGAGTTTTCTAATTTATAAAATCTTTATCCTTCTCTATTTTGTAACATATCATTGGCTTAATCTTAAGATAGTTTTCTATAGTTTTTCTTGCCAGGTCTTATATTCTCTTTCAATAAGTTTTCAAATTAATAATGACAATATCAGATCATATCTTAATTAGTATAAGTAATGGAATTATTGTTTTCCAAGACCTATGGTACCGTTATCTATTGGTGCAAAAGCAAGATATTCTTCATTATTTTGACTTTCATTGATTTTTTCTTTAAACAACATTTCACAATTGGATTCATATTTATCTCCTTGGGTAGAATTGAAATTTAAAACTACATCTATTCCTTCTCCACAGTTAAAGATATCTGTACTCCTACTACCAACAAGTAAATCGTTGTCTTCTTCACCAAAAAAATTATTTACCTCATCAGAATTTCTTGGACCGAAATCTCGAAGCCAATCATCTCCTGTTCCACCATATAGTTCATCACTTCCGTTATAACCTATTAGTATATCATCTCCTGACCCCCCGATTGCTACATCTTTTCCATGATCATTATCATTTAAAACATCACTTGATGTATCGCCAATTATTGTGTCTGCACCTTCTGCCCCCAAAATAATATCATCACCTGCCATTCCACGCAAAAAATCATTTCCAGTCCATCCATAAATTATATTGTTATTGTCATTTCCAGTAATTTCGTCATCTGTTTCATCACCGTTGCATACCAATACATTTTCATCACACCAATATTTTAGTCCGTATACATCGTTATTTTCTAAAATTAAGCTAACAGGAATTGAAAAAATTAAAACTATTGTCAATGATAACATTATTAAACATTTCATTGTTACTTTTATTCTTTTTTAGATAAATAAATTATTCTAATAGAAAGGTAGAATAAAGATAATAAAAAAATTTCATAACTGTTCATGACTGAATCCAACAAAATGATTGTAAGTCTGTGCACCAAAACTTGTTAGTACCTTTTGCAATTCCTCACTGGGTTTTCCATAAACTTATAATTTAGCTATTTTAACAACATTGAAAATCTTTGGAAGTATTGTCTACAATGCAATACAGCTTGTGGTTGAATTTTGATCCTGTTATATTTTTTCTATTAGGCATTACTTTTTGTTATTATATTCATCATGACGACGAACCCACTCCATAGGAAAGTCATAAACATCCTCGTCCCGTCCCTTTGGAACTAGATCAAGATAGTTGTATGTATTATTCAATATATCTATTCCACGTGCATAAGCAGAATATGTGTGAAATATTTTACCTGATGAATCTTTATAAAAGACACTCACCCCAGGCAGTTCTGAAACAGATGGATTTTGTATGGTAAAATTGTAGAAACCTTCTTTCTTTTCTAATTCTTCTGATGTAAATGATACATAATAATCACGGTTAAAATCTGTATCAAAAGAAGAAACCCATTTAAAATCCCAACCCATCCGCTTCTTGTATTTATCTATCTTACCATAAGGTGCTTTAGAAATTGCTATCATGGTCACATCTCTTTGGTTCAAATGTACAATTATGTCATTAAAATTGTCTGCCCAAAAAGAACATGACTGACATGCTGTATCCCATGTAGGATCATACATCAAATGATATATTATTAGCTGGCTTCGTCCATCAAAAAGTTCTGATAATGTTTGTTTTCCATTTGGTCCATCAAATACATATTCTTTATTTACCTGAACCCAAGGTAGATCTCGTCGTTGTTGACTAAGTTGGTCACGTAATATAGTAAATTCTTTTTCTTCTTTGAGTAGTTCTTTCCGAGCTTCTATCCATTCACTTTCAGAAACAACTTTGTGATTATCTAAATTGTAAGTCATTGTTTTTGCCATGCCTCCTTTTCTTTATTTTCAAGTTTTCTACAATAGTTAGTCAATTCTTTTAAAAATAAACTCCAACCCATATGGTGTTGTTTTATAGATGTTGAATACATTCACATTATCTCAAATACAAACTATTTAAACATTTAAGTAATTCTTTAACTATCATATTATGATAATGACAGGTTCTGTTTGGAAAGCACTAGCTGAAGATAACAGAAGACAGATTTTATTATTGCTTAGGGAACGTGATATGTTTCCTTCAGAATTAGCAAAGCATTTTGATACTACCTTGGCTGCAGTATCCACAAATTTAAGAATTTTAAAAGACGCAGATCTTATTAAAGAAACTAGAGAAGGACAGAAAAAAAGATACTCTATAAATCCTAAAAAAACTCTAGAAATAAAAGAATTTTTTGATAAAATGTGGGGTAATAATCTTGAAGGCCTTAAAAAGTTTGTAGAAAGTAAAGAGGCAAAGAAAAAAAATGAGCGATGAATATGATCCAATTAAAAAAGAAATAGTAATAAGTGCATCAGTAGACAAAGTATATTCAGCTCTAATTATTCCAGAATTATTAACTCAATGGTTTCCTAATATAGTAACTATAGAACCAAAGATAGGTGGAAAAATATTTTTTAGATTTTTAAAAGAATACACAAGACAAGATAAAGATCATGATATTATGGGAACAATTATTACATTAATACCAAATAGAGAACTATCTTATACTTGGAATTTTATGAAAAGACCTGAATATAATAAAAATACTATTGTTACGTGGAAGCTTGAGCAACTAACTACGGATAAAACAAAATTAACTTTAATCCATAGTGGATTTACAAATGCAGATAGATTACAATATGATGATCATAACAAAGGATGGAGTTGGCATATTAAAAGACTTGAAAATCTTATGGATAAAAACACAAACGCAAACTAAATTGTAATGCAGTATTTGCAAGCTGTGGAAAACATGGATTTTGAATCTGCTAAAAAATATGTAAGCTACAACATATCGTACGAGGAACGTGAGAGACTTGGTTCATTTAATAAAGCTGAGCCTTACTTGAAAATGTTTAGAGTATCTAAATTTACCAAAAGTAGACGTCAAAAAGAAATTCGTAGATGATAATGATGTATGTCTTATCTCTGACATGAATTTCGACAAACAGTCCGTAACAGCATTGATATTTTCATGGTACCACGTTAATGATGGAAAAATAAGTTCGATAAGAGTAACTTTTGATCCACGGTCTTTCACTCAAAACAAGAGAAAAATCAAAAAAAAGATAAAAAATGATTTATTGCATCGAATTTGCGTATATATTATACGGACAAAGCATGATAAAATTATATGTTAAAAATATTAGTTAAAGAATATTCTATAAATTATTACAATTCAAATGTATCAATAACCTCTTCTAATTTGTCAATAGCCTCATTCAGCTTATTCTGATCT
>Ga0126307_10000850_pt1 | contig 20147 bp, 21 predicted proteins | sample Plot28_FD_89955 | JGI IMG/M metagenome (GOLD analysis project Ga0126307, IMG submission 89955) | Serpentine soil microbial communities from UC McLaughlin Reserve, CA, USA - Plot28 | ecosystem: Environmental > Terrestrial > Soil > Grasslands | place: USA: UC McLaughlin Reserve, Lake County... | reverse complement strand
CCGTGGAGTATCACTCCGTCTGCGCCGAGCGCAAGCTGCTCGCGGATAGTGGCGACACAAGCCTCCGGGCTGCCTGTTGCCGCCGGCGCAGTCCAGTCATCCGGCAGCAATGTGGCGATGTGCTCGAGCTTCTCCACTGGCGTCGTTGGACTGTCAATCGCTTGTAAGCCGCCGCGATGAAAACTCTGAACCACTGCGTCTTCGCGGAACCTGCGTAGTACCTCGGCATTCCAGCGATTCGTTCGCACCAGCAGGTCGCCGTAACCCTGAAGATACGTGGCAAGCCGGCCGACCACCTTTCGAAGGCGCATTTCCTCCGGGATGTGATCGCCCACAGTCGCCAAGCAGGACCACACCTTCACCTTGTCCGGATCGCGCCCTGCGCGTTCGGCGCTTGATTTCACCGTTTGAACGCATCGTGCCAGCGTCTCGTCGGTGAAGAAGGTGTGGAGAATGACTTGGTCCATCACGCGGCCCGCTAACTCGAGGGAGTTCGGCGCAAACGCCACCATTCCCATCGGGATGTCGTCGTTGTAATCCTGACCCAGCCGCAGCAATGGATACTGTCCGATCGGTCCGTCATGGTTAACGATTGTTTCTCCACGGAAGAGTCTTCGCATGACGCCGACGAAATCCTCCATCTGCGCAGTTGTGATTCGCGGCATGCCAAACGCATCCTGGAGGGGTGGCACTCCGCGACCAAGGCCCAAGGTGAATCGGCCGCCGCTCAACCGGTGCATCGTGAGCGCGTAGGCCGCGGTGACCATTGGGTGGCGGGTGTTGTGGTTCGTAGCGCCCGTGGCGATGCCGATGACTTCCGATGCTGCTGCCGCCGCTCCGGACAAGGTGCAGGCCTCTTTTGTGTTGAAGCGCTCGGAGATGAACGCATGGCCTAGACCGATGGCTTCCGCGTGGCGTATCTCGTCGATGATCAGGCGCGGAGATTCCGGTTGGCCGCCAAGTGCGTAGAAGCCGAGCTCGTGATGGGTCGGTGTACTCAACTGCGTATACCCCCCGAGAACTCGGGCCACCGGTCATGGTCGTAGGTGCAGTTGTTCCAAACCTCGACGATGCGACCCTCCACCACTCTGTACACCTCGATTGACGCTACGCAGTCCCGCGTCTCGTCAAGTTTGGTGAACTCCGCTTGATAGACGATCGAACACAGTTCGCCGTCGGCGACTATGCGCAGCAACGTGAAATGGACGTTCTTGGCCGAAGCCCAGAACTCACGGACCCGCTGGATCGCTTGATCGTGTGTCAGCACGAGGCGTCCGCCCGGCGTGTTGCGGACCACTTCGTCGCCGACGATGTCCTTGGCGATGTCGTACTTTTGCTCGTTCCACAACTCGTAGTTGTAGCGCTCCACAACCCGCTGGGGTGTTGCGAAGGCGACAGTTACGTCAGTATCGGTCATCGGGCGTCCAATGCTTGTTGTTTGCGGCGGAGGTCGCGCGAGGCGAAGTTGCTGAGCGCGCGCGGCGCGTCGGCGAGGTACGAGCTGGCACCGATACGCCGAGGTAAGCGGACGGAGTTGTGCCCATTCTCGATGGCGGCCAGAGTTGCCCGAGTAATCTCCGCAGGCGTGATGAGTCTGCTCAGATGGAGCCGGTACAGTCGTTGTACCAATGCATTGAATACCGGATCGGTGCGCCCCTTCTCCATCAGGCCGGTGTCGGACACCTCGCCAATTTCCACTTTTGTGAAACCCACAGGTGTGTCACGGAATTCGGCAGCGAGGTTGACGGTCAGATGAGTGATGAATGCCTTCGTGGCGGCGTACACGGCCAGGTTTGGCGGGCAGATGACGCCGCCGAAAGAGGATACGTTCACCACGTGGCCGCGACCTCGACCGATCATGCGCGGCACGGCTTGGCGCTGCAGCTCGACCACGGCGTGGACATTGAGGCTCAGTATGAAATCCACTGTCTCGGCGGTCATTTCGTCGAACCGGCCGACCTTCTCGTCACCGGCATTGTTGACGAGGATGTCAATGGGACCGTCGGCCTCGACGAGGTCGAGGAGTCCCCGAACCGCCTTGTGGTCTGTGAGATCGGTGGGATAAGCCTTGCCGGCGAGTTCGTCGGACAAAGCGAACAACTCGTCCGAAGGACGGGCCACTAAAGCCACTGCCGCGCCTGAACGTTGCAGTCCGCGCGCGAGGTCGGCGCCGATTCCTCTGCTGGCGCCGGTGACAAGGGCACGGCCGCCCGCGATCCTCATTCGGGCAACCGGTCCTCGGTAGCCAGGGCCAGCCTCTGCTTGGTGGGGAGAGTAACCATGAACACAATTTATACTTGCTTGTGCGCAAGTTTACAAGTACTTTTTTAATATGACTTCAACTTTTCGAGCTTTTCCCCGTTCCGCGTCCGAGTTGACATCCGACTGGCTGACGAAGGTCCTCGAGGAAGCCGGCGCCCTCGCGCCGGGATCCAGCGTCAGCAGCTTTCGAGTGGACAGGATCGCTGAAGGGGTTGGCTTCGCGTCGTTCCTGTACCGAGTCCATCTCGACCTCGAGAGTGACGGACCCGCAACGGTTATCGTCAAGTGGCCGACTGACTACCCCGCCTATCTCGAGCTAGCCCAGTCCATTCGCCTTTACGAGCGAGAAGTGGCCTTCTACAGTGACGTGGCGCCCACGGCGCCGCTCAACGCGCCATGCGCGTATTTCGCTGAGATCGACTACCAGACAAACGACTTCGTCATCGTGATGGAGGATCTTGCTGAGCTGGAGAACGCCGACCATCTCACGGGCCTGAGCTTCGGCCGCGTCGAAGCTGTCCTGGACGAGCTTGCGCATTTCCACGCGTGGGGCTGGGACATGAAGCCGAGTGCTACGAACAACCCGGCTTTCCTGAGGATCGACGATGCCCGGATGTCCGGTCTCTTCAGCGTAGGCGCCGCCGGGGGGTGGCCAATCTATTTGAAGAACGGGCGCGCCACCGCCCCGCAGGGATTGATGGAGGTGATAGAGGATTTCACGTCTCGAGTGCCCGTTCTCCTCAGCGCGCTGACCGAGCCCGCCACGCTAGTGAATGGCGATCTGCGGGCCGACAACCTGTTTTTCAGCGAAGCCGGGCCGCATACCACCGTCGACTTCCAATTCGCAAGCCGCGGGTGCGGCATGTGGGATGTGGCGTACCTCGTTGGCCAAGGCTTGACTCCCGACGAGCGCGGCGGGCGCGAGCGTGACCTGGTCGGTCGGTACGTTGAAATACTGGCGGGCTTGGGAATCGACTACCCCTTCGACCGTGCATGGCAGCAGTTCCAGGTCGCAGTGGTAGCGCAAGTTGGCCTTCCGCTGCTCGCGACGATGTCCTGGGAGACGCTCAATCCCAGGGGGAGGGAATTGCTTCAGGTTCTGATGGAACGTTGCTTCCAGATTGTCGCTGACACCGATGCGGTAAGCGCTGTGCAGGCGCTCACGGCGGCTGTATAAGTCACTCGGACACCGCGTGCGCCTTTACGCGCATCTGGTCAATCGCACTGCAACCGCGCAGCCATGCGGTCATGCCAGTGTGTCAACGTCAATTGGAAGTCCATGGTGCTCGACCCCATGATCCAGGCGTAGGCGTAGCCGATGCCGGTCGCGATGATCTCCGAACTGATGTCTTCCGCGCCGGACGCGTTCGCGATGGAACCATCGGCCTGCCCGTCGGCGACCGCATCACAAAGTCTTGTATGTAGCCGCTCGAGCCAGCCCTGGATCCGCCTTCGCAGGACATCACGGTCATGCAGCGCTTCGAAATTCAGGCTGAACATCGCGCGCAACATTTGAGGATCATGGGCTGCGAACTCACGCAGAGCGAGAATCGGTGCGAGGACCCGTTGCAAACCGGAGGCACCGGGCTCCGGCGCCACGTCGATCCGACGCTCGTATTCGCCCAGGACTGTTTCGAGCAGTGCCTCCTTCGATCCGAACCGCTCGCGCACCATGGCGCGGCTATACCCGGCCCGGATACCGATCTCCTGGGCAGTGGTGTTGGTGAAGCCCTTTTCGGCGATCAGCTCGATGGCAGCTACGGCAAGTCGGCGCGATGACTCCTCAACACGTTCGCGCTGGGTACGGCGAGATGGTCTGGTCACATCGGTCACGGCAGAACCGTCGCGTCAACGCGGGACGGCTGGCAGTGCGACCGCTTTCCTGCGGTTGCTTGTGGGCAACCATGTATGTGCGACACGGACCCGAGTTTATCGGCAGGAAGTCTGGATCCGAAAACTCGATTGACGAAGTGGGGTGAACGCTTCAGCGGCCGAGTTCGCGGCCGACGACCGACACGAACGACACGCAGCCACCCGGTCGTCCGCCTAGGTTGTGCGTCAGCGCCATATGAGGGTCGGACAGTTGGCGATCACCGGCAGCGCCACGAAACTGCAGCCACGCTTCGTAGAGCATGCGCAGCCCGCTGGCGCCGACTGGATGACCGAACGACTTCAGTCCTCCGTCGGGATTGACCGGTAGGCGCCCGTTGGTGTCGAAGTCCCCGCCGAGCACGTCCTTCCACCCGTGACCGGCCTCGGAAAACCCCAGATCCTCCATGAGGACGATCTCCGTCGGGGTGAAGCAGTCGTGCACCTCGGCCATCGACAACTGTGCGGAGGGATCATCGATTCCCGCCTGGCCGTATGCATCTCGCGCCGCCTTGACCACTTCGGGGAAGGTCGTGAAGTCGAACGCGGGGTCCATCGAACCCCGCGTTGAGCCTGCGACGAGGGACAGTCCCTTGACGTACATCGGCGTATCGGTGTACTCCAGTGCCCGCTCCACAGGAACGATCAACGCGCACGCGGCGCCGTCGGAGACGCCCGAGCAGTCGAACACGCCAAGTCGTCCCGCAACTTTGGCAGCCTTGTCGATCGTTTCGACCGAGACGGGTGAGCGGAACTGCGCCTTGGGGTTCCGCGAACCGTTGTCGTGGTTCTTCCACGCCACGTGGGTCATGGCTGCCCGCATCTCGTCCGGGTGCACGCCATGCTTGGCGCAGTACGCCGGGTCCAGTAGCGAGAACGCCGCCGGCGCGGTCATCGACAACTCCGGCGACGTTCCGTCGCTCGGCGGGTCGCTGCGCATCAGACCCGAGAAGCCGGAATCCTTCAGCTTCTCCACGCCCATGGCCATCACCACGTCGTAGGCGCCCGCGGCCACGCCGTAACACGCGTTGCGGAAGGCCTCCGACCCTGTCGCGCAGTAGTTCTCGACACGCGTCACCGGCTTGTCATCGGTCGACAGTGCCCGACTGAGGGTGAGGCCGGACTGGCCGGAGCCGAGAGTGCCGAGCCAATACGCGTCGATGTCGCCCTTGTCGATATTCGGCGCCGACTCGATGCACTCGCCGAAGGCCTCCAGGATCAGATCCTCGGTGGAACTGTCCCAGCGCTCGCCGAACCGGGTACAGCCCATGCCGACGACGGCGACCCGGTCGGTGATTCCGCGGCTAGCCATTGTTCTCCGATCCGGTGTCCAGGAGGTGCGACTTCCAGAAGTAGTCATGTACGCCGCCCGAGGTGAACAACCGGCGGAAGGTGAAGGCGACCCTCGCCCCGACACGCAGACGCTCGGGTTCGGCATCGGTGACCTCGATGGTGCATCGCCCGCCGCCGTCGACGTCCAGGACCGCCTGAATCATCGGCGGCGACGGCGAATAGGCCAGGTAGTCCACGGTGTGCGTGACGACGGTGGCGTGCAGCGTCGCCACGGGCACTGCGTCCATCTCGTCGGTGGTCCCGCAACTCCGGCACACCCGCACCGGCGGCAAGTGTACAAAACCACAGTTGCGGCAACGTGTTCCGGCGAAACCGAACTTCCACTTCTCACCGCGGACGGCCGGCGGCGCGGCGGGCCGATCCGGTCCGGGACGCCGGGGCGGTTCGAGTTCGACCAGGCCGTGCCACGACAAGTAGGTCAGGTGCGGCACCACGATCCCCTCCGACCGCTGCACGCCGACCGGAGCCGACTGGCGAGCGAGCGGTAGCTGCGCTGTGGCGCGCAGGAGGACGGCGTCGCAACCGTCGAAGGCCGAGACGACGAGGATGGTCTCGTCGGGTTCGGCGACGTCGAACACCGACGCCAACGCGATGCCGGCGTCGGCCACCCCGGAGAACCCCACTGGCGAGGTCCGGGTTGACTTGAGTGCCTTCACCAAAGCGCCGACCCGTTTGGTGATCTCACTGTTGGGGCAAGCGACGACGACGTGGTCGGCCTCCGCCAGCCCGGTCTCGTCGAGTATCCGATCGACCGCGGTACGAATCAGCGCCGAGTAGCGGTCCGCGCCGAAACGCTCTTCCCACTGCTCGCCGGTGACCGACCTGGGTGATCGCCAACGATCCAGGAACTCGGCCGTGTACGACGTGGTGGCGAGGACGTCGGCGATCGCTGGCCCCTCACCGAACAGCAGTGCTGCGGCGCCGTCGCCTCCGAGGCGTTCGTCGGCAGAGCCTGGGCGGCCGACCCGGACGTCGGCGGTCAGTGCGAGGCCGCCGGTCGCGGCCGCGGCGCGCCAGGCTGCGATCCCGCTGCGGCCGGTGCCGCCTAGGTCGGTGGCGAATGAGGCGTAGGGCAACCCAAGTGCGGAGTGGATGGCCGACGCGTTCGTCTTGTCGGCGTAAGCGGGGCTGCTGGTCGCGAAGTAAAGGTTCGCAGGCAACGCGCGTCCCTCGAGTGCCCGGGCGGCGGCGGCGACCGCCATGGTGGTGCTGTCCTCGTCGTAGGACGCGACCACGCGGTCCCCGCGACGCAGCCCGACGTCGCTGCCGGCCAACCGGTACCGGGGAAGGTAGGTCGCATAGGCGATCAAGGCTCCGGTCATTCTGGGACTCCTCGAAATAGCGCTGCGATGCCCTGCCCGCCGCCGATACACATGGTCTCAAGCGCCAATCCCCCGCCCCTGCTGCGTAACTCGTGCAACATTGTGGTGAGAATGCGGACCCCGGTCGCGCCGATGGGGTGGCCCAGTGAGATTCCGGATCCGTTGACATTGAGCCTGTCGTCGACGTCCTCCAGCTTGACTCCCCAGCCCGACAGCACCGCGAGCACCTGCACGGCGAAGGCCTCGTTGATCTCGATGAGAGAAAGGTCATCGAAGCCGCATCCGGTCCTGCCGAAGAGCTTCTCGACCGCGCCGACGGGCCCGATGCCCATGCGCGACGGCTCGCATCCCACGGCGGCCCAACCCTCGAGGTAGCCGATCGGCTCCAACCCAAATTCGTCGATGCGGTCCTCGGCGACGACGAGACAGGCTGCGGCGGCGTCGTTCTGCTGGCTGGAGTTGCCTGCGGTCACGGTCCCGCCGGGCGTCACCGTGCGCAGCTTCGCCAGCTTCGCGGTGGTGGTGTCGGGCCGGATGCCCTCATCGCGGTCGAACGTCACTGGCTCGCCGCGGCGCTGGGGTACCTCGACGGCCACGATCTCCTCGTCGAACGCACCGGCCTGGACGGCGGCCGCAGCCCGCTGGTGACTGCGGGCGGCGAACGCATCCGCTGCCTCGCGGTCGATTCCGTAGTCCGACGCCAGGTTCTCCGCTGTTTCGATCATTCCGCTGATCTCGCCGAAACGCCATGCGGGTTGGGATCTCTCGCGCCCACGATCAAGGCGGTCGTACAGCATCTGATTGCCCGAGCGAGCACCCCAGCGCGCGGTGGTCGTGTAGTGCTCGATGTTGCTCATGGATTCGACGCCACCGGCGATCACGACGTCGGCCGCGCCGGTCTGCACCGTCATCGCCGCCGTGATGACGGCCTGCAGGCCCCCACCGCAACGGCGATCGATTTGCAGTCCGGGCACCGCAACCGGAAGGTTCGCGTGCAACGCCACCCAACGCCCGATGCACGGCGCCTCGGAGTTCGCGTACGACTGCGCGAAGACGACGTCCTCGATGCGGCCGGGATCGATGCCGCTGCGCTGCACCGTCGCCTCGACAACCTTCGCGGCGAGATCTTCGGCCCGCAGCGGGCGCAGGCTACCGCCGAAGGTGCCCACCGCGGTGCGGACCGGAGCGACGATCGCGGCGCGCCTCATTCGTCCCCTCGCCAGCGGTCTGCGGACGGATCGAGGAGCTGCGCGAGTTTGCCTGGGGGCAGCCAGATGATGGTCTCGAGTTCGAGCGCGTCGAGATAGCGCACCCTTCCGGTGCGGAGGTCTTCCAGACGCAGCCGTGGCGAGTTTCCCTCGCCGTCGATGTTCACCGAGATCTGAGCAAACTCGCTTTCGACCACCGGGCCGATGCCGGGCACGTTGACGAGCGCACTCCCGTCGAATTCGAGTGTCATCAGATCAGGAAGCCCATTGTCGGGATGGGCTTATCCTTGTCCACCAGAACCACTTTCTTGTAGGACATTCGCAGCACACCCTCATCGCGTCGGAGCCTGTAGGTCACGCGCCCACCCCACACGTGGTTGCCGCGCGCGCGTGATTCGAGCACCACGAAGTTGGCTCCGACCTCGAGGTCGACGCAGCCGGCCGAGGCGGCTTCCCGGCCGCCGAGTAATTCGACGTTGGAGATCAGCCGCCGCAGGTTGGACGGCGGAGATTGGGCGTAGCGCCTGCCGGTGCGGAGTTGCTTGAGCCGAGTGGAGATTCGGCTCCGATTGTCATAGATCACCGACATCTGTTCCATCGGATCGGTACTGTCGTTTCCGGCTGGAACCCAGTACAGGCCGTCGTCGGTCCACAACGCCTCCCATGAGTCGTAATCGCTCTCGTCGGCGAAACGCGCTTCGCGATAAAGGAACTGCTCGACCTCGCGGACGTCGTATCCCTCGGGCACCGCTGTCAGGCCTCCCGCGGCCTCGATGGCGTTGATCACGGTGCCTCCATCAACGTTGCGTAGTGCGACCAGAAGCCACGCATGCCGGTCTCGTCGGTGGCTGATCCGATAGTGAAACCGTCCTCGTCGACGCGCTCCCGATGCAATCCGCGTCGGACGTCCAGCCATTCCGGTTGCAGCGACTCGATGCCGAGCTGGTTGCGCTCGTACATCTCGGTGTCGTCGGCCAACAACATGCCCGCCGGGCCCACCGACCCGACGCATTGGGAAACCATCCGCTTGTTCAGTTCCGGTGCACCGGCGAGTTGGACCGCGGTCGAGTACTGCACGCACCGGTTGACCGACACGGGCTGAATGTTGAACACCTGGATTTCGGCGATGAAAAGGTTGGGGAAGATCATCACGTGCGGCGCACCCTCGATGAGGATTTGCTCGGCGGCCTCACCGTGCCGTTCGCGCATCGCCGCGACGTAGTTCGGCACCCGTTGTTCGGTGGTGCCGAACCAGCGCATCGGTTCGGCGAACTTGCGGAATTCGGGGCGCAGGTCGTTTTCGCTGTGGCCGTTGCCCAGATTTCGTGTGACCGCTGTGGAGGCGTCGCTGTAGAGCGGTCCGATCGTGCTCCCGGTCACCCCGAAGATCGAACCGTGCACGAATTGTGGGTGATAGCCGTCGGTCTCGTTCTCCGCCAACAACTTCCAGTTGGCGCCGGTGTCGTGCTGCAGCCACCCTGCGGTCAGCTCGACTCGCCCCTCTGGGGACAGGCGCACCAGACGATCGATCTCGCCAGCGGCGGCCCCGAGGTGCTCCCTCAACGTGGGCCCGGCTTCGGCGAAGCTGCCGAAGACGAATCCCTGGTAGGAGTCGACGCGGGGAACCCGCCCCATCGCCAGGTCGAGTTTGCGGCCGTTGTATCCCTTGAAGAAGGGAAACCCGATCAGTTCACCGGTGTTCCGGTAAGTCCAGCCGTGGTAGGGGCAACGGAACGTTGCGGAGTTGCCCTTGGCATCGTCGCAGACCTGGTTTCCACGATGCGCACACCGGTTCAGCAGCAGATGCACGCCGCCGTCGCGATCGCGGGTCATGATGACGTCCTGCAGGCCGAGCTTCTTCCGCACATAATCACCCGGCTGCGCCACTTCACTTTCGTGGCCCACGAAGACCCATGTGCGGTACCAGATCTTCTGAAGCTCTTCGGCGAAGATGGCTGGATCCGTGTAGAGCGCTCCGTGCACCTTGTCGTGCTTGATCAAGGGCGCGACTCGGCTGCCGCTCTCGGCGCCCAACTCGGGCGGATTGACCGTTGTCATTCTAAAACTCCTTCCTCAGTACCGAAGTTTGGGCGACGCTTCTCGCGAAACGCGGCGATACCTTCGGCGAAGTCGTCACTGCCGAAGAGCGCAGCCTGATGAGCGGCTTCACGGTCGAGCACGTTGAATGGCGACAAACCGGGTGCCACCGCGAGGAGCGACTTGATCACGGCGTGCGCCTGCGCCGGCCCCGCCGCAAGCCGGGTGGCATCGGCCAGAGCTGCCTCGAAGGCCTCCCCCGGCTCGGCGAGCGCGTCGACGAGACCGATGCCAAGCGCCTCCTCCGCGGGAATCGGCTTGGGCACCATCAGCATCTGCCGGGCGCGGGCCACACCCACGCGGGTCGGCAAGGAGACGAAGGCTCCCATGTCGCCGGCCAGCCCGACCGCGGTGAAAGTGGTCGCAAAACGAGCATCCTGCGCCGCCACGACACGGTCACAGGCTGCGGCCAGTGCGGTCCCGGCGCCGAAGGCCATTCCCTCGACGGCGGCGATCACGGGCTTGTCCGTGCTCCAGATGGCCCGAATCACACGTTGCGCCAACTGCGCCCGCTCCAAGGCCTCCTGCGGTGCCATCCGTTCCATCGAACCGATGTCGCCGCCGGAGCAGAACGCTCTGCCCGCTCCGGTGAGCACGATGGCGCGCACCGATGAACTGCGGTCGGCGGCTTCGATGGCGTCGGCGAGCGCCAACCGCAGGGGGATGTCGATGGCGTTGAGCTTGTCGGGACGATTGAGGGTCACCACGGCGAGCGCGCCGATCTTCTCGGTGAGCACCGGGCCGGTGGCGTGGGAGCGGAACTGCGCAGGAGGTTTGGTCATTTCTGAAACCTCGGGGGCCGCCGTTCGATGACGGCTCGCAGGCCTTCGAGCGCGTCGGCGGTGCCGGAAAGCTCGGAGACGGTCCGTGCTTCCTCGGCCAAGCGTTGCTCCACGGACGCACCGATGCCACTCCACACGAGACGCTTGCTGGCCGACAACGCCTGGGTGGGGAGCTCGACGAGCTGCGAGGCCAACTCCTCGGCGCGACTGTGCAGTTCGTCATCGGCCGCGACCTCGGTGATCAGCCCGATTCGGAGTGCCTCTGCCGCACCGATCGTCGGATTTGTCAGCACGATTCGCAGCGCCTGTCGCAGACCAACCAACTGAGTCAGAGTCACCGACACCCCGCCGTCGGGGGCCATACCGACACGCACGGCGCCGGAAAAGAACTTCGCCGATTCGGCGGCAATCACGATATCGGAAGCGCACACCAGCCCGAGGCCTCCACCGCCTGCGGCGAAGCCCTGCACCGCGGTCACCACGGGAACCCGCAGCTGGATCAACGCGGCGGACGCGAGTTGCAGCCACGCCGTCGCCTCACGCAGGTAGTCCGGCAGGTCGGCACCCTTGGACTCGAAGGTGTGAATGTCACCGCCTGCGCAGAAGTTGCGTCCTTCCCCGGTCAACAAGACGACGCGGACCTTCGGATCGGCGTGACAGGTCAGTATGGCTTCGTGAAGCGCCCTGAGCAGCTCCACGTTCAACCCGTTGGACTCCTCCGGCCGGTTAAGGCGGAGGCGGGCGATCCCGCCATCCACGTCGAGCGCGACTGGCGTCGTAGAGCCGATCGTCGTCACCGGTTTCCTCCTCGTTCGCTGAACGCCGACGCGCCGTTGCGCCCGGCACCCTCGCTGATGTAACGCACGACCTCGGCGAGCTCATCGTCCAGGCCGGCTGCGAGGGGTTTCTGCATTCCCGAGACCACCAATCGCTTGATGGCCACGAGTGCGCTGCGCTCTCGTCCGGCCATCGTGGCCACGAATCGCTCTGTCGCATCGTCGAACTCGGATTGCGGGAAGTGGCGATAGGCCAAACCCAGCCGGACGGCGTCGGCACCGGACAGCCGCTCGCCACTGAGCAGTAATCCCATCGCCTGCTGCCTGCCGACCAGCCGTGGCAACCGCTGAGTGCTGCCCCCACCAGGGATCATGCCGAACCGGACGTGATTGTCGGCGATCCGCGCGGCGTCGCTGACGAGCACGATGTCGGCGGCCTGCATGAGCTCGAAACCGCCTGCAGCGGCGACACCTTCCACGGCCGCGACCACGGGAACGTCGACGACGACAATGGCGTCGCACGCACGTCGGAAGGCGGTGAACAACGTGCTCAAGGCCGACGGGCCCTCGGCGCGCAGGCGCTCGACTTCGGCGAAATCACCCCCGGCACAGAAGTTTCCGCTCGAACCCCGAATAAGGATCACGTTCACCGCCGGATCCGATCCCAGCAATTGGATTGCGTGCTCGAGTTCTGCGCCCAACTCGACGTTGACTGCGTTCAGGTGCTCTGGCCGGTTGAGGGTGATTCGGCCGATGCCGGCTGCCGCGGTGACCGCTACCGGCGTCATATGTATCGGCCTCCGCCGACCTCGATCACCGTGCCGGTGATGTAGCTGGCCAGGTCCGAAGCCAGGAAGACACCCGCGCCTGCGACCTCGGTGGGCTCGCCGGCACGCTTCATGGGAACGGCCGGCCCCGCCCCCGTTACGACGGCGACGCGCTCGGCGAGCAGTTGATCAACCACGGGTAAGGCAACTCCATCTGCGTACGATCAATTCTAATCTATATTAAACTACCGGGCTTGGCGATTCAACCTGCCCTCCGTGACGACGACGCCGTCCGTCCATTCGCCGAGGTTGCACCTGGACATCGATGACTGAGCAGGTGCGGAGTGTCGCCGGCGAGCCGACGGCGAATGCCGGACGGGCCTGAGCCTCGGCCCTGGATGGCGTTTTCGATCCTGACGTCAGTGCGGCGAGCGATTGATCGTCACCGGAAGCGTTGAGTAGGCCACCGTCGCTACCCCGCCCGGGAAATATTTTATCCTACGTTAAATTATCCTATGCTTGGGGTGAAGGGGCCTTTGGAAATGCCGAAGTATCGTCTGACCGCGGACTGCGACGCAGACGTGGACGACGTCCCGTCGCACGTCGTACGCATTCCACTTCCACTACCGCTGAAGGATCTACGGGTGGTGAACGTCTACGCCGTCCTCGGCAAGGACGGCGTGACATTGGTCGACTCTGGTTGGGCCGACGAGGCAAGCGAAGCCGTACTCGTCGAATCGCTGAACCGGCTCGGCTTCACGCCGGCCGACGTGCGCCGCATCGTCGTCACCCATGCCCACTGGGATCACTTCTCTCGCGCGATTGGTTGGCAACGTCGCTACGGCACCAAAGTGCTGATCGGTCGTCAGGAACACCACTCGATCGAGGCCTTCGACGAACGCACCGGCGCATACCCCGTGCAGGCGCAGCTGTTGGTCGGGGCAGGAGCGCCCGAGATCACGCAGACGATAGCCGATCTGCAGCTCGAGCCGTTCGAACTGAACGTGCCATTCGGGCCGCCTGACGTGTGGTTGAACGACGGCGACGAAATCGACTGCGGAGGGGTCGTACTCGTCGCACGCGCCACTCCCGGCCACACGCGTGGACACATGGTGTACGAAGACCGGGTGGAGAGCCTCGCTTTCACCGGCGACCACATCCTGCCGCGGATCACACCATCGATCGCCCTTGAACGGGCGCCCCAGGTGCTTCCACTTCGGTCCTATCTCGCATCGCTTCAGCTCTTCTTGGACGCTCCGGACGCATCGATGCTGCCCGCTCACGGTGCTGTCACCCCGAGCGTCAGGACGCGGGCCGAGGCGCTGCTCGAACATCACCGTGACCGGCTCGATCGGGTCGGCGAACTCGTGGCCTCCGGCTGCTCCGCCGCCTACGCCGTCTCCAAGCGGATGTTGTGGACGCGGCACGAGCGCACCGTCGACGAACTGGGGGCGGTACACGGCATGACGGCCATCCTTGAAGTGGTCGCCCACCTCGATCTCCTGGTGGCACGCAGCCTACTGACGCGCGTGAAGTCGGGGTTGGTCAACCACTATGCGGTCAGCTAGCGGCGGCGGGACTCGGGATGCCTACTGCGCTCGCGGCACAATCCGGTCATTAGGCTGAGGCGATGTCCGATCCCGTACTGGTCCAAGTCGATGATCATGTCGCGCTGCTGACCGTCAACGATCCAGAGCGCCGCAACGCCGTAACCGCGGAAATCTCGGCCGCCCTGCGCGCGGCTGTCGACGCCGTTGAAGCCAACCCCGATGTGCACGCTCTGATCGTGACCGGCGCCGGCAGGGCGTTCTGCGCAGGTGCCGACTTGACCGCACTCGGCGCCGCCACCGAGGACGGCTTGCGTGGCATCTACGACGGCTTCCTCGCGGTCGCCAATTGCGCACTGCCCACGATCGCCGCGGTCAACGGCGCGGCCGTCGGCGCAGGATTGAATCTGGCGCTCGCCGCCGACGTCCGGATCGCTGGCCGGGCGGCGCTGTTCGACCCGCGATTTCAGAAGCTCGGCATCCATCCCGGCGGCGGCGCGACGTGGATGCTGCAGCGCGCGGTCGGTCACCAAGTCGCCCGCGCCTCACTGCTTTTCGGCATGCGCTTCGATGCCGAGACCGCAGTGCGCTACGGCCTGGCGCTCGAGGTCGCCGACGACCCCGTCGCGGCGGCGCGGGAACTCGCCGCCGCGCCGGCCGCCGCACCCCGCGACGTGGTGATCACCACCAAGGCATCCATGCGTGCGACCGCCAACCCCGGCGTCGTCGACACCGAACAGCACCGGATCGCCGTCGACACCGAACTGGGTCCGCAGGCCGCCTCGATCACCTCGCCAGAATTCGCCAGGCGACTCGCTGCCGCCCAGCGAAAATGACCCCGAGCGTCAGCACAGCGGCATACGCTGCAATGGGCCGGGTCAGAGGAGCATGAAATGAGGAAGCTGGCAGCAACGCTATTTGCGGCTATGGGGGTGGCCGTAATGCCCGTGGCCGTAGCGCCGGTTGCGAACGCCGACGTGTGCGCCGCCGGAGGCGGACGCCATTTCTCGGTGGGTGGCTGCACCAACATTAACAGTGACGCGGCGGCCGTGGCCATCGCGTCGCAGCACGTACCGTACGTTCCGGGCGAAATACCGTGCTACACGGTGCAAGGCGTGCCGTATTACACGCCGCCTGGCGCCCCCTGTTAATCAAAGGTCGAGCAGCGCGAGCTCCGGTGCCTCGATGAGGTCGCGGAGCTCACGCAGGAACGCCGCCACCTGAGCGCCATCGACGATGCGATGGTCGAAGACACACGTCAGTGACATTGTCGGCCGCACAACCACTTCGCCGTCGACGACCACCGGGCGCGGCTTCACCGAGCCCATCCCGAGGATCGCCGCCTCCGGGTAGTTGATCACCGGAACGCCCTCATCCAGACCCAGCGCGCCGAAGTTGGACACGGTGAACGTGGAGCCCTGCAGTTCCGATGGTTTGAGCGTGCCTGCGCGCGCCTCGCGGATGAGCCGCGCGACCACAGTCGCCAGCTCCCGCGTCGTTTTATCGTGTGCATCGCTGACAACGGGCACCAAAAGCCCCCGCGGCGCCGCCACACCGAACCCCAGATGCACGGCCGAGTGCAAATGGAGCTGCGGCCCGTCGATGGTGTCGAGCCATGTCGAGTTCAAGTTCGGGTGATGCCGCAGCGCGATAGTCAACAACCGCAAGGTCAGCACGAAGGGCGTGACCGGTGATTGCTCGTCAGTGATGTCGCGCATGCGGTCACGCAAGCGCATTAGCCCCGAGCAGTCGACCTGAACACCTGCGTGCGCGTCCGGTATCTGACTGCGCGACAACGTCATCCGGTGAGCCATCTCGGCCTGCACGCCGCGCACCGCCACCATTTCCGGGGTCGACGCCGACCTGCCAGCCGCAAGGACGTCGTCGCGAGTGATCACCCCGCCGGGGCCGGAGCCCGTCATTCGCGAAAGGTCGACGTTCAACTCGGCGGCCAGCTTTCGCACCGGTGGCTTGGCCCGCGGACGCTCACCGACCGATTCTCGCCTGCTGCTATCCATGGCGTCATCGGCCCCGTAACCGACCAACACCGGTTTGCGCACTGTGCCGTTGGCGCTCTGTGGCGGGGCGACCGGTTCGGCCTCAGCCACAGACGCCGCGATGCGGACGAGGACCGAGCCGACGGTCAGCGTCTCACCCTCGGCACCGCCCAGTTCCACAATCCGGCCCGCATACGGACTGGGAATCTCGACCTCGGCCTTGTTGGTCTCCACCGTGCACAGTGTCTGGTTCAGTTCGACGTCGTCGCCGACCGCGACGTTCCAGCCGGTGATCGTCGCGTCCTCGAGGCCTTCACCCAAGTCGGGGACGAGGAACTCCTTCACCGCGCTCACGGCTGCTCCATCGCCCGCTCGACACAGTCCAACAGCCGATCGGGCCCAGGAAGCCACAGCTTTTCCAGCCGGGCGGGCGGATACGGCGTGTCAAAACCGGTGGCGCGCAACACCGGTGCCTCCAGGTCGTAGAACAGCTCCTCCTGAATGCGCGCAGCCAGCTCGGCGCCGAAGCCCAGCGTGCGTGGTCCTTCATGCATCACCACCGCGCGGCCGGTCTTTCGCACTGATTCCGCGACGGTCTCGAAGTCGAGCGGGTTCAACGAACGCAGGTCGATGACCTCCAGGCTCCATCCGTGCTGATCGGCAAGCTCTGCCGCGCTGAGTGCAGTGGCGACGAGCGACCCGTACGTGACCACTGTGACGTCCGCGCCGCTGCGACGAATGGCAGCGCGTCCGATCGGCAGTGGGGGTACGTTGGTGTCAACGGCCCCACGCGTCCAATACCGCCGCTTGGGTTCCAGGAATATCACCGGGTCGCGGCTCGTGATCGCCTGGCGCAGTAGCCAATACGCATCCGACGGCGTCGACGGCACCACCACCTTCAGGCCCGCGGTGTGCAGCCAGTAGCTTTCGGTGGACTCGGAATGATGTTCCACCGCCCCGATCCCGCCGAAGGACGGAATGCGGATGGTCACCGGCATGTCGACGTCGCCTCGTGTGCGCATCCGGTACTTCGCCAGGTGGCTGACCATCTGATCGAACGCAGGCGCGCTGAACCCGTCGAATTGGATCTCGGGGACCGGCACCAAACCGCGGATCGCCATTCCAATTGCGATGCCGACGATCGCAGACTCCGCCAACGGGGTGTCGAAACACCGTTGCTCGCCGAAGGTTTCGGCCAGCCCCTCGGTCACCCGGAACACGCCGCCGAGCGTGGCGACATCTTCCCCGAACACCAGCACCCGCTCGTCGGCGGCCATCGCGTCGTGCAGAGCGCGGTTGATGGCCTGCGCCATCGTCAGATTGAAGGACGCCGGCACTTCTGTTGAATGTGCCGCCCGCGGCAACGAAGTCAGCATCGGGCCCCGCGGCTCCGGTACATCGTCGCCGTGCATCGGGGGTCGTTCGATGATCTGCGTCATACTCCTGCCCTCCCGTCGCTCCGCTCGCCCAGCCACTCCTTCGACAACTCGGCGCGCAGGTGTTCGCGCTGTCGCACCAGATCTGGGGTGATGTCGTGGTACACCGTGTCGAACATCTCGGCGACGTCGAAGTCGTCGGCATCGACGACGGACTCGCGCAGTTCGGTTCGCAATCGCTTGGACTTGGCCGCCACCCGCTCCTCCAGCCGCTCGGTCCACACTCCGGCTGCTTGCAGGTACGCGCGGTAGCGCGCAATCGGGTCGAGGGCCAGCCAGTGGTCGAGCTCCGCCTGCGACCGGTACCGCGTCGGGTCGTCGGACGTGGTGTGCGGACTCACCCGGTAGGTGATGGCTTCGATTAGCGTGGGCCCGCCGCCGTCACGCGCCCGCTGAGCGGCCTCCGCGGTCACCGCGTAGCAGGCCAGCACGTCGTTGCCGTCGACGCGGATGCCCGGCATCCCGTAGCCGATCGCCCTGTGCGCTATCGACGGCGCTGCCATCTGGTGGCTGACCGGCGTCGAGATGGCCCACTGGTTGTTCTGGATGAAGAAGACGCACGGCGCCTTGAACACCGCCGCGAAATTCAGCGCCTCATGCGCGTCGCCCTCGCTGGTGGCGCCGTCGCCGAGGAACGCCAGCGTCACGGAATCCTCGCCCAACCGCTGCGCGCCCATCGCCGCGCCGACCGCGTGCAGTCCGTGGGTGCCGATGGGAATGGCGATCGGGGCGCAGCACCGCTCAGTGAAGCCGATACCGCCGTGCCACTTGCCCCGCCAGACGGCGCCCATCTGGGCCGGCGCGATGCCGCGTAACAGGAACGCGCCGATCTCGCGGTATTGGGGGAACAGCCAGTCCGTCTTTCGAAGGCACGCCGCCGCGCCGACCTGAGCGGCCTCCTGACCGCGGCACGACGCGAACAGCGCCAGCTGGCCCTGGCGTTGCAGGTTGATGAACTCGCTGTCGAGCTCCCGCGTGACGACCATCAGCTCGTAGAGCCAGCTCAGCGTTTCGGGGGGCAAATCGCGGGTGTAGCGATCCTCAGACGTTGGGGCCCCATCGGGGGCGACAAGTTGGACCGGCTCCAGGTCGACGCTGGTCGACGCCGCAGATACCTCAGCCATACCGCCTCCTTTTCGGTGACGGCATGTTCCGCCGTCGAACCACGAGGTGCTCAGCGCGGAGGCGATCAGAGCATAACCCCTGGTCGGAGGCTGTCCGCTAGCTGCCGGGGTGTGGAGCTAGCTGGACGATGCGCTCTGCTCGCCGCAGCACTGGGGCATCAACCATTATGCCTTCGAACTGGAAGACGCCGCGCTGATCGCGGGCCGCTGCCAGCACGTGTCGCGCGTCAGTACTGCCGGTATCTCCGTTGCACGTGTTCTTGACGGATCCTGATCTGCTCTTTGCGTTCGTCGGGAGAGACGAGGTGCGTGGCTGCCGGAAGGTGTTGACGCACTTCCGCGAGCGGCAGCTTGCTGACGTTTACCTTCGGGAGTTCGCCCGGGGACTCGGGGTATGTCCATCGCACGGTCATGAACCCCTGTAGTTGACCGGTGGTGTCGAGCCAGTTCGGTACACCGGGGTCGGTGTGAGCGACCACGTAACGCGTTATTCCGTCTGGATCCGTTTCGGCCTGAAATCCGTTGAGACTGGTCACGTGGTTGGCGTAGTCCAGTGACTCGCCCCAGAAATTGCCGAGATGAAAGCCGGTGTAGGACGGCTTGACTGGGACATCGACCTCGATCAGAAGCGACTCGTCGGGACCCAGATCGAACATTCCGCCGGAATAGACGTTGGTGCACTGACCGCCGCCTGTCGCGAGATTGGCCTGCGCGGGATCGTTGAGTCCGTTGCGCGGCATGAACGTTCGACCATCGCCGTTGCGGTCGCCGTGTGCCTCCAAGACGAGGTCATAGAACTCGTTCCAGAATTTCATTTGGTTCTCGACGATTTCGCCGACGCGGCGCATCTTCGCGGCCGCGCCGGCCGGGTCGATCGGCGGCGGATGTGCGCCCTCCCGGCCGACTTGGACTATCTGCAGGTCGGGCGATGCCTCGTTCTCCCAGTCGTGAAACAGCATGCGCACGATGAGGAATCGCGCGGGCTTGCTGTCATCGGCCTGGCGGGTGGCGATGAAGTTCCCGGTGTGATCGGTCGGCCGCTGCGGGGCAACGAGGATCTCAAAATGACCGTTGTCGACAATTAGGTCGGTACTGTCCAGCGATCCGGTGATCGCCCGTTCACTCGGGCTGAGTTCAGCCAAGGTGCCCGAGTCACCGGCGTATGCAGTGTGTGCCTCGACGATGATGTACTGCGGCGCCTTGGGTCCGGCCAGCCGACCCCGCACGAGGTAACTCTTGTCGCCGTCGATCGAGGCCGACAGGTACAGCGCGTCGGCGTTGTCGATGGTCGCCTTGTCGGCCGGCTGAATGGCGCGGCGGAAGTATGGAAAGTCGGGATCCTCGCCGAACGCGCGCTCGATGGCGCCGAACGTGAAGCCAAGGAGGTAGCGGTAGCCTTCTGCGAGTCCCCGGTCGGTTTCGGGGGGTGCATGCAAATCAGCTGAGTCGATCGCATCCCGCGCCCTGTTCAGACCGTCGATCAAGTCGTGCCATGCCGCGCGTAGTGCGGTGGCGCTGGGCTCAGTTGACACGTGCGTCTTCTCCTTCGGTTTCCGAGTCGGACCATCCGAACCGCTCGAACAGGCCCGCGAGCTGTGTATGGATTT
>Ga0126307_10000849_pt1 | contig 20153 bp, 18 predicted proteins | sample Plot28_FD_89955 | JGI IMG/M metagenome (GOLD analysis project Ga0126307, IMG submission 89955) | Serpentine soil microbial communities from UC McLaughlin Reserve, CA, USA - Plot28 | ecosystem: Environmental > Terrestrial > Soil > Grasslands | place: USA: UC McLaughlin Reserve, Lake County... | reverse complement strand
TTGGGGTCGTACCCCAGATGCGTCAGTAGCCGACCCCACCCCCGCCGCCGCCACCGCCCATGGTGAGAGCCAGGATCACCACAGCCGCGGCGACGACTGCGACAGAGATCCAGAAGATGGGAGCACGAAGAACTCGTTGCATGATGGTCGTCCTTGTCTTGAGAGCGGGCAATCCAGGCGGATCACCGTTTCACCCATCAATACGGGCGACTAGCGAGATTGGTTCGCGATTCGGCCTACCGGTGTGCATGAGTTGCCACACGGATCGTCGGAACCGAGGTGCCCCGCCCGAACCTTTGGAGACGAACGCAGGAAGCGGAGTCGCAACAGGAGATGGTCGCGACCGTGACGCTCGCCGAGCTCGGGCTGCGGATCGAGGCGGAGTCGGAGCGGCCCGATCGAGTCTCGATGGAGCCTCAAGCTGCGCCGGCCCTCGGAGTTCTTGGTTGAGGCGGTTCGCTCCGGGGCGCCATGGAGGGCCGGTTCTCCGTGGCCATGGGAAACGCTGGCTCGCATCCGAGAAGGGCGGCGGCGTCGGCGAAGCCGGCACCCTTGACCCCGTAGAGCCGGATTCGACGGCGGCCTCGTCGAGTCGACCCAGCCTGATCAAGGCGTCGGCGAGGTTGGCGTATGCGTACACGACCTCCGGCCCCTGGATCCGTGCTCGTCATACCCAGACAGGCTCGCCGACACTCCCGCCATCCGGGCCAGCACGAGGCTTCCCACCGTGGTCGGCACCAGCACATCCCGCTCACCCGCGGCCAGCAGCTCCTCGGCCAGGAAGGCGTTGCCGCCCGACCGCTCGTACACCCGGCTCGCCAGCTCGGCCGACGGCGGCCGACCGAACACCCCCGCCACGGGTTCCGTCAGCTCTTCCGGGCCGAAGCGCTCGAGATCGACCCGGATCGCCCGCGGGCCCCGCTGGACCTCGGCCAGCCACGCCAGGAACCCAGCATCATCCGGCTCATCGGTCCGCATCGTCCCCACCAGCACGGCCGAGCCACGCAAGCTGCGGGAGAGGAACTCGAACAGGCCCCGGCTCGACGGGTCCGCCCAATGCAGATCCTCGATCACCACCAGCAGCCCAGCCGGAACCGCGGCACCCTCCAATCCGTCGAGCACCGCCTCGAACAGGCGCAGCTGGGCAGACACCCCAAACGGACCGGGATCCGGCGAGTCGCGACCGGCCGGACCACCCCCCGGTCCCGACACGAGACGGGCGAGCCCAGGCCCGACCGGACTCCGACCGCCCCCTCCACCGGTGCCAAGCTCTCGAACAACGGGGCCAAGCGCCTCCACGAACGGCGCGAACGCGAAAGACCGACGCCCAACGGCCGTGCAGGACCCCACCAACGTGCGTGCCCCCCCATCGCGGGCCACGGCGGTCACCTCGGTGACGAGACGGGTCTTGCCGGCGCCGGCCTCACCACAGACGAACACCGTGACCGGATCGCCCGCCCGGGCCTCACCAAGGAGCTCGCCGAGCAGCGCAAGCTCGACCACCCCGCCCCACAAAGCGAGGGCTCGTACCCCGAGGCCGCACGAACCCATTCTCGTCCCGCCGGCAACCCGCTGCGACAACCGACACGAGGTCACCCAGCCCGAGGTGATGTCGCGTCACCCAGGCCTACGCGACCGGTACCACGTCGACGTTGACGGTGGGCCCGACCTGAAGATCCAGGGCAACTTCGTCGACCACGAGTACGAGATCGAACACGACGGCGACAAGGTCGCCGAGGTCTCCAAGAGATGGCTGCGTGCCCGTGACACCTATGGAGTGAAGGTCGAGAAGGGCACCGATCCCGTCCTCGTCCTCGCCGTCACAGGCGGCGCACCACGCGAGTTGACTTGAGCGGCTCGCGTGGTGCGCCGAGCGGTGCTTTGGTGACCGGTTCGACCGGAACCGGTCACCAAGGCCGGGGACGTCGATCAGTCGAGATCGAAGCGATCGAGGTTCATGACCTTGTCCCAAGCAGCCACGAAGTCACGCACGAACTTCTCCTTCGAGTCGTCAGATGCGTAGACCTCCGAGAGGGCTCGGAGCTGGGAGTTCGAACCGAAGACGAGGTCGACTGCGGTGCCGGTCCACTTGTCCTCGCCAGTCACGCGATCGCGTCCCTCGTACACGTTCTCGGACGAGACCGATGCCTTCCACTCCGTGCTCATGTCGAGCAGGTTTACGAAGAAGTCGTTGGTCAGCGTCTCGGGCCGGTCGGTGAAGACGCCGTGTGCGGATTGCCCGAAGTTGGCGTTCAGGGCACGCATGCCTCCGATGAGGACCGTCATCTCGGGAGCGGTCAGCGTCAACAGGTTGGCCCGGTCCAGCAGCAGCGTCTCGGGCGACAACTTCTCGCCGGCTTGGAGGTAGTTGCGGAACCCATCGGCGGCCGGTTCGAGCACGCCAAACGACTCCACGTCGGTTTCCTCCTGTGAGGCGTCCGTGCGCCCTGGCACGAACGGAACCGTGACGTCGTGCCCGGCGTTCTTCGCCGCTTGCTCGACGGCCGCGCATCCGCCCAGAACGATCAGGTCAGCGAGCGAGACCTTCGTTCCGCCGGACTGTGCGCTGTTGAAGTCCTGCTGGATCTCCTCGAGGGACTGCAGCACCGTGGCCAGTTCGGTAGGGTCGTTGACCTCCCAGTCCCTTTGTGGCGCAAGGCGAATCCGTGCCCCGTTCGCCCCGCCCCGCTTGTCGGTGCCGCGGAAGCTCGCCGCCGACGCCCACGCGGTGGAGACCAGCTGGGAGATGGATAGTCCTGATCCGAGGATCTTGCCCTTGAGGGAGGCGATGTCGTCCTCCCCGATCAGCTCGTGATCGACCGAGGGAACGGGGTCCTGCCACAGCTGCGGCTCCGGAACCCACGGGCCGAGGTAGCGCGAGACGGGCCCCATGTCGCGGTGCAACAGCTTGTACCACGCCTTGGCGAACGCGTCGGCGAGCTGGTCGGGGTTCTCGTGGAAGCGCTTCACGATCGGCGAGTAGATCGGGTCCAGCTTCAGCGCCAGGTCCGACGTCAGCATCATGGGCGCGTGGCGCTTCGACGGATCATGCGCATCCGGCACGGTGCCCTGAGCCGCGGGATCCTTGGGAGTCCACTGATTCGCGCCGGCGGGGCTCGTGGTCAGCTCCCACTCGTACCTGAACAGGTTGTCCAGGTACCCGTTGTCCCACTGCACCGGGTCGTTGGTCCAGGCGCCCTCGAGCCCGCTGGTCAGCGTGTGAGGGCCCTTGCCGCTGCCGTAGGAGTTCGCCCAGCCGATGCCCTGCGCCTCGACGGGACACCCCTCGGGCTCGGGACCGAGGTACTGGGGATCGACGGCACCGTGGCACTTGCCGAACGTGTGGCCGCCGACGATGAGCGCCACCGTCTCCTCGTCGTTCATCGCCATGCGGCGGAAGGTCTCTCGAATGTCCCGGGCGGAGGCCAGCGGATCCGGGTTGCCGTTCGGGCCCTCGGGGTTCACGTAGATCAGGCCCATCTGCACGGCGCCGAAAGGACCGGTGAGCTCCCTGTCGCCGCTGTAGCGCTCGTCTCCGAGCCAGGTGTCCTCGGGGCCCCAGAAGATCTCCTCGGGCTCCCAGATGTCCTCTCGCCCGAAGCCGAAGCCGAACGTCTCGAATCCCATCGATTCCAGGGCGCAGTTACCGGCGAAGATGATCAGGTCGGCCCACGAGATCCTCCGGCCGTACTTCTGCTTGACCGGCCAGAGCAACCGGCGCGCCTTGTCCAGGCTCACGTTGTCGGGCCAGCTGTTGAGCGGGGCGAAGCGCTGCGCGCCGCCTTCGCCACCCCCTCGGCCGTCGGCGATGCGGTACGTGCCTGCGGCGTGCCACGTCATCCGGATGAAGAGCGGCCCGTAGTGCCCGTAATCCGCGGGCCACCAGTCCTGGGACGTCGTCATCACCTCGAACACGTCCCGCTTCAGGGCCTCGACGTCGAGGGTCTTGAACTCCTCGGCGTAGTGGAAGTCTTCCTCCATGGGATTTGCGCGGGGCGAGTGCTGGTGGAGGACCTGCAGGTTGAGCTGGTCCGGCCACCAGTCCTGGTTCGTCCTGGGCCGGGTCCGCTTAAGCGTGGGCGACGGGATTACTGGGTTCTCGCTCTCGCTGCCGGTGTCAGACACGTCGGTTTCCCCTCTCTCGGTGTTCGTTTCGATGGCTGGCTGCTCCCGACCTTGGTTGTCTGGGTCCGGGGCTGTGTTGCTCAACTGGTGTCTAACGCTGCGTGCGCGCCTTCAGCCTCGGTCGAGCGAGAGGTCGCGGCGACGCACTCGGGGCATCGGCCCCAGTAGATGTCCTCGGCTTCGTCGACCTCGTAGCCCGACTCGTCCGCAGCCGTCAGGCAAGGCACGTCGCCGACCGCACAGTCGACGTCGACCATCCGGCTGCAGGTGCGGCAGATGAGGTGGTGGTGGTTGTCACCGACCCGATCCTCGTAGCGGGCCGGCGATCCGGCGGGCTGGATGCGCCGGAGGAGGCCCTTGTCGGTGAGGACCCCGAGGCCGTCGTACACGGCTTGACGTGAGATGGCACCGATCTCGACCCGTACGACCGTGTGGATGTCGTCCGCCGTACTGTGCGGTCGGACGGACACCGCCCGCAGAACAGCTAGACGCTGGGCCGTGACCTGCAGGCCGTGACGGCGGAGCAGCGAATCCTTGTCGACGGATGTCTCCCTGGACACACCCGGATCCTAGCCCCACGCTGGTCTAAGTCCAGATCCGGCTGCATGCCAGTTCCCGACTAGATCGTCATCCGGTCGATGAGCGCCAGGTGGGTCCACGCGCGGAGGCTCAGTCAGCAGCACGCGCACCGCCGGGGACAAGGGGTTCTCCGCGCCGAGCGTCGAGCTCGCGCTGACATGCGCGCCGCGCGGACACACCGATCGCCCGGCCGCGAGCACCAACGGAGTGCCGCGGCCGGGCGCATCGGGCCCGGGCGGGTGGGGGCCCGGCGCCGGGGCGCCGGACCGCGATCGACGGTCAGACCGTGTAGGTGTCGACCCGGTAGCGGGCCAGGTTCGCCGGATCGCTGAACCACTCGGCGGTGGTCGAGAGGCCCTGCTCCAGCGTCGTGGCCGGGATCCACCCCGTGGCGGCCTCGAGGCGTGACCGGTCGGCGAGCAGGCGCATGACCTCGGACCCGGCCGGCCGCAAGCGGCTCTCGTCGGCCTTCACCACGACGTCGGCGCCCATCACGTGGACCACGGTGCGGACCATGTCGCCCACCGAGATCTCGCGGCCGGACCCGGCGTTGAACGTCTGCCCGATGAGCTTGTCCTCGCCGGCGCCGATCGACATGAACGCCGCCACGGTGTCGGCAACGAAGTTGAAGTCGCGGGTCGGCTCGAGCGCGCCCAGCTTGATCTCGCGGCGCCCGGCGGCGATCTGCGAGACCACTGTCGGGATGACCGCCCGGGCCGACTGGCGCGGCCCGTAGGTGTTGAATGGCCGCAGCGTCACGGCCGGCACCTCGAAGCTGCGCACGAACGCCTCGACCATCTGGTCGGCGGCGATCTTCGAGGCCGAGTAGGGCGACTGGCCCTGCAGCGGATGGTCCTCGTCGATCGGGACGCGCTGGGCCGTGCCGTACACCTCGGAGGTCGAGGTGTGGACCATGCGGCGCACAGCGTGTCGCCGCACGCCCTCCAGCACGTTGAGCGTGCCGGCGGCGTTCGTCTCGAGGTAGGACCGGGGCGCCACGTACGAATACGGGATGGCGATCAGCGCAGCCAGGTGGAAGATCGTGTCGACGCCCTCGCAGAACGCGGCCATCTGCTCGGGGTCGCGCACGTCGCCGGCCACGACTTCGACGTTGTCGAGCACTTCGCGGGGCAGCGTGTCGAGCCATCCCCAGGTGCCGAGCGAGGTGTAGAGCGCCAGGGCGCGGACCCTGTGGCCCTCGGCCACGAGGCCCTCCACGAGGTGCGAGCCGATGAAGCCGTCGGCGCCCGTCACGGCATGGAGCATGGAGCTGTCCTCTCGAGAGGTCGGGGCTGACGCGGTCCGGTGTGACGAGATCGGGTCAAACGACGATGGGGTGTGACGAGGTAGGTGACGGCGAGGGCCGCACGGCCCGGACCGCACGGGAGGGATCATCGCTGGCTGGCCGGGTCGACGAGAATGCGGGCGGCCCCCAGGCTCAGCACGCCGGCGGCGGTGCCGCAGACGAGCAGGGCGGCGACGTGGTCGGCCAGGCCGAACGGCGTCGTGGGGGAGGCGGCGATCCAGCCGAGCGCGACGGCGGAAGTGCCCGCCACGACCGCGGCCCGGCCCGCGCGCCCGGCGGCGGTCATCACCGTGATGCCCAGCAGCGCGACGGCGACGAGCAAGAACACCGACGAGGCCGCCAGCGCCGCCCGCCCCGCCAGATCGGCGACCACGGTGGCGAGCCCCACGGTCAGCTCGAGCGCGGCCACCGCGACAGACAGCCACAGGGCGACCGTCCAGCCCGCCGCCCGGCGGAACACCCACAGCGACGGGCTCGACTCCAGTAGGGCCTTGAGAGCGTGCTTGAGCCGCAGCAGCAGCCACTCGCAGCCGCCGACCATGGCCCACAAGGGCAGGCCGACGATCAGCCACTGGCGGCTGTCGACGCCGTGGAAACCGTTGAGGTGGCTCACCGCGCTCACCGACAGCAGCGCGAACGCAGCGGTCGCCCAGCCGCACACGACCAGCGGCAGGGACCGCAGCCAGTCACCCGCCTCGACGAGCCGCCCCTTGGGCGTCGGCCCTCGGGTGGCGCTGGCCACCAGGCCCAGCGTCACCGCCACGGTGACGACGCTCACCGGGCCCACCAGCGCGGGCAGCCCGGACGCCGGCCTCAGCAGCGCGACCGCCGAGAGCGTGGACACGGGCGCCAGCACGGCCAGCAGCACGCGGGTCCGCGCCGCCATGACGAGCGCCGTGGAGCCCACCAGGTGCAGGAGCGGTAGAGAGAACGCCAGAGCGTCGACCGGCTGGGCGAGACCGCCGGCCACCGCCCCGCCGGCCATGACGGCGAGCACGGCGCCGAGCAGCGCCTTGCGCAGGGGCGCGAGCTCCGTGGGCGACGGGGTCCGGTGCAGCACCGTGTAGGCCAGCACGCCGGCCCCCTGGGCCAGGCCCCAGCCGAGGGCGCTGGCGGCCACGAGCGAGCCCTGCGGAGCGCCGGCGATCGTGGCCGCGGACACGGCCACCGCCGGTAGCACGTAGGCGAGGCCGCGCCCGACGGCGCCGAGCACCGGCACGCGGGCGAGTCCCGGGCGATCGTCGAGCTCGCCGGGCGCCGGCTCGTGGTGGAGCTGGTCCCAGGCCCGCTCCGCCAGGTCGAACACGTCCTCCGAGCTGAACCGCTCGACCGCCACCTGATCGGTGATGCCCACCGATTCCAGCGTGGCCGCCACCTCCTCGGCGTCGACCGCAGCGGTCATGGCGTCGGGTCCGCCGATGGCGGCGACGAGCGCCTCGGCCTCGTCGTGGCCGAGCAGCCGTTGAGACGGCGAGTGCTCGTAGGCCCCCTGACCCACCACGTGCAGCCGGGCGGGTCCACCCCGGCGCAGCTCGTCGTAGAGCGCCCGGTAGTCCTCGAGGCAGTGGTCGAGCGTGAAGTGGCCGACCACCCGCTCCCGGGCACCGGCGCCCATCGCGGCGCGGCGGTCGCCGTCGGCCAGCAGCACGAGGATCGCCTCGCCCAGGGCCCGGGGATCCCGCGGGGTGACGACGAAGCCGGTGTCGGCCGCGGCCTCGGGCACGCCGCCCACCCCGGTGGCCACCGTGGGCAGGCCGCACGCCATCGCCTCGATGACTGAGTAGGGGAAACCCTCGGAGATGCTGGAGAGAACCGCCACCTGGGCGTCGGTGTAGGCGTCGTGGCTCTCGGCCACGCCGCCCTCGAACGTGACGACGCCGTCCAGGCCCAGTTCGGCGATGAGGGCGTCCATCTCGTCGCGGTACCACTCGCCGCTCGCCGGGGTACGGCCGTAGAGCCGCAGGCGGGCCTCGGGGCATTCGGCGTTCACCACGGCGAATGCCCGGATCAGAGTGTCGAGGTCCTTTATGGGGTCCACTCGGCCGAGCCACGACACGACGGGCGACGGGGCGTCCGTCGGCCGGACCGGGAACTCGTCGGGATCGATGCCGTTGTAGATGGTGCGGACCCGGGCCGGCGAGGCTCCGTAGCGGGTCTCCCAGCGCTGGTTCCACCGACTGCCCGGAGCGATGACCGTGGCCTCGGCGTAGGCGGTGGCGCTCACGAGGCGGTGGAACCGGACGAGCAGGGCCTTCGCCTGGCGCGACATGGTGGCCCGGCGCAGCTCGAGGTAGCGCTCGCGCAGGTAGATGCCGTGCTCGGTGAGCACGAACCGGCCGCCGTGCCGGCGGCGGGCCATCATGCAGACAAGGGCGGCGAGGCCGTTCGAGCTGGCGTGGTAGATCGGCGCGGGGCCCGGGTCGGCGGTCAGCGGCCGCAGCAGGTGGTCGAGGAACTCCGCCACCTGGACCAGGTCCGAGGCCTGCACCCCCTCGAGAACCGACCAGCGTGGCTCGCGCAACTCCTCGTCCAGCGCCCGGAGCAGCTCGCCGAAGCTGAGCTGGCGTGCGATCTCGCGCCCGTCGTACGGCACGAGCTCGTAGACGAACTGGGTGAAGCCGGCCACGTCGTCGTGGTCGTTCGTGAGCAGCTGGGCGAGGAACGCCGCCAGCGAGTCGATCTCCAGCCGGTGGTGCACGGCCCGGTCGCGGCGGTTGTCCCACAGGCCGACGGTCTTGAGCACCCGGGCGTGGGCCGGCAGCTGGTACACGGGCTCCTGGTAGCCGAACGCCGTGAGCGCGACGACCTTGAACTCGAGCTCGGGCAGGCCCGAGACGATCTGGTCGCACCACACGCTCACGCCTCCGTAGGCGTGCGGGTAAGTGCCCTCCGTGACCAGGACCACGTCGGGCCCGGCCGGATCGGCCTGTCGCCTACGTGCAGCCGACCCGTCTAGGTTGGCTCGGGCGACGGGCGAGGGGGGCGGAACGGCCTCGACTCTGTCCGGTTGGGGCAGGAGGGTCATGGCACCAGGTGGGGCGGACACGGCGCGGCGATGGCGGCGCCTCGGAGCGGCAGCGACGGTGCTGGCACTCCTGACGAGTGCGTGCGGGGGCGAAGATGCGACCGACGGCCGGGGGCGAGAGGGCCGGCCCGTCGACGGGGGACCGGCGTTGTCGAGCGGCGACGAGCGCCGCCAGCCGAGGTGGTGGGGCGACCTGATCGGCCCGTTCTCGGGCGCCACGCCGGCCACAGGGCCGGCTGGGGAGCCGGGCGCGAGCGGGCCCGAACAGACCGCGCCCCCGACGGAGGGACAGGGCATGCCGACCGCAGGGAATCACTGGCGACCGACCAAGGGGCTGACGTGGCAGTGGCAGCTCGACGGGCGGGCCATCGACACGTCGGTCGAGGCGGAGGTGTTCGACGTCGACCTGTTCGAGACGCCGGCCGAGACGGTGCGCACGCTGCGCGACCAGGGCCGGCGGGTGATCTGCTACTTCTCGGCCGGGTCATGGGAGCCCTACCGCCCCGACTCCGGCGACTACCCCGAGGACATCATGGGCGGTCCCGTTGAGGGCTGGGAGGACGAGCGCTGGCTCGACATCCGCCGCCTCGACGTGCTCCGGCCGCTGATCGCCGCCCGCCTCGACCTGTGCGCCCAGAAGGGCGCGGATGCGGCTGAGCCCGACTGGATGGACAGCTACGCCCAGGGCACCGGCTTCGACATCTCCGCCGACGACCAGCTCGCGTTCAACCACATGATCGCCGACCTGGCGCACGAGAGGGGCCTGGCGATCGGCCTGAAGAACGACCTCGACCAGGTCGCCCAGCTCGCCGACACGTTCGACTTCGCGGTCGTCGAGCAGTGCGCCGAGTTCGGCGAGTGCGAGAAGCTGCGGCCGTTCCTCGACCGGGGAAAGCCGGTGTTCCACGCCGAGTACGACCTCTCCCCCGCCGAGTTCTGCGCCGAATCCCGGCGCCTCGGCCTGTCGTCGATCCGCAAGAACCTCGGGCTCGACCCCTGGCGCGAGACCTGCTGAGGACGTCGCAGGCGCCCCGCCCCCGGCCGCGGCGCCGGGTGCCGCGGTAGTCACGAGCGCAGAGCCCCGAGCCGTCGCCGGCTCCGCGCGGGGATGTGTCTGCGTGGTCATCTCTCCTGCTTCCTCATCCAGCAGAGGTCGGTGGCATGTCCGTGCCACTCACCAAGGCCCGCCCGCCAGCAGTCCTCTGTCTCGCGTGGGTCGTTGTGTCTCGGATGTGGTCGTCGTGTCGCGGGTCGCCCGTCGGGGGGTGTTCGGCCCTCCGGCAATGGCTACGGCCCGGCGACGGTGGTGGTCGGCTCCTCGGCCGCGACCGTCGTCACCGTCGTGTCCGGCGGAGCCCCGGTGGTCGTGGAGGTGGTCGTATCGACCACGGTGGTGGTCGGGCCGCTCGGTGCGTCGCCGGTCGTGGTCGGCGTCGTGGTCGAGGTCGGGTCGTCCGTCGCGGCCGGCGCGGGCGCCGTCGTGGTGGTCGTGGTCGTCGGCGGCGACAGGACCGCCGTCACCTGGTCCTCGGCGGCAAAGGTCGTCGGCGTGGCACCCACGTCGACCTTGCGCTGCGACTGCCCGCCGTAGACCTCGCCACCGGCGAGGCCGGTCACGCGCGGTCGGGCCGGCCCGTCGGCCACCAGGGTCACCTCGCCCGTGCCGAGGTCGACCGAGCCGCGCACGTGCTGCTCGGCGGTGACGATGCGATCGCGGGCGTCGGGGCCCAACTCGTACGCGAGCGGCGTCTTCACCGGCAGGGTGAAGAGAGCGTCGTAGCGGGTCATCACCGCGTCGACCCAGTCGATCAGGAGCGTTCGGCCGCTGCCGTAGTCACGCAGGTTCGTCTGGTGGAAGTAGTGCGGCCACGCCTTGCCCGAGAGCATGTGGGTGACCGTCGTGTCGGCCTCGTACTCGAGCACCTGCTCGTAGGACTTCGTGGTGCAGATCGCTCCGGGGATCGTGCACGGGTCCTGACCCTGGGCCACGTAGCGGTCGTGGTAGATCCAGTTGTACTCGTCGGTGTTCACGTCCGGCGTCGTGGCGTTGACGTAGACGTTCGTCGGGTACCGGGGCAGCAGGTAGAGGTCGGTGAAGCCGGGCACCCTCTGCTCGAGGTCCTGGTTCGGCCGCGACGAGTCCGAGGCGATGTAGCGGACCCCGAGGTCGTAGGCGGCCTGCAGGAAGTCGGTGTTGCGCCCCTCGGGATACGGCGTGTCGTCGGAGGCGTCCTCCTCGGTGCCGTTCCGGTCGTGCAGTCCGGCGTGCGAGTCGCTCAGCAGGTAGGTGAGGCCGGGCTCGTAGTCGGGCAGGGCCAGGTTCGTCCACACCGTGCGGTTCCGGGCGATGTCGTCATAGGCGGTCTGGTAGTCGGTCCGCGGGCACTCGGCCGGCTGGGGCTCGTCGGGGTCCGGGCACAGCCGGTCCATCTGCAGGGCCCGGTACGTGTGATTGATCCAGCCGAACTCGTCCTTGTGGGCGACGATGCTGTCGGTCAGGGGGTCGGGGCCTGCGCTGGGGTTGCCCGGGGCGCCCGCGCCCACGCCGTTGTACGCATGGATGACCTTCCAGTCGCCGAGCAGCGGGTGCTCAGTGCGCATGGCCTGCTGGGCGGCGACGAGGTTCTCGACGTCCTCGGAGCCGATCCGGTACTGCTGGTCGATGTCGGTCGTGTGGGTCGCCGGGTCCCAGAGGTCGTCGGCCAGGAACAGGTCGTCGGCGTGCGTGGCCAGCGACACGGTGCGGCCGCCGATGAACAGTCCCTTGGTGGCGAAGTCGAGGAACTGGTAGGCGAGCACGTTGGAATGCAGCCGGTACCAGGAGTTGCCGATCGTGGAGAGCAGCACCTCACGGCCATCCGCGTAGGTCAGCTGGGAGACAAGGACGTGGCTCGGGTCGCCGTCGTCGACCAGCAGCGGCGTGACCGCCGGGCTCGGGCCGCCGGCCCCGCGGGCGGTGCCCCACACCGAGTACTCGGGGATCGCCAGGGTGTTCGTGGTGTTCACGTAGGAGAACAACCGGCCGGTGCCGGCCGGGGCCACCCAGTGGCCCGTGCTCGTGTCCAGGGCGCCCACCGCCCCCATTCCGTAGTCGAGGTCGAGCGCCGGGTCGGTGGCCGGGAAGCCCGACACGACCGACTCCCGCACCCCGAAGTCACGCTCATAGGTGTGCAGGCGCTGCCACTCCTCCAGCGTGAACCCGCTGCCCGAGGGCGTGTACAGGTCCGCGGAGGTCAGGATGACGCCGTTGTACCGGCCCCGGTCACCGTCGCGCAGCGTGGCCTCGGTCAGCTCGACAGCCGACGAATCCATCACGTCGTAGGGCACCCCGTACTGGTCCATCGTCCGAGCCATCAGCTCGAGGCCGGCATCAGCCGCCCGCGGACCGGTCGAGACGACCAGCACCTTCAGGTCGACCACCCGGGCGGCCGGCACCGGGTCCGGGGGCGGCGCGCAGGCGCCGGCGGCTCCGATCACAGCCACGACCGCCGCCAGGGCGCCGGGGCGGCGCCACCGTCGAGGAGCCCGGGCGGGAGGGGCAGGGTGATGAACGTCATCGGACATCGAACGCTCCTGAGTGGGGGCGGAGAAGGGGCGTGGCCAGCACGACGTCGGCCAAGCCGTCGATCGCTCGGGGATCGGGCGGCGTGATCAAGGACCGCAGGAGCTGCGGATCGCCGATGATCCGCCCCCCACGGGGCCAGCCGAGGTCGACCACCTCGACGTCGAGGTCGAGGCGGCGACCGAGGGCCCGGGCCAGGTCGCCAAAGCTCGTGGCGACGCCCGAGCAGACGTTGACCACCGGCTCGGCGGGCCACGCCGGCCGGGTGGCCAGCGCCACGACAGCCTGCGCCGCGTCGGCCCGGGGCGTCAGGTCGCGCTCGGTGGTGGGATCGCCGACGGCGATCTCGGGGCCAACGCCGGCGACGCCGAACTCGGCGGCGTGCCGGACCTGGACGACCAGATCGCGCACCGGATTGGCCGGCGGCATCTCGCCGTCGACCACGTTGAACACTCGGGCCACCACGATGGAGGCCCCCTTGGCGCGCCAGCGGAGCAGCGCCTCGGTACCGGCGAGCTTGGTGGCGCCGTAGATCGAGACAGGCGCGCAGGGGTGGTGCTCGGCCACCAGGGCCGGACCCGACGCGCCGGGTCCGTACTCGGCCGCCGAGCCGACCTGGACGAGGCGCCACCCGCCCTCGGCGGCCAGCCGGCCCAACCGCTCCGGCAGGTCGACGTTGGCCAGCTCACTGGCCGCCAGGTCGCCGGACACGTCGCCCGCGGCGTTGACCACCACGTCGACGCCGTCGAGGGCGCTCGCCAGGGCGGATCCGTCCGCAGTGTCGACGGTGGTGTACATGTCGGAGGGTGCGGGACCAGTGGCACGGCCGAGAGTGGTGACTCTCACGCCATGACGCCGGGCGGCCTCCACGACCGCCCGGCCCAACCAGCCCCGGCCGCCGATGACGGCGAGCCGGAGGGACACGTCCGTTACCCGATCAGCGAGGGTCGTCGGACGGGGAACTCCTCGTTGGCCCGGTCGTAATCCTCGGGTCGCCCGATGTCGAGCCAGTAGCCGTCGAACAGGAACGCGCCCGGCTGCTGACCCGCGCGCAGCCGCTCGAGCAGCAGGTCGTCGAACCCGTAGGGCATGCCCGCCTCCAACCGCTCGAGCACGGTCCGCGACAGCGCGTAGACGCCCATGCTCACCGTGTACTGGAGCGTCGGCTTCTCGCGGAACCCTACGATGGCGGGCCCTTCGAGGTCGAGGACGCCGAAGTCGATGGCCACCTGGCGGGTGTAGGCCGCCACGGTCACCTCACCGCCACGCTGGCAGTGGTGGTCGAGCAGCTGCTCGAAGGGCAGGTCGGTGAGGATGTCGCCGTTCATCACGAGGAAGTCGTCGGGCAGCTCGTCGCGGTGCTGGATCAGCGGCCCGACGGTGCCCAGAGGGCTGTCCTCCTCCCAGTATCGGACATCGAGGCCCCACTGGGTGCCGTCGCCGACGTACGCCCGGATCAGCTGGCCCAGATGGCCGATGGCCAGGCTGACCGACGCGAAGCCGGCGCGTGCCAGCTGTCGCATGACCACCTCGAGGATGGCGCACTCGTCCCCGAGAGGGACCAGCGGCTTGGGCAGGGAAGTCGTGTAGGGCCGCAGTCGCACGCCCTTGCCTCCCGCCAGGATCACCGCATGGCGACGCGCTTCAACAGCGCGCGCGTCGATAACGTTCAAGGCCCGCCTCCACCTTTGACATCTCCGCCCACGAGCCCGTCCGGCTCGCCGCTCCCAGTCGCCGGGCACCGTACCTGTCCACACACCAGTCATCAAAACTTTGCGCCGTTTCGGCAGACATATCACGCAGAAGCGTGAATAAAGCGCTCTACGTGGGACTTCGGCCGATTGCCAGGCGATGCGTCAGTGTGACGACGTAGCTTCCATCGATGTCCCGCTAAGGGAGATATCGCGTCTTTTCGCCACGAATTGCGCACGAACCGACCGGTCCATCGTCCGGACCGAAAGAGGGTCACCTCGAAGGCGGTTGTCTTTCGCCATCCAATGGTCGACCCTGCGAACGCCAGGGCGCGACTCGCCTCCGACGGCCGGGGAGCCGGCGGGGCGGTGCGAGGTGGACACCGGTAGCGTCGCCCCCCGTGGACCTCGACGCAGCCATGGGCCTTGCGCTCGACGAAGCGGCTCTTGCCACCGCGACCGGTGACGTCCCGGTCGGGGCCATCGTGCTGCGCGACGGCGAGGTGATCGCCCGGCGGCACAACGAGCGCGAGCTCTCGGGCGACCCCACGGCGCACGCCGAGATCCTCGCCCTGCGCGACGCCGCCGACGTCGTGGGGTCATGGCGTCTGGGCGGCACCACCTTGGTCGTGACACTCGAGCCTTGCCCGATGTGCGCCGGAGCGGCCGTGGCGGCGCGGGTCGACCGCGTCGTCTACGCGGCCGCCGATCCCAAGGCGGGCGCCTGCGGCTCGCTGCACAATCTGTGCGCCGACCCCCGCCTCAACCACGAGGCCGACGTGGTGGCCGGGGTGCGGGCGGCCGAGGCGGCAGCGCAGCTCAGCGGCTTCTTCGCCGGGCGCCGGGGCTGAGCCCCGCGGCGCGGGGGCGCCGCGGGGTTGGCTGTGGCCCCGTGGCGGGGGCGCGGGGTGACCGGCCGGTCGCCGACGAAACACCGCCGGCGGCGACGGACCCACCGGCGGGGCCGCGAGGTCCCGCTGTGGCCCCGTGGCCGGGTGACCTGTGCCCCGTGGCCGGGTGACCGGCCGGTCGCCGAGGAATCACCGCCGGGGGCGACGGGTCCACCGGCGGGGCGAATCCGCCTGGCGGTACGGTCCGGCGCGGCTCTGCAGGGCCCGACGCCGGTCGGCGACGAGCGCCTCGGCCATGGTCTGGGACATGAACACGGCAACCTCCTCTCCATCGTCGAGGTGGGCGGTGGACTCAGCCACCGCCGGGGTGGGCGACTCAGGCCGCCGCCGGGGCGGGGTGCGGCCCCCGGCGCGGCGCCCGATCGGGTTCCGCCAAGGGTGGCCGTCGGCCGCCGACGAGCGAGCCGCGCTCGCCGCACCAGCAGCGCCAGTCGAGCACCGGCCCCTCGGGCGTCGTGCGGAGCGCATCGATGCGGCTGTGGTCCAGCAGGACGCGGGACCCGTGGGACGGGCAGAAGATCTCGAACATTGGACGTCCTCCGACGAATGGATCCCGCTGGCTACCAATTGCAAACCATTTGACGCGGCGTAAACTGGTAGTCTCCGGCTGAACTGGAGTGGTATGCATGAGTGTGCAGCCCATTCAGACCGCCTTCTAGGGCCACTTGCCGGAGGATTGGTATGAGTCAGAGCGTCGAGGGCGTGATCGGGCGCTGGTCCGACGGACCGGGCCCGTTGCACCGCAAGCTGAGCGATGCGCTGCGCCGCGCGATCGAGCGGGGTCACCTGCCCGCGGGCGACCGGCTGCCGTCCGAGCGCGATCTGGCCCTGCGCCTCGCCGTCAGCCGCTCGACCGTGGTCGCCGCATACGACACGCTGCGCAGCGAGGGGCTGCTCGAGAGCCGGCAGGGCAGCGGCACCCGGGTGTGTACCGGTGCCACCACCGACCCCCACGTCTCGCTGCCGGTCAGCCCCATCTACCGGTCGCTGATCGACGACCCGGGCGACCTCATCTCCCTGGCCTGCGCCGTCTTCCCCTCGCACCCACTGGTGGCCGAGGCCCTCGCCGCCGTGGCCGCCGAGGACGCCGACAAGCTGCTGGCCCACACCGGCTACCTGCCCGCGGGCCTGCCGACGCTGCGAGAGGCCCTGGCCGAGTCGCTGACCGACGAGGGCACCCCCACCACCCCGGACCAGATCCTCATCACCACCGGGGCCCAGCAAGCCGTCAGCCTGGCGACGACGCTGATCGTGCGCGCCGGCGACGACGTGGTGGTCGAGACCCCGAGCTTCAGCGGCACGCTCGACATCTTCCGGGCCCGAGGGGCACGCCTCGTGCCGGTCCCGGTCGACGACGAGGGCGTCGACACCCGGGCGGTGGCCGCCGCCGTCGCCGCGGCCCGCCCCGCACTGCTCTACCTCATGCCCACCTTCCACAACCCGACCGGCGCGTCGCTGGCCGCCCACCGGCGCCGCGACATCGCGGAGCTGGTGGCCGCCCAGGACCTGCCCCTCGTCGAGGACAACGCCCTCGAGGGCGCCCCGCTCGACGACGAGCGCCCGCGGCCGATCGCCGCGTACGCCCCGCCCGGGGCCCCGGTCCTGACCGCCGGCTCGTTCTCGAAGACCGCGTGGGGCGGCCTGCGCGTCGGGTGGCTGCGGGGCCCGGCGACGGCCATCAGCCGGCTCGCGGAGATAAAGGCCATGAACGACCTGGGCTCACCGCTGCTCGACCAGGCCGTGGCCGCCCGCCTCGTGCCGTACCTGCCCAAGCTGCGCGACGACCACCGGGTCATGCTGCGGCACAACCTGGCGGTGGCGAGCGAGCTGCTCGCCGCGGCCCTGCCCGAATGGGAGTGGCGGGTGCCCCAGGGCGGCCCGTCGCTGTGGATCCGCCTGCCCGGCGGCAACGCTGCGGCCTTCGCCCAGATGGCGCTGCGTTACGGCGTCGAGGTCATCCCGGGGGACGTGATGTCGCCCACCGGCGACCACGGCGATCACATCCGGTTCCCGTACACGGGCGAGCCCCCCGTCCTCGAGGAGATCGTGCGCCGGCTGGCCCAGGCCTGGCGGGCCTACCGGCCGGTCCACGACATGCCTGCCACCCGCCGACCCGTCGTCGTCTGACCGGCACGCGACCGGTCCGACCGGTAGCGGGCCCGTTCGAGGGGCGCTCGGGGGCTTTGGTAGCGTCGTCGACGGAAGGTTGCCAGAGCGGACGAATGGGGCGGCCTCGAAAGCCGTTGTGGCCTCCGGGTCACCATGGGTTCGAATCCCATACCTTCCGCTAACAGGGCTGCGACCAGGGAACCGGCGCTCGGGTGTGACCCACGTGTGACCCGCCCGGGGCTGGCTTGGTCAGAGACCGTCGCATCGCATCGCCCGCGACAGCCCGCGGTGGGCTTGGCGGCCGCACCGGCCGGCGCCCGACCGCGCCGGGCTCGCGTCTGGCGGCCCGTAGGGCCGCGAGGATGCGGAGGAGCCGGTACAGGGCCCGCTTCAGGCCCAAATCGCCCAGGCGCTGGGCCAACGTGGGCGGCTCAGGGTCGACACGCGGCACCATCCGCGCGCTGGTGTACTTTGCCGCGCTGTGTCCGACGGCACCGATGACCAGCTAGACGTCCCCGAGTCGGTGCCGGGGACCAAGCTCGGGTTGACGTTGCTGACCTTCGCCCTCGCGGCGCCTGGTGTTCCCGCCACGGTGCAGTCCACCGCCCTCGCCGTGGGCATCCTCCCCGCATTCCTTGACTATCTGCAGGACGCGAGCCAACGAGCGTGGTCCAGGGTCAAGGCAGCGAGTGACGAGGCCACCGACGTCTTCGGCGACGCAGAGCAACTGCTAGAGCGCATCTCATCCGACGACCGGTTGCTCTGGTTGCTGGACTCGACCGTCGAGGCCGCCGCCCGTGCCTCGACGGAGCAGAAGGCTAGAGCGCTGGGCCGGGCACTTGCCGAAGGAGCGCTCGCCAAGGACGACGCTCGCCTCGACCAGGCTGCGCTCATGACGCGGATCATCTCCGACGTCGAGCCGATCGACCTTCGAGTCCTCGCGTGCCTCTCGAATCTGCGCCACAGTCGCAACGTGCGCCCCGAGGCGGGACCTGCGAGCGGCTACGGCTACCCGGCGTACATGTGGACGGTCGACCTGGCGCTGGTTGCTGGGCTCGACCCTGTTGTGGTCGACGGGCCGCTCGGCGTGCTCCAACGCCACGGGCTCATCGGACAACAAGCGGTGATAGGCGATAGCGAAGGCAAGGGCGCTGGCTGGTGCATCACCGACCTTGGCGACCGGCTACTCGACTACTTGCCGGGTATCTAATCCTCGTCGCTGCTCACCGGTCCTCGCCTTCGCGCTTGCGCCGGTCCCGTTCCATCTGGGCCTCGACGCGCTCGACCTCGCGCTCGACGGCGCGCATCCCGAAGGCTGTGAACGACTCGCCCCTGTAGGCGGCGGCGACTCGGAGGCGGCGGTGGAGGTCGTCGGGGATGTCGCGGATCAGCACGCTCGGCACCTTCGCAGTCTGGTTGACGGTCTTGACGGCGTCCTTCATGCTGACAACGATAGCGACGCTAGCACCGCTATCCAGCGACCATGAGGAGGCGACGCGTGGGCGACATCACCCGAGACGAGCGCTACCGCGAGTTGGTCCGAGCCTCCGGCCTGCCGGACTTCTCCCAGCTCGCCCCGTCGAGCCGTCGGACCTTGGACCGGCTCGCTGGCGATGACGACGCCGTGGCCGCGACGCTCGATCTGCTCAGGGCCGTGCGCTCCGCCGATGCGGTCGACGGCCTGACGTTCCGGCCGCACGTGCCAGCAGCCGTCCGGCGGGCACCGAGGCCGCCCGATCTGCTGGGCAGCAGCGGACCCTGAGACGCCTTCGTGCCTACCGGCCGCCCCGCAGCTGTGCGGCGCCGCCGACCGGCGCCGCCGACCCCAGCGTGCTACGTATCTCAGCGCAGCCGGGACACGATACGGCAGTATCTAACACGTGGCGAAGGTACTGACACTGGAGCGGCCGGTCTACGGCGTTGGCGAAGCCGCTGAGTTACTGGGCCTCCGCTCCGACAAGGTCCATGGCTGGCTCGACGGCTACACGCGCAAACGCGTGTTCTACGAGCCGGTGATCCGAGAGCAGTCGACCGGTAGCAAAATCGTGACTTGGGGGGAGTTCGTCGAGCTTGGCTATCTGCGCGAGTACCGCAGGGCCGGGGTGCCCCTGCAGCGGCTCCGCCCGGTGATCCAGACCCTGCGAAAGCGCTTTGAGACGCCTTACCCGCTGGCCCACTATCGGCCCTACATCGACGGTCTAGAGCTGGTGATGAAGGTCCAAGAAGAGCAAGGGATCCCCAGCACCATCGCGATGGTGGTGCGCACCGGCCAGCAGTTGATGCTCTCCGAGTCCGTCGAGAGGTTCCTCAGGAAGGTGTCGTTCGCCCCGACGGACGCATCGACGGACGAAGTGGCGGTGCGGATGCGCCCTGCGGGCAAAGCGTCACCCGTGGTCATCGACCCGCTTCTACGGTTCGGCCGGCCGACGGTTGCGGGGGTGGCGACGGAGCGTTTGTGGGAACTGAATGACGCCGGGGAGTCCCTTGAGGACATCGCCGGGGCTTATGACCTGGACCTCCACCTCGTTGAGGCGGCGGTCGCCTACGAAGAGCAGCAGCGCAGCGTGGCGGCATAGCGCGCCGGAGACGCGAGGGTGGCATGGCGGAGGCGACCCCGCGGTTCTTCGTCGATGAGACCGACCTGGCGCTCGCCCGGGCGCTCGCTTCGGCCCGACCCGATGTGGTCTACCCGGGCCATCCGAAGCTGCCGGAGGTGCCGAGACAGACGGTCGATCCGCTGTGGCTACCCATCATCGGGAACCGGGGGCTCGTTGTGATCTCACGGGACAAGAGGATTCGCCGTCGCCCAGTAGAGAAGGCGGCTTGGTGCGAACACGCTGTGAGG
>Ga0126307_10000848_pt1 | contig 20154 bp, 19 predicted proteins | sample Plot28_FD_89955 | JGI IMG/M metagenome (GOLD analysis project Ga0126307, IMG submission 89955) | Serpentine soil microbial communities from UC McLaughlin Reserve, CA, USA - Plot28 | ecosystem: Environmental > Terrestrial > Soil > Grasslands | place: USA: UC McLaughlin Reserve, Lake County... | reverse complement strand
GCCTCGACCAAGAGCACGACCACCGCGACGGCCGATGCGACAAAACGGATCACGGACGCCCCGCTCGAGGTCCTCATCATTTGCCTCCTCCAGATCCGGGTCTCCAGTGCCGTCGCGGCTTCTATCAACCGGGAAACGACATGTCAAAACACAACCGTCGGCATGTCTCAAATTCGCCGGCAGGCTGGGCTAGCCGAAGCCGCGGCGCGCGATCGTGCTCCGGATGACAGACACGACGAACTTGATGCCGACCGCCAGGTAGGCGGCCAGGTCGACCAGCGGGCGCTCTCCCGAGTAGCAGTTGCGGTAAAAGCGCCCGAGCGAGCGGTGGAAGGCGATGTTGTGGCGCAGGCTCCGATACCGGCCCTTCCGTCTCGCCGACACGGTCGCGCCGCCCTTGACGTGGGTGATGGCGACCGTGCCCTGGTACCAGACCTTCCACCCTCGCTGCTTGGCCCGGTAGCACCAGTCGAGGTCCTCGAGCCCCGGCGTCGGGTAGTTCTCGTCCAAGAGCCCGACCTGCTCGACCGCCTCGCGGCGCATGAGCATGAAGGCGCCGTTCACCGAGTCGACCTCGCCCGATCCCTCCTCATCGACCTCTGGGGCTCGGTACTGGGCCAGGCGCGGGCTCGCGCCGGGTCTCCGCGCCAGGCCCGTGAAGTGCGCGACCGCCGCCAGGGGCGTTGGGAACGACCGCTTCGCGGCGTGGTCGAAGCTCCCATCCCGAAGCACCAGCCGGCAGCCGGCCGCTGCCACTCGGGGCCGCTCATGGATGACCTCGACCATCCGATCGAGAGCCCCCTCGGTGAGGACCGTGTCGGGGTTGAGGAGCAATGCCAAAGGTGCCGACGTTCGAACGAGCCAGTAGTTGTTGGCGTACGGGAATCCTCGGTCGCGCGGCAGGACGACGAGCTCGACCTCCGGGAACTCACCTCTGATCATCTCCTCGGTGCCGTCGCCCGACGCGTTGTCGGTGAGGTACACGCGAAAGGGGGCGCTCGTCAGCGGATATCGCCGCAGCGAGAGCAGGCAGTCGCGCAAGAGCTCCCGCGCTCCGGACGACGTCACGATGATGATGTCGAGCAGTGGCTCTGGCAACCCGGCGGGTATTGTGGCGAGCCGCTCGCCGGCGCGATTACGACATGGCAGGCTTCGAGAGACTCGACACCCGGCTCGACGGACCCGTCCTCGTCCGACCGACCGTGTTCCGGGACGAGCGCGGGTTCTTCAGCGAGACCTATCGCCGCAACCTCTACTCGGAGGTCGGCATCCCGGACGAGTTCGTGCAGCACAACCACTCCCGGTCCGGGCGCGGGGTGGTCAGGGGGATGCACTTCCAGATCGGGGACGGGATGGCGAAGCTCGTGCGCTGCGGACTCGGCGCGATTCTCGACGTGGTCGTGGATCTGCGCCGGGGCTCGCCCACGTTCGGCGAATGGGAGGGGTTCAGGCTCGACGACGAGAACCTCCACAGCCTCTACTGCCCGATCGGGTTCGCGCACGGGTTCTGCGTTCTGAGCGAATCCGCGGACGTGCTGTATCTCTGCTCCACCTACTACAGCGACGACACAGAGCGCGGGATCGCCTACGACGACCCCGACGTGGGAGTCGAGTGGCCCGATATCGAGCTGGTGCCCTCCGGGCGCGACGCGAACGCGCCGCGCCTGCGAGACATCGAGGCCGAGCTGCCCTTCGTCTACGAAGCTCGGTCCTGAGCGGAGCCCACCGCGACGACCTCGGCCCGCTCGAGGTAGTCACTCAGCGCATCTCGCCATTCGCGAAGCGCAGGCATTCCGAGTGAGTCCGCCCTCGGGCGCGCGAGCACGCCGTTAAGCGGGCGATCCGCGCCTCCGGGCGGCCGCGACGTCTCGCCTGGCTCGATCCGAGCCTCGATTCCGGACAGCTCCATGATCGCGACCGTGAACTCGTACCAGGAGCACTCGCCCGAGTTGGTCAGGTGCACGATGCCGTCGACCCCGGTCTCGGCCGCGTCGATCAGGACGGCGGCGAGGTCGGCCGTGAACGTCGGCGTGAGGCGCTGGTCGGCGACCATCCTGATCTCGCCGCGCTCCCGCGCCCGCGCGATCATGCGGGTGACGAAGTTCCCTCCCTTCGAGGCGCTTCCACGCAGGCCGTAGAGGCCCGCGGTGCGCACGACCAGGGCGCCCGGGCAGTACGCGAGCGCGGCGAACTCGCCAGCCAGCTTGGAGATCGCGTACGCGCTTCGCGGGCTCGGAAGGTCGTCCTCGGCATAGGGCTCGGGACGCGAGCCGTCGAACACGTAGTTGGTGCTTAGGTGAACGAGCCGGGCATCGACCGCGGCGCACCGCTCGGCGAGCCGCTTCACCGCGCGAGCGTTGACGTCGAACGCGAGGCTCTCGTTCTGCTCGCAAGCGTCGACGTTGTGGTACGCCGCGCAGTTGAAGACGACCTCGGGGCGCAGGTCGGCGATGACGCGCTCCACAGCCTGGTCATCGGTGACGTCGAGCTCGGCGCGCGCTGGCACCGCCGCCTCCCACGAGCCGGCGAGCTGGAGCTCCAGATCCGAGGCGAGCTGCCCGCCGCCGCCGGTGATCAGCGCCCGGCGCGGGCTCACAGCACCGACCCGAACTGATCCACGCGGGAGTTCACCTCGTGCATGAGCTCGAACCAGCGGATGTTGTAGTGACGCGGATCGGTGAGCATCGCCCGGTCGTTCACGTCGATTTCCGAGAGGAGATCCGCCACTGCCTCGACAACCGAACGGCACGGGATGAACCCCAGCCTCCCGGCCAGCTTTGCGTTCGAGCACTCGTAGTTACGCGTCAGCTGCGGGGCGGGAACCTCCTCGAGGCGCACCTGCCGCCCGAGCAGCTGGACGGACCCGGCGACGAGCATCGCCAGCTCGCGGATCTGGTAGTTGGAGTGAAGGACGTTGAACGTCTCGCCACGGGCGAGCTCGGCGGGCGCCTCCATGGCGCAGATCAGGGCGTCGGCTGCATCCCGCACGTCGACGAGCGGCCGCCACATCCAGCCTCCGCCGTGTAGCGAGAGCTTGCCCTCGAGCAGCGCGTCCTTGACGAATGTGTTGACCACGAGGTCGAACCGCATCCTCGGGCTGTGTCCGTAGACGGTGCCGAACCGCAGGATCACCGGGCACAGGCCCTTTTCCTGCTGCGCCAGAAGCTCTCGCTCCGCGTAGCGCTTCGACTCCGCGTAGGCCCCGTGCGGTGTGAGCTCGGCGGTCTCGTCGTACATCGCCGGCGGCAGGCCGTCGTAGAGCGAGCAGGACGAGCTGAAGACCATGCGCTCGATCCCTCGCTCGACGCATGCGCGCCCCAGGTCGGCGCTGCCGACGGCGTTCATCTGCCAGTTGGCCTGTGGGTCGTACTCCGCCGTCGGATCGTTGGAGAGGCCGGCGAGATGAATCACCGCGTCGATGCCGTCGAGCGCCGTCGCGGGGACCTCGCGGACGTCGGCCATCACGACCTCGACCCGATCTCGGAATCCGGCCATCGGCTCCTCGCCCCAGTACAGGCGATCGAGGATCCGAACGCGGTAACCCCGCTCGAGCAGGCGCCGGGTCAGCACGCAGCCGATGTATCCGCCGCCGCCCGTGACCAGGATCGAGCTCCCATCGGTCGGGGGCTCGGGAGCGAGACCGTTGTCGCGCGTATCCCGCCCCGGAAGAGCCGTGCTTTCGGGCTCGCCGGACATCAGCCCGCCCAATGTAACGCGGTCATCCAGGATTTCGAGCGACGACGAGCAGCCGGGCATACCCCGGTGCGTGCACCAGCTCGTCGAACGCCACGAGCTCCAGGGAGACGCGGTCCAGAATCTGCTCGACCTCGCTGCGGGTGTACTCGTGGATGTAGGTGACGCCATCGAGCTGGAAGTACTGCCGGTCGCCCTCGATCAGGTCGAACATCACCAACCCCCCGGGTGCGAGCTGCGGCCGAAGGTTGGCCAGCACGCCCTCGAACGAGGGATAGATGTGCTTGAAGGTGAGGAACGAGAGGACCGTGTCCACGGGTCGCTCAAGCGTCACCGTGGCCGCGTCGCCGTGCACTATCCGCACCCGCTCGGAGCCCAGCTCCTCGCGCAGATGACTCACGTTGCGCTCGGACAGGTCCAGCGCCGTGTACTCGGCGAAGCCGAGGCCTCGCTCCCGGAGGCTTCGCAGCAGGCGGCCGTACCCGGGGCCGATCTCCAGGACGCGCCGGTCGTCGCCGAGCGCCCCGTAGCGGCTCGCGGCATCGACGAGGGGGTCGCCGGACAGCCGCATACCCCATGTGAGCCCGGTGTCGGGCGCCGCCGCCCGCCACCGCGTGCTGGCGCGCTCATCCGCCCCGCCCTGGCGCTCGATCTCGCGGAGCCGGCGCTCGTCCCACCGTCGCAGGAGGGTCGCGACGCCCGGGATTCGGCGGATGCCCCGCTTTAGCCGGCGCGCGAGCGCGGTCGAGTTCGACCGTTGTGAGATGCGACCCAGCGTCTCGGGCCCGGGCACGGGATGACCTTACCGATGCGCCGGTTCGCCACCGGAGGCCGCCGTCCGCAAGTCGGCCCGAGCGAACTCGCGGATGCCGTCCCGGAACCCGGTGACCGCCGAGAAGCCGAGCAGCTCACAGGCGCGCTGAGTGGAGGCGAACACGTGGCGTACGTCGCCGAGCCGGAACTCGCCGGTGGTCTGCGGCTCGGGACCCCCGCTCGCCGCTGATAGCTCGGCAGCAAGATCGCCGACCGTCCGCGGGGATCCGCTCGCGACGTTGAATGAGCCCCCGATCCCATCGGGGCCCCCTAGTGCCGCGAGGTTTGCCTGCGCCACGTCGCGAACGTGGACGAAGTCCCGCCGCTGCGCGCCATCCTCGAACACCAGTGGAGCGCGACCGGCCGCGATCGCGCTGCGGAAGATGCTGGCCACGCCCGCGTACGGGGTCTCCCGCGGCATGCGCGGGCCGTAGACGTTGTGGTAGCGGAGCGCGATCACGGATGTGCCCGTCGTTCGGGCGAAGGCGAAGCACAGATGCTCCTGGTTGAGCTTGGTGGCGGCGTAGACGTTGCGGGGGTCGGAAGGTGCGTCCTCGGGAACGGCCTCGGCGGCGAGCGCGCTTCCGCAGCGCTCGCATGGTGGGTCGAATCGCCCGGCGCGCAGCCGAGCGAGTGGGCGCGGCCCCGGCCGGACCAGGCCGTGCTCGGGGCAGCGGTACCGCCCCTCGCCGTAGACCACCATGCTGCTCGCGAGGACCAGCCTGCCGTCGAACCCCCGCTCGTGGAGCGCGCGCAGCAGGACCGCGGTGCCAAGCGAGTTGTGCTGGACGTAGTCGGGCGCATCGGCGAAGTCGACGCCAAGGCCAACCATGGCCGCCTGGTGGGAGACGCCTTCGACTCCCCTCGCGGCTGCGGCGGCGGCGCGGGGGTCGCGGACGTCGCCCCATAGGTATTCGGCCTCCGGATTCAGGTAGTCGGGCTTGCCGTCGTGGGCGAGCGGGTGCAGGTGGTCGAGCACGCGAACCCGATGTCCCGCCTCGACCAGTGCGTCAACCACGAAGGAGCCGATGAACCCGGCGCCGCCCACCACGAGCGTGCTCGGCGCCCTCACCACGGCGTTCGCACCAGAGCCGCGATCGCGATCGCGCAGCCGGCCTGCGCGCCGAGCCAACCGCGGACCGATCCCGGTGGCTTCCACAGGCAGGCGCCCGCGGCCAGCAGCCACGGCATGAACGGAAGCCAGATCCGCTCGACCTCTCCCTTCGACATGCCGCTCAGGTCGGCGAGGGCGACCGCGGCCAGGCCCCCGGCAACGAGGGGCAGAAACCGGCGATCGCGCAATCGGGCGATCGCCACAAACGTCGCGGGGCCCACCGCCAGTCCCAGCGCGGCGATGTTGTTGAAGGCGAAGAAACCGTAGGGACGGTTTTCGGCCGCGCTCGCAAACAGGTACTCCTGGCGCGTGGCCTCCAGACCGTCGAGCCACCAAAGCCCGCGGCCAGGAACGCCAGCACGATCGCGAGGGCGCCGACCGTCGCGATCGCGAGCGGGCGCACCCGGCGAGCACTGGCTGCGACGGCAACCGGAACCAGCGCCAGCAGGATCAGGCCATACGAGAGAAACAGTGCGATCCCGAAGAGAAGGCCACCGGCGAGCGCGGCAAGGTCCCACCATCGGCCACGCCGGTGGATTGCCAGCACGATCAGCGCGACAGCCCAGGCCCCGACTCCGGCGAAGAGCGCGTCCGCCGAAACCGCTACCCAGATCGCGGCGGGCGCGATCACGATGAAGGGCGCCGCCCGCCGAGCGATCTCTTCGCCGGCCGTCTCGCGAACGGCGATCAGCGTCGCCGGCGCCATCGAGGCCGCGACGATCACGATCAGCACACTCGCGGGCAACGGCCCGCCCAGGCCGACCTGCGCGAGGCCCCACACGATCAGCGCCATCCCCGGCGGATGGCCGCGGATGTGGGTCGCGTAGCCGCTGATCCGTTCGGTGAAGTGGGACAGGAAGTCCCCCGGCGACGAGATCTGGCCAACGATGGTGAGGTACTCGTGATCGCTGGTCAGCGGCGCCGAGATCCCTGCGGTGCCGTCGACGAGCGCGAGGGCGATCGCCCAGACCACAACTCCTGCCATCGAGGCCGCCAGGAGCCCCCTCCAGCCGAGGCGGACCGCGAGCGGCGGGGCCGCGCGCACAGCGCCGATCGCGACGGCGATCGGGATCAGCAGCAGCGGCCCGATCCGAGGATCGACATATCCGAGCAGCGGCGGCGCGTTCAGCGACAGGCCGTGCCCGGAGAGGATCAACCCTGCGCCCCATCCGGCGCAAGCGGCAATCAGGACGAACCAAAGCGTGATCGCCGCGCGGGTGGGCGTGAGCCAGCCTCGCTCGGCTCTCCAGGCGGTGGCCGGCGCCTCGGCGGTCGCGCGCTCCATCGGGCCCGGGAAGCTAGGGCGGCCTGCTTACAGGGGGATTAATGGGTCTGTAATCCCGTGGTGCGAGCCTCACACACCCATGAACCGCACATGCCAGTCCCCGAGCCCTACGGCTCGGCGTTAGCACGCCATGCCCGACGTCGTCCTTCCCGTGCTCGACGAGGCGGCGGCTCTGCCGTGGGTGCTGGGGAGTCTGCCGCCCGGCTACCGGCCGATCGTCGTCGACAACGGCTCGACGGATGGCTCGGGCATGATCGCGCGCGAGCTGGGCGCGAGGGTCGTGGACGAACCCCGGCGGGGATTCGGCGCGGCCTGCTGGGCGGGCCTGGTCGCGGCCGAGAACGACGTCATCTGCTTCATGGACTGCGACGGGTCGCTGGACCCGCGGGAGCTGCCGCGCGTAGCCGAGCCTGTCCTCGCCGGCCGCTGGGACCTCGGGCTCAGCCGCCGCAGCGCTCTAGCGGGCGCCTGGCCGGCCCACGCGCGGCTGGCGAATCGGGGCCTGGCGTGGGAGGTGCGGCGACGCACGGGTCTCGACCTGCGCGACCTGGGGCCGATGCGCGCCGCGCGCCGCGGGTCGCTGATGGCGCTGGGGATTCGCGACCGGGCCTTCGGCTGGCCGCTTGAGATGGTGCTGCTCGCGGCCCGGGCGGGCTGGACGATCGGGGAGGTCGAGGTGACTTACCGCCCACGCACGGGACGATCGAAGGTCACGGGGACGCTGCGCGGCACCGCGCGCGCAGCGAGGGACATGGCGAGGGCCTTGCGGTGAGGCCGCCAGCCCTGATCGTGATCGCCAAGGCCCCGGTGCCCGGCCGAGTCAAGACGCGGCTGTGCCCGCCCTGTACGCGATGGCAAGCGGCCGCGCTGGCCGAGGCCGCTCTGGCTGACACCCTCCAGGCCGTCGCGGCCGCGCGCGCCAAGAGGCGGGCGCTGGTGCTCGAAGGGAAACGGGGAGACTGGCTTCCCGAAGGGTTCGACCTGCACGCCCAGGCCGCCGGGGGTCTGGACGCCAGACTCGCTGCCGGCTTCGAGGCCGTCGGCGGCCCGGCACTCCTCGTCGGGATGGATACGCCGCAGCTCGGCCCCGAGTTGCTGGAGGCGGCGCTCGCCGCCCTGGCCCGACCCGGAACCGAGGCGGTGTTGGGCCCGGCGCTCGACGGCGGTTATTGGGCGATCGGCCTGCGCCGCCCACGCCCAGCGGTGTTCCAGGGGGTCCCCATGAGCACACCGTGGACGGCCCGCACTCAGCGAGTGCGACTGCGGCGGCTGGGGATCCCGTGGGTCGAGCTCCCGAAGCTTCGCGACGTCGATAACTTCGAGGACGCCCTCGAGGTCGCGGAGGCGTGTCCCGGGTCACGATTCGCGCGCGAGGTCGAATCTGTGGCGGCCGCCCTTGCCGCCGCAGCCTCCCCCGCCGGATGATGGACGTGCCCGGTCGACACAGGGGCGAGACACCGCCGCCAGGGCCATTCCGGCAGGAGTTCTGGCGGAGCCCGCTGCGTGGCCCCTGGCTCGCCTCGGTCCTGGGCTCGGCCCTGCTGCCGCTGATCGTGATCTGTGCGATCACCGGCTTTCTCTCGCACGCCGCGTACTACCCCTGGCTCGACGGCAACTCAGTGACGGGCACCGGCGGGATCGACCTCGGCTTCGACCTCTACTTCGACTGGCCTACCTCCCCGCCCTGGCTCTACGCCCTCAACCAGGGGCTGCACGTGACGACCGGCGTGATGGCGATTCCGCTGTTGCTCGCCAAGCTGTGGTCGGCGATGCCGAAGCTCTTCGAGTGGCCGCCGGTGCGCTCGCTCGCGCACGCGCTGGAGCGCCTGTCGCTCGGGTTTCTGGTCGGGGGCAGCCTGTTCGTGTTCTTCACCGGCGTCATGAACATCCAGCTCTATTACGTGTGGGGGTTCAGCTTCGTCCCCGCCCACTACTACGCCGCCTTCATCTTCCTGGCCGCGCTCGGACTGCACCTGGTGCTGAAGCTTTCCGTGGTGCGCCGCGCATTCCGCGAGCAGGGGGTGGTCCGGCCGCTGAGGCAGGACCTCGTCCATACCCAGCCCGAGCCCGCGCGTGAGGGAACGACGGCGCCGGCGAGTCCCGCGCCACCGACGCTGTCGCGCCGCGGCCTGCTGGCGACCGTGGGCGCCGGCTCGCTGGGGTTGGGCCTGATGACGGCCGCCCAGCAGATCGGCGGACCGCTGAGGCCGTTGGGCCTGCTTGCGCCGCACGGACGCTCCCTCGGGTCGGGGCCCAACGAATTCCAGGTGAACAAGACCGCCGCGGCCGTCGGAGTCAGCCGCGCGCAGGTCGGCCGCGACTGGCGGCTTCGAGTGCACGGCGCCCGTACCCTCGAGTTCAGCAGGGAGGAGCTGCTGGCGATGGACCAGCACACGTATTCGCTGCCCATCGCCTGCGTGGAGGGATGGTCGACCACGCAGTCGTGGACCGGCGTTCGCCTGCGGGACCTGATCGCCTGCGCGGGCTCGCCCGAGGCGATGCCCGTCCTCGTCGAGTCGCTCCAGGCGGGCGGCGCCTTCAGCAAGGCAGCGCTTGCGACCGAGCAGGTCGCCGACTCCCGCTCGCTGCTCGCCCTACGCGTGAACGGCGCCGACCTCTCGCTCGATCACGGCTATCCGGCGCGGGTGATCGTCCCGGCGGCCCCCGGCGTGCACTGCACCAAGTGGGTTTCGTCGATCAGCACCATCGGCGCCTGAGATGCGGCTCGTTCGCGACCGCTACGGCTCGAGCGTGCTGCACCTGCTCGCCGTGCTCTCGAGCATGGCCGTCGTCGCGTACGCGTTCATCGCGATCGTCGCCCGCCCCAACGCGATCGACGTGGTGCTCTGGTTCGGCGGCGCGATCATCGCGCACGACCTGATCGCGTTTCCCATGTACTCGGCGCTGTCGCTCATCGCCGGGCGGGCGGCGAGGCTCGGAGCCGAGCAGCTCGACGCCCGCCGGATGGCGGCCCTCAACCACGTCAGGGTGCCGGCGCTCCTTTCCGCCTTTGCTTTCGTGGTCTGGTTTCCCTTGATCCTCGGGCTGAGCGCCGACCTCTACCGCGACGACACCGCGCTGTCGGCGAGCGTCTATCTGGGCCGATGGCTTCTTCTCACGGCTGCGCTGTTCGCGGGCTCGGCGATCGTCTACGCGGCGCGCCTGCGGCTCGACCTCAGGCGAGCCGGTTGAAAGCGTCCTCGAGGTCGTCCCACAGATCCTCCGGGTCCTCGCAGCCGACGCTCATCCGGATCAGCCCCACCGGAAGGCGCTCGCTCCCGGCGGGGCCGAAGTGATGCTCGATCAGGCTCTCGACGCCGCCGAGGCTTGTCGCATGCGTCCACACGCGAACCGAGGCGCAAAGCGCGGCGGCGCACTCAGGCCCCCCGCGGACCTCGCACGCCACCACCGCCCCGAACCCCTCCAGGAGCCTCAGCGCCCGGTCATGATCGGGGTCGGACTCGAGCCCCGGGTAGTGGACCCGCGCAACGAGCGGATGGCGCTCCAGCCGGCGCGCCAGCTCGAGCGCCGTCCCGCACGCTCGTTCCATGCGAAGCGGCAGGGTTCGTAGTCCGCGCAGCCCGAGGAACGCCTCCATGGGTCCCGGGACGGCGCCCAGCGCCGTACGGGCGCGGCGCAGCCGTCTCGCCCGCGAGGGATCACTCGTGGCCGCGACGCCCAACAGCAGGTCCGAATGCCCTCCGATGTACTTGCTCGCGCTGTGCACGACCAGGTCCGCACCCAGCTCGAGCGGGCGCTGGAGCGCGGGAGTCGCCAGGGTCGCATCCACGATCGATGGAATGCCACGGCGCTTTGCGGCGTTGACGATCACGTCGAGCTCCGCGACGTCGAGCATCGGATTCGTCAGGGTCTCGAGCCAGACCAGGTCGACGCCGTCCAAAGCGGCGACGACCGTGTCGGTGTCCGTCGCGTTCACCGCACGGACCTCGAGGCGACCGGCGGCGACGCGGTCGGCCAAGAGCCTCCGGAGCTCGAAATAGGCGCCGTGAGGGGCCAGCACCCGCGCGCCGATGGGCAGCTCCTCGAGCGCCACTGCGATCGATGCCATGCCGGACGAGAAGGCGATCGCGTGGCCCCCCTCAAGCGCGCCGATCGCCTCCTCGAACGCCTCCCAGGTCGGGTTTCCCTCGCGTGCATAGCCGTGCGACCCGTTGGCGTGGAAGGCGGAGGCGAATACCGGCGGCAGGTTCAGGGGCTGGCCGGTGCCGGCCGGCCCGCGTCCCGCCATCACCGCCCTGGTTGAGGCGCGAAGGCGCCGGTTCAGGATCTCCGGCCGCGCCGGGGCTCGCGCTCGCAAGATTCGCGCGACGCTATTGCCGACACCTTTCGCAGTGATTACGGACTCAGGCTCGGCTCGCGCCTCCCGCCATCTGGGACGAAGACGGCGAAGCGCGATCCCCGCGCGGATTGGGATTCGACGGCGATGCTGCCACCGAGCGCCTCGACGATCCGCTTGGCGAGCGCCAGGCCCAGTCCCGATCCATCGCTCGCGCGAGCCGAGTCGCCGCGCCAGAACGGGTCGAAGACGCGATCGAGCGCTGCGCCGTCGATCCCGTCACCGGTATCGACCACGGCGAGCTCGAGCGCGCGCTCACTGTGGCTCGCCTCGACGAGGACGGTCCCGTCGCTCGGGGTGTGGCGGATCGCGTTTTGAACGAGGTTTTGAACCACGCGGGTGAGCCTCGGGGAGCAGGGAACGTTGGCCGCGCCGTCGATCCGCGACTGTACGACCAGCCCCTTCGTAGAGGCCTGCGCCTCGCACGCCGCGAGCGCCGAGTGCACGATCTCCTCGACCCGGGCGCGGTGGGTCTCGGCCTGGATCGCGCCGGCGTCGAGCTGGACGAGCTCGAACAGATCATCCACGAGGGCAACGAGCGAATCGACGCTCGAGCCCATCTCGTGGACGTAGCGGCGGATGGTGTCGGGATCGTCGACGACCCCGTCCTCGATCGACTCGATCATCGCCCGCAGTCCCGACAGCGGCGTTCGCAAGTCGTGCGAGACGGCGGTCACCAGGCTGCGCCGCTGAGTCTCGGCCGCGCGCTCCCGCTCCAGCGACGAGGCGAGGCGGTCGGCCATGTCGTCCAGGCTTCGGGCCAGGGAGTCGATCTCACCGCCCGCCGCGACTGCCCCCGTTCGCGCCTCCAGATCGCCCGCCGCCAGCCGGCGAGCCGTATCCCCGACCTTCGCGATCGCGTCCGAGGTTGCGCGTGCGGTGGCGAGCGCGGCTCCCACGGCGGCGGCGGTGGAGTACACCAGGAGCACCGCGAGGACGGTGGCGACGTGGGTGTCGACCAGCATCAGCAGCGAGAGGACGACCAGGTTGGCAAAGCCGATCAAAGTGGCGAACGCCGCGATCGAGACAAGCCGCACTCGCAGCGATGCGCGGGCGAGACGCGGCATCGCCACGGCAGTCGCGATCGCGCTCAAGGCGATCGCGACCAGGATCAGCAGTGCCAGCTCGGCGACCTCGCCGGCCCCGAATGCCCCCAGGCCGATCGCCAGCGTCGTCACCGCGCCCAGCGCCGCAATCAGCACCGAGACGAGCACCGGCGAGTTGCGCCTGCCGGTCACGCCTCGAACCTGTATCCCGCGCCCCAGACCGTCAGCAGGTGCTCCGGCTCGGATGGATCGCGCTCGATCTTCTCCCGGAGCCGCCGGACGTGAACGGTCACCGTGGAGGGATCGCCGGCATAGGCGATGTCCCAGACCTCCTCCAAGAGCTGCGTGCGGCTGAACACCGTCCGAGGATTGGCTGCGAAGAAGCTCAGCAGATCGAACTCCTTGGGGGTGAGCTCGACCGGCCTGCCGTCGGCGGTCACCTCCCGAGCGCTCGGATCGATCTCGAGCCCGCCTAGGTGGAGGAGCTCGCGCTTCTGACCGCCCGCCGTGCCGTCGACGCCCGCGCGCCGCAGGACCGCCCGAGCGCGAGCCACGATCTCCCGCGGCGAGAATGGCTTGGCGACGTAGTCGTCGGCGCCGAGGTCCAGGCCGACCACTCGGTCGGTCTCCTCCCCCCGCGCGGTCAGCATGATCACCCCGGTCCCTTGGCACCGCTTGCGAATTCGGCGAAAGACCTCCAGCCCGTCGATTCCGGGCAGCATGAGATCGAGGACGATCAGGTCCGGATGATTGGCTTCGAAGGAGTCGAGCGCCGCCTGACCGTCGCCGGCCGTGGTGACGTCGAAGCCGCCACGGTGCAGGTACCGCTCGAGGACTTCGCGAACGATTGGCTCGTCGTCGACTACGAGCACGCGTCCGTTGGACGCCGTCATACCAGCATTGTTAGCGCGGGATCTTGCGAATTGCTAAAGCGAACCCTTGACTCGCCCTCACCCTTTGCGGTTTGACCACCACCCCAGGGGGAACCCACCTCCTGGGGTGGAGGGACCGCGCACTCCAACTGACCTGAAAGCACGCTCCTGGTGGGGCGTGCTCAAGCGAACCGTGTCGGAGTTCCGCGCCGACAACCTCACGGACTGGGCGGCAGCGCTGACGTACTACGCCATCCTGTCCATCTTCCCGGCGCTCATCGTGCTGGTCTCGATCCTCGGCCTCGCCGGCGACTCCGCCACCAACGCCGTTCTGGACAACATCAACGAGCTGGGGCCGGGTCCGGCGCAGGACATCATCAGCGGCGCGATCGAGCAGATCGCCGCCAGTCAGGGGACCGCGGGCGTGGCGTTCGTGCTCGGCCTCGTGGCGGCGCTGTGGTCGGCCTCGGGGTATGTCGGCGCGTTCTCGCGAGCGTCGAATGTGATCTACGAGACCGAGGAGGGTCGCCCGTTCTGGAAGCTCCGACCCCTGCAGATCGGGATGACGCTGGTGCTGCTGCTCCTGGTGGCGCTGAGCGCCATCGCGGTGGTGATCAGCGGTCCGCTCACCTCGGAGGTGGGGAAGCTCTTCGGCGTCGAGGGAACCGCCGTAACGGTCTTCAACATCGTCAAATGGCCGGTGATCGTGGTCGTCGTGATCACCATGCTCGCGATCCTGTACTACGGCGCCCCCAACGTCAGGCATCCCGGCTTCCGCTGGATCACCCCGGGCGGCATCCTCGCCGTCCTGCTGTGGATACTGGCGTCCGCCGGCTTTGCGCTCTATGTCGCCAACTTCGCGTCGTACAACGAGACGTACGGCAGCCTCGCCGGGGTGATCGTCTTCCTGGTCTGGCTCTGGATCTCCAACGTCGCCGTGCTCCTCGGGGCCGAGATGAACGCCGAGCTCGAGCGCGGCCGCGAGCTCGAGAGCGGCGTGCCCGAGGAGCGCACGATCGCGATGGAGCCCCGAAGCCCGGCATCGAACGAGCCAAGGGAGGCGTAGCGTGGGCAAGCTCCTGTTCATCCCGTTCAGCATCGCCGGCGGACTCATCGCCGGCCTGCTCTCGAAGAAGGTCTTCGACCTCGCCTGGGGCTTCGTGGACAAGGAGGAGCCCCCGGAGCCCGAGCACCGGGACGTGAGCTGGCCCAAGCTCGCGCTCGCGCTCGCGCTGCAGGGCGCGATCTTCCGGATGATGCGGGGGCTCGCCGACCGTGCCTCGCGCCTGGGCTTCTACCGGTTCACGGGCTCATGGCCGGGCGAGGAGGAGCCCGAGGAGGCCGGGTAGTCGTCACAAGATCGCCGCACAGGGGAGATTTGGCACGTCCGCCCCCCTCTCTAACGTGAGCGATCGATGAGCGAGCAGGTTTCACTCACCGAGCAGCCGGTCCTGGCGGGCGCGGCGGAGAACGGCGCGAGCAGCGCAAATGGCGCCTCCGCAGAGCGCGCGTGGGTGCGCGATCTCGCCGACGGCCAGGCGATTGAGGGGATCTTCGGGGTTCGAGAGCGGGAGCTTCGCCAGCGCCGCAATGGCGGCGAGTGGCTGCGGCTCATCGTCTGCGATCGCTCCGGCGCGGTCGAGGCGGTTGCGTGGGACGAGGTCGCAGAGTGCTTCGACGCAGCCGCCCCTGGTGCCGCCGTCCACATCACGGGTCGCTTCGGCGTGCATCCGCAGTACGGCCGGAAGATCACCATCGAGACGATTCGCGCCGCACGCGCCGACGAGTTCGAGCCCTCTGACCTCGCGGAGGGCCCGAGCGTTCCGGTCGAGCGTCTGGAGTCGCAGCTTCGCGAGCTCCTCGGCACGATCCAGAACCCGCAGCTCGCCGAGCTCCTCGATCGGTTCTTCGCGCCGGAGTCTCCGGTTTGGATCCGGTTCCGCGAGGCCCCCGCGGCCAAGTACTACCACCAGGCCTACACCCACGGGCTGCTGGATCACACCGTCTCGGTTGCCCAGGCGGTGAGCGCCTCCGCTTCCGCCTTCCCGGGCATCGATCGCGACATCGCCATCGCCGGTGCCCTCCTCCACGACATCGGCAAGACGATGGCCTACAACGACGACCCGCTGGCCATCGACATGACCGACGCTGGCCGCCTGCAGGGCGAGATCCCGCTCGGGTACTACCTCGTGCGCCGCGAGGTGGAGCGAATCGACGGCTTCGATCCCGAACTGGCGCAGGCCCTCTTTCACATCGTCCTCTCGCACCACGGAACGCTCGAGAACGGCTCGCCCGTCCTCCCGGCGACGCGCGAGGCGACGCTGGTCCACACGATCGACAACCTGGGCGGCAAGCTCGGCAGCTTCGACCGGATCGAGCGCGGCCTGGCCGATGGCGAGACCTGGTCGCGGTTCGACCGCGGGCTCGACTCGGCGGCCTACTTCCGCTCACGCGCCGCGTAGCGGCCGACCCCCATCCCGAAAAGCGCTTAGGCACCGCAATTTGCGGCGGTGCGCCCGCCAGCGCGGTCGAAGGAGCCACAACGAGCCCCTATGCTCACGCAATGGACGGCACACGCTGCAGCCGGCGCCCTACGGCGCCGGCCTCCCCTCTATTGAACGGCACACGCTGCTGCCGGCGCCCTACGGCGCCGGCCTAGAAGCTATGGCCAAGGACACCGAGAAGCTGATCCGCCAGCTGTCCCTGATCTCGTTCCTGATGGCCACGGGGAGGCCGGTCTCGGCACTCGAGATCAAGCGCGAGGTCGAGGGCTACAGCTCGATGAACGACGACGCGTTCGCGCGGCGCTTCTACGCCGATCGCGCCGAGCTCGAGAGCCTGGGGATCTCCCTTCAGGTCGACAAGCCCGCCGAGGGATTCTTCGAGGCCGAGCTCTACGCGCTGCCGCCCGAGAACTACTACCTGCCGCCCGTTGAGTTCACCGACGGCGAGCTGGCCGCGCTCCGCACCGCGCTCGTCCTGCTTGACGGGGAGTTCGCGTACGCCGAGCCGCTTCGCCTGGCGCTGCAGCAGGTCTCGTGGGGCCGCCCGAGCCCGCTCACCGAGGACGATTCGGCGCCCATCGACGTCAAGCTCGCGCCGTCCGGAGGCGGGCGGGAGATGTCGCAGCGGCTGGCGAAGATCGAGACCGCCATCTCACGGCGGAAGACGATCGAGTTCAGCTACTACTCGATGCAGCGGGACGAGCAATCGGACCGCAAGGTCGATCCGTATCACCTCGTCTTTCGCAACGGCCAGTTCTATTTGATCGGCCACTCGCACGAGCGCGATGACGTTCGGGTGTTTCGCCTGTCGCGAATCCGCGGCAAGGTGTCGTACGCGACCAAGGCGGAGCACGACTTCGCACCGCGCCAGGACTTCGATCGCCGCGACTACGCATCGCGCGCCGACTGGCAGATGGGCGAGATCGACGGAAAGGCCAAGGTGTTCCTGCGGGAGCGCATCGCCTGGCTCGTCGAGCGCGACTTCGGCGGCTACGGAAAGCTCCGCAAGGCCACCAAGAAGGACGACGCTCCCGCCCGCGGCTGGATCTACGAGACCGAGTACGCGTCGGGTCGCCAGCTCGTCTCGTGGGTGCTGGGCTGGCGCGAGAACGCCCAGATCCTGGCGCCCTCGGACCTGGCCAAGGAAGGGGCCGAGCGACTGGATCTGCTGCGCAAGCGCCACCGCACCGGCTTCGACGTGGCGAACACGGTCAAGCGGCCGATCGCCGAGGGCAACGGCAGGCCACGTTCGTCCAACGGGCGTTCCGAGGCGGTCATTCGCCCGGAGCGCTTCGCGCGCCTCGTGACCCTGGCCGGCTCACTCATCGGTGCCGCTCGCAACGAGACGCAGCTACCGGTCGCCCAGGTGATGGAGGAGCTGAACGTCACGCACGAGGAGCTGCGCGAGGACCTCGACGTCCTCAACGTCGTGAACTTCGGAGGTGGCACCTACGTCCTGTATGCCGAGATCGACGGCGACGAGATCATGGTCGACCCGGACACCTATGGCGACAACTTCGCGCGGCCCGCTCGGCTGCTGCCGTTGGAGGCGAAGGCGCTCGTGGCCGCGATCGATCTGTTCGGCGACCATCTGCCGCAGGCGGGCCTCTCGACCGCCCGGGAGAAGATCGTCGAGGCCCTCGGCCACGACCCCTCGCAGGAGGGGCTTGAGATCGCGCCGGGGCGCGACGACTCACAGGTTGTGCGCGCCGTGAACGAGGCGATCGAGAGCCGCCATCTCCTCGAGCTCCACTACTACAAGGAGAACGAGGACGAGTTCATCAAGCGCGAGGTCGAGCCGTACCAGCTCGTGAACGGCCCCGAGGGCTGGTACCTCGGCTGCTACGACCTCGGGCGAGAGGACACGCGCCACTTCCGGCTCGACCGGATGAAGGAGGCGCGGGAGACCAAGCGTTCCTTCGAGCCGCGAATGGGCGTGGAGGAACAGCTCGCCGAGCAGGAGTGGCTGGTCCACGGCGAGGTCGGGACGGCCGGGGTCGCCCGCGTCTGGGTCTCGCCCGAGCGCGCCCGCTGGCTGCGGGAGGAGCGCACGGTCACGGACGAGCTTTCCGACGGGGCGGTGGTCGTGGAGCTTCCCTACGGCTCCACCGATTGGCTGGTGCGCGAGGTGTTGAAGGGCGTGGGCGACCTTGTGGTCCTGGAGCCCGACGACGCCCGCGACGCCGTGCTGAAGGCAGTAAGCAGCAAGGCCTAAATCGGTGAGCGACACCGCTCCCGGTCATCCCGAGATCGTGCGCATCCTTGCGCCCAACCCGGGGCCGATGACCCTGAGCGGCACCAACAGCTACGTCGTCGGAGCGGATCCGGCATACGTGGTTGACCCCGGCCCCGAGGACGAGGGCCACGTCGCGGCGCTGCGCGCGGAGGCCGATCGCCGCGGCGGTCTGGACGGGATCCTCTTGACCCACTCCCACCCGGACCACGCCGCGGCAGCGCCGATGCTGGGCGCGCCGATCATCGAGGCTGGGCCCTTTCAGGTCGTTCCGACGCCCGGTCACGCGGAGGATCACGTCTGCTTCGTCCTCGGTGAGGTGTGTTTCACCGGCGATCTCATCCTGGGTGAGGGCTCGACGTTCGTGCCCCCTGACGGGGGCTCCCTCGCCGCCTACCTCGATTCGTTGCAGCGCGTCGCGGAGCTCGACGTGGAGCTCTTTTGCCCTGGCCACGGTCCCTACGTCACCGATCCTGCCGGGAAGGTGCGCGAGTACATCGACCACCGGCTCGACCGTGAGCGAAAGCTCCTCGCGGCGCTGGAGCGAGGCGAGCGCTCACGCGCCCGCCTGCTCGACGCGGCCTGGGACGACGTGCCGGATGAGATGCGCCCAGCGGCCGCCGTGGTCATGCAGGCTCATCTGCAGAAGCTGGACGCCGAGGGCAGGCTGCCCGACGGCCTCCGCGATTAAGGGGCCCGCCGCCGCGCGTCGGCGTTTCCTAGAGTTGCCGGCGATATGAACGTCGCCACCGTCGCCAAGCGAGCCGCCCTCGCAGGCGCGGCCTTTTGGGGAGTCGCGGGAACCACCACGGCAGGGCTCTGGTATCAGCTCTTCCGCCGCCCGCTACCGCGTACGAGCGGGAACCTGCGGCTCGAGGGTCTGGAGGGTCCGATCGAGATCGCACGCGATCGCTGGGGCGTCCCGCACATCCGGGCCCAGACCAGCAAGGACCTGTGGTTCGGTCAGGGCTTCTGCCACGGACAGGACCGCCTATGGCAGATCGACCTGTATCGCCGCATCGGTGCGGGCCGGCTCGCGGAGATAGCCGGTCGCACAGGACTGCCGACGGATCGTTTCATCCGGACCCTGGGCCTGCGTCGCGTCGGTGAGAAGGAGGCCGCCGGCATGGACGCCGATGTACACGCGCCGCTCGAGGCGTTCTGCGCCGGAGTGAACGCGGCCGCGGGGGATCGCCCCTTGCCGGCCGAGTTTCAGCTCCTGCGCCAAGGCTTCGATGCCTTCACTCCGGCCGATGCCCTGACGATGACGAATCTCCTCTCCTACGGGCTCTCGACCAACTGGGAGCGCGAGCTCCTCCGAGCCGAGATGACCCGCGAGCTCGGTCCGGAGCTGACCGCCCGGCTGGACCCCGGGTACCCGCGCGGCAACCCGGTCGTGCTCACGCCGGGCGTCGAGTGGAGGGGCGACGGCCTTGACCTGGCCGAGCAGATCGCAAACGTTCGCGACACGATCGGGCTGGCGGTCGAGGCGACCGGCTCCAACAACTGGGCGGTCAGCGGCGAGCGCTCCGCGACCGGCGGCCCCCTCATGGCGGGCGACCCGCATCTGCCCCCCAGCATGCCCGGCATCACCTATCAGGTGGGCCTCTACCTGGGCGATCGATTCTGCCGGGGCGCCACTCTGCCCGGCCTCCCCGGCGTGACGATGGGGCAGAACAACGACGTCGCGTGGACGTTCACCAACGTGATGGCCGACGTCATGGATCTGTTCATCGAGCGGATCGATGGCGACGAGTACGAGTTCGAGGGCGAGCGGCGCCCGCTGGAGCTGATCGAGGAGGAGATCGCGGTCAAGGGACAGCAGCCGGACCGCCTGATCGTTCGCAAGACGGAACACGGCCCCGTCGTCAACGAGGCGCTGCGCGCCGACGATGCCGAGCCGCTGGCGCTCCGCTTCTCGGCGCTCGACTTCCCGGGCATCACGCCGGCGAACTTCGGCGTGCTCGACTTCGCGAGCGGCCCAGATCTCGTCGAGTCCCTCGGCGGCCACTGCCACCCGGTATCGAACCTGGTGTGGGCCGATCGGCACGGATCCATCGGCTACAAGACGGTTGGGCGCATACCCATCCGGCGAGGCGAATGCCCGGATCTCCCAAAGCCGGGTTGGTCGGGCGAGTACGAATGGGAGGGCTGGGTGCCCTACGAGGAGCTGCCTCGCATCGACGACCCCGATCGTGGCTTTGTGGTCACGGCGAACAACCAGGTCGCGCCCGACG
>Ga0126307_10000847_pt1 | contig 20154 bp, 22 predicted proteins | sample Plot28_FD_89955 | JGI IMG/M metagenome (GOLD analysis project Ga0126307, IMG submission 89955) | Serpentine soil microbial communities from UC McLaughlin Reserve, CA, USA - Plot28 | ecosystem: Environmental > Terrestrial > Soil > Grasslands | place: USA: UC McLaughlin Reserve, Lake County... | reverse complement strand
CGCCGACGGCATCGATCACGAACCACGCGAGGTGGTTCGCCGGCAGCCACTCACGGACGTCGGGCGGCATCAAAAACGACTGCTCACGATCGCAAGCAACGAAGCGCTGTCCCATCACCCAATGGTCTTAAACCGCCCGGACGACACCCCGACTTATGCGACAGCCTCAGGCGAAAGGAGCACTCCGGCCCGGCAGCCACGACGCACGATGGCCGAGTGTCGAGCGCATAGGTAAATGCGGATGCAGCCTCTGCCATGAACGGGTCGAGCGCGGACTGTCTTCTGGCGGCCAGCCGATGGCAGGCGGGAGAGGTCGTTCGCTGCGTCTAGGGGGCGTCCGTGGCGGTCTGGATCAGGGCTTCGGCGATCGCCATCGTGATGGGTGTTGAGTCGTCGCGGTTGGCGAGCACGGCGACGGTGATGCCTTTGCCCGGCAGATGTGCCAGCGTGCTGCCGAAGCCGTGAAATGAGCCGAGGGTTGCCCACACCGGGCGCGATGAGATCCGGTTCATGTAGATCTGGCCCACGCCCAGCGCATACGCGGCGTATCCGTCGCCGCCGCCCGTGTCGTGGAAGCTCGTCATGTGTTGGCGCGCCGCGCGGCCGAGGAGGTCGCCGCGCAGCACCGCGTCACCGAAGCGCGCGACAGAGGGAGCGCTGGCGGCGATCCCGCCGCCCGTCCAGGCCGCCGAGGCCACCGAGCGGTAGGGCACGAACCCGCTCCCGTCCGACAGGTCGCGCTCACGCCGGCCGCCGGGCGCGGGCCCATACCCGTGCGCGGCGCCGGCGCGCGGTCGCTCCTGCGGTTGCAGGACCACGTCCCGGAGCCCGAGCGGGTCCAGGATCTCGCGCCGCAGCGCGACCGCCACCGGCTCGTCCGTCGCGTGCTCTAGGACGAGGCCGGCGAGCAGGTAGTTGGTGTTGTTGTACTCCCAGCGCTCGCCCGGCGCGAACGACGGCCGGCGGGCGTAGCGCAGCCAGCGCCGTGGCGACCAGTACGCGCCGTGGTCACGCTCGATGGCACGGAAGATCGGCGATCCCAGCCCGTCGAAACGCGATACGCCGCTCGTCTGCGCGAGCAGGTGACGCAGCGTGATCCGGTCACCGTACGGCCACCGAGGCACCGTGCCACTGAGCGGCTCGTCCAAGCTCACGCGCCCCTCCTGCGCCAGCTTGAGGGCCAGCGCACCCACGAACGCCTTCGTGATGCTGGCGATCGCGAACGTGGTGTCCGCCGTCACCCGCCTGCCGGTCCGGCGATCGGCGACCCCCGAGCCGCCCGACCATGCGCCCACACCTGGGATCACCATGGCCGCCGCGGCACCCGGAAGCTCGTAGAACTCCCGCTGCTGATCGAGCACGCCTTGCAACTTGTGCGCCAGCTCCGGCGCCACCCGCCGGTCCGGCCGCGACGCGTTCGACGGCGAACCGTGCGTTGCCCCGCCACATCCCGCCACGGTGAGGACCACGACCAGGCACCACCCCAGAACGCGTCCGCGCAGCACGGATGCGACGCTACGCCCGGGGCACATGCGACGCAAGCCGCACAGCGCGCAACCGGCCCTTCGGACGTCGATGGACAGCGCCGGCCCACAAACGGCCGCATGTAACCGGCGCTATCGCATCGAGGCAGGCGCGAGAGCGGCCGAGGATCTGCTCTGACAGCTGCTCGGTGGGCGAAGCGATAGCGGTACGTCGGAGCTACGCGAATAGGGGGCGGCGTGGGCGAGCTCAGTGCCGCTTTCGGCGTGAACGCAGCAGTCCCGCCAGCGCTCCTCGGGCGGGTGGCAGGCGAGGGCGCTGCGGGCCGGCGAGCTTTGCCGGAGGCAAAGTCGACGGCGGGTTCCATCGCCTGACAGGACCCGCCCGCCGCGGCGCTGAAACTTTCACCGTCTCCACCCGGAGCGGGGCTTACAGCAACCGGCGCAGGCCGTCGGACAGCGCGCCCACCGGGCGCCGGCGGAGCGCCTCACGCCGCTCGGCTCGCGCGCACCGCGCTTACGCCAACCGCGTCGTCTGCCTCGCCGACCGCCCGCAGGCCTAAGCGCGGCGGCGGTAGGTGGCCGCGAGGTCGTCCCTCCACTCGCCCGGCGTCTCGGCGATTTGGGAGACGAGCTGGAACCGGTCGGGCGCGACGCGCCCGAACATGCGCTGGTCGAACCCCGGATGGTCGCGCCAGATGCGCAGCACGCCGTCCTCGAGCGCGATGTCGTAGGTCCGGCGCACGCCGCGCGAGTCGAAGTACTCCATGACAAGCCCGTCGCCCTCTTCGGGCGCGCCGATGACGCTGATCGCATCGGGGAACAGCTCGTGCTCGTTGCGCGAGCGCTGGATCAGGAAGCGGTAGCCCTCCAGCCACTCGTAGGTGACGGTGCCCGGCACGACGGGCGTCGACGGCCGGGTGCCTCGCCTCGGTGTCCCACGTGCCGATCAGCACGTCGAACGGCTCCAGCCTCGGATCTCGATCGGTCATGCCGGGGGCGACCTAACCGAGCGCGATCCGCCCGGTCACCACGACGTCGCGCGAGAGACCGGCGATCGTCACCGTCGCGGTCGCGTCGAGCGTCTCGTTCCCTTGCAGGGAGCCGCTGTCGAGCTGCTCGCGCACCGCGAGCTCGATCTCCCGCTGAGCGGTGACGCCCAGCTGCTTGAGGAACTTCCGCACCGACATGTTGAAGACCTCTTCGTCCACCGTTCCTCCTCGTCGACCTCGTGACCGTATCGGGGCGCCTGGACGCCGTCCCACCGGCGCTGTAGCGTCGGCCCGATCGGCGGCGCGCTCGGCGTCGCCGAAGCAAGGCCGGCGGAGCCGGCCGAAGGGAGTCATATGCACACGAACGTGCGGCGGATCAGCATGGCGGCGACGATGACGGTGGTGGCGCTGGCGCTCGCGGCGGGGCCTGCCCAGGCGGCGAAGAGCACGTTGACGCTCACGCTCGGAGACCAGTCGAGCGCCATCAACTCCTTCAGCTGGGGGGCGAGCAACCCCGGGACCACACACAGCGGTGGCGGCGGCGGGGCCGGCAAGGTCAACGTCCAAGACCTCAGCCTCACTCTGCAGAACGGCCCGATGTCGGTGACGCTGCTGAAGGCCGTGTCCACCGGACAGCACTTCCCGGAGGCCGGGCTCCAGTTCGTGAATGGCGTCTTCACCAGCTCGCTGTGCATGCAGGACGTGCTCGTGTCGAGTTGGCAGACCGGCGCGAGCGCGGGCGAGGAGCGGCCGTCCGACACCGCGTCGTTCAACTTCGCGCGCTTCGAGTACAAGGTGAGCAACTCGGCGTTCGGGTTCGACATCGTGGGGAACACCACGGATCCGGATCCCTGCTGACCAACGGCGTCATCCACCGCGGGTTCCGGCCGCAGGGCTAAGTCGCCCGGCGCCGCTGCGGCCGGACCGCGGTCACGCCCTCCCGGGGCGCCGCTCGCTCGAGCTCGCGTCTGAGTGCCCCGGGAGGCCGCGCCCCGGTCCGTCCACCGAAGGCGCCGGCTCACCGGCGCCTTCTCAGCGAGTTCGCGCGCCGCGGGCGTAGACCGCGAGCTCGGTCGTGTCCATGGCGAGTGCCGCCGCCGCCTGGCGGGCGAGTTGAGGCGCCATGGGTGGGAGCGCGCGGGCCATGAGATGGAGCAGTGGTCGCGGCACGTGGCGTGGCGCACCAGTGCAGGTGGCGGCGGCCAGCTCGTTGAGGGTGGGGTTGGTCGGACCGGCGACCTCGATCGTGGTGCCGCGCGTGGCGGGGTCGGTGACGGCACGCTCGACGACCGCCGCGACGTCGGCGACGGACACGAAGTTGATCGGGTTGTCGCCGCGGCCGAACACGACCGGCCGACCGGCGCGCCCGGCGGTCTGTCGGAGAAGCTCGGTCCAGGTCTCCAGGAACGCGCTCGCGCGGACGATCGTCCACGCGCTCGCGTGCGTGCGCAGATGCTGCTCGGCGGCGCATTTCATCCGGAACAGCTCCATCGCAGCGTCGGGGCTCGCGCCGATCACGGACAGCAGGACGATCGCCGCGCCGGCGCGCTCTGCGGCGTCGATGAGGTGCGCGTTCCCGTCGCGATCGACGGCCGTGGGCGAGACCTTGCCGCGACCGATGAAGCCCTGGACCGCGGAGACGACGGTGTCGGCGCCTTCGACCGCCGGCGCCAACGTTGCCGGGCGCGTGACGTCGCCGACCACGAGGGGCACGCCATCGAGGTGCGCGGCACGGGCTGGATCGCGGGTGAGGACGCGGACGTCGAGGCCACGGTCGGCGAGGCGCCGCACGACCAGCGTCCCGAGCCGCCCGGTTCCGCCCGCTACGACGATCACGCGTCGTCAACCACGGAAGGGCGCGAGGCGGATGCTGAGGTCGCTCACGGCGAAGCGGTGCAGGTACCAGGCGCGGCCACGAGGGACTTGCTTGGCCTCGGCGCGGAGCAGCCCGGCGAACTCCCGTTTGAAGCCCAGCCGCGGGTAGTCCTGGACGACGCTGTGGCGGATCGCATCGGGTATCTCGTTGCTGTGTAGGCCGAAGACGTCGACGGATGCGCCGGCAGACAGGAGGTAGGCCTCGGCGCCGGAGTCGAGGCCGACGCCGGGGGTGTGGTGCATGGCGATCGCGTTGGTCACGAGCTCGCGGACATCGGCAGGCAGGTGGTGGCTGTCGGTGAACTCGCGTGCCAACGCGGCGCTGCGGACCGTGAAGTCGACATCGGGCACCGGGCTCGGGATCCCGGTGTCGTGGAACATCGCCGCCAGGTACAGGAGCTCGCGGTCGAACGTGATCGCGTGCAGTGTGGCGATGGCCGCGCCCCACGTGTAGGCACGACGGGAATGGTTGCGCAGTGCCGGTGTCAAGCGCTCCTGCGCCGCGACCTCGGCATCTCGTGCGAGCGCGGAGTCGGGAGGCGCCAGGCGCGCCGGATCGATGGAGCTCCGGCGTCCGGAGTGCATTCGGAGCGCCATCGCGAGACGGCCGGCAAGAATGCCGAGCTCCGACCGCAGCAGGGGCCGGGCCAGTGTCAGGCATTCCCGCGGGGTCAGCACGCCCCCGGTGCGTTCGGTCCAGCCGATGGATCCGATCGGATCGCTGGATCGTGACTGGCTCATGGGGCCTCGCAGTTCGGTGACGTCGCGGTCAGGGTGGCGCTCGCTTACCGCGGATCGTGGGACCTCCTCGCACTTGGACCCGGACTAGGCTGCTTCTGCGGCCTGCTTCATGCCCTCCGCCTCGAGGTTCATGTAGCGGTTGGTCAGGCCTTTGTAGAAGAGGGCAATGATCGGGACGAGGAAGCCGCGCATGTCGAGCGTCAGCGTGAGACATGCGCGACCTTCGCCGAGCGCCTCGACGCGGTGGCCGCCGACGCTCGTGATCCCGCCCGTCTTCTGCGTCCACTCGAAGTAGGACGGGGCATCCCAAGCGGTGACGTCCCAGGTGCCCTCGGGCAACTTGGGCTGCTTGAGGCGCACGCGGCTGCCTTTGGTGATCGGCGGCGGCGTCAGCACTTCGACGACATCGACCGTCTCGATGCGCTGGGGCCAGGCCTCGAGGTCGCTCAGCACGTCCCACACGCGCTGCTGCGGCGCGTCCATGTCGATTGACTTCTCAAAACGCATGGGCGCATTGTCGCGGCGTAGCGGCCGCAGCCGCAGCCGCTTGGCGGGTCCGCGGCCTTACCAACCGAGGCACGCAGCCGTGTCCTCCGGCGCCCACGCGCGAACGTGGAACGCTCGCGGTGCTATCGCTCCGCGTGAACGCAACGGTGAGCCAGGCTTCCACCCGGCCGAGTTGCCACGTGAGCGGCGCGGCGTGTCGGTCGTGGGTCGCGGTCTGATCAAGACCGCGAGCCGCGGCCGCGGCCGAAGGAGCGGGCGATGAGGGGAAGAGGAGTGGGCGGCCACGGCCGCACGAGGAGCGCACGCCGGGGCACTGAGGGGAACCAGGCGGCACGCGACGTCCGGTCGACCCCAAATGCATCCCGGAAAGACCGGCGAAGCCGGGCATTTGGGGGGCGACCGGCGGCGCGGGACGCCCACGCCACGCGTTCGAGCGAGTCCGGCGCGGCGCGTCCACGAGCAAGTTTCACAGTGCGGCTGCGTTGGAGGGACCATGCGTCGCGTCCTGCTGGCCATCGTCCTCGCCCTCCTCTTCGCCGCCCCCGCCGCGGCCGAGACGCGCATCCTGCGCTTCGATCCCGCCCAGGCCAGCCGCGCCGATCTGCGCTCCTCCCTGCGCGCGCAGGGCCTGCGGACCCACGTCTTCCAGCGCCTGCCGTTCGCCGCCGTCGACGGCACCGCCGCGCAGCTCACCGCCGCGCGCGGCCTCGACGGCGTCGTGTCCTCCCACCGCAACGAGCGGCTGCGCTGGTACCTGCACGAGGCCGGCAACCTGCTCTACGGCGGCGCCGCCGAGCGCCAGGCGAACTACGCCGCTGGCTTCGACGGCCGCGGCCAGACCGTCGCGGTCGTCGACACCGGCGTGGACGGGCTCCACCCCGACCTCGAGAACCAGGTCGTGCGCAACGTCAAGCTCGCGGGTTTCGCCGGCGCCGTCGAGTGCCCCGGCCCCTGCACCACCGACACCTCGAGCGGCCACGGCACGCATGTCGCCGGCACGGTGGCGGGCGACGGCAGCGCGTCGGACGGCTTCTACACGGGCATCGCGCCCGGGGCCAAGATCGTGGGGCTCGGCACCGGCGACGGCGCGAACATCTTCTTCGCCCTCGAGGCCTTCGACTACATCCTCGCCCACCCGGAGCTCGGCATCACCGCGGTCAACAACTCCTGGGGCGGTGACGGGCGCTTCGACGCGCAGGACCCGGTCAACGTCGCCACCAAGAGGCTCCATGAGGCCGGCATCACCGTGGTGTTCGCCTTCGGCAACTCGGGCTGGGCCGAGGAGTCGGCGGGGCAGCCCGACGGCGCTTCGGACTGCTCGTCGGGCGCGGGCGACTGCAACGCAAACCAGTACGCCGTGGCGCCCTGGGTGATCGGCGTCGGCGCGACGCGCAAGGACGCCGCCGGCGGGCCGGGCGAGCAGCCGCTGTCGGCGTTCTCCTCGCGCGGCGACCCGAACACGAGCCGCAGCCTCGATGGCGGCTACACGGTCAGCTACCACCCGACGCTGAGCGCCCCGGGCGTGAACATCCGTGCGGCGCGGGCGCCGAACAGCGCACTGCAGTTCAGCTGCGGCGCGTCGGCCGAGGCGCCGTCGTGCGTGCCGCCCAAGCCGGAGTACGAGCCGTACTACGTCTCCATGTCAGGAACGAGCATGGCCTCGCCGATGGTCGCCGCCGCGGTCGCGGTGGTGCAGTCCAAGGCGCAGGCGCAGCTCGGCCGCCGCCTCACGCCGGACGAGGTCAAGTCGGCGCTGGCGTCCAGCGCGGCGGCGATGACCAAGCCCGACGGCCTGTGGGACTGGCCGTGCGGCAGCAGCGACGTGTTCGTGGAGTGCGGCACCGACGTCGACGGCACGACGGGCACGGCGTACGCGTCGTGGCAGGTGGGGGCGGGCGCGCTGGACATCCGGGCGGCGCTGGCCGGCGTCGGCTAGGCGGTCCGGCGGGTCGCGTAGGCTGCGGCGGGTGCACCCCAGCCGTCGCCTCGCGACCCTCTTCTTCCTGATCGCGCTCCTCGTGGTCTCCGCGTGCGGGGAGAAGGAGGAGCCCGCGACCCCCGCCAAGCCCGCTGCGAACGCCTGCACGAAGGACAAGCTGGCGCTCAAGACGCCCGGCCAGCTCACGGTCGCCACCGACAAGCCGGCATTCCCGCCCTACTTCGAGGACAACGACCCGTCCAACGGCAAGGGCTTCGAGAGCGCCGTGGCCTACGCCATCGCGCAGGAGCTCGGCTTCTCCAAGGGCGAGGTGAAGTGGACGGTCGTGCCGTTCAACTCCTCCTACGCGCCCGGGCCCAAGGACTTCGACTTCGACGTCAACCAGATCTCGATCTCGCCGAAGCGCGCCAAGCGCGTGGACTTCTCCACGCCGTACTACACGGCGCCGCAGGCGGTCGTGGCCCCGAAGGGCTCCCCGGCCGCGGGCGCCAAGTCGCTCGCGGACCTCAAGGACGCGCAGATCGGCGTCCAGATCGGCACGACGAGCCTCGACGCCGTCGACGAGAAGATCCAGCCCACGCAGCAGGCGAAGGTCTTCAACGACTCCAACGACGTCGTGACCGCGCTCAAGCAGAAGCAGGTCGACGCGATCGTCACCGACCTGCCGACCGCCTTCTACATCACGGCGGCGCAGGTGCCGGGCTCGCAGATCGTCGGCCAGTTCGAAGCGCCGGGCGGCGACGCGTGGGGCGCGCTGCTGGAGAAGGGCTCGCAGCTCACGCCGTGCGTGAGCCAGGCGGTCGACAAGCTGCGCTCCTCCGGTCGGCTGGACGAGCTCGAGCAGCAGTGGATGGGCCAGGCGGCCGGGGCGCCGGAGCTGCGCTGAGCCGCCGCGAGGTCCGCGCCGCCGCGCGCCGGCGGCGGGGGCGGCGCGGGTTCGCGATCGCGGCGGCCTCGACCGTCGTCGTCCTCGGCGGGCTGGTGGCGGTCGTCGTCACGAGCCCCGGCTGGCCGGCCGTGCGCGAGACGTTCTTCTCGTGGCCGGACTTCCGGCGGGCATTCCCCGACGTCCTGGAGGGCTTCTGGCTGGACATCCGGCTGTTCGTGGTCGTCGAGGCGGCGGTGCTGGTGCTCGGCCTCGTGGTCGCGCTGGCGCGCACCTCGCGCGCCGCGGCACTGTTCCCGCTGCGGCTGCTCGCCGCCGTCTACACCGACCTCCTGCGCGGGATCCCGACGATCCTGCTCGTCTACCTCGTCGGGTTCGGCGTCCCGGCGCTCGAGCTCACCGGCGTGCCCACCGACCCGGTGGTGCTGGGCGCGGCGGCGCTCGCGCTCTCGTACTCGGCCTACGTGGCCGAGGTCTACCGCGCGGGGATCGACTCCGTGCACCCGAGCCAGAAGGCGGCGGCGCTCGCCGTCGGGCTCACCCAGGTGCAGGCCATGCGCCACGTCGTGCTGCCGCAGGCGGTGCGCCGGGTCATCCCGCCGCTGCTCAACGACTTCATCGCGTTGCAGAAGGACGTGGCGCTCGTGTCCATCCTCGGCGTCGTCGAGGCGTTCCGCGTGGCGCAGATCGACGCGTCGTCGAACTTCAACTACACGCCGCTGCTGGCCGCGGCGCTGCTGTACCTGTGCGTCACCGTGCCGCTGGCGCGCGTCGTCGACCGCCTCCAGGCCGGTGCGCGGCGGGCGCGCGGGGGAGTGGAGGTGCCGGCGTGACCGCGGTGCTCGAGGTCACCGGCGTCACCAAGGCCTACGGCGACGTGCAGGTGCTCCGCGGCATCGACCTCGCGGTGCCCGAGCACCAGGCGGTGGCGCTGATCGGCGCGTCGGGCTCGGGCAAGTCGACGCTGCTGCGCTGCATCGACCTGCTGGACGACATCGACGACGGCGACGTGCTGCTCGACGGCGAGGTGATCACCGATCCCGAGCGCGACCCGATCGAGGTCCGGCGCCGGCTCGGACTCGTCTTCCAGGCCTTCAACCTGTTCCCGCACCTGAGCGTGCTCCGCAACGTCGTGCTCGCGCCGGTGCGCGCGCACGGGGTGCGGGGGGAGGAGGCGGAGTCGCGTGCGCGGGCGCTGCTCGCCCGGTTCGGTCTCGCGCACCGGGCGGACGACTACCCCGACCGGCTGTCGGGCGGCGAGCAGCAGCGCGTGGCCATCGTCCGCGCGCTGGCCACCCAGCCGCGCGCGCTGCTGCTCGACGAGGTCACGAGCGCGCTCGACCCCGAGCTCGTGGGCGAGGTGCTCGACGTCGTGCGCGGCCTGAAGGAGAGCGGCATGACGATGCTCATCGCCACCCACGAGATGGGCTTCGCGCGCGACGTGGCCGACGAGGTGTGCTTCCTGCACGACGGCGTCGTGGCCGAGCGCGGCGCGCCGGAGCGCATCTTCAGCGCGCCGGAGCACCCGGAGACCCAGCGCTTCCTGCGCCGGGTCACCGCCAGTTCCGGCGTGCCGCTTCGTTGAAGCGGTTGATGAGACGCCTACTGACCATCCTGACCGCGGCCCTCGCCGCCCTGGCCTTCGCGCCGGGCGCGGCCTCGGCCGCCACGACGGTGCAGCCGGGTGCCTATCACGAGACCGACGCCGGCTCCTGCACGCTGAACTTCGTCTACGACCATGCCGGCGGCACCTACCTCGGCACCGCCGCCCACTGCGTCGACCACGTCGGCCAGCGCGTGCGCGACATCGACGGCGTGGAGTTCGGCAGCGTCGCCTTCATCGGCAACGCCGACGTGACCGAGTGGGACTTCGCGTTCATCCAGGTCGACCCCGAGGACCTCGCGCGCGTCAGCCCCGCCGTCAAGGGCCATCCGACCTTCCCGCGGGGGAGCACCGTGCCGTCGGACACGCTGACCGGCGACGACATCCAGCTCTCGGGCTACGGCCTCGGCTATGGCACCACGAAGCCGACCCAGGAGCAGCGCAAGGCGGTCATGGGCTTCGACGACACCGAGCTCTACGACGTGACCGGCCCGATCCACTGGGGCGACTCGGGCGGCCCGCTGGTCCACATCCGCACCGGCAAGGCGCTCGGCATCGTAAGCCGCCTGTGCGCCGGCCTGTGCAGTGAGATGGGCCCGACCGTGCAGGGCATCGTCGCCAAGGCGGCGGCCGGCGGCTTCGCCGTCACGCTGCGGACCGTCTGAGGGCCGACAGCTCCACGACCTGCGCCTCGACGCTCTCGGCGCCGAGCGCACGCGCGACGGACACCCGGTGGTGTCCGTCGCGCACGTAGTGGACGTCGCCGAGGCGGTAGGCCGCGACCGGCGCCAGCCGCGCGCCCTGCTGTACGGCGTAGGCCATCTGCGTCCACCGCTGGCGGCTCCAGCTCGGCGGCCGCCAGTGCGCGTCGAAGTCGGCCGCCTTCTGGCGGTCGACGCTGCCGGCGATCGAGGCGACCGGGATCGTCTGGAGCCCGAGCGTCCGCCGCTGCATCGCCACGACGCCGCCGGCGTCCTCGTCGAGGTACTCGAGCCGCTGCGGCGGCTGGTGGCGGATCCGGTGCAGCAGGTCGTCGCGCTGGCGCTGGCGCGCCAGGCGCGTGTACCGCCGCTCGGCCTCGAACATGCCCCAGCCCGTGAAGCTGGCCAGCCGCTCGAGCAGCTGGTCGATGGCGAGCAGGACCGCGAAGAAGCCGGCGATGACGCCGGGCACGCCGCCGATCAGCAGCGCGGCGCCGAGGAGCGGCGCGGAGACGGCCAGCGGCCGCAGCGACCGGACGACGTTCATCCCGATGCCTCCCGGCTCACGTTACCGCGCGACTGCGCCGAAGCCCATCGGGTATGCATCCAGTCGGGATGTGGGACGCGGCTGACGCGCTGGAGCGCGCGCTGGGAGACCTCGCCGGCTCGCTCGCCGGCGCGTCGCCCGGCTGGCTGGCGCTCGGCGTGGCGCTGCACATCCTCAACCAGGTCGCCCGCGGCCGCGGCTGGTTCGCGGTCGTGCGGTCGGCCCACGGCGCCGACCCCGAGCTGCGGCGCCGCGACACGATCGCCGCCTGGATCGCCGGCGCGGCGGCCGGCGGCGTGCTCTCCGCCCGCGGCGGCGATGCGGTGCGTGTCTTCCTGCTCGCGCGGCGCGTCCCGCGCGCCGGCTGCCCGCTGCTCGCCGGCACGCTGGTGGCCGAAGGAGCGGGCGAGATGGCGATCGGCGTGGGGCTGCTGGGGGTGGCGCTGGCGCTCGGCGTGGGGCCCGAGCTGGGCGCACCGGGACCGCTGACCGCGGCCGCCGTCGCGGCCGGGGTGGCGCTCGCCGCGCTCGCGGTCTGGCGCGTGCCGCGCCTGCGCCGGCTCGCGCTGGGCATCGGCCGCGGCTGTGCCGCGCTGCGGGCGCCCGGCGCCTACGCGCGCCATGTCGTCCCGTGGCAGCTCGCCAGCCGCGCCTGCCGGCTCGCCGCGCTCGGCTGCCTGCTCGCGGCGTACGGGCTCCCGGCCACGCCCGTCGCTGTCCTGCTCGTCGTGTTCGCCCAGACCGGCGGCCGCCTGCTGCCGTTCGGCCCCGCGTCCGTCGGCGCCGGCGTGGCGCTGCTCGCTGCGACGTTCGAGCCGGTGACGGGAACCGCGGTCCCGTCCGCTCAGCTCGCGCTGTTCTTCGTCGGCACGAGCGCCGTCCTCACACTCACGGGCGCCGTGCTCTCCGTGGCCGTCTGCCTGGCCATGGCGCGCCGCCGCGGCGCGCTCGAGGCGCTGCGCGCGGCCCGCGCGGCGAGCGTCCCGACGACGTAGCCGACGGCGCTGGCCAGCAGCCCGGCCGCGATGTCGAACACGAAGTGGTTGCCGGTGGCCACGACGGCGAGGCCGATCGCCGGCCCCCACAGCAGCCACAGCGCCTTGGCGAGCGGATGCCGGACGGCGGCGGCGAGGGCGATGCCGACGGCGACGGCGAAGCCGACGTGCAGGCTCGGCACCGCGGCGAGCTCGTTGTAGAAGCTCGTCGTCAGCTTGGAGTCCATTGAGAAGCCGGTCTGGCTGGTGATCGTGTCGACGAGGCCGATGTCCGCCAGCCGCGGGGGCGCGACGGGGAACAGCGCGTAGACCGGCACCGACACCAGCCAGGTGGCGAGGATCGTGTTGCGCAGCCGGGCGTATAGCGGCCGGCTGCGGCGGTAGAGGTAGATCAGCGCGCCGGGCAGGACGAGCAGCTGCGCCGCCAGGTAGAGGTGGTTGAGCAGCCACAGCACCCCGGTGCCGGTCAGCGCGGTCTGCAGGCTCGCCTCCACGGCGACGCCCAGGTCCTCCTCGACGCCCACGATCCACTCGGCGTGGTCGCGCGCCGTCGCCAGGTCACCGGTCATGACCCAGCGCGCGGCGCTGTAGACCAAGTACGCGAGGAAGAAGAGGCCGATCTGCTTGCGGGCCCGGGGCGAGAGCGAGAGGGTGGGAGCGCTCGACGGGCGGGGGAGGGAGGCGGCGAGCATGAAACGACGGTACGCCCGCGGGGTAGCGCCCGCAGCGGGGGAGGCCGCCTGCCGCGGGTGGGGTTTTCCACACCTCCGCCGCCGCGCCGGTTAGGTTCACACGTGCATGCGCGTGATCGCTCCCCTCGTGGTCCTCGCGGCGCTGCTCGCGACGGCGTCGCCCGCCGCGGCCGCCACGTTCACCGTCACGACGACCGCGGACTCGACGAACCCGTGCTCGGGGACGTCGTGCCCGAGCATCCGCTCAGCCCTCGCGGCCGCGGAAGCGGCGGGCGGGGCGGACACGGTCATCGTGCCGGCGGGCAACTACCAGCTCTCGCAGGCCGGCGCGCTGCTCGTGGACAGCGACGTGACCCTGCGCGGCGCGAGCGCGCGGACGACGACCGTCGTCGCCGGGCTCGGCGCGCGGGTGTTCGAGGTCGGCACGTCGGTGTCCGTCACCATCGCCCAGGTCACGGCATCCGGGGGGACGGGCGCCTCCGGCGGCAACGTCCTCAACCAGGGCGCGCTCACCCTCGACCATGTGCGCGTCACCGGTGGCAACGCGACCGGTGCCGGCGGGAGCGGCGTGGCGAACGAGAGCGGGTCGCTGACCGTTCGCAACAGCTTGATCGACGCCAACCGCGGCTCGGGGCAGGGCGGCGGCATCCTCAGCACGGGCACCACGCTGGCGCCGGCCCGGCTCACGGTCACCGACTCGACGGTCTACGACAACAACGCGACCTCGGGCGGCGGCATCGAGTCCAACGGCGCCGGCAACGTGAGCTCGATCGTGCGCACGACGATCGCCGACAACAGCGCGGGCGCCACGGGCGGCGGGATCGAGATCACCGGCGCGCAGCCGTTCCGCGTCCAGGCCTCGATCGTGGCGCGCAACACCGACGACACCGGGCCGAACAACTGCACCGTGCCGCTCACCAGCGACGGCGCCAACGTCGAGGACCTCGCGACGTGCGGCTTTACTGCGGCCGGTGACGCCCAGGGCACCGACCCGCAGATCAGCCCGGCGCCCGTCAACGCCGGCGGGCAGACCGACGTGCTGACGATCCCGGCGACGAGCCCCGCGCGCGACCGCGCGCCCGGCTGCGCCGGCGCCGACCAGCGCGATCTCGGCCGCCCGCAGGGCGCGGCCTGCGACGCCGGCGCCTACGAGCTCGACCAGCCGCCGGAGACGGCGCTCAGCGCCGCGGCGACGACCACGCCCGGCGCCTCGCCCACGTTCACCTTCAGCTCGACCGAGCCCGGCGTGCGCTTCGAGTGCCGCCTGGACGGGGCCGTGTTCTCGGCCTGCACGTCGCCCGCCGCGTTCGCCGACCTGCCCGAGGGCGCGCACACGTTCGACGTCCGCGCCGTCGATGGCGCCGGCACGCCCGACGCCACGCCGGCCTCGAACCAGTTCACCGTCCGGCCGAAGGCGCGGTTCCGCGAGCGCGTGGTCATCGGCCTGGTCAGCGGCATCGCCCGCTACAAGCTCAAGGGGACCAGCCAGTTCCTGCCGCTCTCGGGCTCGGTGAGCATCCCGCTCGGCTCGAAGGTCGATGTCAAGCGCGGCCGCATCGGCCTCACCTCCGAGCCTGCGCCCGGGGCGCCCACCGAGCGCATCGAGTTCTACGACGGCGTCTTCAAGGTCAGCCAGCCAGGCGCCGTCACGCAGCTCAAGCTGACGGAGAGGCTGCGCCGCTGCCCGCGCCGCGGCTCCGCGACGGCGGCGCGGCGACCAAAGGCGCGGCGGTTGTGGGGGAGCGGCGCCGGGCGCTTCAGGACCCGCGGTCGCTACAGCGCCGCGACCGTGAGCGGCACCGAGTGGCTCGTGAAGGACAGCTGCCGCGGCACGCTGACCAAGGTGCGCGAGGGGACGGTCCGAGTGCGCGACAAGGTGCGCCGGAAGACGATCGTGCTCGAGGCGGGCGAGCGCTACCTCGCCCGGCCGCGGCGCCGCTGAGCCGCGCGCAGCCCGGCCACGACCCACATCGCCAGCTCCGCCCTGCCGAGCTCCGTGCTCAACGGGGCCGGCGTGCGCCAGCCGCGGTCGACGATCTCCGGCGGCTTGCGGAACAGCCCGATCTTCTCCTTGCGCACCGGCCACAGCCAGGCGATGCCGTCGGCGTACGTGTCGAGCAGCAGATGCACCCACAGCGAGGCGGCGGCGCGCCGTACCGGCCCGGCCGCGCGGCGGCCGCGTGCGGCCCGCAGCGCGACCGCGGTCGGTCCGAACCAGCCGGCGAAGCTGTGGCTGACCCAGCGGTGGTGGTCGCGCCGCCGCACTCCGAGCCGCCGGGCCACGGAGCGGTCGAAGTCCGGCAGGTGGCCGCAGAGCAGGCAGAGAGCGGCCTCGGGGAGCGACTGAGGGCCCGGGCTGCCGACGATCAGGGACGCCGCGGTGTGCGCCTGGGGCCGCATTCGATGATGTTAAGAGGGTGTGTGCCAGCGGGCCACCGGTCTTTATATTGGCCCGCCATGCTGGTCGCCAGCCGCCCTGACGACATACGCGCGCGCGCAAGCGCGGACACCCGTTCCGCGCCGCGGTCCGCGTACCTGCCGGCGCCGGTGATCGCGGTGATCGTGCTGGCGGTGACGCTCGCCTGGGGCGCCCACTACGGCCTCGGACTCCGCGACCCCGACGGCATCATCGGCAAGCGGCTGGGGGTCTTGCTCGCGCTGATCCTGGGCTTCTGGGCGCTCGACGTGCTCCCGCGCGCCGTCCGCGACGCCCGCCGGACCGGGCGTCCCACACGGCAGCGCGTCGTGGCCATCGCCCGCGAGCGCTGGCCGCGCGGCCGGGTCGTCTTCGTGCTCGGCTCGATCGTCGCCTTCTACGTCACGTACCTCTGCTACCGCAACGTCAAGAGCTACCTGCCGCTCGCGCGGACCGAGCTCGTCGACGCGCAGCTGCTCGAGCTCGAGCGCTCGGTCTTCGGGCGCGATCCCGCATCGCTGCTGCACGACCTGCTCGGCACCGGGATCTCCGCCCACGTGCTGTCGATCGTCTACCTGCTGTTCCTCACCTTCGTGCCGCTCTCCGTCGGCGTCACGCTCGTGTGGTCGACCGACCGCGCCGGCGCGCTGTGGTGGGTGAGCGTCGTGAGCATCTGCTGGGTCCTCGGCGCGCTGAGCTACTTCGTCTGGCCGTCGATGGGGCCGGTCTACGCCGCCCCCGAGGTGTTCACGAGCCTGCCTGAGACGCACGTGTCGGCGCTCCAGCAGACGCTGCTGGAGGATCGCCGCGCCTTCATCGCCGATCCCGTGGGCAGCGGGATGCTCCAGAGCATCGCGGCCTTCGGCTCCCTGCACATCGCGATCGTGTTCGCGGGCGCGCTGATGTGCCACCTGTTGCGGGCGCCGCGCCCGATGCGGATCGGCATGTGGATCTACCTCGGCCTCACCTTCCCGGCCACGATCTACTTCGGCTGGCACTACGTCGTCGACGACATCGCGGGCTTCGCGATCGGCTTCGCCGCCGTGTATCTGGGCGGGCTGCTGACCGGCTGGCGGATCGAGAGCCGCAGCGCAGCGCGGTCGCGGCTGCAGCTGGGCGGGGCCTGAGGCCCGCCTGAGCGGGTATCTGCACGTGGTGCCTCTGAACGGGCCCAACCTGCTCACGCTCGCGCGCATCGGCCTCGTCCCGGTGATGGTCGCCCTGCTCTGGGGCGAGGAGACCGGGACGCTGTCCGCGGCCGCGGCCGTGTTCGCCCTCGCGGCGCTCACCGACGCCGCGGACGGCCACCTCGCGCGCTCGCGGAACTGCTGCACGTCCTTCGGCCGGCTCGCCGACCCGTTGGCCGACAAGCTGCTCGTCGGCGCCGCCCTGGCCGCGCTGGTGGCGCTGGACCGCCTGGCCGTGTGGATCGCGGTGGTGGTCGTCGCGCGCGAGATCGGCGTGGCGGCGCTGCGCTGGCACGCGCAGGGCAATGGGATCGTCATGCACGTCACGCAGCTGGCCAAGGTCAAGACCGGCGTGCAGATGGTGGCGATCGTGGCGCTGATGCTCACGCCCGACCCGGCGGCCGGCTGGGTCGCCGCGCTCCTCGTCGCCGTCGTCGCGATCACGATCGCCTCGGGCGCGCAGTACGTCCTGGCGTATGCCCGCCGGCCCGCGCCCGCCGCGGCGGTGGGCGTCTCCGGGTGAGCGCGCCCGCCATCGTCGCGGTCCCGCGCGGCGTCCCGCGCGCTGCCCGCACGCACCTGCGCCTGCTCGTGAACCCGCGCGCGAGCCGGTTGCGCGAGGGCGACGCCGCCCTGGTCGCGCGGATCCTCCAGGCCCGCTTCGCCCTCAGCACGGCGTATACCGCCGCGGGCGGCCACGCCACCGAGCTGGCGCGCGAGGCGGCGCGGGACGGCTACGACCTCGTGGCCGTGCTGGGCGGCGACGGCGTCGTGAGCGAGGCGGCGGGCGGTCTCGTGGGCTCGCCGACGCCGCTGGCCTGCCTTCCGGCCGGCGTCACGAACGTGTTCGCCCGCGCCATCGGCATGCCGCGCACCCCCCTTGCGGCCGCGGCGGCGCTCAACCGGCTCGCGGCGACGGGCCTCCCCGCGACGCGCCGCGTCGACGTCGGGACGGTGAACGGGCGCCACTTCCTCTACACCGCGGGCGTCGGCTTCAGCGCCGCGATGACCGCGGCGGCCGACCGCGTACCGGGCCGCAAGGCGCGCCTCGGGCAGCTCGCGTTCGTCGGCGCCGCGGCCACTGAGATCGCCGGGCGCTACCTGCGCGAGCCGCCGCGCATGCGCGTACGGGCGCCCGGCTTCGACGAGGAGGGCGTGACCGTCATGGCCCAGAACTGCCACGCGCTCACGTACTTCGGCCCGCGGGCGATCGCGCTCAGCGGCGCGGCCGGCCTGGACACCGGCGGGCTGGCGCTGACGGTGCTGCGCCGATCGCGGCCGCGCGACGTGGCCGGCGTGGTCGCGCGGCTGCTCGCGGGCCGGCCGGACGCCGTCGCGGGGCATCCGCAGATCGCCGCCGGCCCGCTCGTGCCCACGGCGACGGTCACGTCGGTGAGCCGCGAGCCGCTCCCGCTGGAGGCCGACGGCGAGTTCCTCGGGGCCTTCCAGCGGATCGAATTCGGCGTCAGGCCGTCGTCCTTGACGGTCATCGGCTGACCCACCGACCGCCGAGGCCCAAAAAAAAGCCCGGCGAGGTGCAGCGGCGCATGGAGGAGGCCCAGCTACGGCCGGCGCCTGAAGGCGCTGCGCGAGGCCCAGGCCGACGTGCAGCGCGAGCGGCAGCGGCTCCAGGCCCGGCTCCGCTAGTGGGCCGGGGCGCCCTCGAGGACGGTCTCGCGCAGCAGCAACGTGACGATCAGCGCCAGCGCGGCGATCGGCGCGGCGGCCCAGAACACGGCCTGGACGCCCGCGACGACGTCCGCGCGCGCGCTGAACAGCGCGCCGAGCGTCGCGGCGCCGACGGCGCCGCCGAGGCCACGGAAGAGGTTCGTCGTCGCCATCGCCGTGCCGAGCCGGCTCCGGTCGACGTCGGCCTGCACCGCGACGGTCAGGACCTGGCCGACCATCCCGAAGCCGAGCCCGAAGACGGCCAGCGCCACGCCGGTCGCCACCTGCGAGGGATGACCGGCCGTAACCGCCAGCGCGGCGAGCGCGCCCGTCATCAGCCCGAGCCCCACGACCGGATAGCGCTTGTAGCGGCCGGTCGCCCGGATGGCGCGCCCGGCGACGTACGTCGAGGCGGTGATGCCGAGCATCATCGGCACGAGCAGCAGCCCGGCCTCGGTCGGCGTGGCGCCCGTGGTCGTCTGGAGGAACAGCGGGACGAAGACGTTGACGGCGAAGAGCGCCGCGGTGGTCAGGAAGAACGCGCCCGACGCCACGGCGACGGTGCGCGAGCGCAGCAGCTCGAGCGGGACGACCGGATCGGCCGCGCGGCGCTCGCGGGCGATCAGCGCGACGGTGAGCGCGGCGGCGATGGCCAACAGGACGACGCGGCCGCCGTGGAGCAGGCACGCCAGCATCAGGCTGCTCGCCGCCGCGGCCAGCAGCGCGGCCCCGGCGGCGTCGAGCGGGCCGGGCGAGGGCCGGCGCTCGGCGGCCGGAAGCCGCAGGCGCAGGCCCGCGAGGGCGAGCAGGCCCAGCGGCAGGTTGACGTAGAAGACCCAGCGCCACGAGGCGTGCTGGACGAGCAGGCCGCCGATCAGCGGCCCGGCGACCGTGGCCACGGCGAAGATCGCGGCGATGTAGCCCTGGTAGCGGGCGCGCTCCCGGGGGGACACGAGGTCGCCGACGGCCGCCATGGCCAGGCTCATGAGGCCGCCGGCGGCGATGCCCTGCACGAGCCGGGCGCCGACGAGGACGGCGATGTCCTGCGCGAGCCCGCAGGCGGCCGACGCGGCGAGGAACAACGCGAGCGCGATCTCGAGCACGCGCTTGCGCCCCTCGCGGTCGCCGAGCCGGCCCCACAGAGGCGTGGTGGCCGCTGCCGCGACCACATAGGCGGTCACGACCCAGGAGACGTCAGCGAGCTGCCCGAGCTCGCGCGCGATCGTCGGCAGGGCGGTGGCGAGGACGGTCTGGTCGAGGACGGCGGGGAGCATGGCGAGCACCACGGCGGCGAACGCGGTCCCGGTGGAGGTGGGTGAGCGATCTGCGGTCATGCAGGGAAGCTTAGATAGCTAACGATTAGATATCAAGCGATCATGGTAGGATCCTGACCATGGCCTCATCGCCGCCCATCGGCCTGCTCCTCGCGCGTACGGCGCGGTGGGTCACACAGGCGTTCGAGCGAGCCATGGCCGAGGCGGGCGGCTCCGTCTCCACGTGGCAGGTGCTCCTGCTCGTGCGCTCGCGCAACTGGGGCGCCCAGTCCCGCATGGCGGAGGCGATGGGCGTCACGGGCGCCACGCTCACGCACCACCTGAACGCGCTGGAGCGCCAGGGGCTCGTCCGCCGCTGGCGCGAGCCGGAGAACCGGCGCGTGCAGCGCGTCGAGCTCACGCCGGAGGGCGAGGCGCTGTTCGACCGGCTGCGCGAGGTCGCCGTCGCCCACGACGCGCGGCTGCGGGCGGGGCTCGGCGACGGCGACGCCGAGCGGCTGGCCGAGCTGCTGGACCGCGTGGGCCGCGCCGTCTAGGGGACGAGGAGCACGGCCGCGGCGCGATCCGGCAGCAGCGCCGCGCGCGTGAGGTCCGCCGGGCGAGCGCGAGCGGCACCGCGGACGCGCGCGGCAGCGCGCGCGCACGCGTGG